>Ga0068860_100003123_pt1 | contig 17110 bp, 15 predicted proteins | sample KBSSwiS32_FD_66597 | JGI IMG/M metagenome (GOLD analysis project Ga0068860, IMG submission 66597) | Switchgrass rhizosphere microbial communities from Kellogg Biological Station, Michigan, USA - KBS Switchgrass S3-2 | ecosystem: Host-associated > Plants > Roots > Rhizosphere > Soil ... | reverse complement strand
CCGTGCGCGCGGCGAGCTGTTCGAGCAGCTTCTCCTCGTCGCGGGTCAGCTTCACCGACGCCTTGCCGCCGCCGTCGATCCCGCGCTGCGCCTCGCGATCGCTGACGAACTCGAAGTTCTCGTCGCTGTTCCACGGGGCGCGGGCGTCGCCTTCGCCCTGCGACATGTCGAAGTAGACGTTGGTGAAGCGGGCGTCGCCGGGGAGCTTGCCGGGCGGGAAGCAAGGATCCTTGGTGCGGTTGGAGAGCGCGCGTCGCCGCGCGCGCGGGGGAATGCACGTCGGCACATGCCGTGCGGCGCCGTCGTGGGCACGCGCGTTGCCGCACTGCGGCGGATCGACCCCAGGAGGACGACGTGCGATCACCGAGCACCGGCGAAGCGGCGCGCAACGCGGGCAGCGTCCGCGACGACGCCGGCGTCGACCGCGCGCGCGACGCGCGCGCCGACACGCGGCCCGAGGCGGACGGCGAGAGCGCGCCGCGGCTGCCGCACGAGCGCGACGAGTCGTCCGACAGCGGCGCCGGCGCGCCGAGCGATGTCATCCGCCGCGCCCACGACGACGTCGCGAGCGGCAAGTCGCCGACCGACAAGAGCGAGACGACCGACGAGGTCTATCGCCGGTCGCTGCGCGACCGCACTCCCGGCGTCGAGCGCGACTGAGCGCCGCGCGCCGCGCGCGCGGTCGCGGGGCTTCCTCGCTGGCATCGCCGGCGCGATGCGGGTAGCCTTCGCGCCTTCGAAAAGCAACGCGGGAGGACGACGATGCGCGATTCGTGGCAGACGCTCGTGGCGGCGTCGCTGGTGGCTGCGGCTCTTGCTCCGGCCGCCGCCGCCGACCTGATCGTCTCGGCCCAGGACGGCAAGTTCGTCCGCGTCGAAGGGCGCGCGACGTTCCCCGAGTCGCCGCCCGCCGACAGCCTCGTCGTCGTCGACGCGTCGCGCTTTCCGCCGGTCGTCAAGGCGACCGTCGAGAGCGGGCTCGAGCACACCGTGCAGGGGCCGCCGCAGGCGGTCGCGATCACGCCCGACGGCAAGCTCGCGATCGTCGCCGCGGCGACGCGCTACGACTACGCGGCCAAGAAGGAGCTGTTCGACAACTTCCTCCAGGTCGTCGACCTCGAGGCATCGCCGCCTGCGGTCGTGCGCGTCGACGTCGGTGCGCACGCGAACGGCCTCACGATCAACCGCGCCGGCAACCTGCTGCTCGCCGCGGCGCACGACGGCACCGTCAAGGTGCTGACGATCGAGGGCAAGACCGTCAAGCCCGTCTCGCAGGTCAAGGTCGGCGAGAAGCGGATGTCGGGAATCCAGTTCATGCCCGACGGCAAGGCGGCGATCGTCGCGCTGCGCGACGAGAACGGCGCTGCAGTCCTCGCCGTCGACGGGACGAACGTGACCCTCACCCGCGAACGCGTCGCGACCGGAGTCAATCCGTACGCGATCGACGTCTCCAGCGACGGCAAGTGGGCAGTGATCGGCAACACCGGAGTCAGCCGCACCGTCGACGACGCCGACGTCGTGACGCTCGTCGACGTCAGCAGGCGGCCGTTTCGCGCCGTCCAGCAGATCTCGGTGCCGGCGACTCCGGAGGGCGTCGCGATCTCGCCCGACGGCCGCTGGATCGCGGTCTCGTCGATGGCCGGCTCGAACCTGCTCGCGACCGACCCCGGCCGCAACAAGCTCGGCAAGGTCGTCCTCTACGAGATCCGCGACGGCGCTGCCGCCAGGGTCAACGAGCTGCCGGGCGGCGAGGCGGCGCAGGGCGTCGTCTTCACGCAGGACAGCAAGACCGTGATCGTGCAGTTCGACGTCGAGCGCGCGCTCGCGCTGTACGCTATCCGCGACGGCAAGCTCGTCGACACCGGCGAGCGGATCAAGCTCGCCGCCGGCCCGGTCTCGATCCGTTCGATGCCGCGCTAGCGACCGCGCGACGGCGGGGGCGATGGCTTCCTTCGCTTCCGGCGGCATGCTGTGCTACCGTCAACTTCGCTCACAGTCCACCGGAGGCTTCGCATGCCGCTGCGCTCCCGCCAGCCGATCGATCGGCGGGTGTCCGATCCGTCGTGAGCACGCTTGCCGGCTTGTTGCGACGGCTCCTACTGTGCGCTCTGCTTTGCGGCTGTGCAGCGAGCGGTCCGGACCGCAAGCCTGGGCAGGATCCGGTGATGCGCGACGGCAGCGACAACGCTGCCATATGGAACGCTGACCAGTGCATGGACGGCAACAAGGAGGCTTGCGATGAACTCCGCCGTTCCAGGGCGGCCAAGCGGTGAGTCGGCGCCTTGTCGTGGCGCTCGTCGCCACCGCTTTCAACCACTGAGGACGGCGTCGGCGTCGGCAACGTCCGCGGAGCTCCCGCGAGCACAGACCAGAAAGGCCGTTGCGCGCATTCGAATCACTCGATCGTGAATCAGTCGGTCGTCGCGCCGACGACCTAGGCCATCACCGCGTCGGTGTACGACCGCGAGCCGAGTCACCTTCTCCTCGGCGACCCACTCCTGCAGCCGGGAATGCGGCTCGATCACGAAGTTCGCCATGACGAGCTCCCGGGATTCCGTTGCCGATCACGCCGCCGCGTAGTGCACGTACGACTCCCGGACCGCGCCGTCCTTGTTGAAAAAAAGGACCTCGACGACATGCGTGCCGGTGATGCCCTTGTAGTGGATCGCAATGCTGTCGACGCCGCGCAGCACGTCGAGGACGGTGAAGTCGATGTGGTCGAACACCTCGAAGCCCTTCTTCACGTACGCGCGCAGCGCCGCCTTGCCGTGCACGGTGCCGCTTGGGTCATGGCTCAGGCGCGCAACCAGCGGGGAGTGGAAGATCACGTCGTCCGTGTAGAAGGCCAGCACGCGATCGAGGTCCTTCGACTCGAACGCGGCGACCCAACGCTTCACGTAGTCGGCCGTCTTCTCCATCGTCAGCATCGACGTCTCCTCTCGGGTGGCTGCTGCGGCCGGATCCGGGCCGAGCGTCGTTCCAGTGTGCCACGCGCCACCCTCACCGTCGGTCATCGGCGAGGTTGGTTCCTTCGCGAACGGCTGACGGCTCTTGCGCGTCGCCCAAGCTATCGTTCGCGATGGAAGTGGCCGTCCATCGACCCACCGCGCCGCCATGGAAATGCTCCTGCTCGCTCTCGATCTGGTCGGCACGTTCGTGTTCGCATTGAGCGGCGCCGCTGCGGGTGTCAGGCGAGGAGTCGACCTGTTCGGCGTGCTGGTGCTGTCGGTCGCTGCCGCGAGTGCGGGGGGCATGGCCCGCGACGTGCTGATCGGGGCCGTGCCGCCGGCGGCGCTCGCCGACTGGCGCTACCTCGCGGTATCGCTGTTCGCCGGCCTGTTCACGTTCTTCTGGAGCTCGCAACTCTACCGGGCGCAAAGCGCAGTGCTCGTCTTCGACGCGCTGGGGTTGGCGGCGTTCGCCGTTTCGGGTGCGCAGAAGGCGCTCGTCCACGGGCTCGAGCCGGTCATGGCGGCGCTGCTCGGGATGCTGACGGGCATCGGCGGCGGGATGGTTCGTGACGTGCTGCTTGCCGAGATCCCCGTCGTGCTGCGAGCGGATGTCTACGCCACCGCGGCGCTCGTCGGCGCCGGGGTCGTCGTCATCGGGCACTGGCTCGGCCTGCCGTCGACGCCCGTCGCGATCGCCGGTGCTGCGTTGTGCTTCGGCCTGCGCATGGCGGCGATCCGACGCGGCTGGCAATTGCCGAGACCCGCGCCCCGCGACGCCGGCGCCGACCGTCGCGGGGAGACGGGAAGCGATGGAAGCGAGCGACGCTGACCCGCATCCCGCAGCCATCGACACGCACGCTTTCAACCGGGGAGAACGCGCTTGATCGAGAGGCTCGCAGCGCGACTGCCGATCTACTACGGGTGGGTCGTCGTCGCGGTTGTGTTCGTGACGATGGCGATCTGCGTGAACGCACGCACGGCGTTCTCGCTGCTCTTTCCCCCGATCCTGGACGAGTTCGGATGGGAGCGCGGCGTGACCGCCGGCGCGTTCTCGTTCGGCTTCATCGTCTCCGCGGCGCTGAGCCCGCTGCTGGGACGGCTCATGGACCGTCGCGGGCCACGCTTCGTGATGGAGGTCGGCGTTGCTGCCACGGCTTCCGGCTTGCTGCTGGCGACCTTCGCGAACCAGCCTTGGCATGTCTATCTCACGTTGGGCCTGCTGGTCGGCGCGGGAACGACGTTCACCGGCTACACCGGCCAGGCGCTCTTCCTGCCGAACTGGTTCGTGCGGCGCCGGGCGCTTGCGATGAGCCTCGCCTTCGCCGGAGTGGGGTTCGGATCCATCGTGCTCCTGCCCGCGCTGCAGACCTACGTGGAGCGAAGCGGCTGGCGTGCAGGGTGCTCGCTCCTGGGCGTTGCGGCGCTCGTCGTTCTCGTGCCGCTCAACTTGCTTCTCAGGAGGCGACCCGAGGAGCTCGGCCTGGGGCCCGACGGAGACGCGGACACGCCCGCTGCGGCGAGCGCCCGACGCGTGAACGTGGTCGACCCCGAATGGGCGGCGATCGACTGGACGCTTGCACGCGCGATCCGAACGACGCGGTTCTGGTGGATCGCGGTGGCCTACTTCACGGGACTCTTCTCCTGGTACGCCGTGCAGGTGCACCAGACCAAGTACCTCACCGAGACCGGCTTTGGCGCACAGGAGGCCGCGTGGGCTCTCGGCGCCGTCAGCCTCGCCGGTGTGCCAGGGCAGATCGCACTCGGCTGGCTCTCGGACCGCATCGGACGCGAGATCGTCTGGGCAATCGGCAGCGCGGGGTTCTGCATCACCTATGTCGCGCTGCTCGCGTTGCCCTCGTATCCGACCATGCCCCTGCTTTGCACGATGGTGATTGCGCAAGGCGCGCTGGGCTACGGCCTCTCGTCGGTGGTCGGCGCCATCCCGGCGGAGATCTTCGAGGGCAGGAACTACGGTTCGATCTTCGGAACGCTGATGGTCAGCGCGCTCGCGGGTGGCGCCGTCGGCCCGTGGTTGATGGGGGTCGTGCACGATCGGACCGGAAGCTACACGCTGGCGTTCTGGGTCGCCATCGGCTGCTCTGTGCTGTCGGCATTTGCGATCTGGCGCGCCGCGCCGAGCGGCGTGCGTGTCGTGGCCGGCCGTGTGCGCGAGGCGCGGGACTGGGAAGCCGACACGCCTTCCGCATAGGATCGGTACGGATTCGACTCTCGCACGGGATGGCTCTGGCTTCGGCGCACGGCAGGCTGCTGCTTCGGCTGCAGCGCAACTCGTTCGCCTATTTCGTCCACGAGACCAACCCGCGCAACGGTCTCGTCTTCGACAAGACGCGCGACGACTGGCCGGCGAGCATCGCCGCGATGGGGATGGCGCTCACCGCGTATCCGGTCGGCGTGGTCCGCAGGTTCATCGAGCGTGACGACGCCGCAGCGCGGACCTTGACGATGCTGCGCTTCCTCGCCGACAGCGAGCAGAGCGAGTCGCCCGAGGCGACAGGCTATCGAGGGTTCTACTACCACTTCCTGGACATGCAGACCGGGCGGCGCGCCTGGCGCAGCGAGCTGTCGAGCGTCGACACCGCGCTGCTGATCGCCGGTGTGCTCACCGCGGCGGCGTTCTTCGACGGCAGCGGCGAGCGCGAGCGCGAGATCCGCGAGCGCGCCCGGATGCTCTACGAGCGCGTCGACTGGCGGTGGATGCTCGCCGGGCGCGACACGCTCTGCCACGGCTGGCGGCCCGAGCACGACTTTCTGCCCTTCCACTGGGAGGGGTATGACGAAGCGCTCATCCTCTATTTCCTCGCCCTCGGCTCACCCACGCATGCGATCGACGCGTCCTGCTACGACGCCTGGTGCCGCACGTACGAGTGGAAAAGCGTCTACGGCATCGACTACCTCTACGCCGGCCCGCTCTTCACGCACCAGATCTCGCACGTCTGGTGCGACTTCCGCGGCATCCGCGACCGCTTCATGCGCGAGCGCGACTGCGACTACTTCGAGAACAGCCGCCGCGCCACGCAGGTACAGCAGCAGTACGCGATCCGCAACCCGCAGGGCTTCGGCCACATGGACGCGACGTGCTGGGGCCTCACCGCGTGCGACGGGCCCGGCTTCGAGACGCGAATCGTGGACGGCGTGCCGCGGATCTTCTTCGACTACATCGCGCGCGGCGCGCCGTACGGTCCCGACGACGGCACGCTGGCGCCGTGGGCGGTCGCGGCCTCGCTCCCGTTCGCGCCCGCGATCGTGCTACCGACGCTCGAGAGCATGGCGCAGCTGCCGATCCGTGTCGCCAACGCGTACGGCTTCAAGGCGTCGATCAATCCCGAATACCGCGTCCACGGTGACGACGGCATCGGCTGGGTCTCGCCGTACCACTTCGGCATCAACGAAGGGCCGACGGTGCTGATGATCGAGAACTACCGGTCCGGCCTGATCTGGTCGCTGATGCAGCGCTGCGGGCCGCTGGTCCGCGGCCTTCGCGCGGCCGGGTTCGGAGGCGGCTGGCTCGCAGCGGCATCGCCGTGAAGCCGCTCGTCATCGCGCCGTCGATCCTCGCCGCCGACTTCGGCCGCCTCGGCGACGAGGTCCGCGCCGTCGACGCGGCCGGCGCCGACTGGATCCACGTCGACGTCATGGACGGTCGCTTCGTTCCCGACATCAGCTTCGGTCCGGTCGTCGTCGAGGCGGTGCGGCGGGCGACCGCCAAGCCGCTCAACGTCCACCTGATGGTCGTCGAGCCCGAGCGTCACGTCGACGCGATCGTGCGCGCCGGCGCCGACCACGTGCTCGTGCCGTCCGAGCCTTCGGCGACGGTGCACCTGCACCGCGTGCTGATGCGCATCCGCGCACTCGGCAGGAAGGCCGGCGTCGTGCTCGATCCGGCGAGCCCGCTCGCGTTCGTCGAGGAGGTGCTGCATCTGTGCGAGATCGTCCTCGTGATGTCGGTCAACCCTGGCTTCGGCGGCCAGGCGTTCCTGCCCGAGGTGCTGCCGAAGATCCGCGCGCTGCGCGCGCTCTGCGACGCGCGCGGGCTCGATCCGTGGATCGAGGTCGACGGCGGCCAGGACGGCCTGAACGCGTGGCAGGCGGTCGATGCCGGTGCGAATGCGATCGTCGCCGGCTCGGCGATCTTCGGCTCGAACGAATACGCTGCGGCGATCGCCCGCCTGCGAGCGCACCCTTCGCCGTGCTCGTCACCGCGCTCCGCATAGTCCATCCTCGCGGCTCCCCTGCTGCCGGTCGGAGACTTCCTACGGACACGCGCTCGCTTCGTGCCTTGCGGCGGGCGGCGGTGGCGGCGTAGCGTTCACACTCTCCGTCGTCGCCGGCGTCCGTCGCGACGCTTCGCCCGCCCGGGCGCAACACGGAGAACACGAATGCAACTCGCGATGATCGGCCTCGGCCGCATGGGATCGGGCATGGTGCGGCGTCTTCTCGCGAAGGGCCACGCGTGCGTCGTCCACGACATGCAGCCCGCCGCCGTCGCCGCGCTGCAGAAGGACGGCGCCGTCGGCGCGGCATCGCTCGCCGAGCTGGTCGCGAAGACGACGAAGCCGCGCGCGATCTGGCTGATGGTCCCGGCAGCGATTGTCGACCAGGAGCTCGAGCAGCTGAAGCAGCACCTCGACGCCGGCGACATCGTCATCGACGGCGGCAATTCGTACTACCGCGACGACATCCGCCGCGCCGAGGCGTTGCGCGCGGCGGGCGTGCACTACGTCGACGTCGGCACGAGCGGTGGCGTCGAGGGCATCCGCCGCGGCTATTGCCTGATGATCGGCGGCGAGCCCGACGTCGTCGCGCGGCTGACGCCGATCTTCGCGGCGCTCGCGCCCGGGGTCGGCACCGTCGCGCGCACGCGCGGCCGCGACGGCGCGCCGGCCAACGCGGAGCAGGGGTTTCTGCACTGCGGCCCGCACGGCGCCGGCCACTTCGTCAAGATGGTCCACAACGGCATCGAGTACGGGCTGATGGCCGCGTACGCCGAGGGCTTCAACGTCCTGCGCAACGCCAACGTCGGCAAGCGCGAGCACGCCAGGGATGCCGAGACGAGCCCGCTCCGGCAACCCGAGTTCTATCGGTACGAGATGAACCTGCCCGAGATCGCCGAGGTCTGGCGCCGCGGCAGCGTCGTCGCGTCGTGGCTGCTCGACGTCACCGCCAACGCGCTTCGCGGCGATGCCGAGCTCGGCGGGTACGGCGGCCGCGTCTCCGATTCGGGCGAGGGCCGCTGGACGATCGAAGCCGCGATCGACGAGGCGGTGCCGGTGCACGTGCTGAGCGCAGCGCTCTACGATCGCTTCGCGTCGCGCGGCGAGGCCGACTTCGCGAACAAGATCCTTTCGGCGATGCGCCACGAGTTCGGCGGCCACGTCGAGAAGCCCGCGGGAGCCGGCGGGTGAGCGCTGCCGCTCCGTCGATCCGGGCGCCCGAGCCGCCGTCGGATGCGCTCGTCGTCTTCGGCTTCACCGGCGACCTCGCGAACAAGAAGATCTTTCCCGCGCTCTACGAGCTCGTGAAGAAGAACGAGCTCGCGGTGCCGGTGATCGGCGTCGCGTCGACTGCGCTCGAGCCTGCGCAGGCGCTCGCGCGGGTGCGCGACAGCGTCGCGCACGCAGGCGCGATCGACGACGCGGCGGGGCTCGACCGGCTGCTCTCGCTTGTCCGCTACGTCGGCGGCGACTACCGGCAGCCGCAGACGTTCGAGGCGCTGAAGGCCGCGCTCGGCGACGCCAAGCGCCCGGCGCACTACCTCGCGATCCCGCCGGCGCTCTTCGAAACCGTGATCCAGGGCCTCGGCGCGGCAGGCCTCGCGCGCGATGCCCGGGTCATCGTCGAGAAGCCGTTCGGCCGCGACCTCGCGTCGGCGGTCGAGCTCGATGCCGTCGCTCATGCCGTCTTTCCCGAGTCGTCGATCTTCCGGATCGACCACTACCTCGGCAAGGAGGCGATCATGAACATCCTCTACTTCCGCTTCGCGAACTCGTTCCTCGAGCCGATCTGGAACCGCGACCACGTCGCCAGCGTGCAGATCACGCTCGCCGAGGACTTCGGCATCGGCGAGCGCGGCGGCTTCTACGAGAGCGCGGGCGCGCTGCGCGACGTGATCGAGAACCACCTGTTCCAGATCGTCGCGCTGCTCGCGATGGAGCCGCCCTCGTACCGCGGCTTCACCGCCGTGCACGAAGAGAAGGCCGGCGTCTTCCACGCGATGCGGCCGCTCGCGCGCGACGACCTCGTGCGCGGCCAGTACGACGGCTACCGGCGCGAGAAGGACGTCGCCGCCGATTCCGATGTCGAGACGTTCTGCGCGTTGCGCCTCTTCATCGACTCGTGGCGCTGGGCCGGCGTGCCGTGGTACCTGCGCGCCGGCAAGCGCCTGCCGACGACTGCCGCCGAAGTGCTCGTCCGCCTGAAGGCGCCGCCGCAAAGGCTGTTCGACGATTCGCCGCTCGACGCGAGCGGCGCCAACCACGTGCGCTTCAAGCTGCAGCCGAGCTCGGCGGTCGCGCTCGCCGCGCGCATCAAGCGGCCGGGCAAGGGCTTTCGCGGCGAGCAGCGCGAGCTCTATCTGTGCGAAGACTTCAGCGGCGAAGAGCCGACCTACGCGCGCCTGCTCGGCGACGCGATCGCCGGCGACGGCTCGCTCTTCACGAGCCAGGACGCGGTCGAGGCGGCGTGGGCCGTCGTCGACCGGGTGCTCATCGACCATCCGCAATGCCTGCCGTACGCGCCGGGAACGTGGGGACCGAAGGCGGCCGACGCGCTGATCGCCGCCGACGGCGGCTGGCACGATCCGATTCCCGAGGCGCCGCCGCCGCGCTGCCCGCCATGACCGCGCCGCTCGTCGTCCTGCTCGACGTCGACAACACCCTGCTCGACAACGACCGCGTCATCGCCGACCTGCACGCGCACCTCGCGCGAGACTTCGGCGGCACGAGCGCAGAGCACTACTGGGCGATCTTCGAGCAGCTGCGCAGCGAGCTCGGCTATGCCGACTACCTCGGCGCGCTGCAGCGCTACCGCGCCGCGGTCGCAGCCGACGACGCCGCCGCGCACCGTCTGCTCTCGGTCTCGACCTTCCTGATCGACTATCCGTTCGCCGATCGGCTCTATCCGCGCGCGCTCGAGGTCGTCGCGCGCCTCGGCCGGCTTGGCCCGACGGTGATCCTCTCCGACGGCGACGTCGTCTTCCAGCCGCGCAAGGTGAAGCGCTCGGGGCTGTGGGACGCGGTCGACGGCCGCGTCCTGATCCACGTCCACAAGGAGCAGATGCTCGACAGCGTGCAGCGCACCCATCCCGCGGCGCGCTACGTGATGGTCGACGACAAGCAGCGCGTGCTGACGGCCATGAAGGCGATCCTCGGCGATCGCCTCGTCACCGTCTTCCCGCGCCAGGGCCACTATGCGCTCGACCCTGCCAACGTCGCGCGCTATCCCGCGCCCGATTTCAGCGTCGACGCCATCGGCGACCTGCTCGACTGCGAGCAGGCCCTCGTCCAACTCCAGGAGACCCCATGAACGCGAACACCGCGAAGCTGCAGGCGCTCGGCCAGAGCCTGTGGCTCGACAACATCACCCGCCAGATGCTCGACGACGGCACGCTCGCGCGCTACATCCGCGACTACTCGATCACCGGGCTGACGTCGAACCCGACGATCTTCGAGCACGCGATCGGCAAGGGCGGCGCGTACGACGAGCAGATCGCGTCGCTCGCGCGCGCCGGCCGCTCGGGCGAGGACCTCTTCACGCAGCTCGCGCTGCGCGACCTGACGCGCGCCGCCGGTCTCTTCAAGCCGGCGCACGACGCGAGCGGCGGCGTCGACGGCTGGGTCTCGCTCGAGGTCTCGCCGCTTCTCGTCGACGACGCCGAGAAGACGATCGAGTCGGTCGCGCGGCTGCACGACGCGGCGGCAAAACCGAATCTCTACATCAAGATTCCGGGAACGCCGGCCGGAGTGAAGGCGATCGAGGCGTCGATCTTCGCCGGCATCCCGATCAACGTGACGCTGCTGTTCTCGCGCGAGCAGTACGTCGCCGCGGCCGAGGCGTACCTGCGCGGGATCGAGCGGCGCATCGCGGCCGGGCGCGATCCGAAGGTCGAGTCGGTCGCGTCGCTGTTCGTGAGCCGCTGGGACGTCGCGGTCAAGGACCAGGTGCCGCCGGAGAAGCGCAACCGCCTCGGCATCGCGATCGCGAAGCGCGCGTACAAGGCGTACCGCGAGCTGCTCGCGTCGCCGCGCTGGACGAAGCTCGCCGCCGCCGGCGCGCACGTGCAGCGGCTGCTCTGGGCGAGCACCGGGACCAAGGACCCGGACGCATCCGACACGCTCTACGTCGAGGCGCTCGCGGCTCCCGACACGGTCGACACGATTCCCGACAAGACGCTGCTCGCGTTCGCCGAGCACGGCAAGGTCGGCGCGCCGATGGCGGTCGACGGCGGCGACGCCGAAGCGGTGATCGCCGAGTTCCGCGCGCTCGGCATCGACGACGGCGCACTCGCCGACCGGCTGCAGAAGGAAGGCGCAGCGGCGTTCGCGAAGTCGTGGCGGAGCCTCCTCGAGGGCATCGCCGAGAAGACGTCGCAGCTGAGCGGAGCGGCGGCGCGGTGAGTCGCATCAGCCCGCTCGCCGGCAAGCCCGTTCCCGCGTCGTCGCTCGTCGACGTCGGCAAGCTCGTCACTGCGTACTACACCGGCATCCCCGACCCGAAGCAGCCGGCGCAGCGCGTCGCGTTCGGCACCTCGGGCCACCGCGGCTCGTCGTTCGAGACGTCGTTCAACGAGCGCCACGTGCTCGCGATCGCGCAGGCGATCTGCGACCACCGCAAGGGCAAGGGCATCGACGGCCCGCTCTTCCTCGGCATCGACACGCATGCGCTGTCGCGGCCGGCGGCGGCGAGCGCGCTCGAGGTGCTCGCGGCCAACGGCGTCGACGTCATGCTCGCCGCGGGCGACGAGTACACGCCGACGCCGGCAATCTCGCACGCGATCCTCGTCCACAACCGCGGCCGCACTTCGCGCCTCGCCGACGGCATCGTCGTCACGCCGTCGCACAACCCGCCCGCCGACGGCGGCTTCAAGTACAACCCGCCGAACGGGGGACCAGCCGGATCGGACATCACCGGCGCGATCGAGGCGGCGGCGAACGGCTTGCTCGAGCGCGACCTCGCCGGCGTCGCGCGCATGGCGCACGACGCCGCGCTGCGCGCGCCGACGACGCACCGCCACGACTACGTCGCCGCGTACGTCGCCGACCTCGGCAGCGTCGTCAACCTCGACGCGGTGCGCGCCGCCGGCGTGCGGATGGGCGTCGATCCGCTCGGCGGCGCAGGCGTCCACTACTGGTCGCGGATCGCCGAGCGCTACCGGCTCGACCTCACCGTCGTCAGCGACGTGGTCGACGAGACGTTCCGCTTCATGACCGCCGACTGGGACGGGCAGATCCGCATGGACCCGTCGTCGCCGTACGCGATGCAGCGCCTGCTCGCCATCAAGGACCGCTTCGACGTCGCGTTCGCGTGCGACACCGACCACGACCGCCACGGCATCGTCACCGCAGGCGCCGGCCTCCTGCCGTCGAACCACTATCTCGCGGTCGCGATCGACTACCTCTTCCGCAACCGTGTGCAGTGGCCGGCGCACGTCGCCGTCGGCAAGACGGTCGTCAGCACGCGCATGATCGACCTCGTCGCGCAGCGGCTCGGCCGCAGGCTCGTCGAGGTTCCGGTCGGCTTCAAGTGGTTCGCCGAGGGGCTGCTCGACGGCGCGCTCGGCTTCGGCGGCGAGGAGAGCGCCGGCGCTTCGTTCCTGCGCTGCGACGGAACGGTGTGGACGACCGACAAGGACGGCATCGTTCCGGCGCTGCTCGCCGCCGAGATGACGGCCAAGACCGGCCGCGACCCCGGCGGCCGCTACGACGAGCTCGCGCTCGCGCTCGGCCGCCCGGTCGCCGATCGCGTCGAGGCGCCGGCGAACGCGGCGCAGAAGAAGCAGCTCGCCGCGCTGACTCCCGACAAGCTCGGCGCGACCGAGCTCGCCGGCGAGAAGATCGAGAGCGTCGTCGACAAGGCGCCCGGCAACGGCGCCGCGATCGGCGGCATCAAGGTGATCGCGAAGAGCGGCTGGTATGCGGCGCGGCCGTCGGGCACCGAAGACATCTACAAGATCTACGCCGAGAGCTTCGTCGGCGCCGACCACCTGCAGCGGATCCTGAAGGAGGCGCAGGCGGTCGTCGATCGCGCGATCGCATGAGGCACGACGTGCCGCCGACGCGGGCGCCGCCCTGGCCACGAGAGGCAACACCATGGACCGAACGAAACTGATCGACACCGCGCAGGCGCTCGTCGCCGGCGACCGCGGCCTGCTCGCGATGGACGAGAGCACGCCGACGTGCGACAAGCGCTTCGCCAAGCTCGGCATCGCGCGGACCGAAGCGATGCGCCGTTCGTACCGCGACATGATCGTGACGACGCCCGGCCTCGGCCGCGCGATCAGCGGCGCGATCCTCTACGACGAGACGATCCGCCAGCAAACGCTCGCCGGCGTGCCGTTCGCTCAGGCGCTCGAGTCCGCCGGCATCGTGCCCGGCATCAAGGTCGACGGCGGCACCAAGCCGCTCGCGGGCTTCGCCGACGAAGTCGTCACCGAAGGCCTCGACGGCTTGCGCGCGCGGCTCGCCGAATACGCGGGCATGGGCGCGCGCTTCGCGAAGTGGCGCGCCGTGATCCGGATCGGCGCGGCGATCCCGAGCCGCGGCTGCATCGAGGCGAACGCGCACGCGCTCGCGCGCTACGCGGCGCTCAGCCAGGAGGCGGGGCTCGTGCCGATCGTCGAGCCCGAGGTGCTGATGGACGGCGACCACACGCTCGAGCGCTGCCGCGAGGCGACCGAGGCGACGCTGCGCGAAGTCTTCGAGCAGCTGCGGACGCAGCGCGTCGTCCTCGAAGGCATGCTGCTGAAGCCGAACATGGTGCTGCCCGGCGAGGACGCCGCCGACCAGGGCAGCGTCGACGCCGTCGCCGATGCCACGGTCGGCTGTTTGTTGCGGGTGGTGCCCGCTGCCGTCCCCGGCATCGCGTTTCTCTCGGGCGGGCAGCCGTCGAAGCTCGCGTCGGCGCACCTCAACGCGATGAACGTGCGCTTCCGCGGCCGCCTGCCGTGGGCGCTCGCGTTCTCGTTCGCGCGTGCGATCCAGCAGCCGGCGCTCGAGCTCTGGCGCGGCGACGCCAGCAACGTCGGCGCGGCGCAGCAGGCGCTCTTCCATCGCGCCGATTGCAACCGCGCCGCGCGCCGCGGCGACTACGACGCCGCCGCCGACGCGCCGCGCCGACGCTGAACGACCAAGGAGCCGACGATGGCAGACACGCTCGATCGTCAATGCATCGACACGCTGCGCTTCCTCTCGGTCGACATGGTGCAGCAGGCCAACAGCGGCCATCCCGGCCTGCCGCTCGGCGCCGCGCCGATGGCCTACGTGCTCTGGACGCGCTTCCTCAAGCACCATCCGTCGCATCCGAACTGGTCCGACCGCGATCGCTTCGTCCTCTCGGCCGGCCACGGCTCGGCGCTCCTCTACAGCCTGCTGCACGTCACCGGCTACGACCTCTCGCTCGACGAGATCAAGCGGTTCCGCCAGTGGGGCAGCAAGGCGCCTGGCCATCCCGAGCGCGGCCACACCGCCGGCGTCGAGGTCACGACCGGGCCGCTCGGGCAGGGCTTCGCGAACGCGGTCGGCATGGCCATCGCCGAAGCGCAGCTCGCGGCGCACTACAACCGCGACGGTCACCGCGTCGTCGACCACCGCACCTGGGTGATCGCGAGCGACGGCGACCTGATGGAAGGCGTCGCGTCGGAGGCGGCGTCGCTCGCCGGCCACCTGAAGCTCGGCAAGCTCGTCTGCCTCTACGACAACAACACGGTGACGCTATCGGCGGGCACCGACATGACGTTCAGCGAGGACCGCGCGAAGCGCTTCGAGGCGTACGGCTGGCAGACGATCAGCGTCGAGGACGGCAACGACCTGGAGGCGATCGACGCCGCGCTCGCCGCCGCGCGTGACGAGACGGCGCGGCCGTCGCTGATTCTCGTTCGCACGCACCTCGGCTTCGGCTCGCCCGAGCAGGACAGCTTCAAGGCGCACGGCTCGCCGCTCGGCGTCGACGGCGTCAGAAAGACGAAGGAGACGCTCGGCTGGCCGGTCGAGCCGCCGTTCCTCACTCCCGCGCCGGCGCTCGCGCATTTCCGCGAAGCGCTCGGCCGCGGCGAGACGGCAGAGCGCGAGTGGCAGGCGCGGATCGCCGCGTACGCGCAGGCGTTCCCGGAGCTCGCGCGCGAGCTGCAGGGTCGCTTGCGCGACGCGCTGCCCGACGGCTGGGACGCCGACGTCCCCGTCTTCGCCGCCGACGCCAAGGGCATGGCGACGCGTGTCGCCGGCGGCAAGGTGCTGAACGCGATCGCGCCGAAGCTGCCGGCGCTCGTCGGCGGCTCTGCCGACCTCGACCCGTCGACGCACACCGCGATGAAGGGGCAGGGCGACTTCAACCCGGCGCCCGTCGCCGGCGAGGCCAGCGAGGGCTCGGCGGGCGGCGGCTGGAGCCATGCCGGACGCAACCTCCACTTCGGCGTTCGCGAGCACGCGATGGGCGCGATCGTCAACGGCATGGCGGCGCACGGCGGCTGCATCGCCTTCGGCTCGACGTTCCTGATCTTCTCCGACTACATGCGGCCGCCGATCCGCCTCGCGGCGCTGATGGGCCTGCACGCGATCCACGTCTTCACGCACGACAGCCTCGCGCTCGGCGAGGACGGGCCGACCCACCAGCCGGTCGAGCAGCTCGCGGGCCTGCGCGCGATTCCGAACCTGACGCTGATCCGTCCGGCCGACGCCAACGAGACCGCGGTCGCGTGGAAGGTCGCGATCGAGACGCGCGACCGCCCGGTGCTGCTCGCGCTGACGCGACAGGACGTGCCGACGCTCGATCGCGCGCGCTGCGCGAGCGCGGAGGGTTTGCGGCGCGGCGCCTACGTGCTCGGCGACTCCGGCGGCGCGGCGCCTCGGCTGCTCCTGATCGCGTCCGGGTCCGAGGTCGGCCTCATCGTCGCCGCCGCCGAACGGCTCGCCGCCGACGGCGTCGCGGTGCGCACGGTCTCGATGCCGAGCTGGGAGCTGTTCGAAGCGCAGCCGCAGAGCTACCGCGACGAGGTGCTGCCGCCGCAGGTGAAGGCGCGTCTCGCGGTCGAGCTCGGCGTCCACCAGGGCTGGGAGCGCTGGCTCGGCGAGCACGGCGACATGATCGAGGTCGACCGCTTCGGCGCGTCGGCACCGGCGGGCGTTCTGCTCGCGAATTACGGGTTCACGGTCGACAACGTGGTGGCGCGGGCGAAGGCGCTGCTCGCGGCCTGACGCTGGGCCGAGATCGACGCCCAGCAGGGGCCGGCTGCTTCGGCGCGTAAGGGGCGCCGGCGAGTTCGCGCGCTCAGGCGGGCGCGCCGTCGTGCGAGCCCGCCGTGCCGAGCCAGCGCAGCGCCGCTTCGAGCTGCGCGTCGGGCGACAGCGTCGCCGCGACGATCAGCACGCCGGCTTCGCCGTGCGGCGCTTCGAGCGCCTCGAACTGGCTCGCGACCAGCGCCGCGGGAAAGAGATGACCGCTGCGCGAACCGACGCGGCGCGCGGCCTCGGCCTGCTCGATCTCGATGAAGACGAAGCGAAGCCCCGGCACCGCGGCGCGCAGCCGGTCGCGATAGCGCAGCTTGAGGGCCGAGCAGGCGAGGATCGCCGCGCCGGGGCTGGCCGCGAGCAGCGCGCCGAGCCGGTCGAGCCAGGGCTCGCGGTCGCTGTCCTGAAGCGCGATGCCGCGGCTCATCTTGTCGCGGCTGGCGGGCAGGTGATGCGCGTCGCCCTCGATCATCTCGGCGCCGAGCGCGTCGGCGATTCCGGCGGCGAGCGTCGACTTGCCGCAGCCAGCGACGCCAATGACGACGAGCTTGACTGCCCGGTTCCGGCGCTGCGGCAGAACGGTCACGGGAGGAGACGATGCCGCGAGCGTCGATGACGGAGCGGTAGCGGCGGTTGCGGAGTCATCGACACGTGCGGCATGCAGTGCGTCGGGCGCACCCTGCGACGGGTCCAGCGAAGGAA
>Ga0068860_100003122_pt1 | contig 17119 bp, 14 predicted proteins | sample KBSSwiS32_FD_66597 | JGI IMG/M metagenome (GOLD analysis project Ga0068860, IMG submission 66597) | Switchgrass rhizosphere microbial communities from Kellogg Biological Station, Michigan, USA - KBS Switchgrass S3-2 | ecosystem: Host-associated > Plants > Roots > Rhizosphere > Soil ... | reverse complement strand
GTCGCCAAGCGCGGCGCCGCCGGCTCGACCTTCGAGCACGTCGCCCGCGAGGCGGGGGTGAGCCGCGGCCTGCTCCACTACTACTTCGGGACCAAGGAGCGCCTGCTGGTCGAGGTCGTTCGCCGTGACGCCGAGATCCGCGTCGCCCGACTCGACGAGCCGCTGGCTCAGGCGAAGAGCGTGGACGACGTGATCGACGTCCTCGTCGCCAGTCTCACCGACATGATCGAGAACGAGCCCGGCTTCTTCCTCCTCCTCTACGAGCTGTTCAGCGCCGGGCGGCGCAATCCCGAGATCCGTCACGAGGTCGGCCAGCTCTTCGAGCGCACCCGCTCGCACGTCGCCGAGGTGCTGGAGGCGAAGGACCGCGAGGGTGTGCTCAAGCTCCGCCACGACGCCGAGGCGATCGTCTCCTACCTCTTCGCGGTGGGAGACGGCTTCGCCCTGCAGGCGCTCTCCGACCCGGACCGCGACTACGGCGACGGCCTCGCCGCCGGCGTCGCGGCGGCGCGCTTCCTGTTCGGCTCCGAGTAGCCGGAGAGTGACGCCATTCACAGACGAGCCGCGGCTCGTCCGGAAGGCTGGCTGGACAGCCAATGCGCGACTTCATGGTCAAGCTCGCCAGGTTCCTCACCCGCCGCCGCCGCTGGGTGCTGGCCGGCTGGATCGCCGTCCTGGCGTTCGCACTGCCGATCGCCTCCCACCAGACCGATCATCTCACCGGGGGCGGCTTCGACGTTCCCGGCAGCCAGTCGAAGGCGGTCAGCGACGCACTGCAGGAGAGCTTCGCCTCCAAGACGGGCGGGATCGTCGTGGCGCTGCGGGCGGAAGCCGGCGCCAGCCGAGCCGACCGCGCGGCGGCGGTCGCGCGCGTGCGCCGAGCGGTGGCCGGGCTCGACGAAGTGACGTTGCCGGGGGCAACCGCACGGCGGGCGGAGGTCGCCCTGCGACGGACCGGCACGGCGCTGCTGCCGCTCGACAGCGAACAGTCGGCCGATCGCCAGACCGACTCCGCCGGGACCCTGCGCGAAGAGCTCGACCCCGGCGCCGCACAGGCAGGCGTGACGACCTACCTCGCGGGGCAGCCGACCGTCTGGGCGGGCATGCAGGAGCTCTCGAAGAAGGACCTCGCCAAAGCCGAGGCCGGCGGCTTCCCGATCGTCGCGATCATCCTCCTCGTCGTCTTCGGCTCGCTCGCCGCCGCGATTCTGCCGCTGGCCCTCGGTTTCGTCAGCGTGATCGTCACCGGCGCGCTGATCTACTTCATCTCGCTGCAGATGGAGACCTCGGTCTTCGTCACCAACATGGCCTCGATGATCGGCATCGGGGTGGCGATCGACTACTCGCTCTTCATCCTCGCCCGCTATCGCGAGGAGCGCGGCCGCGGCCACGAGCCGGATGACGCGCGAGCCGAGGCGCTCGCGACCTCCGGCCTGGCCGTGACCTTCTCCGGCCTGGCCGTGATCGTCTCCCTCGCCGGCCTCTGGATGGTCCACAACCAGGCATTGCGCTCGATGGCGCTCGGCGCGATGGTCGTCGTCGCCGTCTCGATCCTCACCGCGACGACCCTGCTGCCGGTGCTGATCGCGATGCTCGGCGACCGCGTCCTGCCGGGGGGCATCGTCGCCAAGGTGCTCGGGATCTTCAGGCGCCGCGAGCGTCCGGAACGCGAGGCTTTCTGGACCCGTTGGGCGCGAAGCGTGATGGCCCGGCCTTGGACCGCCGTGATCGGTACTTCGGCCGTCCTGCTTACCCTGGCGATCCCGCTGCTCTCGATCGAGACGGGCACGGAGGCGCTAGGCCAGTTCCCGAAGGACAGCGACGTGCGCGTCGGCAACGAACTCGTCTCCAGGCAGGTCGGAGGGGGAACCGATCCGATCCAGGTCGTCGCCGACTTCGGCTCGGACAATGTCGACACCACTGGCCGCGCCGCAGTCTCCGACTTGGCCCGCTCCCTTGCCACGACCCCTGGCGTCAGCACCGTCGCTCCGCCCGACTACGCCGGCGGCAGGGCCCTGATCCAGGCGACCCCGAGCACGCCGAGCGAGTCCGACGCGACGCGCGCGCTGATCGACCGCCTGCGCGACACCGTCGTCCCGGCGGCGCCGCTGAGCCGACTCGCCCAGGTCGACGTCGGCGGCGAGACCGCTCGCAGCAGCGATGCTCGGACGCAGATCAGCGACTCGATGTGGAAGATCGTCGCCTTCGTCCTCGCGCTCAGCTTCCTCGTCCTGATGGTGATGCTGCGCTCGCTGGTATTGCCGTTGAAGGCGGTGTTGATGAATCTGCTCTCGATCGGCGCCGCCTTCGGCGTCCTGGTTGCCATATTCCAGTGGGGCTGGTTCGACAGCCTGCTCGGCTTCGAAAGCCAGGGGGCCCTGGACACGATCAACGTGCCGCTGATCTTCGCCATCGTCTTCGGCCTCTCGATGGACTACGAGGTCTTCCTCATGTCGCGCATCCGCGAGCGTTACATGGCGCACGGGGACAACGAGCGCGCGGTCGCAGAGGGCCTCGCCGGCAGCGCCCGCACGATCTCCTCGGCGGCGCTGATCATGGCCAGCGTCTTCGCCGTCTTCGTCCTCACCGGCGTTCCCTCGATCAAGGAGCTGGGGATGGGATGCGCGGTGGCGATCGCGCTCGACGCGACGCTCGTCCGCCTGATCCTCGTGCCCGCGGCGATGAAGCTCTTCGGCGACTGGAACTGGTGGATGCCCTCCTGGCTCGACCGCGCCCTTCCCGACCTCAGCTTCGAGGGCGGTAGTCGCGAGCCCGAGCCCGAGCTGACCTGAATAGGCTGTTCGCCATGAACGACGATCTCGCCTTCGCGGGAGCGGCGAGGCAGGCGGAGATGGTGCGGTCAGGCAAGGTCTCGCCGACCGAGCTGGTGCAGCTCTACCTCGACCGCATCGCGCGCATCGACCCGCAGCTGAACGCCTTCCGCAAGGTCCTCGCCGAGAAAGCGCTGCTGGAAGCGCAACAGGCCGAGGGGCGGCTGAAGGCGGGCGAGGAGCGGCCGCTGCTCGGCGTCCCGATCGCGATCAAGGACGAAGTCGCCGTCGCCGGCGAGGTGACCACCTTCGGCACCGACGCCTTCGACGAGCCGGCGAGGGAGGACTGCGAGATGGTGCGGCGACTGCGCGAGGCGGGCGCGATCGTGATCGGCCTCACCCTGCTGCCCGAGATGGCGATCTGCGGTTTCACGGAGTCGGCGACCTATGGGGTCACCCGCAACCCCTGGGATCCGCAGCGCAGCCCGGCCGGCTCCAGCGGCGGTTCTGCAGCGGCGGTGGCGGCGGGCCTGGTCCCGATCGCCTCGGCGGGAGACGGCGGGGGTTCGATTCGCCTTCCGGCAGCATCCTGCGGCCTCTTCGGCCTGAAGCCTTCGCGGGGGCGGATCTCGTTTGCGCCCGGGCTCGAATACTGGAACGGGATGGCCGTGCTCGGCTGCGTCAGCCGCACCGTCGAGGACACCGCACTCTGGCTGGACGTCACCTCCGGCGGCTCCCGGGAGCAGGGAGCGCCGCCTGCGCCCGAGCGACCCTTCCTCGAGTCGGCGAAGACGTCGCCTGGCAAGCTGCGCGTGGCCTGCTCGACGCTTGCGCCGCGCGCCGCCGCGCCGCCGACCGTCGACCGGGTGGTCAAGGACGCCGTCGAGGATGCGACAGGGGTCCTGCGCTCGCTCGGGCACGAGGTGGCGCAGCGCGACCCCGACTGGGGCGGGATCGGCAACAACATCACGCCGCGCTTCCTGCGCGGCGTCTCGGACACGGTCGCCGAAGTGCCCCATCCCGAGCGCCTGGAAAGCCGCACCCGTGGCTTCGGCCGTCTCGGTGGAATGCTCCCCGACGGGCTCTTCGAGCGCGCCATGCGTGGCCGCGAGGTGGATGCCGCGCGAATCAACGCCCTCTTCGACTCCTTCGACGTCCTCGTCACGCCGGTGATGGGGGGTACGGCGATCCCGGTCCGCCGCTGGGAGGGCAGGGGCGCCCTGCGTACCGCGATCGGCATGGGCCGCTTCTATCCCTACTGCATCCCCTGGAACCATCTCGGCAATCCGGCGATGTCGGTGCCGATGGGCTTCGCCGCCGACGGTCTGCCACTGGCCGTCCAGATCGTCGGCCGCTCGGGCGACGAGGCCACGCTTCTCTCGCTCGCCGCTCAGCTCGAGGCCGAGCGGCCCTGGGCAGACAAGCGACCGCTGGTCTCATAGGTCGAGGGCCCAGGACGCCGAGCTGAAAGTCGAACGCCCGCCGCGGAGAACCGCGGCGGGCGTTCGACGACTACAGATGCAGGCTGACTGCTATCAGCTTGCTTTGACCGCTTCGGGATTGGCGAGCTGGAATTTGCCTTCGAGGATCGCCGTGTTGGTGCCGGCCGGGGACGGCAGGCCGACGAGCGAGTTGACGAACGGGTCGATGAGGAACGAGAAGAGTCCCCCGCAGCCGTTGGCTCCAGGAGCTGCGAACGAGTTGTTCACGAAGGAGCCTCCGCTCAGGGTGATGATCGTGAACGTTTCGTTGAACGATGCCGTTCCCGCGCTGCCGTGAATTGGTTTGTTCGGCGGCGGCGGCGACGTTTCACCGGTGGTGAAGTCGATCTGGACCGGATGGGCATTCGAGCCGATGTAGCAATTGTTGCCGAGGAACGAATTGCTCAGCTTGATCTTCGCCGGCAGCCCGAGAGCGGTGCCCGATTCGCTGAGCAGGTTACCCGGATTGACCTGGATCGACGACGCCGGCGCGGCCAGTTCGACCGTTGCCGTCACGCCGGTAGCGCCTTTGTTGATCGTTTCGTTGAACAGGTTTTTGAGGAACGTCGGCCACCAGCTCGGCGCTTCGATTCCCAGGAGTCCTCCGGGCACCGTCTGCGGGGTTTTCGAGAGGGTTTCGCCGTTTGCAGCGCCGACGAAGGCCGTCGTTTCCGTTTCTTCGTTGACTAAGAGCCCGCCCTGCAGGACGACCGGATTTTTCAGCGGCACGGTTTTTTTCCCGATCTGGAAGAAGCCGCCGTTGGTTTCCGCGTAGGTGCAGAACGCGAGTTCAGAGTGGCTCAGTGGGCACTGGGAGAACTGTGCAAATTCACCCGATGCGCCAAGCGCCGAGGATGCTGGTACCAGCATCGTCGCCATCAGAGCTGCGGCTATGAGTAGCCTTCTCATTGGACTGGTCCTTTCCGTTGTTCCATTGCAACGGCGTAGCGCAGTCGATGGCGGCAGTCGCCTTTGGGGCAAGGGACCCCAGTTTCCCCGTAGTTCACAAGCTGCCGACGGGTCTGCGACCGTGCCGTTCTCGTGAAGGAAGAATCTTTAGCAAAAAAATTCTCCCTCTGTATTTGTGGCAGGCACGGCCTTGCCACTGGGGTGAATTCTGTGGCTGCCGGGCTACCCTGGGAACACCTTTCGCATCCGCGCGAGCTCGCGCAAAGAGCCGCGGGGGCGGATGCGGCGGGTGAGGACCATCTTCAGCGGGTTCGAGTCGGGCTTGCCGGTGGCGACGAAGTCCCCCCAGCTGGCCTCGATCGTGAGGTTGGGGCTCGGGGCTTCACCGGGCTCGGCGCGGGTCGAGCCGTTGTCGATCACGAGGTGCCAGGGGTCGGCGTCGGTGAAGCGCCACTGGTAGACGAGGCGGGAGCCGTTTGCCGCCTTCGGGTCGACGACGCGCTGGACCACGTCGAAGTAGAGGCGCTGTAGCTCGGGCGTGGATTGGGGGACGCCGTCGGGCGGGCCGAGGATGCCGCCCATCATCAGCTTCACCTGGTTCTCGGCGATCTCCTCCGGGCTCTTCTCCGGGTCGAAGGGGAAGACGCCGGGCGGCATCTCCTCGGTCGGGTAGCCGATCGTGCGCCAGCGCTGGCGGATCAGTTTGAGGCCGAAGGCGAAGATGTCCTCGAGCGAGAAGCCGTAGCACTCGGTGTAGGAGCGATCCATGTTCGGCGGATGGAAGACGGCCGGCCCGTAGGGCAGCACTTCGCGCAACAGCTCGACCACGGCGGCGCGGCACTCCTCTGCGCCCGGCTCTCCTTCCTTGAGGAGTTCGGAGAGGACCTTGACGCCGAAGCCGATGTGGCGCTGCTCGTCACGGGAGACGTTGGCGATGCCTTCGCTGAAGCCCGGCATCGTTTCCTCGGAGGCGAAGAAGTCCTCGATGAAGTGCTGGCCGGGCTGCGCCAGCGAGCCCTCGACGATCAGGTGGTAGAGCGTGATCGCCTGCGCGTACTTGGGCAGCGAGCGGTCCTTACGCAGTTCCTCGGCCATCAGGTCGAGTCGGTCGAAGATGCCGCGGTAGCCCCAGTTGAGCTGCGGCAGGGTGGAGGAGAGCGTTTGCTGGAGGGTTTCGCCGCCGACGCCGATCACCTCCTTGAAGAAGCGGTGGAAGAAGACCGAGTGGCGGACCTCGTCGACCTGCTGGGTGGCGAGGAAGTAGGACTGCTCCTCGGTCGGCGCCGCGGTCACGTAGGGGGCGAGCGTGTCGGCAACCCGGTCCTCGCCGTAGAAGAACATCGAGTAGATCCACATCGCCGAACGCCGCTGGATGTCGCTGAGGCTCTCCCAACCCGCTCGGTCGCCGGAGAAGTCGATGTCGTAGGCGCTCCAGTTGCCCTGCTCCCAGCGGTGGTACAGGTCCTCGTAGGTGACGTTGTCCATCAGGCTCTGCGACGCGACGCTCATCTCTCTCCTCCGTTGACGCCTCCGGCGGGCTTACCGGAGCGGAGGTTAGCGCCAAACTGGCTGCCCAGCCAGTCTGCCCGGGGTGACTTCGTCACACAGCCGCCGGCGGCTCGATCTCGCGCTTGAGGATCTTGCCGGTTGGGCCCTTGGGCAGGTCATCGAGGAACCAGACGACGCGCGGGTACTTGTAGGCGGCGATCCGCTCCTTGACATAGGCGCTGACCTCCTCGGGCGCCAATTCCTCGCCGCCGTGGAGGACCACCGCGGCGCCGATCTCCTCGCCCCACTCGTCGTGGGGGACGCCGACGACAGCCGCTTCGCGGATCTTCGGATGCTCGAAGAGCACCTCCTCGACCTCGCGCGGGTAGACGTTGTAGCCGCCGCGGATGATCAGGTCCTTCTTGCGGTCGACGATGTAGAAGTAGCCGTCCTCGTCGGTGCGCGCCATGTCGCCGCTGTGGAACCAGCCGCCTCGCATCGCCTCGGCGGTCGCGTCGGGACGCTGCCAGTACCCCTTCATGATGTTGTGGCCGCGAATCACGATCTCGCCCACCTCGCCCTGCTCGACGGGGTTGCCGTCCTCGTCGACGACCCGCATCTCGACCCCTTCGATCGGGGTGCCGATCGAGCCCGCCTTGCGCTCTTTGTCGGGGTGGTTGGAGCAGGCGACCGGCGAGGTCTCCGAGAGGCCGTAGCCCTCCATCACCTTCGCCCCGAAGGCGTCTTCGAAGCCGCGCAGAACCTCGACCGGCATCGAGGCGCCGCCGGTGATGCAGATGCGCAGCTTCGAAGTGTCGAAGCTCTCGCGCTCGGGGTGGTGCAGCAGCGCCCCGTACATCGTCGGCACGCCGTAGAAGTGGGTGACGCCGTCGCGCTGCATCGTCGCCAGCGCCTCGCCGGGATCGAACCTGGGGACCAGCGTGAGGCAGGCGCCGACCTTCAACGAAGCGTTCATGCTCACGGTCTGCCCGAAGGAATGGAAGAGGGGCAGCGCGCCGAGGACGACGTCGCCTTGGGAGATCTCGGAAGTGGTGTGGCTCGAGACGTCGGCGTTGCGGAAGAGATTTTCATGGGTCAGCTCTGCGCCCTTCGGCTTGCCGGTCGTCCCTGACGTGTAGAGGATGACCGCGGTGTCGTCCTCGGCCGTGTCGGCGAGGCTCGGCATCGGCTCCAGCCCCGCCAGCGTCTCGGCAAAGGCGGCGGGCTCGATCTCGATCATCTCGGCGCCGGCGCCGGCCGCCCCCTCCCGAGCCTCCTCGGCGAAGCCGTGCCAGGCGAGCAGCAGCTCGGCGCCCGAGTCCTCCAGGTAGAAGGCGATCTCGCGCCGCTTGAGCAGGACGTTCATCGGCACGACGATGCCGCCCGCCCGCAGCACGCCGTAGTAGGCAACCGGGAACTCCGGGACGTTGGGAAGCATCACGCCCACGCGATCGGCCGGCTGGAAGCCATGCTCTTGCAGAAGCGTGGCGAGCCGGGCGCTGCGGTCGTCGAGCTCGCCGTAGCTCAGTTCGACGTCGCCGAGGCGGATCGCGGGAGCGCCGGGTGCACGCCCGGCGCTCCCGGTCAGCAGCGATGCGAGGTTGAGGCTCATGCCCACGCTCGAGCGGTCGTCCTATCCCTTGATCGTGTTGTAGACCTCGAACTCCTTGATCTTCGGCGGGTTCGGCGGCGCCTGGTCGCCGAGCGCCTGAATCGCGGGGCCGAGCCGTTCCTGCTGGAAGCGGTCGAAGGCCTCGCGCGACTCCCAGAAGTCGATCGCGTTCCAGCCTCCATCCATCGGCCCCGCCGAATGGAAGACGAGGCCCTCCGGCGGGTTCTGCTCGACGTCCATCTGAGCGTTCACCGCGTCGTACTGCTCCTGCGTGCCGTCCGCGAAACTGATCCAGAGACCGATTGCCATCCCGTTTCCTCCTGTCGACCGTTTGGGCTCGCGGCGAGCATAGCCCGCGGCGATTGGCCGTGCCTGGGCTCCATCGTCCGGATGATTGCTCAGTAAACCTTGAGAGATCGTAAGATCCAGCCTCATGAGGGCAGCGAGTCCAGCCATCCTTTTTTGCGCGATCTTCGTGCTCGTGGGTTGCGGCGGTGGGCAGTCGAGCCCCGCCGAACCGATGGCGGCGCCGCAGCGAGATCTCGAGGCTGACGTGGTGGTGCCGAGATCGCCGCCGCCGAAAAGGCTGGTCGTCGAGGACATAGAGAAGGGCGCCGGAGCCACAGCCAAGGCTGGAGACAACGTCACCGTCAATTGGGTTGGCTTCTGGTACCGGAGGCGCAGGGAGTTCTACGGAACCTGGAAAGACCGCCACCCGTTTACCTTCGAGATCGGGGCCGGCCGGGTGATTCCGGGCTGGGATCAGGGCATGAGGGGCATGAAAGTCGGGGGTAGGCGAGAGCTGATAATCCCGCCGGATCTTGCCTACGGGCCAACGGGTACGACGTCGGTTCCACCCAACGAACCACTGGTCTACGTGGTCGATCTGCTGGCGGTGAAGTAGCGACCGGCGGCGACGGTTAGGTCTTGCGGTTCGGTAGTACGATGCTGCCCGTGAAGATTGCTGTTTCAATCAGCTTGTTCTTGCTAATGGTGGGTCTCACGGCCTGTGGCGGGTCTTCCGACTCGACTCCGCCGCCCGATGAGATCGTCTGGCGCAACGGGGAGCCGGAAGTGATCGTGCATCACGGTCCGGTGCCGAAGAAGCTGATCGTCAAGGACCTCAGGGCGGGCACCGGGGCGGTCCTGAAGAAGGGCTCGTTCGGCGCTTTCAAATTCAAGAGCTTCGACTACCGGACGGGTCAGAACTACGAAAACTGGTGGGTGAGGCCATTTCGCACCGGATTCGGCAAAGGCGAATCGCTGGATGCCTGGGAAACGGGTCTCAAAGGCATGCGGGTGGGCGGTCGCCGCGCTCTGATCGTGCCCCCGGCGCAGGCATACACCCACGTGCCGGTGATCTACGTGATCGAACTCGCCGCAGTGCGCTAGGTGAGATGTCCAGGCGGGTGAGGGCATTGACCTTGCCGGTCGCGGTCGGTGTATGCGCCGCGCTGCTGATCTCGTGTGGTGGCGGCTCGTCTCCGTCCGGGTCCGACTCGGCGATCCTGCCGGGAAGAGCGGGGAGGCCGGACGTGCCCATCCCGGCCGGTCCCCCTCCGGCGAAGCTCGTCGTCGTCGACCTGAAGAAAGGCAGCGGACGTCCCGCCGGGAATGGAGACGAGCTGTCGGTCAGGTACTTCAACTTCGCCTTCGAGGGGCACCAGGTCTACGAAGACAGCTGGCGTCGGCCGGCGCCGCCCTTCGTGCTCGGCGGAGGCCAGAGGGTCGAAGCCTGGGAAGACGGCCTGCCGGGGATCAGGGCCGGAGGCCGGCGGGAGCTGGTCGTGCCGGGCAGCGGGGCGACCTTCACGGGCGCGCCGGAAATCTACGTCGTCGAAGCGATCTCGGTGGTACGGCCGAAGCGGTCCGCATCCGCCGAACCCACCGGGTCCGTCGAAAGGGTCTCGCCCACCGGAGCCAAGCCGTCGATCGCGGTCCCTCCCGGTCCAGCGCCGACGAAGCTCGTCGTCAGGAAGCTGAAGGAAGGCTCCGGCGATCGGATACGGCGCGGCGAACGGATCGGCGTCCGCTTCGTGGACGTCAACTACGAGACCGAGCATGTGCAGGACTTCTGGGGCGACGGTCAGGACGCGGATGCGCCTTATAGGTTCGTCTTGGGCGAAGGGGACGTGCGCAAGGGGTGGGAAATCGCCCTTCCGGGCCAGAGGTTGGGCACCCGTCTGGAACTGCTACTCCCGTCGAGGCTCGCCTATGGTGACGGGGCGATGCGCTACGTGGTCGAACTGATCGAACGCGAAAAGGCCTCCCTGGGCCGGGCAGGGTGACCTTCGCCGAGCGGTTCGCCTCGCAGGGCCTGGCGGGTCCTCCAGAGCGGGACGCACCGGGGGTAGCCAAGCGACTCCTCGCGGTGCAGGGCCAGGACCCACGCGGAGCTCGCCTCGCGGTCCGCGCGCGCAGCGAGGGATTGAGCGCAAGCGACGTCGATCGGGAGTTGAGCGAGGAGCGCTCGCTGGTCATCTCGTGGCTGAATCGGGGCACCCTGCACCTGGTTCGCAGCGAGGACTACCCCTGGTTGCAGGCGCTGACCACCCCGCCCCTGCGTTCCTCCTGCGCGCGGCGCCTGCGCGCGGAGGGGATCTCACCGGCACAGGGAGAGCGGGCCGTCGAGACGATCGAAGACGCCCTGGCCGAGGAGGGGCCGCTGACGCGGCACCAGCTGCGTGAGCGGCTCGAAGCCGCCGGCGTCCCGATGCAAGGCCAGGCCATGCTCCACCTCCTATTCCTTGCCGCGGTCCGTGGCGTCACGGTGCGGGGACCGATGGTCGGGAAGCAGCACGCCTACGTCCTGGTCCGGGATTGGCTCGAGCCGAGCAAGCCTCGCGACCGCGACGCAGCGCTCGCCGAGCTCGCCCGCCGCTACCTCGTCGGGCACGCGCCGGCCGGCGACCGCGACCTGGCGCGCTGGGCGGGCCTGCCGCTGCGCGACGCACGCGCCGGCCTCGCCTCGATCGCCTCCGAGCTGGTCGAGCGCGAGGACGGCCTCGTGCACCTCGCCGCATCGCCGCCCGAGCCGGAGGTGCCCGCGCCGCGCCTGCTCGGCGCCTTCGATCCCGTCCTGCTCGGTTGGACCTCGCGCGAGCCGATCCTCGGTCCGCACAAGCACCTGGTGACGATGAACGGCATCTTCCGTCCCTTCGCGCTGGTCAAGGGCCGGGCGGTCGCCGACTGGAAGCTCAGTCGGGGCAAGGTCGCGATCGAGCCCCTCGGCCCGATCTCGAAGGTGGCGACCGCGGCGCTCGAGGCCGACGCGGCCGACGTCGAGCGGTTCATCGCCGGCTAGGAGCGTGAGGAGCTGCCAGGCCGCGAGGGCGGGCGACCGAGGCGGAGGTAGGCCTGTCCGCGGTAGTGCCCGACGGAGGCTGGGCGGGTTTCGACGAGATAGCGGAGATCGGGATCCACCCGGATGACGACCCGCACGTAGGACCCGTCCAGCTCGGAGCTGAGGACCGCGCCGATCTGCCGGCGCTGGAAGACGACGGGGGCTCCAGGGCGGAAGGCGGGGGCGTTGCTGGCCGCGAAGTCGTAGTGGAAATAGCCTTCGGCGGCTGTGTGCTGGTGGCGCGGGCCGACGATCGCGCCGATCACCGCCAGGACGGCGAAGATCGCGAGGATCGGCACCCCGATGCGGAGGATCCACGACTTGCGCTTCTGGCGGGCACGGTCGGCGACGAACGGGTACTCGAGATCGGAGGAGGCGAAGCCGCCGATCGGGGCGTCGATCGCATAGCGGTAGAGGGCGACGGTGAAGACCTGCTGGGTGGCGGCGACGACCGCGAACAGCGCGAACAGGCCAGCGAGACTGAGCGCGATCACCACGCCTCCGGTCGCCGGGTGCCTCTGCAGGAGGGCTCCTCCGATCACCAGCGCGATCGCCAGTGGCACTGCCGCGATCACAGACCAGGCGCCGATCGCGATCCGGCCCGAGATCCCCTCCCCCCAGCGCTGCTTGACGAGATTCGTCGAACGCTTGAAGGCGGCGACGGGGCCGATCCCTTCCATCGCCAGGATCGGGATGACGAAGATCGTCGCCAGGCCCCAGGCGGCCCCCGCGAGCCAGGCGACGATCCTGCCGCCGCCCGGCAGCCGGTTGGCGATTTCGTTGAGCAGCGTCCCGACCAGGACCGAGATCAGCGCCCAGATCGCGATCCGGCGACGTTTGCCCCAGGCAAGCCGCAGGGCCTCGCGGGCGCTCAGGTGCTCGCCGTCGAAGGCGGCGCTGGCGGCGCTGGCGAGGGCGACGTTGAAGAAGACGCCGGCCAGGGTGCACGGATAGAGGGCGACCGCCGTGGCAAGACCGAACCGGCCGCTGGAGTGGTGAGAGGAGGCACCGACGATGAGGAAGACGAGGAAGAGGAAGGACAGTGAGGAGACGATTCCGGCAACGGCGAGGACGAGCATCGTGCGGTCGGCGCGGATCAGCGCCCAGGCGACCTGGGTCAGCCGCCAGCCGCGGCTGACCCGGCCCTCGCGCCAGGTCGGGTCCGGCCCGATTGCGTGTGCCTCCATCGAGGCGGTATCGGCAGCTGGGCTGGAGAATTGAGCCGAGCGGCGAGTCGCTCGCCGCGTTGAGTACTTTGCTCAATGCATCGAGCAATCGTCGGCGAGCTGAGGAGGAAGAAATGGGACGGCCAGTGGTCCACTTCGAGGTGGTCGCGAAGGACGGCGAGAAGCTGCAGAGCTACTACGCCGAGCTCTTCGACTGGGAGGTCAACGCCGAGAACGAGATGAAATACGGCCTCGTCGACCGCGAAGCCAACAGCAACGGGGAAGGCATCGGCCTCGGCGGCGGCATCGGCCAGGGCCCCGATGGCTACGAGGGCCACGTCACCTTCTACGTCGAAGTCCCCAGCGTCGAGGACGCCCTCGCCAAGGCCGAGTCCCTCGGCGGCACCCGCGTGATGGGCCCCGAGACGATCATGGGCCGCATGGTCCTCGGCCAGTTCAAGGACCCCGAGGGCAACGTGATCGGGTTGATCGAGGGCGGAAGATGACCCTGTTTCATCCTGGTAGGCGTCGACGATGAGCGGAATTAGCCCGATTGGCGAAGATGAGCAACGTCGTGTGGACGCGTTCCTTCGGCTTACGCGTCTTGAGCGAGGTTTGCGCAGCTTCATCGAGAGCGAATTGACCCGCGCGGACGGGCATGCCTGGAAGAAGGCTCTTCCCAGCGATGTGAAGGAAAAGGTGGACCCAACCGGGCTGGAGTATGCTGACTTCTCTGATCTCAAGAAGATCATTGGGTCCGCGTGGAGGAAGTTCGATCTGCCTACGGGGCAGGTCGGCAAGCAGCAGGTTCTAATTCACCTAGAGGGACTTGAGTCAGTGAGGAACGACATCGCTCACTCACGTAACGTCACAGAGGACGGACTGGCGCTGATTCGAGCGGCATACTTCACTTGCCGTGCACTGGTTGCCCCCGCCGATGCCCCAGACTCGCTTCCACCAACCGACTATCCACTCGTGGCTCTTGAAAGAATCGGATCGGCGATAGACCACTGTTCGGCGATAGATAACGCTGACCTTGGGATTTTGAAAGGCGATTGGCGCTGCCAAGCAGCCTATAGTTCTATTTGCGCGTATGCTCGAGTCCGCGACCGCCCTGGTCGTTCGCCGGATTTGATGAAACAGGTTCAGGAAAGCGCTATTTCACATATTGCTGAGGCGCGCATCTCGATTGAAGGCAGCTGAAGTGGAGTCCTCACCGTCCTCGCTGAGAAATCCGTTCGACTTTTCGAACCCTGTTACGGATGGCAGTGTTCTCGCAGGTCGCGAAAAAGAGATGCAGGAAGCAACATACTACCTAGACCAGGGGCGGGAGGGGTCCTCGTACTCGATTGCGCTCATTGGAGAGCGAGCTTCGGGGAAGACATCGCTCCTGAACGCGCTTCGCGAATACGCAAACGAGACGCACCTGCTCGCGGCCCAGGTTCGTCTTGACGGAGGGCTTACAAAGAGTGACCTTAACTTCTTTCGGGAGGTCTTCCACAGTTTGATGGATGCTTGCGCCGAACGCGGAATCTTTGGTGGGTTCGAGGGTGCCGAATACGATGTGTTTCGTCGCCAGATTCTAACACTCGATCTCGACACTTCACGAAGCGAAGAGCCACTGGCCTTCGGACGCGTATATGCGACGGCCGAATCCCAAGGAAGGTCCATCCAGCTCTCTAGGCGGATGCTCCAATCTGACTTGGGGGTAATTGCCGATCGGGCGAGCGAAAAAGGGTTTCCCGGAATCGTCCTACTTATCGATGAGGGCGATCTGCTCTCCGAGAACCACGCCTTGCTTCAGATGATCAGAAACCTATTGATGGACAGCATGCATCTTGCTCTGGTCATTGCTGGAACCGATCAGATGTTTCCCGCGATCTCTGAGGTGTTCTCGCCGATTCCCCGGCAGTTCGTGCGTATAAACGTGGGACCGTTCGATAGCTGGGAAGGGACTCGGAAGGCGGTGCTTCGCCGTCTCGTGCTGGCCAAGCAGGACTGGGCGATGCCCAACATTGAGGAGTGCCGGGAGATCCATTCTCTTACGCACGGAAGTCCATATGAGGTGATGCTCGTCTCTCACTGTGCCTACCGGGAACTGACACGTGCACGCAAGCGGGTACCAATGACGATTACACCAGAGGTGATCGGGGCGGTTGCAGATCAATTGGAGCAGCAAAATCCGTCTGTCCAGGAAACGCTGGCCAAACTTCGCACTCTTGATCGAACGGAAGGGGAGACGATAAGGGAGCTGATAGATCTCGACGGACTGTCGGTCGATCGTTTCGCACTGGCGACACTGGATTTCACGCAATCGTATGACGAGGCCGCGTTCCTTGCGGCCCGGGAAGAGGTAACGAAGTCCATCGAAAGCTTGCGTGATACCGGGTTTGTATCGGTGCGGGACGGGACGGTGCGGGTTGATGCCGACCCCTTTCAAAGGGCGCTGATCAAGTACGAAGTCCTGAGGCATCGTGACGGTGGGACGGGTACGACCGCGCTGCTGACCGACCCGAGACGGCAGATTGCGGATCGCGTGGCGGGTGCGCTGAAGGAAGCGCTTGCGGCAGAGCTCGACAGCTCCAGCCTTGAAGGGTTGATCATGGAGGTCCATCGGAATACATCGAGCGTAAGCCTCAAACTGGCTCTGGACGTTGGCACTTTTCCGGTTGAGCAATACGAGGTCGAGGCTATTTACCACATCGACGCCGACACGAGCTGGACTGGCGTGTTCGCCTTCAAGGAGGCTGACTCGACCGAGTTCAGGGCGGAAGTTGCAGAGGTGATGGCCGCGGAGGCGACCCGACTTCGAGAGTTCGACGTGGAAATATCGGAGATTGAAGTCGGCCCAGTGGATCCGCGCAAACTCGAAGTTTTCCGAAACACCTTGGTCGATAAAGTGGATCCTTTGGAGACCCTCGTTGAAGAGGCGAGGATAGCCTTTATGGAGGGGCGCCCGGAATATCAGGCACGTGTCGCAAGCGCATGCTCTGCGTTGCTGGAACGCGACAATACCGACGACGAAGATTGGTCGGGAGAGATCAACGATTGCGCTTTTATGGCGCTCGGGTCGGGTGACGGCGATAGCTACGAGCTTTTGAGCGATCGATCTGAGGCACTTGCCAACACGCCGCTGATCAGCACCGTCACACGAGCTCTATGGGAAGCGACCAAAGGAAAGTTCGACGGTGCCCTTAGGCGACTCGACATATCGACAGAAGAACTGATGCACACACCTGAGCAGTTTCGGGATGAGATATTTATGTACTCTCCCGCGGTCCTAGCCAGCGAGGCCCCGGTGGTTACGCAGAACGATGTGATCGGGGACCTCCACCTCGTCGATGTGGTGCAGAGCTATCGCATCGCAATCAAGGCAAAGGAACGCGGTGTATCGGTGGCGGATGCCCTCGCCGACGCCCCCGATGCATCCGCATGGATGCTGGGTGCCGCAGCCGATGCCGCGATTGCCGAGGGGCGTCCTGAAGTTGCCGAGGAGTTCCGCCGTCGGGTACGCCAAGGCGGCGAAAGATCAGGCGAGGGGCTGGATTAGCAAAAATGGCTCAGCTCGCCAGCTTCGGGCTGCGCCAGGGCTGGGCCAGGCGTGACGCCAGGTCGTCGCCCAGGCCTGTGATCGGGACGCGGGTCTGCTCGAGCGAGTCGCGGTCGCGGAGGGTGACCGTGTCGTCTTCCATCGTCTGGCCGTCGACGGTGACGCCCCAGGGGGTGCCGATCTCGTCCTGGCGGCGGTAGCGCTTGCCGATCGAGCCGCCCTCGTCGAACTCGGCGGGTAGGCGGGTGCGCAGCTCGTCGAAGATCGCGCGCGCCTTCTCCGGCATGCCCTCCTTGGAGACGAGGGGCAGGACGGCGACCTTGACCGGCGCCAGCTTCGGGTGCAGGCGAAGGACGGTGCGCTGGCGCCCCTCGACTTCCTCGACGTCGTAGGAGTCGACCAGGAACGCAAGGGTGGCGCGGTCGGCGCCGGCCGCCGGCTCGATCACGTGGGGGACGTAGCGCTCTTTGGTCTGCTGGTCGAAGTACTCGAGCTTCTCGCCGCTGAACTTGGCGTGTTGGGTGAGGTCGAAGTCGCCGCGGTTGGCGATCCCCTCCAGCTCCGACCAGCCGATCGGGAAGAGGTACTCGACGTCGCTGGTCCCCGAGGAGTAGTGGGAGAGCTCGTCGGCCTCATGGGGACGGACGCGGAGGAATTCGGGGCGGATGCCGAGCTCGGTGTACCAGCGCTCGCGGATCTCGATCCACTCGCGATACCAGCGCTCGGCGTCTGGCGGCGGCACGAAGAACTCCATCTCCATCTGCTCGAACTCGCGGGTGCGGAAGATGAAGTTGCCGGG
>Ga0068860_100003119_pt1 | contig 17130 bp, 16 predicted proteins | sample KBSSwiS32_FD_66597 | JGI IMG/M metagenome (GOLD analysis project Ga0068860, IMG submission 66597) | Switchgrass rhizosphere microbial communities from Kellogg Biological Station, Michigan, USA - KBS Switchgrass S3-2 | ecosystem: Host-associated > Plants > Roots > Rhizosphere > Soil ... | reverse complement strand
CTAGGAGACTGCTGAATTAGGGCTGTTCGGGGCTCGTGTGGTCGTGGTTGTGGCCCGGGTTCGGGTCACTGTCTCGAGGTCGCGCGGTGTCGGGGTTTCGGCCTGACCGGCCGTAGGCCGGTCAGGTCAGTGCCCAGCCGGCGCCGGTGGGGCGGTGCAGGCCGAGTGCGAGCAGGCGGCGCAGGTTGAGCGCGGCGGCTCGGTGAGACAGCCAGAGATCGTTGGCGCGGACGCCGCGGAACCGCAGCCGTCGGTTCCCGCGGGCGAGCCAGGCGATGGAACGCTCGACCATGGGTCGGTGGCGCCGGTAGGTCTCGATGAACTCGGGATCTCGAGCGTTGGTGCGGTGCGCGCGTTGTAGCCGGTCGTCAGGATGCAGGTGCAGTGTGCGGCCGGTCTTCGAGGTGGTGCAGAGCGCCGCGAGTGGGCAGGCTCGGCAGCGGGCTTTGAATGCGGCGATCCGGGTGCGGGTGATTCGAGTCGTGAGGCCGTTCGGGCAGGTCACGGTGCCTGCGTCTTCGTCGACGGTGAAGTCGTCGATGCTGAACCCGCCCTCGACCGCAGGGCGCAGCGGCCAGGGCTTGATGACCGCCCGATACCCGGTCTCGGCGAGCCCGGCGAGCATCGCCCCTGTGCCGTAGGCGGAGTCGGCGAGCACCTCCACCACCATCTCCTCGCCCCCGGCGCCCGTGGTGGGCAGCGACTGGTCGCGATCTAGGAGGTCGATGCCGACCGCAGCGTCGGAGTTCGGCGGTCCCGAGGCGGGGGTGAGGGTGGTGGCGGTGATGATCCCGGTGTCGGGCTCGACGACAAGGTGAGCCTTGTAGCCGTCGCGGCGACGGTTGCGGGTCTTGTGGGCGTGCCGTGCCTGCGGATCCACTGTGGAGATGACGCGGTCCGGGGTGGTGCGCCGGGCGATGCGCCAGCGCCCATCGGTGCCGTCGGAGTCCTCGGCGGGTTCGACGTCCTGACCCGCGACCAGGGCGAGTAAGCCGACCGCCTCCGCGGCCCTCGGCCCGAGTTCCTGCTCGGGCAGGTGTCCCAGGACCCGGTGGGCGTCACCGACCAGGGCGTCGACCAGCTCGGCGCGGGCGGCGGGGTCGTCCCACGCGATCCGCGGCTTCCCCGCCCGGGTGTAGTCGTGCCCACGGGCCTGCGCGGTGATCACCTCGGCGGCGCCGGGGACCTCGCGGGCGACACCGCGGATCGCGGAGACGAGTTGGGTGACGGTGTCCTGGGTGGCGACGGCGTCGTCGAGGATCGTGGAGTCCAACGCCCGACGGTGTCTCCCGGCCAGGGCGCCGGTCTGCGCGACGACCGCCCGCACCGCGTCGAAGATCCGCTCCGGACGGTCCGAGCCGGCCAGGCGCCGCCGCCAGTAGGTCAGGGTCGTCGGGTGGAACCCGGCATCGGTGACCGCGAGCCCACACGCGGCCTTCCACCGCAGGTCGAACGTCAGTGCCCCGACCGCCTCCCGGTCCGACAACCCGTGCAGGGTCTGCAACACCAACACCGAGGCCACCACCTCGACCAGCACCGACGGACGACCCCGCCCTGCGGTGAACAGATCGGCGAACAACTCGTCGGGGAACAGCTCCAGGCGGTGCTCGGCGAGGAACGCGAACATGCCACCCCGCGGGAGCAGATGCCCGGCCACGGACTCGACATCAAGCAACTCACGCTGCGGATCAGACCGTCCCTGCACAACCCGCAGCCTGCCAGCCGGGTGAGATCAACACCCAATCCCACGCCGCGAGCTTTTCAGCAGTCTCCTAGATGACCGGTTCCACGGTGTTGATGCGGTGCGGCGTGCGTCGGTGACGGGTGGGGGGTGCCCAAGATCAGCGTGCTGACCGCCGACACCAACCTGTGGACCGATGACGTGTGGGTGGTCGATTCCACCCCGGTCGCGTGCGCCCGGCCTGCAAAGGCGAACCGGCCCGGCCCGGCGGGCGGTTCTTCCGCCCCTGCGCCAGACCATCGAGTCGATCTTCGCCACCGCGAAAGGGGCAACTCGATCTCGAAGGCCATGGCAGGCACACCATCACCGGCGTCGCCGTCCGGGCCTACCAGCGACTCCTTGCCCTGACGGCGGTGATCTGGCACAACGACCGCGCCGGTCAACAGGTCACATGATCACTACCCGCCTACGCCACTGACCTTGGAATCAGTTATCTGGCGGAGCTGAGCGCCCCGCCCCGACCGCGGTGCCTGCGGCGTGTCTCACCGTCAGGGTGACGGCGGCGATCCGGGCGTCGGGGATCCCTCTGAGCTGCGGGCTCGCCTCTCCCCTTCACGCTCACGCTCACGCTCACGCTCACGCTCACGCTCACAAGCGTGGCCGGCGCCCGCAGGACCTCGGCGTGAGTGTGGGCCGCGTCTCTCCACCGTCGGCAGGCGCTTTGGCAAAGAGTCCTTTACTGTTGGCGGTACTCAGGGGAGTATCCCGGCACGGCGCACGTCGTCAGCACGATCGTGGACAGGCACGGTCCGGCGCGCTCGGCCCGCTCGCGGGTAGGGGGAGACCTGGGCGCCCCTTTCGTGCCCCGGAGTGTCCGTGAACGTCCCTTTCTGGGTCTGGCTCGTCACCATCGGCGTGACGATCGCCTTCTTCGTGTTCGAGTTCGTCGCCCACGTGCGCACACCGCACGAGCCGACCATCCGCGAGTCGGCGCTCTGGTCGGCGTTCTACATCGGGCTGGCGCTGCTGTTCGGCGTCGGCATCGGCTGGGTGAGCGGCTGGGACTTCGGCGGTGAGTACTTCGCCGGGTACCTCACCGAGAAGGCGCTCTCGGTCGACAACCTGTTCGTGTTCCTGCTGGTCATGACCGGGTTCGCGGTGCCGAAGGCGTACCAGCAGAAGGTGTTGCTGATCGGCATCGTGATCGCGTTGATCATGCGCGGCGGCTTCATCGCGGCAGGTGCGGCGCTGATCGAGAACTTCTCCTGGATCTTCTACCTCTTCGGCGCCCTGTTGCTGGTGCTCGCGTGGCAGCAGCTCCGCCACGACGACAGCGCCGACCCCGGCGACAACGCCGTCACCCGCTGGGCCCGGAAGGTCCTGCCGGTCACGGACGACTTCCGCAAGGACCGGCTGTTCTCGAAGGAGAACGGCCGTCGCATGGTCACGCCGCTGTTCATCACCGTCGTCGCGATCGGCGTCGTGGACCTGATCTTCGCCGTCGACTCCATCCCGGCGATCTACGGCCTCACCGAGGAGGCGTACATCGTCTTCACCGCGAACGCCTTCGCGCTGATGGGCCTGCGCCAGCTGTACTTCCTGCTCGGTGGGGTGCTCGAGCGACTGGTCTACCTGGCCCAGGGGCTGGCGTTCATCCTCGCCTTCATCGGCGTGAAGCTGATCTTCCACGCCCTGCACGTCAACGAGCTGCCGTTCATCAACGGCGGCGAGCCGCTGCTCTGGGTGCCCGAGATCCCGACCTGGCTCTCGCTCGTCGTGATCGCGGGGGCCATCACGGTCGCCACGGTGGCCAGCCTGGCCAAGACCCGCGGCAAGCCTGCCGACGAGGTCTCCCGCAGCTAGGGCGCGGCGGTCACGAGGTACGCCGCCATGTCACCCCGGACCTCACCCTCGCCGAGCAGCGTGACCATCTCGGCGGCGACGACCTCCGTCGCCGCCGCGAGGTCACCCCGCTCGGCGAGTTGGGCCCGCAGCGGCGTACCGGTGCAGAACCCCCGGGCGACCGCCTCCGCCGACGGCGCAGTGCCGCTGCGGACCACCCGCTCGACGTCGACGTCGCTGAACCCGGCCGCCGCGAGGTCCGCGCGCGTCCGGGCCGGGTCCGCGTAGCCGTGCGGGACGGCGGCGACGAACCTCGGGGGATCCGCGGGGAACGCGGCACGGAGGCCCTGGTCCAGCGCCGCGGCGAAGTCGTGGGTGTCGATGGTGTCCCAGGTGGTGAACATGAACCGCCCTCCGGGGGCCAGCACCCGTCGGACCTCGGTGTACGCCTGCACGCGGTCGGGGAAGAACATCACGCCGAAACCGCAGAGGACCAGGTCGAGCGACCCGTCCTCGACGGGCAGGTGCGCCGCGTCGGCCTGCTGCCAGCGGGCGCCCGGTGCGCGTCGGGACCCGAGCTCGACCATCGCCGGGTTGAGGTCGGTGGCCAGGACCTCCCCGGTCAGCTCGCGGGTGACGACCCCGGTGCCTGCCGCGATCTCGAGGACCCGCACCGCGCCGGCCGCCCTGGCCGCGAGCTCGGCCGCGAACGGCGCGAACACCGCCGCCTCCAGCCCGTCGGCGTAGGCCGCGGGCATCGTGTCGACCCAGACCCGGTCCCGTTCGGTCGCCATCGGCGGGAGGCTACTCCGGGCCGCGCAGCCGGGAATCGGCCGGAGGGAGGATCTCCGGCACCGCCGATTCCTCCTCCCGCAGGTAGCGGTCGTAGCTCAGCCGCCCCCGGGTCGCCGCGACGACGACCAGCGCGACCACCCAGAACCCGATCAGCTCCGGGAGGAGCCCGTACTCCTCGAGGACCGGGGCGGGGAACAGGGGCGCCACGACCAGGTTGGCGAACGTGTTGAACGACGCGTGCATCAGCATCGTCAGCAGCAGGCTCCCCCGGGCGTTGTTGAAGACCCACGTCATGACGATCGTCAGCCCGGTGATCATCACGATGAACATGGCGATGTCCGGAACGGTCGGCGGGGTCCAGACCCCGGACCAGAACAGGGGCAGGTGCCACAGGGCCCACAGCACCCCCAGGACCACGCTGCCGACCAGCGGACCCATCGACCTCTGCAGCCGGGGCAGGGCGAAGCCGCGCCACCCGGGTTCCTCACCCAACGGACCGCCGAGGACGAGGGTCGACAGCAGGGCCAGCGGATAGGCGGCGAGCATCGCCGCGGTCACCGGCTGATACGACGCCGCCGCACCCGGCACGACCACCGCACCCAGCAGCTCTGCGGCGGGGATCACCAGGAGCACGAACAGGTACCAGCGGATCTGCACCCGCCATCGCACGTACCGGCGGAGCAACCGCCCGATCCCCGCACGCCCCTCGAGCACCCCGGTCACGACGAACGCCGCAAGGGTGGGGCCCGTGAAGGTCGCGGCCGCGATCAGCGCGACGACCACCGCTCGCGGCACTGTGAACGGCAGGAGCCCGGTGCCGGTCCGGGACAGCACGACCGGCAGCTCGACCAGCCAGGCCCCCACGAAGGCGAGGAGGAAGAACACGAGCACGGGGCGCCGGGCGACGAGGCCGTCCCGACGATGTCTCGCACGGGGATCGGACGTCGTCATGGCGACTCCCTCTGAGCGGCTGAGCATCGGCTCGGGACCACCCCGGACACGGTCGGCCCGCGAGGTCCACAGTGGCGCGCAGCGTAGGACCGAACCGGAGGGGGCGCGGACTCTTCATCCGATCGAGCGACGACGGCCCGGTCAGCGTTCCTCGGTCACTCGTGTCATCAGCTCCTCCGTCACCTCCCAGAGGCGGCGCTCCCGGTCCCGGTCGTGGGCGACCGGGTGCACCTCGGACACCCTCGACTTCACGACGAACGCGCCGTCGCGCAGGTCCGCCCACTCGTCGTCGAGGGCGACCGAGGCCAGCAGCGGTCCGGACCGTCGGGGGGTGGAGACGCCGGGGACGCGGCCCAGGGCGCGACTGACCGCCTGGGCCGTCGCGGGGGCGCCGCGGCCGAGGGAGGTGCCGGGCATCCAGCCCGGCTCGAAGACCGCCACGGCGACGTCGTCGCCGACGCGGCGCTGCAGCTCGTGGGCGTAGTAGAGGACCGCCAGCTTGGCGGTGGAGTAGGCGACCATGCCGGGAACGGGCTGCGCGCCGGTGGCCGGGCGGGCGAGCTCGACGGGATCCGCCCACTCGGCCTCGGCCACGCGCAACAGCCGTCGCCAGACGTTGGCGTGGTAGGTGTTCGAGCCGACCAGGACGATCCGCGCCGGGGTGGAGAACGAGCCGAGCAGGTCCCCGACGAGCTGGGCGTGGGCCAGGTGGTTCACCGCGAAGGTGAGCTCGTAGCCGTCGGCGGAGGCCCGCCGGGTGTCGGTCGACAGGACCCCGGCGTTGGCGACCAGCGCCCGCAGGGGCCGGACGGTGCCTGCGGCGAGAAGGTCTCGTACGGTGGCCGCGGCAGCGCGGACCTCGGCGAGGCTCGCCAGGTCGCAGCCGATCCCGTGGACGCGGGCGCCCCGGGCGCGGGCCTCGTCGGCGACGGCGGTCAGGTCCTCGCCTGCGCGGCCGACCAGGAGGAGGTCGGGGCGTTGCGCGGGCGGTCGGTCGGCCATGGCCAGCACGGCGTGCCGCCCCAGGTTTCGGGTCGGGCCGGTGATCAGCACGGTTCCGGGTTCGGTCATGTCCCCACGCTGCACGGGCGAGCGAGCCGTAGCCGGCCGTCCCGTCGACCTAGGACTGCCAGGACCAGGACAACCGCGTCGGCGCAGCGCAGACTGGGGTGCGTGGAGGCGTGGGAGTTCGGCCGGACGGTCCGCCGGTGGCGGGACCGGGTCGCACCCGAGGCCGTCGGGGTGCCTGCGGGGCGTCGTCGTCGGGTCGGTGGGCTGCGGCGCGAGGAGCTGGCCGCGCTCGCCGGCATCTCCGCCGACTATCTGACCCGCCTCGAACAGGGCCGCGCGACCGCGCCGTCGGCGCAGGTGGTGGAGGCGCTGGCCCGGGCGCTGCGGCTGTCCGACCCCGACCGCGACCTGCTCTACCGGCTGGCCGGGCACGCCGCGCCCGGCCCGGACGTCGTGCCGTCGCGGGTCCCGCCCAGCGTGCAGCGGCTGCTCGACCGGCTCTCGCACACCCCGGTCGTCGTGTACGACGCGAGCTGGACCCTCGTGCTCGCCAACGCCCCCTACGACGCACTGATGGGCGACACCACCCGCTGGCGAGGCCTCGAACGGAACGCCGTGTGGCGCAACGTCGCCCGCCTGCCCTCGCGCGTGGTGCACACCGAGCGGGAGCAGGCCGAGCACGAGTCCCGGCTCGTCGCCGACCTGCGCACGACGGCCTCGCGCTACCCCACCGACCGCGCGCTGCGCCGGTTGATCGGTGACCTGACCGCCGGGAGCCCGCGCTTCGCCGACCTCTGGGAGGTCGAGGTCCCGCCCACCGCAGCCGAGCCGTCCCGCCGCAAGACCGTCGACCACCCGGCCGTCGGCCGGATCACCCTGGACTGCGACACCCTGTTCGTCGTCCTCGACGACCTGCGGGTCACCGTCTACACCGCCGAACCCGGCACCGAGGACGCCGAGCGTCTCGAGCTCGCCGTCGTCCTGGGCACCCAGACGCTCGTGCGCTGACCGGGCGGCTGGTCCCTCACCGCACGTCACCGCCGTGGCCGCGGACGCGATCGACCGCCCGCACAGGTCTACGGCGCGACGGCGGTCCGGGAGTCCGGCAGGTCGGCGTAGTCCGGGAGCTCGATGCCGTTGATCGCGCGGTCCGCCAGCGCCATCAACGCCTCCATGTCCGGCTCCTCCGCAGGCGGGGGCCCCTGGAGGCTCTGCACGTGCACCCGGCCGATCTCCTGGTTGGCCTCGACGAACGCACGCATCCGAGCCTCGTACGCCGCGAACCCCTTCTCCGGGTCCCATCCGGCCGCGGCCAGCTCGCCTGCCAGCAGGTACGCGCCGACCAGGGCGAGCCCGGTGCCCTGCCCCGACATCGGCGACGCGCTGAAGGCCGCATCGCCGAGCAGTCCCACCCGCCCGCTCGACCAGCGGTCCATCACGATCTGGGCGACCTGGTCCAGGTAGAAGTCCGGGGTGTCGTCCACGTGCGCGAGGATGCGCGGGGTCTCCCACCCGAAGTCGGCCATCCGCTCCCGCAGCAGGCGCTTCTGGGCCTCGACGTCGCGGTGGTCGACGTCGAAGTCGACCGCTGGGAAGGAGAGCATGGCGATCGCCTTCGAGGTGTCCCCGACGGGGCGCAGCCCGGCCGAGCGGCCCCCCTCCTGGTAGTCGATCAGCCAGCGGTCCAGCCCGAACTCGTTGGGCACCGTGTAGAAGGCCAGCACGAGGCCGAGGTGGCGGAGGAACTCCGCGCGCGGCCCGAAGACCATCGCCCGCGTCGCCGAGTGCAGTCCGTCCGCCCCGACGACCAGGTCGAAGCGGCGCCGATCGCCGCTCGCGAAGACGACGTCGACCCCGTCCGCGTCCTGGGTGAGCTCGGCGATCCGGTCGCCGAAGACGTACTCGACGGCCTCGCGGGTGTCGTCGTAGAGCACCTGGGACAGGTCCCCGCGCAGGATCTCGATCTCCGAGATGTAACCGTCGCCGCCGTCGTCGTCCGCGCGGTAGGTCTCCAGGACCTTCCCGTCCACGTCCACCGTGTAGGCACCCGCGGTGTCCGTGCAGGCCGCGCGCACCGCCGCGTCGAGCCCCATGCGCCGGATGACCTCCTTGGCCACGCCGCGCGCGTCGACCGCCTGCCCTCCGGGACGCAGGCTCGGGGCCCGCTCCACGACGGTCACCTCGGCACCCCGCCTGCTCAGCCAGTGGGCCAACGTGGGACCCGCGATGCTCGCTCCCGCCACCAACACCCTGTTACCGCTCACCGGTGCCTCCTTCGTCGACTCGTCGGGGGGAAGACGCCGACGAGGCCCGGGAATCATCGCTCCCGCGGCCGGTTCCGCAGCACATCGGCGACCGGGGCGGGACGCCCTCGTCTCAGGCGGTCTCCGGCGTTCCCCGAGCCGGAAGCTCCCATGGTGTCACGCGACCCGGGTTAGGCTCGCGTTCCCCTGGCTGGAGGTCTGATGCCCGCACGTTTCGTCGAGCTCGGCTGGCGGCCCACCCCGATGGGCGAGCTGCAGCTCCGCCGTCGGTGGGACCCCGCCGTCGCCGCGGAGGTCCTGGAGGTCAAGCTCGGGGACGAGTTCCTGATGTCCAGCATGTTCACCGCGGCGGAGGAGGAGATGGCACGCCTCGCCCTCGCCGGGCTCGCGGCGCGCGTCGGCAGGCCGGACGGGGTCGGTCTGGACGTGGTGGTCGGCGGCCTCGGCCTCGGCTACACCGCCCTGACGGTCCTGCAGGATCCGGCCGTGCGGTCCCTGGCCGTCGTCGAGGCGCTGGAGCCCGTGATCGAGTGGCACCGCGAGGCACTGATCCCCGCGGGCCGCACCTTGACCACGGACCCGCGCTGCACGCTGGTGCACGGCGACTTCTTCGCGATGGTGCGCTCCGGCGACCTCGACCCGACGACCCCGGGACGCCGCTTCGACGCCCTCGTCGTCGACATCGACCACTCCCCGCGCCACCTGCTCCACCCCGGCCACGCGGACCTCTACGAGCCGGCCGGGCTGCGCCGCCTCGCGGCACTGCTGCACCCGGGAGGGGTGTTCGCCCTCTGGTCGAACGACCCGCCCGACGAGGCCTTCACCCGCGTCCTCGGCGAGGTCTTCGCGACGGCCGACGCCGAGATCGTCCGCTTCCCGAACCCGCTGCAGGACCGGGAGGCCACCAACACGGTCTACCTCGCGACGACCTGAGCGGCCCGCGCCGTCACCGGGCGACGGCGAGCGACCAGGTGACCCCGAAGCCGTCGGTGAGCATGCCGAAGCCGGGGCTCCAGGCGGAGGCGGCGAGCGGCTCGACGACGGTGGCGCCCGCCGAGAGCCTGTCCCAGTACCCCTGGACCTCGGCGAGGGTCTCGCCCTGCACGGAGACGAAGAACGGCTGGGTCGTGATCGTCGTGCCGTTCTCGCGGCGGGTGGAGCCCGCGGTCGCGAGCGAACCGCCGGTCCGGCCGGGGACGTCGTAGGCCTGGATCCGGAAGCCGTCCGCGGTCACGACCTGACCGAAGACGACGCCGTCGGCGCCGGGCAGGTCCTTCGGCATCCCGAAGTCCGCGTACGTGGAGATGACCAGCTCCCCGCCGAAGACCGACTCGTAGAACTCCAGCGCCGCGCGGGCGTCGCCGTGGAAGTTCAGGTGGGGGGTCGCCGTGATGCTCATGTCGTGCTCCTGGTTCAGATCGTGCCCGGGCGTTCTCCCTGGCGACGACCACTCTCACCGGCATCTAGGACAGATTCGGTCCTCGACTCGGCCTAGCGTGGCCGCCATGACGACGCCCACCTCGCGCTTGCTGGGCCTGCTGTCGTTGCTGCAGACCAGGCGGGACTGGCCCGGCGCGCTGCTCGCGGAGCGGCTGGGGATCAGCCGTCGCACGGTCCGCCGCGACATCGACCGGCTGCGCGAGATGGGCTACCGCATCGAGGCGGCCATGGGCCCGGACGGCGGCTACCGCCTGGACGCGGGGAGCGAGCTGCCCCCGCTGCTGTTCGACGACGAGCAGGTCGTCGCCCTGACCGTCGTCCTGCAGACGGCCGCCGTCACCGGCGCGGGCATCGAGGAGGCCGCGTTGCGCGCGCTCACCACGGTGCGCCAGGTGATGCCCGCCCGCCTGCGACACCGCCTCGACACCCTGACGGTCACGACGGTCCCCTGGCCCGGGGCGGCACCCCCGACCTCCGTCCCGCCGGACGTGCTGGTCAGCGTGTCCACCGCCGTGCGCGCCCGGGAGGTACTGCGGTTCGACTACCCGAGCCGAGGCCCGGACGGCCGCCCCCGGCGGGTCGAGCCGCACCATCTCGTCACCTCCGGCGGCCGCTGGTACCTGGTGGGCTGGGACCTCGACCGCGAGCACTGGCGGATCTTCCGCGCCGACCGCATCACCCCCCGCACGCCGACCGGCCCCCGCTTCACCCCACGGCAGGTCCCGGGCGGCGACGTCCGGGAGTTCGTCTCGGCGCGGTTCACCGGATCCGCACCGGGCGACACCTGGCCGTGCACGGGCACCGTGGTCCTGCACCTTCCCGTCTCGGCCGTGTCATCGTTCGCAGGCGACGGCACCGTCGAGGCGCTGGGTCCCGACCGGTGCCGCTACACCGCCGGGTCCTGGTCCTGGATCGCCCTGGCCGGGTCCCTCACCCGCTTCGACACCGCGATCGACGTCGTCGGGCCGCCGGAGCTGCGGGAGGCCTTCGCCGAGCTCGCGTCCCGCACCGCCGCGACCGCCGCGCCGTGACGGCGGGCCCGCTCACCTCGGGTCCGCCGAACCTCCGGTGGTCGATCCGCTGGGAAGAGGGTCAGCCAGGTCGGGCTCGAGTTCTGACTCGGTCGCGAGGGGGCTGGGCACCAGCACCGCCCGGATCTCGACGTACCGACGCAGGAACGCCTGCTCGTCGAGACGTTTGCGGCGGAGCCACCCGGTCACCTCGGCGTTGCACTTGCTGCTGTTGCAGGAGCGGCACGCAGGCACCACGTTGCCGACGGTGTAGCGACCTCCGCGGGAGATGGGCAGAACGCAGTCCCGCTGCGGCACACCGCCGACGGCACCGCAGTACGCACATCCGCCCCACGCCTCCTGCAGCGCGCCCCACTGTTCCTCGGTCAGATCGTTGACGGCCGCGGCCACCCGCCGCCTGCGACGCGCACCCACCCGCGCCTTGCGACTCCTCGCCACCACACCGGCAGCCTAGGGCGGCGCAGGCGAACACCGGCTCAGGCAGGCCGACGACGCCTTCACCAGGAAGGCGGAACAAGTCCGCGGCGGTGATCGCCCCATCCTGGTCACCCGCGGCACTGCGGCGACTCGGAGGCGCCCCGAGTCGGCGCACCCGGCGATGACGCGGCGGAACGCCCGTCCACCGGCGCCGGGGCGAGCTACCTACCGGGCTCGGGTTCCCAGCGGTGGGCGTACTGGCCCAGGGGCTGGAGTGCGCGGAGGAGCTCGAGGCCCCGCTGTGTGGTGCGGTAGCGGACGCTCACCGGGATGGTCGGGGTCACGATCCGGTCGATGAGGCCTGCCTGCTCGAGCTCGCGGAGCCGGACGGTCAGCATCCGGCTCGACAGCCCGTCGACGCGGTGCTGGATCTCGGAGAACCGCTCGGCGCCGAGGCCCACGGCGAGGAGGATCCCGCTGGTCCAGCGGCGACCCACCACCTCCATGATCCCGGAGACGCGACGGCACTGCTCGTCGCTGATGTGCAGGGGCTCGGTCACTTACCAAAGGTAAGTCACTTATCCGGCATTTGTCGACGTCGATCTCCGGCGGCACGCTGGATCCATGCCCGACTACGGCCATCCACTCCGCTTCGGCAGCTTCGTCAGCCCCGCCCACGCCACACCCCGGCGTCCGGTGGACCTGGCGGTGCTGAGCGAGGATCTCGGTCTGGACCTGGTGACCTTCCAGGACCACCCGTACCAGTCGTCGTTCCACGACACCTGGACCCTGCTCACCTGGGTCGCGGCGCGGACCTCCCGCATCCACGTGGCGGGCAACGTGCTCAACCTGCCGCTGCGACCGCCCGCGGTGCTCGCCCGCGCGCTCGCGAGCCTGGACCTGCTCAGCGACGGGCGGGCCGAGCTCGGGATCGGGACGGGCGGGTACTTCGACGCGATCGCCACGATGACCGGTGCCCCCGCGCTGACCCCCGGCGACGCGGTGACCGCGCTGGACGAGGCGCTCGACGTGATCCGGGGGATCTGGGACGTCGCCGACCCGACGCCGTTGCACACCGGCGGGGAGCACCACCGCGTCGCCGGGGCGGCGCGCGGCCCGGCCCCGGCGCACGACATCCCGATCTGGGTGGGCGCGCGGCAGCGGCGGATGCAACAGCTCATCGGGCGCAAGGCAGACGGCTGGCTGCCGAGCCTGCCCTGGCTGAAGCCCGGCGACCTGGCCGCGGGCAACCGGGTGATCGACGAGGCCGCCCGCGCCGCGGGCCGCGATCCGCGGGCGATCACCCGGCTGCTGAACGTCACTCCCCAGTACTCGGCGGCCGCGCTCGCCGAACGGGCCATCGAGGACGGCGTCGCCGTCTTCATCCTGGCGAGCGACGACCCGGCGGAGCTCCGGCGGTTCGCCGAGGTCACGGCACCGGAGATCCGCGATCGGGTCGGCGAGGCCCGCAGCCGCGGCGGGTCCGTCGCCGCGCCGCGCGCCGCCCGGTCCTTCCGCGGCGACCCGGTGCCCGCCGCGCTCGCGGAACGGGCGATCCTGCCGAGCGACCGCGGCTACGCCCGCTACACCTCGGGATTCTTCCGCGGCGCCCGACCGGGGATAGTGCTGCGCCCGCAGACCACCGCCGAGGTCCAGGAGGCCGTGCGGTTCGCGGCCCGCCACCGGGACGTCCCGCTCGGGCTGTTCAGCGGCGGGCACGGGCTGTCCGGCCGCTCGCTCAACGACGGTGGGCTCGTCCTCGCCCTCGACGCCCTGAACGAGATCTCCGTGTCGGACCACCGGGTGCGGGTCGGGCCGGGTGCCCACTGGGCCGAGGTCGCGCAGGCGCTCGCCCCGCACGGGCTCGCGATCACCGCGGGCGACGCGGGTGGGGTCGGCGTCGGTGGGCTCGCCACCACCGCGGGGATCGGCTGGTTCGCCCGCGAGCACGGCCTGACGATCGATCTGCTCCGAGCCGTGGACGTCGTGACCGCGACGGGGGACCTCGTGCACGCGAGCGCCACCGAGCACCCCGACCTGTTCTGGGCGATGCGGGGCGCGGGAGCCAACTTCGGCGTCGCGGTGTCCTTCGAGTTCGACGCCCATCCGGTTCCGGGGCAGGTCGGGTTCGCCATCCTGGTGTTCGCCCCGGACGACGTCGCCGCGTTCCTCGAAGGCTGGGGCGCCGCGATCGAGGCCGCACACCCGAGCGTCACCGGGACGCTCATGACCGGCCCCGGGCGCCGGGGGGTGCCGGGGCCGGTGCACGCCATCGTGGTCGTCGACTCGGACGATCCCGACGTCGTGCTCGAACGGCTGCAGCCCCTGGCCGACCTCGCCCCACTGGCCGACCACGCCGTCCGGATGACGTCCTACGCAGGCCTGCTCACCGACCAACCCGGCGCGGAGAGCCAACACGGGCAGGGGGAGCCGCACAGCCACTCGGGCCTGGTCCGCCACCTCACCCCGGAGATCGCGGCCGGTCTCGCGGACCTGCTCGCGTCGGGCTCCCCGTTCCTGCTCAGCGTCCGGTCCGCGGGCGGCGCGGTGGGCGCCACCCCGGCGGACGCCACCGCCTACGCCTGGCGGGATGCGAACTTCCTGCTCGTCACCCTCGGCGGTGGCTCGCCGGACTTCGAGCGGCGGTGGGCCGAGCTCGTCCCGCTGTTCGAGGGCATGTACCTCAGCTTCGAGACCGACACCGGCCCGGACGTCGTCGCCCGTGCCTTCCCGCCCGAGCACCTCAAGCGCCTGCGGGCGCTGAAGCGGGAGTGGGACCCGGACATGCTGTTCCGCGACAACTTCCCGATCGACCCGGACGCGGACTGACCCGGGGACCGTGGATCCCAGTGCCCCACACCGGGCTCACGTCGTCTCCCCGTCACCCGTACCCCGTCGGCCCGTCGCGCACGCCGGCAAGGCGTGGGAAGAGCGCCGTAGCGGTGGTCGCCATCGCCGAAAGCTCGCGGTCGTCGAGAACGTTCGTCGCCCTCAGCAGCCGCATGTTCGTCTCGATGACGCTCTCCCCCGCGGGCGGGTAGTCGGATCCGAACACGATGTGCGAAGCGGTCGTCGTCTCCAGCAGCGGCAGGAGTGAGTTCGGGTGCGCCGACAACGCCGTGTCGTAGTACAGGCCCGCCAGTTGGGCCCCGACCTCGTCGGCGGTGACGTTGTTCGGATTCGGCACCCACCCGAGCATCCCGGCCGTCGCGACGCGGGTGGCCAGCACCGGCAGGACGCCGCCGGCGTGGGCGATGATGAAGTTGATTCGCGGATAGCGCAGGAAGACCCGTGCGTAGATCGCGTCGACCACCGTCCGCGCGGTGTCCATGGGGAACTCGATGACGGGTCCGGGTCTGCCACACGACAGATGCGGGAAGCCTGCCGGCTCGACCGGATGGACGAATACCGTTGCCGCGCGATCGTTCAAGGCCGCGAACACGTCGTCGAAGAGCGGATCGCCGAGATAACGCCCGTCATAATTGGTGACCAGGACGAAGCCGTCCGCGTTCAGGTCGTCAGCGGCCCGGTCGATCTCCGACAACGCCTCCACCGGTTCATGGAGGGAGAGGTTCGCCAGTAGTCCGAATCTGTCGGGTTTGTTCGCGACGACCTCCGCGCCGAAGTCGTTGAAGCGGCGGGCCGATTCGGCCGTCAGCTGAGTGGGGTTGGACAGCACCTGGGCGCGGATCCCGTAAGCCTCCATGAACTCCACGGCGAGTGCCGGGGTCCAGTTGGCGGCCGGCGGGAACAGGAAGTTGCCTCGCTGGTACGCGGCGAGTATCGCGGGACGCCTGTCGTCCGGTATCGGTGGTGAGTAGTGCGCGTGGACATCGATGAGGTCGTCGCCGGTCCGGTCTCTCAGATTCGTGGTCATGCCCGACCTCGTCCTCTCCGGGTCTTCGGTTCACTGGATGCCGGTTGCCGTCAGGGCGAGCACGCAGCACGCGACCAGCAAAGCGGCGAACATCGTGCCTTCCCTCAAGGGAACGACGTGTCTCCGACACCTCGGGCGATCGCCGCGCACACCTCATCGCGGCGTTGCGGCTGCTCCAGGGTGGGGTCGCGGGTGAGAATGCGGGTCAGCAACCGGGAGCCCCGGTCGGTCGAGTTCGTCGGCGACAGCGGCACTCCGAGGAGTGTGTGGACATGCCGCACACCCTCGCCGAGTGCGTACGTGTAGGTGCGGTCCGCGCCCGTCGCGGCTTGGAGCACTCTCGACATCTCGCGCAGCAGGCCTCCGAGGGAGGCGGCCTCGCCGTCGTTCAGCTCTGCCAGTGTCGCCACGTGGCGAGTCGTCTGCAGCGCGAGCCATCCGGGCACGGCGATGCCGGGGTGAGCGGAGACCGCCCAGCTGTCGTCGCGGTGAATCCATCCACCTGGCGGCGGCGTCGGCGACGACAGGCGATCACACAGCGGGCACTCGCTCACGCCGCGGACCGTACCGGCCGAGCTTGCTGGCGCGCAAGTAGATCCGGCGGAGACCCGCTATCCGCGCCGACTGGCGGGAGTGTGGGACTTCGACGTGGACTTGACCGTGGCCTTCGCCGGTTTCGCTGCGGTCGGGTTCTGGCTGCGGGTCGCCCCTCGGCTCGTGACACCCGATATCGCGACAAGGGTGGCGTGGTCCGCGATCTCGTCCACCGAACCGCTCGAACGGGCCGAATCGAACCACTGGGTGGTGCCGTTGCACATTCCCACCAGCAGCAGGGCCAGGGTCATCGGGTGCTCCGTGACGAACACGCCGGTCCGTTGGCCGGCCTCGATGACGTCGGCGATGCGGTGGACGTAGTCGGTCATGCCCTTCCGGAGGACGTCGGCGCGGTCGCCACTGAGCTTGTTCAACTCGCCGAACTGCACGCGGAAGGTGTCGGGCTGCGCTAGCACGACCCTGACGTGATTGCGCACGATCTCGGTCAACATCGCGACCGGCTCGAGGTCGGAGTCGAAGATGGGCTGGGACGACGAGATCATCGCCTCACCCGCTTGGGCGATCAACTCGTAGAGGATCTCGTCCTTCGCGGGGAAGTAGTGGTAGACCGCCTGGCGTCGGAAGCCCAGCTCCACGGCGATCTGATTGAGGTTCGTCTCGCGATACCCCTGTTCGGCGAACAGCGTGGTGGCAGCACGCAGGATGGCCTGCCGACGCGCGTCGTCCTTGTGCTCCACGGGGCGGGACCCACCGGACGCCTGCTCGGACCGCCCTCGTTCGACCACGCCAGTCCTTCCTTCTCCGGGGCATCCAGGCTACTGCTCCGCCGATGTGGAACGTCAAGCGCGGCAGGCACCGTTGACATTTGCTTGCGCGCAAGTAGAGTTCGGGCATGCGACGTAGCGAACCCGCCACCGCGGATGGGCCGTTCCCGATGGTCGTCGGGGACGTTCGCGTCCACCCGCTGCTCGACGGCGTCATGCCGATGCCACTGTCGGTGCTCTACCCGGACGTTCCCGAGGCGCTGTGGCGATCGATCTCCGCGGACCTCACGGCCGACGGGCACCTCTCCGTGCCCTACGGGGGATTCCTCGCCGTCGACTCGTCGGGCACCGCCGTGGTGATCGACACCGGTGGCGGTCCGACACCAGCGCCCCTGCCGGATGGTTCGTCGCCGGTACGGTTCGGCGAGCTGCCGAGTGCTCTGAGTTCGCTCGGCGTGGGCGTCGAAGAAGTCGATCTCGTGGTCCTCACGCACTTCCATCC
>Ga0068860_100003113_pt1 | contig 17144 bp, 12 predicted proteins | sample KBSSwiS32_FD_66597 | JGI IMG/M metagenome (GOLD analysis project Ga0068860, IMG submission 66597) | Switchgrass rhizosphere microbial communities from Kellogg Biological Station, Michigan, USA - KBS Switchgrass S3-2 | ecosystem: Host-associated > Plants > Roots > Rhizosphere > Soil ... | reverse complement strand
CATCGCCAAGAGGGACCTGCGCGAGCTGCAGCGCAACCTGATCGTCTCGCACTCGGTGGGCGTGGGAAGCCCGCTGCCGGTCCAGGAGGCGCGCGCGCTGCTGCTGCTGCGCTGCAACGTGCTCGCCAAGGGCTTCTCCGGCATCCGCGCCCAGACGCTGGGCCTGGCGATCGAGCTGCTCAACCGCGGCGTCACCCCGGTGGTCCCCGAGCGCGGCAGCGTGGGCGCGTCCGGCGACCTGGCCCCGCTCGCCCACCTGGCGCTGGTGCTGATCGGCGAGGGCGAGGCGTTCTTCGAGGGCCAGCGGATGCCGGGCGCGGCCGCCCTGAAGAAGGCCGGCCTGGAGCCCGTGGTGCTGGAGGCGAAGGAGGGCCTCGCGCTCGTCAACGGCACCCAGGCGATGTGCGCGGTGGGCACGCTGGCGCTGTTGCGCGGCGAGGTCCTGATGGAGGTGGCGGACGTCGCCGGGTCGATGACGCTGGAGGGCCTTCTGGGGAGCCACAAGCCCTTCCTCCCGGAGGTCCACGACGTGCGCCCGCACCCCGGCCAGCGCGCCGCGGCGGAGCACCTGCGGCGCCTTCTGGCCGGCAGCGAGCTGGTGGAGACGCACCAGGTGAACTGCGACAAGGTGCAGGACCCCTACTCGCTGCGCTGCATGCCGCAGGTCCACGGCGCCGCGCGCGACGGGCTGGCCTACGCGCGGCGGGTGCTGGAGGTGGAGGCGAACAGCGCCACCGACAACCCGCTGGTCTTCGTGGGCACCGAACGCATCGTCTCCGGCGGCAACTTCCACGGGCAGCCGGTGTCGCTGGCGCTGGACGTGGTGGCCATCGCCCTCACCCAGTTGGCCTCCATCTCCGAGCGCCGGGTGGAGCAGCTGGTCAACCCGTCCCTCTCCGGCCTCCCCCCCTTCCTGGCGAAGAACTCCGGCCTGAACTCCGGGTTCATGATCGCCCAGGTGACCTCCGCCGCCCTGGTCGCCGAATCTCGCATCCTGTCGCACCCCGCCTCGGTGGACTCCATCCCCTCCTCCGCGGGCCGGGAGGACCACGTCTCGATGGGGATGACCGCCGCCCTCAAGGCGCGCCAGGTGGCGGAGCACGTCCGCAGCTGCCTGGCCATCGAGCTGCTGGTCGCGGCCCAGGCGCTGGACTTCCGCCGCCCGGTGAAGCCTGGCCGGGGCGCGGAGGCGGCCTACCGCTGCATCCGGGAGCGGGTCCCCACCCTGGAGAAGGACCGCGAGCTGCACCGGGACGTAGAGGCGGTCAGCGCCCTCATCGACGGCGGGGAGCTCCTGGCCGCCGTCCGCCGGGTCCTCTAGACGCCAAACGACCAGGCGATCCCCCTCGCGAAGCTTGGGGAGGTGGAAAGCCGCGTGGTACACCCCGGGACCTGCCCCCGCGTCCGGATCAGAGCCCACCATGAGCGAGCGGAACGACCTGCAGCGTCCGGTCCCCACCCCGTTGCCGGCTGCTGCGAACCCCACGGCGAACGTCACGCAGATCTCCCATCCCTCTTCGGCGGACGCCCCGGGGACGGTGGAGGTGCTCGCCTCGGCGATGCAGGCCATGCCGCCGGCCGCGTCCTCGGAGGAGGAGGCCCGCAACCGGATCGCGGTGCTGGAGCGCGAGGCCAAGGCGCTGGGCAACGACCCGGCCAGCGCCCTGCTCTTCCACGAGATCGGCCTGCTCTGGGAGGACCCGCTGCGGAACCCGCGCAACGCCGCGGTGGCGTTCCAGAACGCGTACCGGCTGGCGCCGCGTTTTTTGGCCAACATCCGCGCCGCGCGCCGCCTCTTCGCGGACGTGGGCAACTGGCAGATGGTGATCCAGCTCCTGGACGCGGAGCTGGCGGCCTCCGAGGACCAGCGCCAGCGGGCGGCGCTGCTGCTGGAGAAGGCCCAGGTGCTGGAGGACCGGCTCTCCCGCGAGGAGGACGCCGCCAAGGCCTACGCGGAGTGCCTCCAGCTCAAGCCGCAGGACCTCTCGCTGCTCATCCAGCTGGAGGGCGTGTTCGCCGGGAAGAGCGACTACGCCTCGCTGGTGGACGTGCACCGGCTCCTGGCGGACAACCTGGAGGACGCCGCGCTCAAGGCGCACTACCTGACCGGCGCCGGCTTCCTCCTGGAGGAGCGGCTGCAGCGCCCGGCCGAGGCCGCCGCCGCCTTCCGCGCCGCCTTCGCGCTGGACCGCAAGGACCTGCTGCTGCTGTCGGCGATGAAGCGGGTGGCGGACCGCGAGAGCAACACGGACGAGCTGCTCCAGGCGCTGGCCGCGGAGGCGGAGCTGTTGGGCGCGCAGTCCGCGCCCACGTACCTGCAGATCAGCAAGGTGTACCAGAAGCTGGACCGGCGCGAGGACGCGCTCGCCGCGCTGCTGGCCGCCAAGCGCGCCTCCAACGACCCGCTGGTGCTGGCGGAGCTGGCCCGGATCTACGAGGAGCAGGGCCGCTACGAGGACCTCGCCGACGTGCTTTTGGCGTGGGTGGGCGCGATCAGCGACGAGGCGGACCTGGTGTCCATCAACCTCCGCCTGGCCGCGCTCTACGAGGAGGACCTGAAGCGGGACGAAGACGCCATCTCCCGCTACCGCTCCATCCTGGGCCGGGTGCCGGGCCACGGCTCGGCGCTGGCGGGCCTGGGCAAGCTCTACGCGCGCAACCAGAACTGGGAAGGCCTCCTGGCCGTCTACGACCTGGAGATCACCGCCGCCGAGGACCCGAAGCAGAAGGCGGCCAAGATGTACAAGGCGGCCGAGGTGCTGGAGGAGCGGCTGGAGCGGGAGGAGGACGCCATCCTCCGCTACAACCAGTGCGTCCAGCTCCAGCCGGGCTACCTCCCCGCGCAGAAGGCGCTCACCCGCCTCTTCGAGCGCGCCGACCGCTTCCCCGAGCTGGTGCAGATGTACGAGCAGGACCTGCTGCAGACCACGGACCGCGAGCAGGTCATCTCCACGCTGAACAAGATCGCCGGCATCTACGAGGACCGGCTGCACGACCTCGACCACGCGATCGAGACGATGAAGCGGGTGCTGGAGCTGTCGCCGGACCACATGCCCACCATCCGCAACCTGACGCGGCTGTACGAGCGCGCCGGGAAGTGGCGCGAGCTGATCGCCCACAACGAGCACGAGTCGTCGCTGGTGGGCGACACCAAGCAGGTGCTCTCGCTGCACCACCGGAACGCGGAGATCCTGGAGGAGCACCTCCGGGACAAGTCCGGCGCCATCGCCGCCTACGAGCGGCTGCTGTCGCTCTCCCCCGCCTACCTGCCCGCGCTCCAGGCGCTGGGGCGGCTGTACGCGTCCGACGGCCGCTGGGAGGACCTGATCAAGATGTACCGGGCGGAGGGGGAGATCTCCTCCTCCACCGACCAGGCCGCCTCGCTGATCTTCAAGATCGGCGAGCTGTACGACCACCGCCTCAAGCGCGCGGACGAGGCCATCGCCTCGTACCAGGAGGTGCTCACCCTTTCGCCCAGCTACTTCCCGGCGCTGCGCGCGCTGGCGCGCATCTACCGCGGCCAGCAGGCGTGGGAGAGCCTGATCGAGGTGCTGCGCGCCGAGGCCGCCAACCGCACCGACCCCAACGAGCGCGCCAACGCCCTCTTCCAGGCGGCGGCGATCTGGGAGGACCAGCTCAACCGGGTGGACATGGCCATCGACGGCTACCAGGAGGTGCTGCGCCTGGTGCCCGGCCACGCCACGGCCATCCGCGCGCTGGAGCGGCTCTACATCAGCCGCAACGACGTGAAGGAGCTGATCGCGGTGCTGGACCGCGAGGCCCAGACCGCGACCACCCCGTCCGCGAAGGCGTCCGCCTTCCTCAAGCTCTCCCGCATCTACCTGGAGCGGCTGAACGACCCCACCCGCGCGGCGGCGGCCTGCGAGGGCGTGCTGTCGGTGGACCCGGGCAACGTGATCGCGCTCAAGACGCTGGAGCGGGTGCGCGCCTCGGACCGGCTGCGGCGCGCGGAGGTGCGCACCAAGCTGGCGGCGAAGGTGAACGACGCCCGGCTGCGGACCGCGCTCCGGCTCTCCGCGGCGACGGACATGGAGGCCACCGGCGACGGCGAGCTTCTGGACCTGCTCAAGCGCGCCAGCGCGGCGGACCCGTCCGACGTGCGGCTGGGCGTGGCGCTGGAGTCGGCGCTGCGGCGCGGCGGCGACCACGAGGGCCTGGGGGAGCTGTACGAGCGGAGGCTGGCGCAGATCGCCGACCCGCTGGAGAAGGTGGAGCTGGCCCTGCGGGTGGCGGAGATCGCCGAGAACCGCTCCCTCGACCTGGAGAAGTCCGTCCAGTTCTACCGGCTGGCCGTGGACCTCTCCCCCAACCTGGTGCCGGCCATCCAGGGCGCGCGGCGGGTGTACTTGAAGCTGGGCGACTTCCAGTCCGCGCGGCAGGCGCTGGAGATGGAGGGCAAGGCCAGCCGCGACGTGCGCGGCGCGCTGGAGGCGTTCGTCGCCGCCGGCAAGCTGTGCGAGCGGCTCAAGGACGTGGACGGCGCCATCGCCAACTACCGCAAGGCGCTGGAGCGCGACCCGCTGGACCCGGCCGCCAACCGCGGGCTGGAGGAGCTTCTGGCCCAGCGCGGCGGCGGCGAGGACCTGGCGCAGATGCACGAGAAGCGCGCCGAGGCCAAGCTGGCCCAGCGCGACCTCCCGGCGGCCGCGGCGGAGTTCTTCTCCGCGGCGCGCACCTGGCTGGACAAGGCGGGGGACCGGGAGCGGGCGATGATGGCGCTGGAGCGGTCGCTGGCGGCCCAGCCCTCCAACCCGGACGCGCTGGAGCTCAAGGGCCGGCTGTGCCTGGACGCCGGCCAGTACGCGGAGGCGGCGCAGGCGTACGCCTCGCGCGTGCAGCAGGGCGGCGACGCGAAGGTGCTCTCCGCCATCCACCTCAAGCTGGGCACCATCTACCAGGACCGGCTGAGCGACCCCAGCCGCGCCGCGGCCCACTTCCAGACCTGCATCTCCGGCGACCCCAACAACACCGAGGCGATCGACCGGCTGGCGGCCATCCACACCCAGGGCCGCAACTGGACCGGCGCGGCGGACTGCCTGAAGCGGCTGATCGAGCTGGAGCGGGACTCGCAGGTGCTGGCGCAGCACATGCTGCGGCTGGCGCGGATCATGGAGGAGGGCTTCGCGGACCCGGGCCAGGCCTCGCAGCTGTACCGGCGCGCGCTGGACCTGGCGCCGGGGGACTCGGCGATCATCGAGCGGCTGGTCACCCTCTACGAGCGCACCGGCAACCTGCCGGACCTGGTGCAGATGCTGGAGGGGCAGGCCAACCAGGCCCACGCCGCCGGCCAGCCCCAGCGCGCCAACAACCTGCGCGTGAAGGTGGCGGACCTCTACGCGCGCTCGCTCAACAACCCGCAGAAGGCGATCAGCCTCTTCCGGCACGTGGCCGAGCAGGACCCGCAGAACGTCCAGGCCCACGTCTCGCTGGCGGACCTGTTCATGCGCGACGCGGCGGCCGGGCCCATGGCGATCGAAGAGCACCGCCACGTACTGCGGCTGGACCCCACCCGGGTGGACAGCCTGCACGCGCTCTTCCGCCTCTGGGACGGCCTGCGCCAGCACGACAAGGCGTTCTGCGCGGCGGGGGTGCTGACCTTCCTGCGCGCCTCCAACGAGATGGAGGGCGCCTTCTACAACGAGGCGCGCAACCGGCTGCCGGGGGAGAAGCAGGACCGCATCCAGCCCCAGGACCTGGACCAGCTGATGCACCCGCTGGCGCGCAACGGCGTGGTGGAGGTGCTGCGGTCCATGGGCGATCAGCTGGGCAAGCTGTACCCGCCCAACTTCGAGGCGCTGGGCATTGACCGCAAGGCGGACCGGCTCAAGCCGGACCACGCGGTGTTCAAGGCGATCCGCTCGGTGGCGAACGTGTTCGGGGTGGAGGAGCTGGAGGTCTACCAGTCGCGCCGCGGGATGATCACCCTGGAGACCACCGAGCCTCTGGGGGTGTGCGTGGCGCAGGACGTGGTGCGCAGGTTCAACGCCCGCGAGCAGAAGTTCATCATCGGCCGGGCGGTGCTGGGGCTGGTGAACAAGACGGCGGTGGTGGGGAAGCTCACCGTCAGCGAGCTGGCGGACGTGCTGGGCGCGTCGGTGCGGATCCACTCGCCCAACTTCAACGGGCTGGGGCGGAAGAACGAGGAGTTGGTGAAGACCTTGCGCAAGGCGTACTCGCGCAAGGCGCTCAAGCAGCTGGAGGGCCCCGCCGGGGCGCTGGCGGGCGCCAGCCGGCTGGACCTGGAGGAGATCCTCCTGGGGCTGCGGCAGTCCGCGGACCGCGCCGGCCTGCTCATGTGCGGCGACCCGGCGGTGGGCCTGGGGGTGGTGCTCCGCGAGGACGCCAACTTCTCCCGCGTGGAGAGCACCGACCCGGTGCTGATGGCGCTCCGCTCCAAGGAGGACCTGCGCAGCCTCCTCACCTTCGCGCTCTCCGACGACTACTTCCGGCTGCGGACGCGGATCGGGCTGTCGATCTAGGCGCGCTCGCGCGGTCCGGCAGGGATGGAAGCAGGTCCATCTCCGCCGATGTCGGAGACGGGGATGATCTCCGCCCGCTGCACGGCGGCGATCTCCTCCAGCGCGTCGGCGATGGCGCCGATCTCCTCCTGGAGCTTCTTCACTCCTTTGGCCGCCTCCAGATCGCCGGCCGCGCCCACCTCGGCGCCCGCCGTTCGCAGCCGCACCAGCTGCGCGCCCATCCCGTTCATCGTCCACAACAGCCGGGTCAGCTCCGCGTCCAGCCGGTCCGCCGTCCGCGCCATCAGCTCGCGCTGGCGCTTCTGCTCGTCGATGGCCGCCACCGCGCTGGAGAGCGACCGCCGCACGTGGTCGTCGGTGACCGCCTCCAGCCGCTTCTGGAGCGCCGCCCGCTCCCCCTCCAGCTCCGCCGCCGTCTCCGCGGAGGTCTCCGCGCGGAGCACCTGCTCGCGCCGGAGCAGGCCGTGGCAGGTCTCCCTCAGCGCGCGGACGGTGGAGAGCGACGCACCCAGGTACTCGCGCGCCTGGGGCGGCGCCTGCTGGATCTCCGCCTCCAGCTTGGCGCAGCCGGCGTCGATCTTCGCCGCCCGCGGGTCGGCGGCCGGGAGCGGCCGGACCGGCGCCTTCACCGGCGCGGCGCCGCGGTCGGTGTTGTTCCAGGTGGTGCCCGTGCGGACCACCATCCCGGGCGGCACGTAGGCCCCCTTACCCACGCTGGCGCCGACGCTCACCCGAGCGCCCTCGCCAACCGTGGCGCCCTTGCCCACGTCCGCGCCGGAGCAGACCACCGCGCCCGCCTCCAGCACCGCGTCGTCCGCGACGGAAGCGCCGGTCTTCACCCGCGCCTCCCGCCTGAGCACCGCGCGGTCGCCCACGCTGGCGCCTATCTCCACCACCGCGCCCGGCTCGAGGTGAGCGCCCTTGCCCACGGATGCCCCGGTGCCGACCCGCGAGCCCGGCTCCAGCCGCGCGCCCTCGCCGATGTCCGCGCCGATCCCAACGTCCACCCGGGTGGGGTCCACGACCCTCCGGCCCGCGCCCTGGAGCCGGAGGAGCCCGGCGGCGATGCCGATGGCGATGGCGGGGATGATCATCCAGTACCGGCCCGTGGCGATGGCGAGCGCCGCCAGGGCGATGGCGAGGCCCATCCCGCCGCTGCTCACGCCGGCGCGTGCGCCGGGAGCGCGCGGAGGTGCCGGCGGTGCCGGCGGCGCCGGCGGCGCGGGTGGACCGGCCTGGGAGAGCGCCTCGGTGGCGCGTTGCAGCCGCGCGATCAGGGCGGAGGAGGGGTCGTCTGGGGTCTGGGGCATCTTTGAGTGCCGGGGACTAGGCCAAAGCTGGGCGCGCAGCACAAGCGCGGCGTCGGCAATCTCTGCGCCCGCGTGTCCACGCGAGCGCAAGGCCCTCCGCCGCCTTACGCTAGGGGCATGGGTGACGAAGCCCTGGCCCGGGAGCTGTCCCGGCGAGGCATCACCAACCAGCGGGTGCTGGAAGCCATCGCCTCGCTCGACCGCAGCCAGTTCGTGCCGGCCGCGGAGCGCGTGGCCGCCACCTCGGACCAGCCGCTCCCCATCGGCTACGGGCAGACCATCAGCCAGCCGTACATCGTGGGGTTCATGAGCCAGGCGCTGGGCGTGGAGCCAGGCGAGCGCATCCTGGAGATCGGCACCGGCTCCGGGTACCAGGCCGCGGTGCTGTCGCGGATGGGCGCGGAGGTCTACTCGATCGAGATCCTCCCCGAGCTGGCGGCGCAGGCCCGCGAGCGCCTCCAGCAGCTCGGCCTGGGGCGGATCCACCTGCGGCAGGGGGACGGGTCGCGCGGCTGGCCCGAGGCCGCGCCCTTCGACGCCGTCGTCCTCACCGCCGCGCCCAAGCAGGTCCCGCCGGATCTCCTGGGGCAGGTCCGGGTGGGTGGGCGGCTGCTGGCGCCGGTGGGAGAGCGCGAGGAGCTGCAGCAACTGGTGCTGGTCCGGCGCACCGCGGACGGCGGCGCGGTGGAGCGGCTGCTCTCCGTCCGCTTCGTCCCCATGACCCGCGAAGCCCCGCGCCTCTGCTAGCCTCCACGGCCGAGATGATCACCTGCCCGGTTTGCGAGCACACCCAGGCTGGCGGCGACGAGTGCGAGCAGTGCGGCAAGCGCTTCGGCGGCCGCGCCGCGCCGTCGGGTCCGGACGTACCCCGCCTGGCGGAGCTGGAGCTGACGCCGTACCAGGGCGGGCAGGTGGAGGTCCCCACCCAGCGCATGGCGGAGCTGGAGCAGACCCAGCTCAACCGCGGGCCGGACCTGCCGCCGCAGGGCTTTCCGGAGATGGAGCGCACCCGGATGGGCGCGGGGGACGTGGACGCGCCGCTGCTGCCAGACCTGGACATGGGCCGCGCGCCCGACGACGGGGTGCGCACCGAGATCCCCTGGGGCGCGATGACGTGCCGCTACTGCGGGAACCAGCAGGTGGAGGGGATGCTCTGCGACCAGTGCGGCATGCGGCTGCCGCGCTTCGAGACCGCCGCGCCCGCGCAGGCGTCCGCCGTCCCGGACGACCTCCGGGTCCGGTGCAAGTGCGGCAGCCCGGCCCACCCCGGCGAGCGCTGCGTCAACTGCGGCGAGATGGTGGCGGTGCCGTCCTAGTGCTCCGGGCCGAGCTGAGGTGCGCGCAAGGCTGCGACTTCCGTGCCCCCTGGACGGAGGTCGTCTACCGCTGCCCCACCTGCGCCGGGCTGCTGGAGGTGGCGCACGACGCCGACGCCCTGAAGGCCACGCCCGCGGAGGCGTGGAGGCGGCGCTTCGCGGAGCGGCGCGCGTCCGCGCGGCTGCCGGCGGCGTCGGGCATCTGGGGCAAGAAGGAGTGGGTGCTGCCGGAGCTGCCGGACGCGGACATCGTGTCGCTGGCGGAGGGCAACAACCCGCTGCTCCCGCTGCCGAAGCTGGCCGCCGACCTGGGGCTTCTGGAGGTGGACCTCAAGCAGTGCGGGGTGTCCGCCACCGGCAGCTTCAAGGACCTGGGGATGACGGTGCTGGTGTCGGCGGTGAAGCACATGCGGTCGCGCGGGCAGCGGATCCGCGCGGTGGCCTGCGCCTCCACCGGCGACACCTCGGCCGCGCTGGCCGCCTACTGCGCCGCCGCCGGCATCCCGTCCGTGGTGTTCCTCCCGCGCGACAAGGTGTCGCTCTCGCAGCTGGTGCAGCCCATCGCCAACGGCGCGCTGGTGCTGTCGCTGGACACCGACTTCGACGGGTGCATGCGCATCGTCCAGGAGGTGACCAAGGACGGGTCGCTCTACCTGGCGAACTCCATGAACTCGCTGCGCATCGAGGGCCAGAAGATCGTCGCGGTGGAGCTGTGCGAGCAGCTGGGCTGGGAGGTCCCGGACTGGGTGGTGATCCCCGGCGGGAACCTGGGCAACGCCAGCGCGCTGGGCCGCGGCTTCGAGCTGCTGCTGGCCGTAGGGCTGATCTCGCGCCGGCCGCGCATCGCGGTGGCGCAGGCGCAGAAGGCCAACCCGCTCTACCGCGCGTTCCAGCGCGGCTTCGCCGACCTGCAGCCGGTGAAGGCCGAGCGCACCCTGGCCTCGGCCATCCAGATCGGCGACCCGGTCTCCGTCCACCGCGCGGTGCGGGTGCTGAAGGCGTTCGACGGGGTGGTGGAGCAGGCCTCCGAGTCGGAGCTGGCCAACGCCGCCGCCCGCGCGGACCGGGAGGGGGCCTTCGCGTGCCCCCACACCGGGGTGGCGCTGGCGGCGCTGGAGAAGCTGGCGGCGGCGGGGACGATCGCCAAAGGGAGCCGGGTGGCGGTGATCTCCACCGCGCACGGGCTGAAGTTCCCGGACTTCAAGGTCGGCTACCACCGAGGGACGCTCCCGGAGGTGCGGAGCCTTGCGCCCAACCCGCCGCTGGAGGTGCCGGCGAAGGTGGAGGACGTGCGGGCCGCGCTGGACGCGCGCTTGCCGCGCTCGTAGATTGCGCGCCCCGTGAACGACGAACGCCGGCGCGAGCTGGATCGCCTCCAGGCGCAGATCGCCACCCGACTGAGCATCACGCACCTGGCCCGCGGCGCGGTGGCCACCATCTTCGCGCTGATGATCTACGGGCTGGCCGCGCTGTTCGAGTGGGGCAAGAACACCCCCCGCGACGTGATGCCGTACGCGCTGCCGGTGGCGGTGGCGGCGTCGGCGCTGATGCTGTTCGCGCTCTCCCGCTTCTGGCTCGGGTACCGCGCGCACCTGCGCGAGGTGGTCCTCTTCGCCGAGCTGCAGTCGCTGCGGCGCGAGCTGAAGCTGGAGGACCCGTCCGCGCTGCTGCCCCGATGAGCGCCCGCGGCCTGTTCGTGGTCCTGGAGGGCATCGACGGGGCCGGGACCACCACCCAGGCGGAGCGCCTCTCCGCCGCGCTCCGGGCCGGCGGGCACCGCGTGCTCACCACCCGCGAGCCCTCCGACGGGCCCCTGGGGACCCTGCTCCGGCAGGCGCTGGCGGGGCGGCTGGTGCTCCCGGGCGGTGCGGGCGCGCTGGCGCCGGAGACGCTGGCGCTGCTCTTCGCCGCGGACCGGACGGACCACCTGGCCGCGCAGGTCCGCCCGGCGCTGGAGGCGGGGACGGTGGTGATCTGCGACCGCTACGTCCTCTCCTCGCTGGCGTACCAGGGGGCGCTGCTGCCGCCGCGCTGGGTGGAGGCGATCAACGCCTTCGCCGAGCCGCCCGACCTGACGCTGTTCCTGGAGGTGGATCCGTCCGTGGCCTCCCGGCGCCGGGCGGCGCGGGGCGGCGAGGCGGAGCTGTTCGAGGAGGACCGGCTGCAGGCGAAGATCGCCCGCGAGTACCTGGCCGCCATCCGCCGGCGGGGCAAGTCGGACCGGGTGGTGCGCGTCGCCGGCGGCCGGAGCGTGGAGGAGGTGACGGAGCTGGGGCTCGCGGCGATCCGGAAGAAGCTGAAGGCTCGGCGGTGAGCCTGACCGCGCTGCTCGTGCTCGTCCCGGCCGCCGCGGGGGCGCTGGCGGCCCTCGTTGCGCTGGGCATCGCCCGGTTGTTCAAGGTGAAGCGCCGGCGCCGTTGGGTGGCGGCCGCGCTGGTGAGTGGAGTCGTGCTGGTGGGCGCCGGGGCCGTGGAGCGCTTGGCCTGGAATAGGCTCTTCCACCCGGAGCCGGAGGACGTCCAGCGCATCTTCCACGCTGCCCAGGCCGCCGTCCGGAAGCTCCGGCAGCAGACCGATGCCGACATCCGGGCCCTGCCCGAGTACCAGGCGTGGGCGGACGAGCAACGCAGGCGCGGCGCCCGCGAGGACGAGCTGTTGCCATTGCTCCGGCGGGTTGAGCGTCGCGGGGTGGCGCGGCTGGAGGAGCCGCCGATGGCGGCGCGGGTCGTCGCCACCCGATACCTGCTGAACAACATCGACGACGAGCGGCAGTGCGCGGCGTTGCTCAAGGGCGATCTCAGCGACGACGAGATGGACCTGGTGCTGGGGACCAGGTCGTCCTCGCCGGAGATGGTGGAAGGATGGTTCCAGCTGGCCCGCGAGGCGACCGTCGCCGAGCTCCGCAAGACGCCCGCGCCGCCGCCGGATCCGGTCAGGGCGCGGGAGGCGCTGGAGAGGATGGCTGCCAAGCTGCCGGAGGGCGACCGGGAGCGGCTGATGCGTTACTTGCAGTCATACGCGGTGGCGCCGGACCACGAGGCCTGCTCGTGGGGACGGACGATCTACGACCAGTTGCTGAAGCTCGAGAGCGGAAGTACGGAATTCATCAGGTACCTGTATGCGCCACCGTGAGATGAGACATCGATTTCCGTGGGCGGTGTTGCTCACGGTCTGGTTCGGGAGCTGCCTGCAGTGGGATCTCACGTGCGGCGCGTGCCTTGACTCGGTGGTGGAGCGGCCGAAGATCCCGTACGAGTGGGTCGACCCGTGCACCCTCCGGTACCACGACGAGCCGAAGGAGCCGGGCTTCGCGGTCCCCTATATCAACGGCGTCGTCAGCATGGCCGATGAACCCGACCCCGCGCACCACCTCATCCGGTTCCCGTATTGTAAGCCGGATGCGGGGATGCAAAGGACGGTGGACGTGTACTGGCACTACGACACGCACGTGGAGCACTGAGCTCACAGCGCTGGTTTTCGTCGCATGGCTCGCTGCCTGCGAGCACGGGCCGGTGGCACCACCGCCCGTGGCCTCGTTGCCGCCAGCTGACCTCGCCGGTCAAGTGCTGGCGATCGAGCTTCGCCTGGAACCGTTGCGCGCGCTCAGTCGGGCCGAGGCGGGTCGCTCACATGACGAGGAGTCGATCGATGCGCTTCAAAAGCAGCTCACGCTGACGGCGTCTCTCTTGCTGCAGAACGATGGCCAACCCGATGAGGACCATCGGGCGGCGGCCGAGGTGGGGCTCAATACCGCCGGCCTGTACGCCGACCTGGTCGGGGCCGACCTGATCGCTTCAGTGGAGCGGGTGCGGCTCGTTGCTCGGAGCCACTGCAACGAGGGCCTCGAGGCGCTCCGGCCGATCCGAGAGGGGATGGCCTCCGACTGGCGGTGGCCACTCCCTCATCAGCGCGAGGCGTTCGAAGGCATCGCCAGCGCTCGCCGGCACCGGGACCAGGTCAGCTTGGTTTCGCCCGCGGCGAGCGTGATGAAGGCGGGGGTCGCGGCGGCGAACACCACCAGCGCCGCGGTCTCGCTCGTCAAACTGGCGGCGGTGGGCCGCCCCGCGCTGGCGGCGCTGATTGCGTGGCTTCGGGGTGGAGGGTTCGAAGGGGCGAGCCTGGAGTTGGTTGGTGCTGGATCGGGGCTCGGCATCCGGGCGGTAGCTGGCGCGCAGGTCCTGGTGCTCAGCGATGAAGCCGTCATCGCGCTTGTGGAGACGGGGCAGGTCGCGGCCAACGCGCTGGCGCTGCTATTCATGGCGCGCGGGCACCTCCACCACATCTGCACGGACAAAAACTACGTCTCGGACGTGCGAGGTGGCCCATGGTCGCCGCAATTCAAGCGAATCTTGGACGGAGCGAAGGTCGCCTTCGACGATCCGGAGAACCTCGTCGAGGTAGAGGGCCACCAGGGACCTCATCCAGAGGCGTACCATGCGGCGGTTCGTGCTCGCCTTGAGCAGGCCACTGAGGGTCTGGCCAGAGGTACTCCTGCATACCGCGAGGCCATCGCGCGAGCATTGCGCACCCTTGCGGAGGAGATTCAAAGGCCAGGGACACGGCTCAATCTTCTCGTGACGGGTGCTGCGCGATGACCGAGTACTTCGATCTCTGGGACGACATGCAGGTCCCCGGTCGCTCGGTGCTCGGGGCGCCCGTCGGTGGTGACAGCTGGATCGATCCGAGCCAGTTTGCCCGCGGTCAACTCGTCGAGCGCTGGATTCCGATGACCTTCGAGGTAGATCTCGCTGGGCTGATGCTCGACTACAACAGAGCCCATATGGGCGTCCCGGTCGTCACCCGCCGCACGGCCGACGTCCTCGAACGCACTTGCGGCGACCAGGTGCAGTTCATCGAAGTCGCCGTCGCCGGGCAGAGCGAACGATTCTTCATCGCCAACGCCCTTCAAGCCGTGGAGTGCGTGGACGAGCAGCGGTCACAGGGCGTTTCGCTTTGGACCGAAGCAGACGGTCAGCCGGCGAAGATCGGCCGCTACCGGTCCGTCGACCTCCTCAAGATCGATCCCACCCGCGTCCCCCAAGGCCTGGACTTCTTCCGCGTCGCCCGCTGGACCGTCGCCCTGATCGCCTCCGACCGCCTCAAGCGCGCCATGGAGGACGCCAAGCTGATCGGCCCCAAGTTCATCCCGGTCTGACTGGGCTACGCTCCGTCGCGCATGGAACGGACCAGCGCGGCGGCGGTGATCATCGGCAACGAGATCCTGACCGCCAAGGTGACGGACGCCAACGGCCCGCACCTGATCCGCCGCCTGCGCGACCGCGGCATCCCGCTGGCCTCCATCGCCGTGGTGGCGGACGACGTGGACGCCATCGTGGAGGCGGTGGCCTCCGCCCACCGTCGCGCGAAGCACGTGCTCACCTCCGGCGGCATCGGCCCCACGCACGACGACGTCACCGTGCGGGCGGTGGCGCTGGCGCTGGGGCGCCCGGTGGTGCGCCTGGAGGAGATGGTGAAGCGGATCCGCGACCACTACGGCGAGGACGTCCCCGCGGCCGCGCTGCGGATGGCCGACGCCCCCGAGGGCGCCGAGCTGTGGATCCAGGAGGGCACCTGGTTCCCCGTCCTCACCTGCGACGGCGTGCACATGCTCCCCGGCGTGCCCCAGCTCTTCCGCCACCAGCTGGAGACCGTGCTGGCGCGACTGCCGGGCACGCCGATCTTCGTCCGCGGCCTCTACCTGAGCGCCTCCGAGGCGGAGATCGCCGCCGCCCTCGACGCGGTGGCGCTGGACATGCCGCAGGTCTCCATCGGCTCGTACCCCACCTTCGACCGCAGCCTGGACTACTCCGTGAAGGTCACGGTGGAGCACGCGGAGCACGGGCCGGTGGAGGAGGCGCTGGACCGCCTCCGCCGCTCCCTCCCGCAGGGCAGCATCGTCCGCACGGAGTGACGCCGCTTCAGGCTCACCCCACCCGCGCCAGCGCCAGCCGCCCCTCCCAGCGCTCCTCCAGCGCGCGCACCAGGGTGCGGTGCTCCGGGCGCTCCAGGCGCGGGTCCGCGTCCACGATGGCGCGGGCCTCCACCTGCGCGATCGAGATGAGGTCGGCGTCGCGCGCGAGGTTGGCCACCGCCAGCTCCGGCACGCCGCTCTGGCGGGTGCCGAGGAACTCGCCCGGCCCGCGCAGCTCCAGGTCCTTCTCCGCGATGACGAAGCCGTCGCTGGAGCGCTCCATAACCGAGAGGCGGTCGGACGCCTCGCGGCTGCGCGCGTAGCCGGCGATCAGGTAGCAGTGGCTCCTCGCCGCGCCGCGGCCCACGCGCCCGCGGAGCTGGTGGAGCTGGGAGAGGCCGAACCGCTCCGCCGCCTCGATCACCATCACCGACGCGTTGGGCACGTCCACGCCCACCTCCACCACCGTGGTGCAGACCAGCAGCTGGATGCGGCGCTCGCGGAAGTCCGCCATCACCGCGTCCTTCTCCGGCGCGCTCATCCGCCCGTGGAGCAGGCCCACCTGGAACTCCGCGAAGACCTCGCGCAGCGAATCGGCGCCGTTGGTGGCGTCCTGGAGGTCGACCTTCTCGGACTCCTCCACCAGCGGGTAGACCACGTAGCACTGGCGGCCCTGCCGCAGCTCGTCGCGGATGGCGTCGTGCACGCGCGGGCGCTGCTTGTCGCCGAAGACGCGGGTCACCACCGGCGTGCGGCCGGGCGGCAGCTCGTCGATCAGCGACTGGTCCAGGTCGCCGTAGGAGGTCATCGCCAGCGTGCGCGGGATGGGGGTGGCGGTCATCACCAGCACGTCCGGGCGCAGGCCCTTGCGCATCAGCGCGTGGCGCTGGATGACGCCGAAGCGGTGCTGTTCGTCGATCACCGCCAGCCCCAGGCGCTGGAAGTCCACGCCCTCCTCGATCAGCGCGTGGGTGCCCACCGCCAGCCGCACCTGCCCGGAGGCCAGCGCGTCGCGCGCCGCCTGGCGCTCGCGGGCGCCGCCGCCGCCCTTGAAGAGGGCCACCTCGTAGCCGGCGGGCCCGAGGATGCGCTGGAAGGTCCGGTGGTGCTGTTCGGCGAGGATCTCGGTGGGGGCCATCACCGCCACCTGGTAGCCGTCCTGGAGCGCCACCATGGAGGCGACCATGGCGACCGCGGTCTTGCCGGACCCCACGTCGCCCTGGAGGAGCCGGTGCATGGGCTCCACCTTGCCCATGTCGCGGGCGATGTCCTTGATCACCCGCGCCTGGGCGGAGGTGAGCTGGAACGGGAGGACGGCCTTGGCGCGGGCGAGCCGCTCGTCCGAGACGTCGAAGGCGATGCCGGGCTCCACCTTCACGCCCTTGCGGCGGACCGCCATCCCCAGCTGGAGGAAGAACAGCTCGTCGAAGGCGAGGCGGCGGTGGGCCCGGCTGTGGTGGCGGTCCAGCTCCTCCAGCGGGTCCTCCTCCGGGTGCGGGAAGTGGATGCGCCGGAGGGCTTCCGCCAGCGGGAGCAGGCCCAGCTTCTCGCGCAGCTCGTCCGGGAGCGGTTCGTCGATACCGCCCGAGTAGCGCTCCGCCACCTTGAAGGTGAGCTCGCGGAAGGCGCGCTGCTCGTGGCGCTCGAAGCCGGGGTAGATGGGGACGACGCGGCGGAAGTGGATGGTGTCCGCCTCGAGGTCCTCCGCGGGCTCCACCTCCGGGTGCGCCATCTCCCGGCCGCCCAGGGTGGCGCGCACCTCGCCGGAGATCACCATCCGCTTGCCCAGCGGGAACCGGCTGGCCAGCCAGGGGCCGGAGCGGAAGTAGGTCACCGCCAGGGAGCCGGACGCGTCGCCGATCACCGCGCGGAAGCAGCGGCGGCCGGACCGCGCGCGCACCTCGCCGGCCATCTTCACCACCCCCACCGCGACGCCGCGCTCGCCGGGGCGGAGCTCGGCGATGGAGTGGATGCGGCGGCGGTCCTCGTAGATGCGGGGGAGGAGGAAGAGGACGTCGCCGACTTTGCGCAGGCCTTTGCGGTTGAGGATGGAGATCAGGCGCGGGTTGAGGCGCCAGCCGACGCTCTTGAGGGGCGTGGCCAGCGG
>Ga0068860_100003103_pt1 | contig 17169 bp, 18 predicted proteins | sample KBSSwiS32_FD_66597 | JGI IMG/M metagenome (GOLD analysis project Ga0068860, IMG submission 66597) | Switchgrass rhizosphere microbial communities from Kellogg Biological Station, Michigan, USA - KBS Switchgrass S3-2 | ecosystem: Host-associated > Plants > Roots > Rhizosphere > Soil ... | reverse complement strand
GCGGTGGTCATGGTCACCCTCGTCATCATCGTTTCGTTAGCGCCGTATGTCGGCGCGCAGCGGCAACAGGTCGATCAGAAGGTCACTGATCCGCAGGCCGCCATCAAAGCGGCGGCAGCTGCCTTCAAGCTGGCCCAGCCGATACCCAACTTCGCTGCACCCAAAAAGCCATGGGGCGATCCGGATATCAGCGGCACCTATCTGGTCGCGACGTATACGCCGCTGCAGCGTCCGGAGCGGCTGAAGGACAAAGCGTTCTTCACCGAGGACGAAGCGATCAACGAGCTCGCGCGGGTGATCGGCCAGGACGCCGAGGTCGATCCGAGGAACGTCCACTACGACTGGAAGGAGTACGGCATGGACGGGTGGCAGAGCCCGATCAGGCCGTCTCTGCGCACGTCGTTGATTGTCGATCCTCCGGACGGCCGTATTCCTCCGCTCTCGGCTGAGGGACAGAAGCGGCGTGCCGACCGTCAGGCAGCTGCGCGCGTACGGGCGCCCGAGGTCAGCGTGAGAACACTCGCGAGCACCTACACTCGCTGCATTACCGGAAATGCCGCCGGCGGACCGTACGTGCGCGGCGGAAATCCCGATCCGGTCAACACGACCGGCAGCGAGGCCGGCGTCACGGCCGAGATCCAGATTCTGCAGTCGCCAGGTTATGTGGCGATCATCACGCAATCGAATTCCGACGTCCGGATCATTCCGCTGGATGGAAGCCCGATGCCGCCGCCGAACGTCCGCACGTGGCTTGGTATTGCGCGCGGTCACTGGGAAGGGAACACGCTGGTCGTTTTGACGACGAATTTCAACGACAAGACGCCGGCGACCAATTTCCAGGGATCGACGGAAAACCTCAAGATGACGGAGCGGTTCACGCTCGTGAACCCGACCACGGTCAAGTACGAGTACACGCTCGAGGATCCACACACGTGGACGCGCCCATGGTCCGTCGAGTCGTACATCCCGCGCGTTCCCCCCGGGATCTTCGAATTTGCGTGCCACGAGTCGAACTACGGCGTCATGAACGTCGTCAAGGGCGCGCAGACTCGCGAGAAGGAATTGATCGACAAGGGGCTGCCGATCGGCGCAGCCGGTGGCGCCGCCGGCGGCGGCGGGCAGTAACGGCGACGCACAATCGTGATTTGTGATTTGCGATTTGTGATTTGAAGTCACAAGTCACAAGTCACAAATCACGAATCACGAACCACGAACAGCTCGCGCCGAGCGCATTCCCAACGTGTATCGCGGAGGGCGTCCATGAACAAGCCACCGGTGTCCCGACGGCTCGTACTCGGCGTACTCGGTCGGCGAGGGTTCATCAAGGCGGGCGCGAGCGGATTCGCCGGAATGGCGACGCTGCAGTCTGCGGCCGTTGCGGCGGCGGATGCGCCGATGCAGCCGTGGTGGGATGCGCGGCCGTCGAGCGCGCGAGCCAATCGCCCGGTAGCGATCGATCTTCATGCGCATTGGGTGCCGCCGCCGTACGCGAAGGCGATGGCGGATCTCGGAAAGCCTCTCGGAAATCCGTATCCGCTGGAGCTCGACCTCGATCAACGCCGCAAGTGGATGGACGAGCATGGCGTCCAGATGCACGTGCTGACGCTGAATGGCGGCATGCCGTGGCAGATCGTGACGCCCGAAGAGGGAGTGCGGCTCGCGCAGATCGTCAACGACGCGGGTGTCGAAGCGCACCGCGCGTTCCCCGATCGATTTATCGCCTCCATCGAGCTGCCGATCCGCGACGCCGCCACGGCGTCAAAAGAACTCGATCGGGTTGCGGGGAAGCCCGGCCTGCGCGCCGTTCACCTGCCGGACTCGATTGACAATCGCGATTACCTGTTCCAGCCGGAGTTTGCGCCGCTGCTGGCGCGCATCGAGGAACTGGGCTACCCGATCCTCTTTCACAACCTGAACTCGGATCTGTTCGGACGACGACCAGCCGACAACGGTCTCGACAACACGTTTGCCCATGCGGTCCTCGCGGCGAAATTCATCAGCACCGGCACCCTCGACAAATATCCGAAGCTTGAAGTCGTGCTGCCGCATGCCGGCGGAGCGTTCCCGTACGTCGCGGGGCGGCTGGAACACTTCCGGGATCATATGGGCGGCAATCAGCCGAAGCTGCAGCACCCGTTCAAGACCTACGTGCGGCGATTCCACTACGACTATCTCACCTATCACCCCGAAGGGTTTCGCTTCCTTCTCAACCTCGTCGGATCGGACCGCATCGTCGTCGGCACCGACAGCTTCAACGCCAGGGACATCGAGTACCCCAGCGCTGTGGTCGAGCAGTTCAAGCTGCCTGCTGTCGACCGGGACCGGATTCTGAAGGGAAACGCGATCCGGCTGTTCCGTCTCGACGCCCCTGCGCGCCCGGCTTGACGGAAGAACGGTAGACACGGAAGATCGTGCGCACGCGCCGATGTGGAGATCCCTTCTAGCGGTTGGACTCTGCCTCTTCCTGCTTGCGGGCATGCGTGCCGCCGTCGATGCGCAGCGCGCCGGCACGTTCATGGGATCGCCTGACGATCCGGCCATCAAGTATTCCACCGCTCCCGTCAACAACGTCGTCGCGGACCTGAACAGGAAGCTGGAACAAGGCACCCTCAAGTTCATGTTCGACAGCCGGAGCGGCTATCTGCGATCGGCGCTCGAGGCGCTGGAGCTTCCGCTCGATTCGCAGTTGCTGGTGTTCTCGCGGGTCAGCCTGCAGGGGAAGCGTATTTCGGATCAGAACCCGCGCGCGCTGTTTTTCAACGACCGCGTGGCGCTCGGATGGGTTCGCGGCGGCGATCTTCTCGAAGTGGCGGCGCACGACGAGACCGAGGGGGTCGTGTTCTACACCCTCGACCAGCGCGAGGACGCTGCGACGGGTCCGCCACAATTCAAGCGTGCATTCATCTGTCTCGGCTGTCACGTGACGGGCAACACGCTTGGCGTTCCGGGCCTGCTGATGTTCAGCACGACACGTCCCGAACCCACGCAGTACACGGGGCTGCCGCGGCACGTGGATCAAAGCGATGCGTTGAGCCGGCGTTTCGGCGGGTGGTTTGTGACGGGCAGCACGGGTTCGCAGCAGCACATGGGGAATCAGGCCGCCGCCGTTGATGGACAGGCCAGTCGCGAGCTCACGTCGGTGGAAGGGCTGTTCGATGCCGACGGTTATCGCACGCTCACGAGCGACGTTGTGGCGCACCTGGTATTGACTCACCAGGCCGGCATGACGAATCTGCTGACACGCGCGGCGTGGGAAGCACGCGCGACAGACCCCGCGCTGCACGGTACGACTGCGACGCCCGAACAGCAGGCGAGCATCACGGCGGTCATGAATGGCGTGGCAAGCGAGGTTGTCGATTACCTGTTGTTCATCGATGAAGCGAAACTGACAGACCGCATCCGCGGCAACTCGGGTTTTGCAGAGCGCTTCTCCGCACGCGGGCCGCGCGACAGCAAGGGACGCTCGCTGTACGAGTTGGATCTGAGTCGGCGCTTGCTGAAGTACCCCTGCAGTTACTTGATCTACTCGCCAGCATTCGACGCGCTGCCACCGCTGGCGAAGGCTCCGATCTACAGACGCATGTGGGAAGTACTGTCAGGCCAGGAACAGGATCCGCGCTATAGGGCCGCGCTCTCGCTGGCCGACCGCCGCGCCATCGTCGAAATCCTTCGAGACACTAAGAAAGATCTCCCGCCGTATTTCCACGACGTCACACGTTAGTTACGGTCGAGGCTTGCGAACTCATCGCGTTGTTCTCCACGACTGGGCGCTCATGCCGCGCGTGCCAGCGCAGGATCGCCACACGATCGATCAGATGACAGAGACGTCGTAGGGGATCACGCCAATTGCTCTTGGCTCGTGAATGGTCGCGTCACGACTTGCTACAAGCGTGACGCACGTCGCGACGCTCGTTTAGGCGATCCTCGATTTGGATCCACCAACTGGAATGTGCTGCGTTGACGAGCGTTGGTACATCCGTTGCTCCCGCGGCCGTCGTCCCTCAACGGCAACACACACACGACCAATCGAGAGTCTCACGCGTCTACTCAGACGCGTACGCTTACGTGCGATGAGGATCCTGAACGTCCGAATCGGTATCGATTCCAAGGAGGCCCAATGACACCAGCGTTCTCGACATTCGGATCACCGATTAGCTACTCACAACCGTACGGCACGCAAGGATTTGGCATATCCCCGTGGCAGCAACAGATGCCGCAGCAGTCGCTCCAGTTCGTGCCGCAGCAGCTTCAGCAGGTGCACTATCTCCAGTTGCAGCAGCAGCAGGTACTTCAGCAGCTTCAGCAGTTGGTGCAGCTCATCCCGCAGCAGCTCCAGCAGCTTCAGCAGGTCATCCAGTCTGTGCCGCAGCAACTCCATCAGCTTCAGCACCAACTTCAGAGTCAGCAGACACCGTTCGGTCAGACAGCTGCAGGAATCGGTGGAGGATTCAGCAGCCCATTCCTAGGTACACCACTGTTCGGACCGCAGAGCTTTCCGAGTCATGTGATGTAAGGCGCGTACCCAAGACACGGCCCCCGGCCAACTACCCGCCTGTGGACCGTGTCGCACTGACAGCACACAGGAAGGAGCATTCACATGATGGAGCCGTATTTCGGATCGAATCCATTGCCGCCCGGCATTGCTTCTCCGGGGTTCGGATGGTTTCAGCTCCCACTCGGTTTTGCCGCTCGGCCACCGATCAGTTCGGGCTCGCTGAGTTCGATCCCGAATGTGAGCCTGGCGCCGCAGACGGTCGCACCGTTGTCACCGGAGGTTTACGGGTACGGTGGTGCGGCGCCGGCAGTTGCGGCGCCTGCTTTCATCGGCCAGAACATCGCACCACCCACGTTTGGCGTTGGCGCTCCAGCGCTCGGCATTCCGGAGATCGCAACCGTGCACCGACTGCTGACATTGGTCGCGATGCGACGCGGGCAGCCGATGGGGCCGACCAGCGACACGGAGATCGAGGAATTCATCTACGATGCGCTCGAGTACCTCCCAGCGTCGAATGAAGTGGAGGTCCGCGTCGACGGAGGACGCGCCACGATAACCGGCAGCGTGCCCCATAAACGGCTCAAGCGCGACATCGGAGAGATCGCCTGGGCGATCCCGGCAATCAACGATGTTCAGAACAACGTGACGATCTCCCCGAGACGCCGGCGCGTAGGGCGTGAAGGTGAGCCGCCACAGAGTCCGCGGAAGGGATGATCAAGCAGGACCTGCGTCCTGCCAGTCTTCCAATGGATCCACGACGTACCAACCGTGCTCGTCGTCGTAGCGGACGCGGCCGCGGAGGATGATACGTGCGCCACGCGGAGGCAGCGGCAATGGGTTCCACGGACGGATCTCAGCGGCGCCCAGCGCTCCACCTGTCTCGGTGAGGCGCACGCGCCAACCACCAGCGCGTCGGGCACGCACTCTGGCGACGCGGCCGGCGACAGTCACTTTCAGCTGCCAGGTTCGCATACGCTCGCAAATTTTACGGTTGAGCTTCGGAGTGTAGCAGCAGCTGAGGAGACTGGTCCAGCCGCGTGACCCTTTTCTTCTCCGTTCTGTTTATCGCCTGACTGCCGGTTCGTGAATGCCGGTCGGCTGCAGCGAGAAGGCCTGTTCAGCCGCGACCTCGTAACAGGCGTTCTCACTCGAATCACCCAACGTCGAGTCGACGTAGCGCTGCACCGATTCCACCGACGGCGCTTCCCAGAGACATGTCACCGCGGCGCCGTCGCGGCTTGGATAGAACTGGAGTCCGCGGACGCCATGGGGCGCTCCTTCGTTCTTGATAAGCTTTTCGCCGCGCGAGAACGCAACCTGCGGGTTCTTGATTCGATGCTGCACAACCACGTACATGTCCGCACCTCCATAGGCTGGCCGGATGACTGTCCGGCGGTTTCGCAACGACGTAACGTAACAGTGTTGCGATAGTCTGTCAAGCGTGGGCCGCCCTCGAGAACACGACGAGACGACGCGCGAATCGCTTCGCGCCGAGGCCGAGCGCATCGTGGCTGAACACGGGCTCGCGGCGCTGTCGGTTCGCGCCGTCGCGGACGCGGCACACACCACGACCCGCGCCGTCTACAGCACGTTCGGTTCGAAGGACGGGTTGATCGACGCCCTGGCGCAAACGGCCTTCGAGTTCCTCTACAGAGAAATCGAGAAGCTGCCGGAAACGGACGATCCGGTTCGCGACGCGCTCGACGTCGCCGTCAAAGTCTTCCGGCGATTGGCGCTTGACCACCCGGTGTTGTACCGAATCGCGTTCCAGCGGGTCGCGCCGACGCTTCGCGCCGGTCCGGAGGTGACCGCGGCGCGTCAGCGCGCCTTCGCGCAGCTGCAGGGCAGGATCCGCCGGCTGGAGGAGGCTGGCCTTCTCGGGCGCACCTCACTTCACGAGGCGACCGTTGCCATCGAAGCGATGATGGAAGGGCTCGCGAACGCCGAACTCCGCGGCCGTACGCTGCCGATCCTTCCCGCCGGTAAAGAAAAGCAGGCGTGGCGTCGTGCGCTCACGACGCTGATACGAGGGTTCCGAGCCTCGGACGGGTAACAGGCAACTGATCCGGACGGTTCGTGCCGATAACAGCGGGCAATGGTCCGGAATCGCGCGTTCGGAGTCTCGCCGCAACCACAGCGTCGCTCCGGACACCCCTACGTCTTGATCTCGCGTGCCGCGAATGGCCGGCTGCGCTTCGAGCGATTCGACGACGCCGATGCGTATCAGAAGCGGCTGAAAGAGATCGAGGGAACCGAAGTCGGCACCGTCTCAATCGACGACGTCCTCAGCCTGCTCGATAGCTAGCCCGACCTTTCGGCGACGCTGCGCTCTTCCCTTCACAAAATCCAAATTCGTACGGCGCACGTAGTCACCACTGAAGAACATCAGCGGTAGACTCCCGGCCGAAAAGGAGCATCTCTGTGAAGAAAACGCTTCTCTTTGCTTCCGTCATCATCTTGCTCGTCAGCGTCCTGATGCTGACAGGTCGTGCATCCAGCCACCGTGAAGCGCCGCTTATCAGTCAGGATCCGATGGCGGACAACACGGACCTTTACGCGTTCCGAAGCCCTGATCGGCCGGATACCGTGACAATCATTGCGAACTACATCCCGCTCGAGTCGCCTGCCGGAGGACCGAACTTTCCAGCCTTCGACGATACCGTCCTCTACGAGATCAACGTCGACAACAACGGCGACGCCCGCGAAGATCTGACCTATCAGTTCCGATTCCACACCGAGACCCGAAACCCCGAGACGTTCCTGTACAACACGGGTCCGATCTCGTCGCTCGACGATCCGAACTGGAATCGCCCGCAGACCTACACGGTCACGCTCGTCCAACACGGTCCGGGCAGCTCCGAGCGGTCGAGTGTGCTCGGCGAGGATCTCCCGACGCCGCCCGACAACATCGGTCCCCGGTCAACGCCCAGTTACGACGCGCTCGCGGCGGCAGCCGTACGGAATCTGCCGGGCGGCATTCGCGTCTTTGCTGGCCAGCGCGACGATCCGTTCTTCGTCGACCTCGGATCGATTTTCGATCTTGCCGGACTACGACCGTTCAACCCATTCCACTTGATTCCACTTCCGGCGCAGGCCGGGCGCGACGCGGTTGCGAAGTACAACACGCATTCCATTGCGATTCAGGTTCCGATCGCGCAACTCGTGCACGCGCCGAACACCAACATCGGCATCTACGCCAGCGCCAGCCGGCAACAGGTGCGCATCCTGCGCAAGGATGGCGCGAGCGACGACGGCGGTCCCTTCTTGCAAGTGTCGCGACTGGGCGAGCCGTTGATCAACGAAGTCGTGATTCCGCTCGGGCTGAAGGATCGATGGAACCGGACGGACCCGGAAGACGACGGACAGTTCGAACGCCTCTACAGTGCACCCGAAGTGTCACGCCTGGAAAACCTGCTCTATGGGAGCGTGTTGTCGCCGATCACCGTGACCGGTCGCGCCGATCTCGTCGCGATTCTGCTGACCGGAGTGCCGAATCTCAATTTCACCGGTCCGGCGAGAGCCGATTTGTTGCGCGTGAACACGGCGGTTGCGCCGACGGCGGCGGTGGGATCTGGCAATCGCCTGGGTGTACTCGAGGCCGATCTGGCCGGTTTTCCGAACGGTCGACGACTCGAGGATGACATCGTCGACATCGACTTGAGAGCCTTTGCCGAAGGATACGGTTCGTTTCTCAATGGCCTGCTCGGGCTGCCGAACAAGGCTCCGAACAATCAACTGGGTGACGGCGTCGATACCAACGATAAGCCTTTCCTGACGCAGTTCCCATACGTGGCGGCGCCTCATCAAGGTTATGAGGTGCCGTAGCATGACGATACCCAACGCGAGCCGCGCAGCGCGGCTCGCTGCACTTCGATGGATCGCTGTCGCGATTCTCGCCGCGACCGTTGCGGCGGTTGCTCCGCACGTGATGTCGCGCGGCAACAACGCTCCACACGCGGAGGCGCTGAGCATAGGCCCAGCCGTGGGAATGCCCGGCGCACCCGCGACGTCAACCTCCGGACTGTTGCAGCGGATAGACGACATGGAAGCGCGTCTGCGAGCGCAGCCCGATGACACGGGTGCCGCCGTACTTTTGGCCGATGCGCTGCTGCGGCAGGCGCGCGCGACCAACGACGGGAGGCCCGCCGGACGTGCGAGCGAGGTGTTGAACGCAGCACTGAAGGAGCACCCCGGTCAGTACGACGTTCTTCGAATGCTCGGTGCCATCTATCTTTCACAGCACCGTTTTCGCGATGCCCTGGAGATCGCGAGGCGCTCGCGAGAACAGCGGCCGGACGACGCGTGGAACTATGGGGTGATGGGCGACGCGCAGATCGAGCTCGGTGAGTACTCCGACGCCTTCGATGCCTTCGACAAGATGATGACACTGCGACCCAACGCGGCCGCGTACGCTCGTGTGGCGTACGCGCGCGAATTACAGGGAGACGTGGGCGGTGCGCTGACCGCGATGCAGCGAGCGGCGAAAGCGACGGCTCCGAACGATCCCGAGGCGCAGGCCTGGTACGCTGCGCAGACGGGCGAGCTGTACCTGAAACTCCACAAGTTGGATGACGCGGATCGCGAGTTCCGGCGCGCCGTGTTTCTCTTTCCCAACTATCCGCTCGCGATGATCGGGCAAGGCAAAGTCCGCGTCGCACGCGGTGATCGTGAAGGCGCGCTGGCAATCTACCTGGAGCAGCTCAAACGAACGCCGACGCTCGATTTGGCGGCGCGGATCGGCGACCTGTACGCGGCGCGTGCTGATGCCGCACAGTCGGAACACTACTACCAGTTGGCAGAGGATCTCGCGGGGCCGGGCATGGTGCAGACCGAGGCGAATCTCGCGCTGTATCTCGCGGACCACGATCGCAAGACGTCAGACGCCGTGACAATTGCCGAGGCCGTCGCCGCGAAGCGGCACGATATCTTTACTGAAGACGCATTGGCGTGGGCGTATTACAAGGCCGGTCGCGTCAAGGACGCGTACGCTGCGTCGCAGCTCGCACTTCGCACTGGCACGCGCGACGAGGCGCTGCTCGCTCGAGCCGATCGGATTCGCGCCGCAACGGCCCTTGGGACCGCGCGCGATCGTTGAATCCGATGCGGCCTGTCAGGGGATTCTTTCGGGGAATCGCGGGATGAAGCCGTCGCGATTCGGCATCCTCACCTTCGGCAAGGTCTGCGCGTTCATCACGTCGCCGGCGCCGATGATCTTGTTCTGCGCCAGGATGAATGCCGTCAACGCGTAGACCTCGTCGTTGGTCAACGAACGTGGCCGCGGCCACGGCATCGCCCGCCGCGTGAAGTCGAAGAGCGTCGTCGCGTACGGCCAGAAGTTCGAGATGGTCTTCGCCGTTTCAATCCCGCTTGTCAGCGGCTGACCGCCGACGAGCGCCGCCGCGCTGGCACCCTTTCCGTTCTCGCCATGGCACACAGCACATTTCGCGGCGAAGACCGTCGAGCCCTGTTCAGGCGTGCCGCTGCCGGCCGGCAGCCCGGTGCCGTCGGGCAGGATGCTGATGTCCCACGCCGCGACGTCGGCCTCGGAAATCGCCTTACCCAGATGGGGCGAGTCCTGAGCAAAGACGTGCGCGTACGATCCCGCGAGCATTGCCAGAGCAAGCGCGATGAGAGCGCTACGCATAGACATGCGTGATCTCCCCACTTTGACTGACGGCCCACGAGGTAGGACCGTTATAGTGCTGACTCGGGAACGCCGCCGGATTGGTGATCGGCGTCTTCGTCTGCCCACGACGCGCGATGACTTCCGCACGCGTCGGCTGCACGTTACCCGCCTCGTCCCATGCGCGGCTTTGAAGCACTGCCGGTCCACCGTCCCATTTCCACGGCAGGCGGAAACGCGTGAACGCTTTCGGCAGCACCGGATCTTGCAGGGCGCCTTCCGCCCACGTCTTGCCGCCATCCGCCGTGACCATCACCTTGGCAATGCGGCCGTTGGCCGAGTACGCCACGCCTGAAATTTCGTAGAAACCGGCGCCGCTCATTTTCAGTTCCGGTGATGGATGGGTGATGAATGATTTCACTTCCTGCAGGAAGTAGAACTGATAGGCCTTGCCGTTGGGGAGGATCGGCGCGTAGGTCCGGGCCTCGTAGTAACTCATCCCGGGCTGGTCGACGAGCTTGATTCGTCGCAGCCACTTCACGTTCATGTTGCCTTCCCAACCGGGCAACAACAAGCGCATCGGATACCCATTCCCAGGCATCAGCCGCTCGCCGTTCTGATACAGGGCGATCATCGCGTCGTCGAGCGCTTTGCTCAACGGCACACTGCGGCTCAGCGCCAGCGAATCGGCACCTTCGGCGATCAGCCACTTCGCTCTGGAATCGATGCCGGCTTCTTCGAGCAGCGTTGACAGCATCACGCCGGTCCACTCGGCGCACGACACCAGACCGTGCAGCGTCTGGACGCCCGTCTTCATCGGTTCGTTCGAAAACAGCGGCGCACTGTTGCCACCGCACTCGACAAACGCCATCCGCGATTGCATCGGATACCGGCCGAGGGCGTCGAGCGTGAATTCGAGCGGGCGTTTTACCAGGCCATGAATCACGAGACGATGCTGCGCGGGATCGATATCGGGCGCGCCCGAGTGCGAGATCACGAAATGCAGTCCGTTGGGCGTAAACGTGCCGTTCAGCAGGTGGTGTGGTGTGCGGGCATGCTGCGTGCGCGGCTCGCCCTTCGGATTGGTCAACGTCCGTACGACGTGCTTCTCGAATGACGAGGGGGTGGCGTACTCGGGAATCGGTATGCCGGCTTTCGTGCTCCACGGCGCGTCGGTCAGTTGCTGCGCGGCCGCCGTTTCGCTGAGCGTGTAACCCGTGATCGCCGCAGCCAGCGTGGCGCCGCTGGTCAGAAACGCACGGCGATGGAGCAGACCATTGCCGGCGGTGATTTCAAGATGATCGAGCGCGGGTCGCGGCTGCTGGTGTGACATAGCGCCGGATTCTACCCCCCAGCCCACCGCTCGTCTATTGCGCGCATCCTGCCACGAGGGGATCGATCCTAACGAGGACGCCCAGGACTGCTGATCGTGATCATCGTACCGACGACGGCTAGAGACAGTTATTGACGAGGTAGACGTGCATGAGTAGCATCCATGCCGTTCACCAACACGATGAGCGGACGGATGCGGCTTCTCGCCCTCCTGCTGACGGTTCGCCGATCGACTTCTCCTCGTACGACACGATCATCGCCGAAAGTTGGTTAATTCTTACCCTTTGCGCGCCCTCTCCATTGGAGCGGGTGTTCCGTCAGTAGGGATACCATTCGCAACGCCATGGCTGACGCGCAGACAGCGGGGCCTTCTCTGGAGGCCGAAGACCTCGAACGACTCGCCACGGACGCCTATCTGAAGGGCCGCGACGAGGAGAGCGAGGATTTCAGAGCTCGCGCACACCGGGCGTTCCTCAATCGCGGCGACCGCGAGCGAGCTGCATGCTCTGCATTCTGGCTTGCGTTCGGGCTGTTGCAGCGTGGCGCCAGCGCACCCGCATCTGGATGGCTCGCGAGAGCCGACCGAATTCTGGACGAAGCTCACCTCGACTCGGTCGTACGCGGATACTTGCTCATGCCTGTCGCCGTCCGACGCGTGGTCACGGGCGACCCGGCGGGAGCCGACGCGACATTCACCGAGGCGGCCGAAATCGCCCGACGATTCGGTGATCGCGATCTGGCGTCGCTGGCCTGTCACGGACGCGGGCGCGCGATCATTCGCCTTGGCAACGTCACACTGGGTGTGTCGTTGCTCGATGAGGCGATGGTTGCGGTGATGGCAGGTGACGTGGCGCCAATCGTGGCCGGCGATATCTACTGCAGCGTTCTCGAGGCGTGTCAGGAAATCTTCGATGTGCGTCGCGCTTACGAGTGGACCATCGCCTTCGCACGGTGGTGTGCCGCGCAGTCGGATCTGATCCGCTATCGAGGCGAGTGCCTGCTCTATCGCGCCGAGGTCCTGCAGTTGCGCGGCGAATGGTCCGACGCGATGCGGGACGCGCGCGACGCGTCCGGATTATTGACGTCGACCCGGCATCCCATGGCGGGCACGGCATTTTATCGAGTGGGTGAGATCCATCGACTCAGGGGTGAGTTCACGAAAGCTGAAGCCGCGTATACACGGGCCAACGAGCACGGACGCAATCCCCAGCCCGGACTCGCGTTGCTTCGTCGTGCGCAGGGGCGTATCGACGATGCCGCCTTGTCCATTCGTGCCGTGCTTGCCGATACGCGGGCGCGCACGCGCCGCGTCGCTCCCCTTATCGCTGCTGTGGATATCTTCGTGGCGGCCGGCGAACGCGAGGATGCGCGCTCGGCCGCCTCAGAGTTGTCCGAGATTGCCCGCGCGATCGGTGCCCCGCTTCTATCTGCCGCATCCGCGCATGCGGACGGTGCGGTGCTCCTTGCGCACGACGATGTCGCGGGAGCCTCGGCGGCGCTGCGCCACGCCTGCGACACGTGGCGCGAGCTCGGGATGGGATACGAGGAGGCGCACACGCGTCTGCTCATGGCCAACGTCTGCACACGCTGCGGCGATCCGGACGGCTCCGATCTGCACGTCAACGCTGCGCGACAGCTGTTCAAGCGGCTCAACGCTGCGTCATGCCTCGCACACGTCGCCGACCAGACCGGCAAGGGTCCGCGCAGGCGGATCGGCGCGCTCAGCAATCGCGAAGTCCAGGTCCTTCGTCTGCTCGCCGCCGGTAAAACCAACCGTGAGACCGCGGAGGCGCTGTTCATCAGCGAAAGGACGGTCGCTCGCCATGTCAGCAACATCTTCGACAAACTCGGCGTGTCGACCCGTGCCGGTGCCACGGCGTGGGCGTACCAACGCAATCTGATCTAACTGACGTACGCAGAACTACCCAATTTGCCGCAGACAGTCATTTTGGGTAGTTCGTCGGATGTCAGCCCACCATCGCTGTGTTCTTCTCAGTGCGTTGGCGACAATTCAGAGGAGGACAGCTATGTATGTAATCCGTGAGGTTCTGCACTGCAAACCTGGAAAGGTGCGGCCGATGCTCGAGAAATTCAGGAGCATTTCTGCAGTAATGAAGGACACGGGGCATGAACCACTGCGCCTCCTGACGGATGTAACCGCCCAACCCTTCTGGACGATCGTCGCCGAGGCGACCGTCGCCAGAATCGAGGATTTCTTCGCCATCGAACAGAAGCTCATGGCGAATGAGGGTCTTCGCGCCACGATGGCCGACTATCACGACCTCGTCGAGAGCGGCCGCCGCGAAATCTACCGGCTGGAGAGTTGAGCGGCTAGCGCGTTCCGGTCTGTGCGGTGGAACCCTTCAACGTCGCGTACACGGACGCGATATGAGCTTCGCGGCTCGTGTCCCACCGCTCGAACCCCTTGTAGCTGTCGAGCGTCAACGTGCGTTGAATCTCCGAGAGGCTCTTCCCGGCGCCGACACCCGCGGCAACGCCGGTTGCAAGTTCCTCGAGGTAGCGCTGCAGATCCAGCGCGTCCTGCTTGCGGCCGGCGAGGGCGTGGCCTGTGAGCGCATGGTCGTAGTCGATCGCGTTGATCGTCTTGAGCGCGTCGATATACGCGCCGACGGTCGGGGTGATGCCCTGCGGCAGCCTTTTGACCTGCAGGATGTCGGCGCTGAACACGGCGCGCTCGTCCGGGAAATGGAGCACGACGCTGTCATCGGAGTGCGCGGCACCGAGCGGGACCATCCTGACGCGTTTGCCGCCGAGCGTGATCTCGTGCGCGCTCGAGTAGGTGACGGTCGGGGCGTACACATCGCTGATGGATCCGCGCGCGATCTCCGCGCTGTTCACGATGCCGTCGCGGTTGTAATCGAACAGGTCGAACCGCTGGGCAATCGCGCTGTTGCCTTTGGCCTCCGCTCGCTCAATGACCCCGTTGCGATTCGTATCGAGCGCTGCGTCCCCCGAAGCCATCGGCGGGTTGCCTTCCGGCGGCGCAAGCCCGGCCAGCATGTTCACGTGTCCGACAAACTGCGCCGTGTCGGCGAACACGATGCCGCCGGACGCATGGTCCCAGTCACGGTGCGTATACACGACGTAGCGTACCGGCACGCGGAACCGGGTCGAGATTTCGTTCTTCAACCATCTCGAGAAGTCGCGGTTTATCGGGTCGCTCATGATCACGCCCTCGGGCGTGACCAGAAACACCGTGTAGTGATTGTCGTTCTGCGCGCGATACAGCTGGCCCGTGATGTTGACGATGCTGCGTGCCGGCTGCTGCTGCGCCGCGGCTATGCCGCCCAGAACCAGCACAAACATGACGGTGGCAGCGATCGGTCGGGCAATTCGAATCATTGTGGTGACCTCCACGAAGGCGCGATGGTACTGAAATCGCGAGGTCGACGGGATACTGCCTGCGACTGAGTTTCGTGCCGCACGCAACCGACCCGCCATCAGGAAAGCCAAATCCGTGACGGTGACGCCGCTTCGGATTTCGGATTTGGGATTTGGGATTTGGGATTTGGGATTTTTGATCCGATCAGTTTCGCGCGAAGCAGTAGAGGCGCCCGGCGCCGCCGCGGGGAGCAGTATTCGCGCAGCTTTCGTTGTCGTGCGACGAATTCCACGACGACAAGGCTCCCGCCGGGCTGGCTCCGGGTCCAAGGCCGTCAGAATGACCGACGCGCGCGCTGAGAGCGGACGACTGCGACGTCCAGTCGTTGCATGTTTTGTCGGGAATCAACGTCCCATCGGCGTTCGAGCCGGTAAGGATGTCGTGTTCCACAGGCGCCGGCGAGCCGGGCCACTGCCCGTTGATCCGATGGCCCGTTTCATCGATCAAAAGCGACGCGTCGCCCGTGCGCGAATGCAGCTCGTCGAGGTTTCTCGCCACGAGCACGCCGTTGGCGTTGCGCCACGGGCCGATGCCGATTCGGCTGCGGGCGTCAACGGGTCTGCCGCCGTTGGCTGGGTCGTGATTGGCGCTGAGATACGCGCGCCATTCGCGGCCGCCCGCGCCGGCGGCCGTGGCCAACTGCTGGCACGTCGCGTCGGCGCCGCTCAGACCACCAAGATTTCCCGTCGTGCTCCGCGAGCTGGTGACGAAGAAAGTCATCGGGCCGCTCGGCGTCGACGGGATCACGTTCTCATTGGCGCCGCACCCGGCGACGAGGACACAGAACAAGGCTGCTGACCGCATCTTCATTGCGCGCCTCGTTGTGGTGACCTCTACGGGTTCAGTGCTCCGGTGGGCCGTACCCCGCTTCCTTCCAGATCGCCTGCGCGTCGGAGGACGCGAGGTAATCGAGGAGAGCCTTCGCGCCGGCCGGGTCGCTCGCATGCGCGGAAATAAAGCCGACAACCGGAACGGGCGCCGTGACATTTCGTGGCAGGACGCCGACGATGTCGTATTTGTCCTTCTCCGGAAGCATGTCGCTCAGCATGAGCATCCCGATATCGATGTCACCGTTTGCGAGTCGCGTCGCCGTCTTGACCGTGTTTCGCGTGGCCTCGGGAGAAATCCCTTGCGCGCCGGGGCCAAGTTCGACCTCGCTCTTCGACGCGACCTGTTCGAAGATTCCGAGCTTGGTGAGCGCTTCCAAGGGCCCCTGCCCCGCGACGGTGAAGTCGGGATCCTCATAGCCAATTCGTTTGGCGGCGAGGAGCGCTTTCTTCAGTGCGTCCGGCGTCGAAATGTCTGGCTTCGGTCGACCCTTCGGCACGCCGACCGCGGTGAGGACGGTCGCAATCGGCGTTGCGCTGTTGAGGACGATGCTCCCTGAGGTGAGTGCGCCCGGGAACGGCGCGATGATGAGCGACACGTCGAGCGGCTGGCCTTTCGCAACCATTCTTCGCGTTTCGACACCGTTGCCGTAGGTGACTTTCACTTTGCGACCGGTCTTTGCCTCGAATCCCGTGACGATCTTCTGCGTGGGCGCACGCATTGGGCCCACGGCCAGCAGCGTGACCTCACTCTGAGCCTGGGCGCGCGCACCCGCCCAACCGCACGCGAGCGCGATTGCGACGACCGCCGATGGAAATGTCTTCATCGCCGCCCTCCCTCACGCCGACGCATTCACTGCGCGCGCCGATAGTGCTCGGTGCTGGTGCGCGGTGCGACCTTCATCGTTTTCATCTTCTTGATGTACTCGGGGTACAGCGTTTCCTCACCGCCCAGCGCGGCTTCGAGCGGGATCCCGTACTCGGTGGCAAAGTCGGCCAGGATATCGTTCTTCCCCGGCATGAAGCTCGGCACCTTGCCTGCGGCGATGATCGTGCCGTCCGGGCTGATTTCGCACGGAAACGGCGGAATGATCTGGGTGGGATCGAAGATCCAGCTCGACGCGCGGATGTAGGGTGCCGTCAGATACAGCGGATCGTTGATGATAAAGATGATCGTCAGAAGATTGCCGTAGCGATGCACCCGCGTCGTCACCGTCGCCCGTTCGCTCTTCGGCACGCCCGTGCGCGTGAGATACGCCTCCTTCAGGTGCGTGGTCGTGTAGACGAGCGTGTTCCGCTCCCAGTGCCCGGTTGAAAATCCCGACCATTTGTGGGGCGCGTTCGCTGACGGATGCGGACGCCCGTCCATATAAATCACCTGCTCCGGCTCCTGCCACGCCACGTGGAGACGCAAGCCGACCGGCTGACGTGTTTCGTTGTCGGATTCCGTCGTAATGCGCAACTGCGAGACGGAGACGCGCAGCCCGAT
>Ga0068860_100003098_pt1 | contig 17193 bp, 17 predicted proteins | sample KBSSwiS32_FD_66597 | JGI IMG/M metagenome (GOLD analysis project Ga0068860, IMG submission 66597) | Switchgrass rhizosphere microbial communities from Kellogg Biological Station, Michigan, USA - KBS Switchgrass S3-2 | ecosystem: Host-associated > Plants > Roots > Rhizosphere > Soil ... | reverse complement strand
GTCAGCCAGGATCTCGCTGTCGACGTGGCTGCAATCAAGCGCAGGTCCCGGCCATCCGGCGCATGCGCCAACTCCACCGTCAGATCCGCGCCCGGAATGGCGCCAAGAGCGCGCTCCGGCCATTCGATCAGCCACAGTTGCTTGCCTGCAGCAAGATCGCGCAGTCCCAGCCATTCCACCTCATCCACTGCGGCGATGCGGTAAAGGTCCAGGTGATGAGCGGCGAGATCGCCGACTGCGTAGGACTCGATCAGGCTGTACGTTGGACTCTTCACGCGCGCGCCGACGCCGAGCGCTTGCAGCAAGGCGCGGGCGAACGTGGTTTTGCCCGCGCCGAGCGGCCCGACCAGATGGATCACGCCGCCGTCGCGCACACGCGCGGCCAATGCGCGCGCAACCGCGGCAAGTCCGGCTTCATCGATGCCGGCGAACGCCACGGCCGGATCACTCATCGGCGCCCCAGGCGTTACGCAATACGCGCAGATGCGCAAAGAGATCGCTGGCGATCAGGCCCGCTTCACCCTGCTTGGCGGCCGCATCGCCGGCTTGCGCATGCAGCGCGACGCCGAGCCGTGCCGCGCGCCAGGTATTCAAGCCCTGGGCCAGCAGACCCGCGATGATGCCGGTCAGCACATCGCCCATGCCGCCACTGGCCATGCCCGGATTGCCCCACGGACATACGGCCACTTCGCCTTGCGGATGCGCGATCAACGTGCCCGCACCCTTGAGCACCGTTACGCTACCGTATTCCTGCGCGATCTCGCGCACGGCGGCGTAGCGGTCGCGTGCAATCGCCGCCGTGTCGCATTCGAGCAGCCGCGCAGCCTCACCCGGATGCGGCGTCAGTACGGTATGCGTCGGCAGATGCACGACATTGCGCGCGAGCAAATTCAAACCGTCTGCATCGATCACCGTGGCGCGACCCGCGGCGATCGCGCTCTGCCACAGCACGCGGCTCCACTCGCCCTTCCCCAGACCCGGCCCCAGCGCAATCACCTGCGCGTGATTCAGCAGCGGATGCAACATCAGTGCATCCTTGACTGCGTGCGCCATCAACTCCGGGCGTCCTGCGTTGATCGCCGCGACGTTGTCGGCGCGTGTGGCAATGCTGACCAGGCCGGCACCGACGCGCAGTGCCGCTTCGGCGCACAGGCGGATCGCGCCACCCATGCCAGCGTCGCCGCCGATCGCCAGCACGTGTCCGAAACTGCCCTTATGCGCGTCGCGCGAGCGCGGCGGCAGCCAACTCGCCATGCGCCGCATGTCGAGCAGGCGGGCATCGAATACGGCGTCTTTGTACAGGCTCTCGGGCAGGCCGAGTGTGTCAAGCACGAGTTCGCCGCAGTGCTGCGACGCGGCGCCGGTGAACAAGCCGCGCTTGTGCGCGACGAACGTGACAGTTGTGGTCGCGCGCACGGCGGCGCCGAGCGCTTCGCCCGAATCCGCGCTGATGCCCGACGGCACATCGAGCGCCAGCACCGGCTGCCGGTTGGCGTTGAGTTGCTCAATCAGGTTGCGCGCGGCGCCTTCCACTGGCCGCGTCAAGCCGGTGCCGAAGAGCGCGTCGACGTAAACATCCGCCTCGGGCAATGTTTCGTCGATGTCGAGGATCGCGCCGCGCGCGTTGCGCCATTGCGCACAGGCGCGCTCGGCGTCGCCCGACGCCGATGGCGCCAGCGCGATCACGCTCGCCTGCACGCCTGCGTCGCGCGCGATGCAAGCAAGCAAGTAACCATCGCCGCCGTTGTTTCCGGACCCACACAGCACTACGACTCTTCGTGCATGCGGCCAGCGTGCGCGCAAGGCGCGCCATGCGGCCGCGGCGGCGCGCTGCATCAACACGTGCGCGGAAATGCCGAGTGTGGTGATCGCGCATCGATCAAGTTCGCGCACTTGCGCCGCGGTGTAGAGCCGAGTCCCCATGCGCGCAAGTCTATACTTGTCGCGTGCGTGCACCCAACTATTCCCAACTTGCGCTCGACATCAAAAACTGGGGCCGCGAACTCGGCTTCCAGCAGATCGGCATTGCCGCGACCGAGCTGGCCCAGGACGAGGCGCATCTGCTGAACTGGCTCGATGCGGGCCGCCATGGCGAGATGAATTACATGGCGCGCCACGGCGTCAAACGCAGCCGTCCGGCCGAGTTGCAGGCCGGCACGCTGCGCGTCATCTCGGCACGCATGGATTACGACCCGCCGCGCGCACGCGATTCCTGGGAGGTGCTGGAAGAACCGACACTGGGCTATGTCTCTCGCTACGCGCTCGGCCGCGACTATCACAAGGTGCTGCGCACGCGGCTGCAGAAACTGGCTGATCGCATTGCCGCCCAGATCGGCCCATTCGGCTACCGCGCGTTCGTCGATTCGGCGCCGGTGCTGGAAAAGGCGCTGGCGCGCAATGCCGGCCTGGGCTGGATCGGCAAACACACGAACCTGATCAACAAGCAGGCCGGATCGTGGTTTTTCCTCGGCGAACTCTTTACCGACCTGCCACTGCCGACGGACGAAACCGCGAGCGATCACTGCGGCACCTGCGAACGTTGCATCGAGATCTGTCCGACGCAGGCGATCACCGGACCACAACAACTCGACGCACGCCGTTGCATCGCGTATCTGACGATCGAATTGCGCGGCAGCATCCCAGTGGAACTGCGCCCGCGGATCGGCAACCGGATCTATGGCTGCGACGATTGCCAGCTCGTCTGCCCGTGGAACAAGTTTGCACATAAGAGCGCCGAGCCGGACTTTATCGCCCGTCATGGCCTCGATGGCGCTTCATTGATCGAGCTTTTCGCCTGGAACGAGGAAGAATTCCACAAGTATACGGAAGGCTCGGCGATGCGCCGCATCGGCTACGAACAGTGGCTGCGCAATATTGCGGTGGCACTCGGTAACGCGCCGGCAAGCGAACAAATCATCGCCGCGCTACTGGCGCGCGAAGATCATTTTTCAGAATTGGTGCGCGAGCATACGCACTGGGCGCTGCAGCGACAGCGCGCGGGTGAAATTACGCCGCCTGCTTCGGAATCGAATTCTTGACGTGGCTCAGCTTGTTGTGGCCGTCGACGTAGACCAGCGTCGGCTTGAACTGCGCCGCTTCGGCCTCGGAGAGCTGTGCGAACGCGCAGATGATGATGATGTCACCGGGAGAAGCGCGGTGCGCGGCGGCGCCGTTGATCGAGATCGTACCGGAGCCTTCGTCGGCGCGGATCGCATAAGTCACGAAGCGCTGGCCGTTATTGACGTTGTAGATATGAATCTGCTCGTACTCGCGGATGCCGGAAATGTCGAGCAGGTGGCCATCGATCGCGCACGAGCCTTCATAGTGCAATTCCGCATGGGTCACACTAGCGCGATGGATCTTGGCTTTAAGCATGTTGAGGTGCATGTCGGGGCCCGTTGTCTCGTTTACGCAACAAAGGCCGAACCTCGGCCTGTGGCACTGCACAAATTATCTGCTGTCGCGCTTCCCTGGAGCAAGCCCGCCCCGGGTCGCAGCTTGGACATATACGCCAACACACCGGATTTCAAGGAAAAAAAACCCTCGCGGATGAGGCGAGGGTGGAAGTTTCGGAGTGACGATTACCAAACGATGCGCCCTGCTACCTCGGGGCAACGAGCTTGCGTTGCAAAAATCCCGAGATACGGTAGCGAGAATACCACAAGTGCGGGGAATTTGCTACTGCGCGAGTAATAGGTTGTCGATGAGTCGGGCGCGACCCAAATGCGCAGCGACGAGGGCCACCATCGGCGGCCGGTCCGCCTCGTGCGGCTCGGCCAAGTCCGATGCACGGCGCAGTACGGCGTAGTCTGGGCGCAGCCCCGCATTTTCCAGCGCGTGGCGCGCGTCGCTCTCGACAGTCTTGCGCGGCTTGCCGGCGTGGTGCTCATCGCGCATCGTGCACAATGTCTTGTAGATGACGCCGGCGCGTTCGCGTTCCTGCGCCGTGAGGTACTGGTTGCGTGAACTCATCGCAAGTCCGTTTGCCTCGCGTACCGTCGGCGCGCCGAGGATTTCGATCGGCAGATGCAGGTCGTGCGCCAAGCGTCGGATCACAAGCAGTTGCTGGTAATCCTTCTGCCCGAAAATCGCAACATCCGGCTGCACCAGGTTGAACAGCTTGGTGACGATGGTGGCAACACCCGAAAAATGTCCCGCGCGCATCGCACCTTCGAGCAAGCCGCTCAATTCAGGCACCTCCACGCGCACCGTGTGCGCAGCGCCGTACGGATACACGGTCTGGACATCCGGTGCGAACAACAGGTGGCAGCCGTTTTCGGCGAGGCCTTTCTGATCCTGCTCGAGCGTGCGTGGGTAATGCTCGAAATCCTCACGCGGGCCGAACTGCGTGGGATTGACGAACACGCTGGCGACGACGCGGTCGGCGTGTTCGCGCGCCAGTTTGATCAGTGAAAAATGTCCGGCGTGCAGATTGCCCATCGTGGGCACGAACGCCACGCGTTCGCCGGCGCGCCGCCAGATTCCCAGGCGCGTGTGCAACTGCTCGGTGCCGCTGACGGTATCCATGACTAAAAACTGTGTTCGGCTGCCGGAAATTTCCCCGCCCTCACCGCGTCGACATACGCGCGGATAGCCTCAAGGACCGATCCGTGCCCGGCAAGAAAATCCTTGGAAAAACGCGGCCGCTTGCCAGGCGTGATCCCCAACATATCGTATAGCACCAGCACCTGTCCGTCGCAATCCACACCGGCGCCGATGCCGATCGTTGGAATTGCGACTTCTTCGGTGACACGCTTGGCCAAGCCGGCCGGGACAGCTTCCAGCACCAACAAGTCCGCGCCGGCCTGCTGCAGCGCTTTCGCGTCGGCGACGAGCCGGTCCGCCGCCGCCTTGGTCTTGCCCTGCACGCGGTAGCCGCCGAGCTTGTGCACTGATTGCGGCGTCAAACCCAGATGCGCACACACCGGCACGGCGCGGCGTGTTAGCTCGTGCACGATATCGAGCACGTAGTCTGCGCCTTCGAGTTTCACCATCGTGGCGCCCCCGCGCGCCATCAATTGTTCCGAGGTACGCAGGGCGGTATCGATATCGCGGAAACTCATGAACGGCATATCGGCGATCAGCAACGCGCTCGACAAACCTCGCGCCACCGCCGCCGAGTGATAGACCATCGCGTCGACACTGACCGGCAGCGTACTGCTGCGGCCCTGCACGACCATGCCAAGCGAATCGCCGACCAGCACGACATCCACGCCGGCAGATTCACATTGCGCGGCGAAGCTGGCGTCGTAAGCCGTGAGCACGGCGATCTTCTCACCCTTGGCTTTCATCTCGTGCAATCGCGGCACGGTGATCGCAGCGCGCGTGGAGGTCTTCGGGTTGGCGTACATGCGCGACTCCGGCCAGAGGTTGCGGATTATTGATTCGAGGCGCAGGCAATCTCAAGCGGCGTGCAGCCTGAAGTGTCGATCTGACGCAACAAGGCGGCAACGTCGCCACGTCCGGCGACGATGAATTCCGGTGCGACTTCCGCCAGCGGCATCAGGACGAACGCACGTTCGTGCAGATGCGGATGCGGCAGGTGCAGTCCCGGCTCATCGATCACACGCTCGCCGTAACTGAGGATATCCAGATCGAGCACACGTGGCCCCCAGCGGGTTGCATCGCGCTCGCGTCCGGCATCGCGTTCGATCGCGAGCAGCGCATCGAGCAATTCGCGCGGTGCCAGATCCGTTTCGAGCGCGGCCACTGCGTTGACAAATTCAGGCTGATCGACGCGCCCCCACGGCGCGCTGCGATACAGCCGCGAGCGGCGCAGCAGCCGTGTCCGTGGCAGACCAGCGAGCGCGTGCAGCGCACGTTCAACCTGCGCACGTGGGTCGGCCAGATTGCTGCCGAGGCCGATGTATACAATTTCCATTGTGGCGTCCTACTCGGGCGCAGCCTGTGCGGGCTTGCGCCGCCGACGGCGACGACGCTTGGCAGGTACCGGCCCGTCGGCGGGCGAAGCCGGTTTGGGCGTCGCTGCGGGCGACAGTTCCGCAGCCAATTCGTCGTGCGGCGCGGTTTGCGCGCGCGTCCACCATTCGCCAAGCTCGCGCACGTGTGCGCTTTCAGGCGCACGCAAGAGCAGGAAATCGTAAGCGGCGCGAAATCGCGGATGCGCGAGCAGCCGGAACACGCGCTTCTTCTGAAGATCCTCGAAGCGTGGCTGCAGTGTCCAGATTTCCTCCATGACCATGCCGAAGCGCCGCGGTATCGCCACATGCTTGGCCTGTTCGTTCATCACGTGGCTGCTCACGCGCTGCCAGGCCAGCGCTGATTCGACGCCCTTGGCAATCTCGCGCTCGGCCTGCGCGCGCACCGCACCCCAAAGCAGGATCGCGAACAGGAATGCCGGCGTGACCGATTTTTCCTCCGCGATGCGCTTGTCAGTATTGACGAGCCCCGCTTCGAGCAGCTCACGGAAGGCCTCACCACCGCGGAACGCGAGCGCGCGTGCCGTCAGCGGATACACGTCCGCGAGCAGCCCGGACTCCTCGAGCGCGCGAAAACTCTTCAGGCCATAGCCGGCGAGCAGCAGCTTGAGCGATTCGTCGAACAGCCGCGCCGGTGGCGCATGCAGCAGCAGTTCGCCGAGCGCTTCGAACGGTGCGCGTGCTTCGGGCGCGATCGCGAAATCAAGCTTCGCAGCCAACCGCACCGCGCGCAACATGCGCACGGGATCCTCGCGATAACGCTGCTCCGGATCGCCAATCAGGCGCATCACGCGACGGCCGACGTCTTCGTAGCCGCCGACATAGTCGCGCACGGAAAAATCGGCGATGTTGTAGTACAGCGCGTTGACAGTGAAGTCGCGGCGCAGAGCGTCCTCTTCGATGCTGCCATAGACGTTGTCGCGCACGATACGGCCATCGACGACGTGGCGGTCGCCGCTACCGTCGTCGCTGGAACCGCGGAACGTCGCAACCTCAACGGTCTCCGCGCCGAACATCACATGCGCAAGACGGAAGCGCCGGCCAATCAAGCGGCAGTTGCGGAAACAACGCTTGACGTCTTCGGGCGTGGCATCGGTGGCGACGTCGAAATCCTTCGGGTGTCCGCCCAGCAGCAGATCGCGCACTGCACCGCCGACCAGGTAAGCGGCGAAGCCGGCTTCGTGCAGGCGATACAGCACGCGCAGCGCACCGCTGGAAATGTTCTTGCGCGAGATGGCGTGTTGTTCGCGCGGGATGATGCGCAAGTTCGCCACGGGCGGATTGGAAACGGAATTCTGATTCATTCCCTGCGTCTTTGACTCGAATCGCCGGCTGTGTCCCTGGCGCGAACCGGATATACTAACGCCCGTCCGGGATTTCCCCAATCAGCGCTCCCTTCGTCTAGAGGCCTAGGACGGGGCCCTCTCAAGGCCTAAACAGGGGTTCGAATCCCCTAGGGAGCGCCACTTTGTTGTTCATAAGCTGCTGCGACGTTTCTGAACAGCAAAGCCGATAACCAAGCGCATTCACGTTAACTCATGCCCTTCGTCGTTACCGAAAACTGCATCAAGTGCAAATACACCGACTGCGTGGAAGTGTGTCCGGTGGACTGCTTCCATGAAGGTCCGAACTTCCTTGTGATCGATCCGGAAGAGTGCATCGATTGCACGCTATGCGAACCGGAGTGCCCGGCCAATGCGATCTTTCCCGAGGACGACGTCCCCGCGGGTCAGGAACACTTCATCGCGCTCAACGCCGAACTGTCCAAAGGCTGGCCGGTGCTGACCGTGCGCAAGGACGCACCAGCCGACGCCAAGGAATGGGACGGCAAGGCAGACAAGCTGCCGTTGCTCGAACGCTGAGAAGCTTAGGACAACCGCTCGCGCAGCGCGTTGAGCACCCTGCGTGCGGCTTCAGCCGAGGAAGCATCACCCGCGCCGCTGACTTCCACTCGCGACCCATCGCCATCCGCAGTGACGGTGACGGTGAGATGGCCGCTGACGGCGGTCGACGTAGAACCACTGCTGCCGCCGCCGAACGGATGCATGATGCGTGTATACCAGTGGTGTTCCGGCGCCGGGGCCGGCGTGGATGCCTTCAGGCCCTCGACGTCCAGCGTATAGGTGTGCGCCGTTTCGTTGCGCTCGCTGATCGTGCCAACCTGTGCTCGTTCGAGCGCCAGGCCAACGCGCGTCCACGCGTGACCGACGCTATCGGCAACGCGCAGGCTGTCACCGCTAAGGCTCGCTTGCGGCGGCGCGCTGCCAACCGTCGTTCCCGTCGCACCCGATTGGGCGCTTGCCGCACCGGGCGCACCGGCGGTCGGCACCGTCAACTCGTTGGAGCTGACTGGCGCATCCAGGTCCGGCGGCACTTCCAGTGGCTTGGTCTCCTGCGCCTTGGAATAGTAGTTGTCGTGACGGTGAAACAGGCTACAGCCGCCGAGCAGGGCCGCTGCTACGACGATGGAGAGGGTCCAACGAACGGGAAGTTTGGGATTCACGGTGTGTCCTGAGATTTGAATTCGTCGCGCAGTTTCAAGCGGCGCTGCTGTGCCGCGGCTGAACCGTGGACAACTGCAACGCGTGCAGCACGCTCCGCGCTTTAGCATGATGGGCGGGGCTCAGTGGCAGCAGCGGTAACCGCGGCTCCGCTGCGCCCAAGCCCAGCTCGTGCAGGCACCATTTTACCGGAATCGGGTTCGGTTCGATGCCCATCAGCGTGTAAAGGTCCGCAAGGCGCGCATCCAGCGCCTGCGCACGCGTCGCATCGCCGGCCAGCGCCGCGTCGCAAACAGCACGCAACATAGCCGGTGCGACGTTCGCCGCTACCGAGATCACGCCTTCCGCGCCCTCCAACATCGCACGCGCGCAGGTCGGGTCATCGCCGCTCAAGATGCTGAAATATGGATTTTTCAACGCAATCAGCGCTGCCACGCGCTCGGATTCGCCACGTGCTTCCTTGATGCCGATGATGCGTTCGTGGCCGGCGAGCTTTGCGGTCGTCTCTGGCAACAGATCGCAACCCGTGCGCGATGGCACGTTGTACAGCACGACGGGTAACCCGCCCTCGTCGGCCACGGCCGTGAAATGCTGACGCAAGCCTTCCTGTGTCGGACGTACGTAATACGGAGTCACGACCAGCGCTGCGTTCGCGCCGAGTTGTTGCGCGCGTCGCGTGGCCTGGATCGTCTTGCGCGTATTCGCCGTGCCGGTGCCGGCCAGCACGGGCACACGCCCGCCGATGTGCTCGACCGCAAATGCCAGCAGACGCTCGAATTCGGATTGATCCAGTGCGTGCGCTTCGCCGGTGGAGCCGGCCACGACCAGCGCCTGCGTGCCGCCGCAGATCTGGTGGTCGAGCAGCGCTGCGAACGCATCCAGGTCTATGCCGTCGCCGCGGAACGGCGTGGCCAAGGCACAGATGCTGCCGATGATTTTCTTCAAGGGGAACCTTGGGATGGCGCGGATGCGCGATGTTACTTGCCCCCGGCGGACGCGACAAGTATTCTGCACCCAGCGCCGGCCCGCTGCCGGCGGCCCTGTCGACATGCGCAAAGTCTCGGAACCGCACGCTTTGACCGACACCGCCCCGCGCCCGGCCGCGAACGAGAACTACCTGCTGATCAACGCGTTTGCCGCGCAGGCGCGTTCGCCGCTTGTGGCCATTGCCAAGCGCATCGCCGACTGCAGTTGCAACATCGCCGAAACCCGCGTCGCCGCGATCGGCAGCGACGTCTCGGTGCTGGTGCTGGCGCTGGGTCCGTGGGACGCCATCGCCAAGCTCGAATCCGCGCTGACGCGCATGGAGCGTGACGAGCAGATCCGCTTGCTGCATTTCCGCACCGGGCCCAAGCCAGCGCAGACGAATCTGTTGCCGTACGTAGTCGAAGTGGTTGCTGCGGACAAACCGGGTATACTTTTCCAGATTGCGGAATTCTTCCAGAAGCATTCGATCAGCATCGAGCAACTCATGTCCACGCGCTATCGCGCGATGCAGACCGGCGCCGACATGTTCTCGGCACAGATCACGATCGGCATTCCAGCGAACACGCATATCGCCGCGCTGCGCGACGATTTCCTCGAGTTCTGCGACGGACTGAACCTCGACGCAATCATGGACCCGATGAAATACTGATGATCACACTCGGCAAAACTGTTCCCGACCTACGCGGCCCGAGTACGGCCGGCGACATCCGCCTGCGCGATCTGCGCGGCCAATTCGTCGTCGTATACTTTTACCCCAAGGACAACACGCCCGGTTGCACGCGCGAGGCACAGGATTTCCGCGATCTGGCCAAACAGTTCGCCAAGCACAAGGCCGTCGTGCTCGGAGTATCGCGCGACTCAATGCAATCCCACGAGAAGTTCCGCGACAAGCAGACGCTGAGCTTCGCGCTGGTATCGGACGCGGATGAAACCTGGTGCCGCGCATTCGACGTGATCCACGAAAAAGTGCTGTACGGACGCCGTTTTCTCGGCGTCGTGCGCAGCACGTTCCTGATCGGTCCCGACGGCAAGCTGCTCAAGGAATGGCGCGGCGTCAAGGTACCCGGCCATGCCGAGGCCGTACTGGCCGCGATTACAGCGGAGACGGAATCGAAGTGATCCGCCGTCTCGGTTCTGCAATGTCCGCCGCGCACTCTGCGCATTCCCGCAAGTCCCTCTTCCCCACGGTGACCTTCGCATGACCAAAGGCAAGCGCATCTACGTGCTCGACACCAACGTGCTGATGCACGATCCGACCGCCCTGTTCCGCTTCGAGGAACACGACGTGTTCCTGCCGATGACGGTGCTCGAGGAACTCGACGCCGCGAAAAAAGGCATGTCGGAAGTGTCGCGCAATGCACGCCAGGTCAGCCGCTTCATCAATGAGCTGATCGAGCTCAAGCCCAAGCAGCCGATCGCCGATGGCCTGGAACTCAAGCTGCCACAGGGTATACAACTCGATCGCAAGGCGCAGGTTGGACGCCTATACTTCCAGACGCAGAATTTCGAACCGGCCGCCGGTGGCAAGAAGCGCACCCTGCCGGACAATCTGATCCTGGCCTCGGTCGTCGCCTTGCGCGAGCAGCGCCCGGATGTGCCGGTCGTGCTGGTGTCCAAGGACATCAACCTGCGCATCAAGGCGTCGATCTTCGGCATTCCGGCCGAGGACTACGAGAACGACCGCGCGCTCGATGATTTCAGCCTGCTGTTTGCGGGACACACGGAATTGCCGAAGGATTTCTGGGATCGTCATTCCGAGCTGCGTTCGTGGTCGGAGCGCGGCCATACGTTTTATGAAGTGAAGCTGCGCAAAGACGAGGACTGGCAGGCGCAGGAATTCCTGTATCTGCCGGGCGAGAACGAAGTCGAACTGCGCGTGTTGCGCATCAAGGACGGCGTCGCGACGCTGCAGATCATCGACGACTACCGCGGCGGTTCGCATTCGGTGTGGGGCGTATCTGCGCGCAACCGCGAGCAGAATTTTGCGCTCAACGCGCTGATGGACCCGGAAGTGGATTTCGTCACCCTGCTCGGCACGGCCGGCACCGGCAAGACCCTGCTTGCGCTCGCCGCGGGCCTGGCGCAGACGATGGACCAACAGCGCTACCGCGAAATCATCATGACGCGCGCCACGGTATCGGTCGGCGAGGATATCGGCTTCCTGCCGGGCACCGAGGAAGAAAAGATGACGCCGTGGATGGGCGCGCTGACCGACAATCTCGAAGTGCTGGCCACGCCGCAGGAAGGTGGCGGCTGGGGCCGCGCAGCGACGAACGACCTGCTCGCTTCGCGCATCAAGATCCGTTCGCTGAATTTCATGCGCGGCCGCACATTCCTGAGCCGCTACGTGATCATCGACGAAGCGCAGAATCTCACGCCGAAGCAGATGAAGACCCTGCTCACGCGCGCTGGGCCCGGCAGCAAGATGGTGTGCCTGGGCAACGTCGAGCAGATCGACACACCGTACCTGACCGAAACTACGTCCGGCCTGACCTATGCGGTCGACCGCTTCAAGAGCTGGGCGCATTCCGCGCACGTGACTCTGCGCCGCGGCGAGCGGTCGCGCCTGGCGGATTACGCGTCGGAGATGCTGTAGGCGCGAGCAAAAAAAAAGGGAGCGCATGGCGCTCCCTTTTTTTGCCCGCCTGAGAGGTATGCGCCTCTAAAAACGAGTCGTCCAGAGCGCCTGATACTCGATCTGGTTGCCTTCGGCATTGCGCCAGCTGTTGCTGGTCGGAACGCCGAGCATGAAAGCAGTCGGTGCGTACGTGGCGGCGATGTGCAGGCTCGAGAGCGGCCCGAACATGTGCGCGAACCCGAACTGCACGTCGTGCGAAGACAGATAAGGCTCCAGCGCTATTTGCAGGCGCTGATCCGCAGGCAACGGCTGCTCGCGTGTGCTGTAGTGCAGCGACCAGAAGCCATCGCTGGGGTCGCGCCAAGTCCAGCCGACAGAGTAGACGTCAAGATTTTCCCATGCCAGCGTCGGGCTGACTTGGCTGCCGAACAAGGCAAGGAATTTCGTCGGCATCGCCGAACTGGTGAACGGGGCAACCTGGCTGTACATCACGCGCTCAGCGGACACATCCAATTTCAGATCTGGGCTGACGGCGTACGCCATGCTGACATTTGCGCTGGCTGGTATGTCAAAGCTGCCGAGCTCCGAATAGACGCCGCGGTAGTTGTTGAACACATCCATGTTCACGCGCGACTGGTAACCGACTTCCCAGCTCAGGTCGTCGCTGAGCAGGCTGCTCAGCCCCACGCGCATGCCGCTGCCATAGGAACCCGGATCGTTACGCGCAAACGGTGCCGTGGCAAGGCTCGGCTCGCCCGTCACCGGCAGGCTGTCCACGCCCAGGCCCAGACTGGCAAAGCGCTGGTAGGCGAAGATGGCCGATACGTTGATGAAGGAATGATCGCCCCAGCGCTGCGAATACGATGGCGTGAGCAGGTAACGCTGTAATCCGGGCGTGTAGTCCTGCAGCAGGCTCGGCGTATCGCCTTGCACGAACAGCGGCGTGTCGGCCGCCTTGGTTTTCGAAAACGTTACCGACAGCGCGGAAGCGGCAGCTCCGGCCGCAGCGAAGTGCGATGCAGGCCCGATGCGCGCAATACCCCGATCGAACAGTGTTGGCGCCGACAGCGGCGTTGCGCTATCGCGCGCCCACGAGAAATCCAGAGTCAGATCCGCCAGCGCGTAGTCACGCCAGGCATCGAGTACACTCGCCGACTGTGCGAATTCGGCCAGATTGGAAGCACGCGCATCCGCGTGGACGTCGGGAGCCACGGCAAAAGAAAGCGGGAGCGCCAGCACGGCGCCGAGCGCTCCCGCAAGTTTTCCGACTTTTGCTGTCGACCGACGCATAGCCCTGAATGCGCTAGGAGTGGATACTCCAATTGCATTTTTGCAAAAATGCAACAGCCCGTCAAGCTTCTGGTGGATCAGCATTAATGCTGTCGCAGCAAGGATTTCCGGGTGGATATTCAGAAGCGCCAGAGGAATTGTTGTGAAAATGCAACGCCGTGACTACTGAGAAACCAGCCCCGAGTGTCAGTGTGCTGAGCATCGCCGGTTCAGACTCGGCCGGTGCCGCCGGAGCGCAGACGGATTTGAAGACGTTTGTCGCAATGAATGTGCATGGCCTGAGCGCGATCACCGCGGTGACGGCGCAGAGCCTGCGGCGTGTCGCTTCCGTGCATATAGTTCCGGCGCGCGAAGTTGCCCGGCAGATCCATGCCGTTTTCGCGGATTTCGACGTCTGCGCGGTCAAGATCGGCATGCTCGGCTCGGCGGCGAACGCCGCTGCGGTCGCGGCTGCGTTGCGCCAGGAACGTGCGCGCAATATCGTGCTCGACCCGGTGCTGGCATCGAGTAGCGGCACGCCACTGCTCACGCCGCGCGGCCTCGCCGCGCTACGCAAGCAACTGCTCCCGCTGGCCGACCTGCTGACGCCAAACCTGCCCGAAGCGGCGATCCTCCTCGGCCGCCATGTGCGCGACGCGGATGCGCCTGCCGCTGCGCGCGACTTGCTTGCCATGGGCGCGCGCGCGGTGCTGCTCAAGGGCGGGCATGGCCGCGGGACACGCGTGCGCGACGTGTTCGCCGACGCGCGCGGGATACGAGAGTTCGTGCATCCGCGCCTGCAACTGCGCGCGCGCGGTACCGGCTGCATGCTGGCGTCGGCGATCGCGGCGGGCCTCGCACAAGGCCTAGCCTTGCCGGCTGCGATAGCGGCAGCGGAAGCGTTTTTGCAACATGCCCTGCGCGACAGCTACCGCGTAACGCGCACGCACACTCGGGTGCTGCGGCCACGCCAAACTTAACGCGAGCGCGTTATCATCTGGCGGTCATTTTTCTGGGGAATCCCATGCTCAGACGCTTGCTTGCGCTGCTTCCGTTCCTTACCGGCGCCGGCGCTTACGCCGACACCTTGCCAGTCCCGCAGTCGCTGGCGCCTGCCGCGCAAGCGAAAAGCCCAGGCACCAAGGTCGCCGACCTGCAGCGGCTTCTCGCTCCGGCCATCAGCGTTACGCGCGTGACGCGCCAGCGCGACGGCAGCTTGAGCATCGATTGCGTGCAACGCCCGAATCCGAAACTGCGCCTGCCCGGCGCCCCTGTCAGTCCGCGCAACGGCGGAGCGCAGCCATGACGCGCTTAGTCTGGCTCGCTGCCATCGCCGCGCTGGCTTGTGGTGGCAACGCGCTGGCGGCCACCGGCCTGCAATCCGGCGCCGCAGTTTCATTGTCGTTGCCGGCATCGTCGTTCGTGCCAAACTTCTACATCGATGTCGACGGCTCGGCCAAGCAACTGAAAATCAACGTCGCGGCCAGCGGCGGCGATGTCGATCTGTTCCTTCGCTACGGCACGCCATTTCCGGAAAACAACGCGGACACGATCGTCAGCGTAGACCTGATCAACCGTTACGCGCATTACCACTCGGTCAGTTCGAGCTCGACCGAAGCGATCACCGTGCTGCCCACCAATCGCATTCCGCTGCATGCCGGGCGCTGGTACGTCACGGTGGTGAACGGCGGAACGACGGCGGCCAGCGGCAGCCTCACGGCGACCGCAGCCGCCACCACGCCGGTCGGAAACATCACGCTCGACTTCGGCCATCCGGGCAGCGATTGCGACCAGACCTACTGGAGCGACTCGACTCCCGCAACGCCAGTCGGCGGCAACACCGCCACCACGCTCGGCCAGCAACGCAAGAACGCGCTCGCATACGCTACACAACAGCTCGTACAGCAGCTGCAGACGCCAGCGCAGATCGTCCTGCACGCCTGCGGCGCGCACCTGGGCGGCGACGCGAATTCGGCAATCCTCGCCCACGCCGGGCCGCTGTCGTATTTCTTCGACGAACCGGCGTTGCCGGTCCCGTCGCTACCGAAAAAATACACTTGGTACCCGGCCGCGGCGGTCGTGCGCCTGAACGGCACGAGCCTTTGCGGCTTTGCCGGCGGTGACTGCGACGGAGTCAACAACGAGGAAATCGAAGCGACGTTCAACTCCGACATCGGCAAGCCCGACATCATCGGCGGCGAAAATTTCTACTTGGGCTTCACACCCGATCCCAACCCCGGATCGCTGGATTTCATCACGATCGCGATGCACGAAATCACGCACGGACTCGGCTTCTTCGGCCTGGCCAACCTGGATTCCAGCGCCGGCCCGATCGGCGCCAAGGCCGGCATCGACACGCAGAACAACACCATCGCCTACGGCAGTGACGTGACCGACGGCCCGTACGACGACATCTTCGACGACAACCTGGCGATCGTGACCGGCAGCACATACGTGCCGTTCATGGGCTACGAGGTCAACGGCAGTCGCGACGCGGCGCGTGCCGCGGCCGCGGTGTCCGGCCCGACCGTGACGTCTGCCGGCACGTATAACCCCGGCGTCTATACCGGATTGCGCTGGCTCGACGCGATGGCGGTCAACTCCAGCATCAACATCCATCATGCCGAGGCGTCGCCGAACGACCTGCCGAGCCTGTATGCGCCGTGCGACAAGAGCAGCACGACGACATGCGCGACGCAGCCGGCGTCGACGCTGTCGCATACCGTACAGGCGGGCGACATGATGAACGCGTATTACTCGCGCTCCAATCTGCGCAATATGGGACTGGCCGTGCCGATGCTCGCGCCGATAGGCTGGTCCAACGCGCTGGCAACACCACCGGTGTACGCGCAGCCGATACCCAGCAACTGGTTCGACCGCACGCACAGCGGCCACGGCTTCGATTTCCAGCTCGGCTACGCCGACGCGGTGTATGGAGATGTGTACTTTTTGACATTTTACAGCTACGCCGCGGATGGCACGCCGGAGTGGTATCAGGCGGTCGGCCACGTCGTGGACGGCGTGTTCGCGCCGTCGCCGCAGTCAAACGGCGCCACGCTCTACCGCATCCATTACGCCGCCAACACCCAGGGCCACCTCGACGCGACCGTGGATGCGACGTTCAGCGGCAGCGTCATCGTCGATTTCAACCAAGCCGCCAATGCGCCCGCATGCCGCAATGCCGAGCGTGGCGCCATCGCCAGCGCACTCGCGGTGATGACGTGGACCATCGGCAACGAGACCGGCGCGTGGTGCGTCGAGCCGCTCGTGACGGTGGGACAGCACGCCGCTCCCGACTACAACGGCCATTGGTTCTCGCCGGTCGACTCGGGCTGGGGCTTCGAACTGCTCGACGTGGCGAGCAGCGGCGCGCCGAACATCTACGCGTACGTCTACTACCCAGGCCCGAACAACCAGCCGACCTGGGCCTTCGCGACCGGCACGCTGAACGACAACGGCACCGGCACGATGCAACTGCAGCGCATCAGCGACGGCTTCTGCCGCAGCTGCCCGCCGCCGGCCGACCTGACCGCGACCGTCATCGGCACGATGTCGATCACGCTCAATCCGCGCCCGTCAGGGTTTGCTCCGCTCTCGGGAACTGCGTCGATCCAGGCCAGCTACCCAGGCGGCGGCAGCTTCACACGCAACAGCATTGCGATCCAGACCCTTTCCACACCTTTTCCTTGAGCTTCAACATGCAACTGTCCCGCAACGCCTCCGCAATGGAGGCGTTGTAGTTTTGGTCGCAAGCAAAATTCGTACAAATGGTCTATGCTGTTTTCCCGACAGCGTAACCACCGACCACGGAGGAGCCATGCTGGCGGAAGCCCGAACTAGCAACGACATCCATAGCACCCGCGTCCTGTCGCTGGATTCCAGCGGACGCATCCTGGATTGGATGTCATGGCAGGACGCG
>Ga0068860_100003096_pt1 | contig 17200 bp, 8 predicted proteins | sample KBSSwiS32_FD_66597 | JGI IMG/M metagenome (GOLD analysis project Ga0068860, IMG submission 66597) | Switchgrass rhizosphere microbial communities from Kellogg Biological Station, Michigan, USA - KBS Switchgrass S3-2 | ecosystem: Host-associated > Plants > Roots > Rhizosphere > Soil ... | reverse complement strand
GTATTGGCGTCCAGCATTTCCGGCTTTCTGCGGTTATTGTACTTACTGTAGGTGGAGATGATGGCTGCAATATCTTTTGCATATTCCTTTCCAAACTGTGCAGCACTCCATTGCTCAGTATATTTCTGCAGATCTGCCGCACCCATTTTTTCGGGATTCCATGCATAATCCAGGAAGAAACTAATAGGAAATTCCAATGGCTTTATATCGCCCACATTTACTATCCATATATTTCTAACGTTGTACTCGTAGGCAAGGTGCATCTGTTCCCATACCCGTGGAATGGAGTTGGTATTGATCCATTTGTAGTTGCGGGGGCCGCCCACATAATCGAAATGATAGTAAATACCATATCCGCCCCTGCGTTGCGGTTCATTCAAGCCTGGTAATTTTCGCAAATTACCCCAGTTATCATCGCAAAGCAATAACGTAACATCATCCGGCACCCGCATTCCTTTATCATAGTAATCCTGCACTTCCTTGTACAAGGCCCATAGCTGGGGCGTGGCTGCAGCCGGTTTTTGGGTGGTTTCTTCGATGATTTTTCGCTGGTCAGTAACAATTTTTTCCAACAGTTCTGTGGCGGTAGTCCGGCTCATTGGCATATCACCATCTCCGCGCATTCCAATGGTAACAATGCTTTCGTGCGATTTCATATTTTCAATTCCCGTTTTCCAGAATGCGCGCAAAACGGTATCGTTTTTTGTATAATCCCAGGCACCCTGGCCAAATTTTTTCCATTCCTGTTGCGCCCTTAACATGGGTTCATGGTGCGATGTGCCCATTACAATTCCATATTCATCTGCTTTCACCGGGTTTAAGGTATCGTCTGTATTAAATGCATTGCCCCACATGGCGGGCCATAAATAATTTGCTTTCATGCGAAGCAATAACTCAAACACCTTTTCATAAAAAGAATGGGTAAAGCCCCCAAAATTTTCCTTTGTCCACCTGCTTAAGCAGGGCGCCTCATCGTTAATAAAAAAACCACGGTATTTTACTTTGGGAGCGTCGGTAATTTTTGCTGCAGGGTTTATATACACTGCCGCCTGCTTTTTCACCGGCACATCTGCCCACCAGTACCAGGGCGAAACACCCATTTGCCTGGACAATTCAAATACGCCATAGGCCGCCCCCCTCCTGTCGCTGCCGGCTATTACCAGCAAATGACGGGAAGGGATACCCGCTTTTCCTGCTCCGATGCTTTGTATCTGAAAAGCCTCCCACTTGCCGGCAATGGACTGCGTGTTCAGGCGTTTTTCATTTTCCAGTTTTTTTATCAGCAACGATGCCGTGCTGCCGATTATGATAAGGTTTTGACCCGGCTTGCTGAATTCATATACAATTGCCGGCTTTTTACCGGTTACCATTTCTATGTCCTGTTGCAGCAGCCGGGCTGATATTTTTACAAGCGGGTAGTCGGTACTGTCTATACAAATATCCGCATTGGCCAGGTTAAGAGCAGTGACTGTTGTTGAAATCAATTGTGCATTGCTTTTTGAAAAAACAAGTACCCCAAAAAACACCGCCCATATTTGTAACGCTTTTCTATGGTATGCAACTATACTTTTCATAATAGTCAAATTATTACCTCATTTTATGCATGAAAACCGGCTTGCATTGTTTATCTGAATCTTTTCATATCGTTGGCTATCATCTCGTCAAGGTTGTTTACAGGACGTTCTATATCATAAGGGATGGGCAGGCGGCTGAATTGCTGGAAATAAAGCAGGCAGGCATCTTTCCATAAAACAGCATTGCTGCTTTGACTCCGAAGTTTGCGCTGCACCGCTATAAATCTTTCTTCATCCACATAGGGCTGTGCCTTGTCCCAGGTTTTTTGAAACTGGCGAACCTGCTGTACACCTTTATCGTAATGGTAACAGATTTCGTCCCATAAACTACGGCCGCTTTTCATTTTGTAATTCCATGGCAAATGATGAAACCACAACAACAATCCATCGGGGCAGGTGGCGGGATCATTATACTGCGATGCCAGCGGTTCATGGTACTGGCCTACGGCATTGCTACCGGTACGGGTGCGGTTAAAGCCAACACCCGCGGAATCGGCCTGGTGATAATAAGGCGGTGTCCAATCCGGTCTTACTCTTGGCGGCGCCCACCAGGGCCCCGGTCCATAATGCCCTTCAGCCGACATGATATGATGAAACCCCAGGGGCATCATATAATTTACAGCTGCTTCCCTGCTGTCGAACATCATTTGCTTTACCGGCTGCAAAAAATTTTCATTCCATTCAGTTGCATAATTTGCCTGCCTGTTGTTTTGTGATGCGCTATCGAAAAAAGTAAGCCGTATCCATTCATCGGCTATCTTTTCACTTTTCAGTTGGTTGTTCCAGGCCAGGCGACCAAACGCATACCAGTTGGCTTGTGCAAAATCGTGTCCGCACCAGTTGGTATCCAGGCCAATATTGGCAACGCCTGCAATGGCCGTATACTTTTGCGGATAAATGCTTCCATCGGTACAACGGGCAACGGTGCTTCCTGTCCCTTCCTGGTAAGTATCGCTTTGCAAACATTCTTCCCATAAAGACGACAAAAATACCAGGTGAATACTATGTCCCAGGTACTCCTGGGTTACCTGGAACTCGGGCATGACCGATGTTTTTTTCATGGCACCAAAAAGCGGACTGAAGGGCTCTCTTGGCTGAAAATCTACCGGGCCATTTTTTACCTGTATGATCACGTTATCGCGGAATTGTCCGTCAATAGGTACAAACTCTGTGTAAGCCTGTTTCGCCCGGTCCTTGTCGCTGGCAGCATATACAAATGCCCGCCACATTACTATACCACGGTAAGGCTTAAGCGCATCTGCCAGCATATTGGCGCCATCGGCATGGGTACGCCCGAAATCCTGCGGCCCGGGCTGACCTTCACTGTTTGCTTTCACCAGAAAACCGCCAAAATCGGGAATGATCGAATAAATTTCTTTTACCTTGGTCTTCCACCATCTTATTACGGCCGTGTCCAGCGGATCGGATGTAGGTAAACCACCGGTTATTTTGGGCGAAGAAAAATTTACAGACAGGTAGGTTTTTATTCCGTAAGGCCGCAGCACATCTGCAATGGCTTTTGCCCTGGCCAGGTAGTCTGCCGACAATATCAGCGGTGAGGCATTTACGTTATTAAGAACGGAACCGTTTATACCAACGGAGGCATTGGCACGGGCGTATTCCAGCCAGCGCGATTTGTCGTTGGCGGTAACAAGAAATGCATTGTCTTTGCGCCAAAAAATTGACTGACCTGCATAGCCGCGTTCTACTGAACCGTTCAGATTGTCCCAATGGTTAAGAATCCTTAGATCATAAGAAGGATTCGACAATACATTTTCAACAGGTTGTGTTGTTTGCTGGCGCCGCAAAAGCTCATACACGCCATACAAAATGCCGATATCGGTATTGGCCTGTATGCCATCCTGGCTCAGCCTGAATCCATCGGCTTTAACCGCTTTATCTTTTTTTATGCTAAGAACAAGGGTGGCCCCGGACTTACCTTGCCATCCCTGCTGCAATTCCTGTATGGCAATACTTAGCGTGGCCGATTTTGCCGCGCATACTACATTTACCGGCAGGGCATTTTTCTTTCGAAGCCAGAGTTCATGACCGTCTGATGCCTTCAAAAACAGCACCGCACAAATCCAACAAATACTGAGGCTGATCTTTTTCATTTGCGTGTTATTTTTATCTGCATGCTGCTTACCGCATGAGCCAACTTTAATTTACGGACTGCTTCGGTACCGCCAAAACCGCCTCCAGCGCAGGTTTGGGTTGCCGTTGCCTGTTCCATAATAATGGATAATTCGTTCTGTATGGTATAGGATAATCGTTCTTCCAGCTCATTCCATCGTGAACGCCCCAAAGCGTTACCCTTGCAATTTTTGCTTTGCGTTTGTAAAAAATGGCAAAAAGTTCTGCATATCTTTTGGCCAGCACCATTTGCATACTATCGGGCAAACCGTTTGGATAAGGATCTAAAAAAGTTTTAAATTCTTCCAGCTGAAATTGTTTGTCTGCCATTCCCTGTCCCACAATCTGGCCTTCTTTGGTTAAAGGAAGTACATCCACATCCAGCTCTGTTATCATTACTTTAATACCGCAGGCAGCATACGCATCAATGGCATCTTCAATGTATTTTGTTGTAGGATAATTCAATCCCCAATGGCCCTGCATACCTACCCCGTCGATGCGTATACCTTGTTTTTGCAGCATCTTTACCAGTCGCACAATACCGTCTCTTTTTTCGGGTCTCCATGCATTAAAATCGTTGTAGTACAGTTCGGTATTGGGCGCATATTGCGCAGCAAATGCAAAAGCATATTTTACCAGCGTATCGCCATTGCCAATGGCATTTACCCAGCTGGTGGGGCGATAGCTGCCGTCGTTGTCAATCACTTCATTTACCACGTCCCAGGCATTTACGCGGCCGGCATACCTGCCTGCAACTGCTTTAATATGGCTTCTTAATCTTTCAATTTGTTCTTCTTTTGTATTGGGTTTTCCTTCGGCATTGGTAAAAAACCAGGCAGGACATTGATTGTGCCACACCAGGGTATGACCTACTATAAACATTTTATTCTTTTCTCCAAAGGCAACATAGTCATCTGCGGGGCCAAAATTGTACACACCCGGTGATGGATTAATCAGGGCGGCCTTCATAACATTCTCCACCGTAATGGCATTGAAATGCGTTACTACTATATCCTGCGATGCTTTATCTGTTCCGGAAGTGATGGCAGGTGTAACCGCTGTTCCTACCAGGAAAGCGTCTTTGTAAACATTCTTTAACACCAAACCGCCCGATGCCTGTTTGCTTGCCTTTGGTTCAGCAACAGCAGTTTTTTTATCCGTACTGCTTTGGGCCTGCAGATTTCCCGGGCAAAAACACAGTACAGCCATTGCGCTGTACAGCAACAACCCCTGCAATCCGCTATGAAAGATCTGCTGTTTCTTTTTCATGTTATCTGCGTTTAGCAATTGAAAAATGCACCGAAACATTACCAGGATTTTGTTTTAGTTCTTATAACAGATACAGACGGCCGATAAGGCATAAGGTATGATGATCAATGGGCTGATGGTTGTATTACCTGGTACTTACCGCTAAGGTGCATCAGGCTGAACAAATACAAGATTCCATCATAATAAGGATCAAAATAACCATCTTCATAAGGTTCCAGTTTGGCATTCCATAGTTGCTGTACAAAATCATAGCCGCTTTTATCTTTACTCATGAGTGTTGCCGAGGCAGTGGTAGCCACCAGGCCAATGGAATGTCTTAACTTTTTAAACCCGCCTGCCTGTAATATAAATTCAGGCGGTGTACCGTCTGTATTGAACTGATCGCCAAAACTATCGATGCCTTTGGAACGAAAAAATTGCTGGATACGTTTTGCATAATCTTCCTGCCATGTTTTATCTTTTCCAAACCAGTTGTAATCCATGGTAATATTCATGGGCACCCGCCATGAATCGTAACGAAACGCAGGTGGCGCCCAGCGTGTGGCATGTGGCGCTCCGCTGAACTCGGTATAATCTGTAGTAAGCCCGGTTGCCGCATCGCAGGCGCGGTGCAAGAAAACGCGCGACGTATCGGCACAATCTTTATAAAACTGTTCGTGCCCGTCTTTTGCATACAATGCCCAAACCTCAAAAAAAGCAGGCAGGTGATAGGAAGGATCTGTCCAGTTATAATTGCTTCCTTCGGGCACAAAACTGATTTGTTTATGTTCGGTATTAATGAGGTTGTATACATTGCCCGTTCCGTCTTTTTTCCACATGGCGTCCAGTATCCTTCTTGCTTCTTTATAATAATTAATACCGGTGTTATTGCCCCATTTGTTGGATGCAAACAGCAGCGATGTTATATAGTACAGCTCACCGTCCGAAGCGGAGCCTTCGGAATTTTTCTTCATTGTCTGCGGGTTAATGCTCCACGCAAAATAGGTTTCCCTGGGCCCTTCCTGGTGTTGCAGGTATTTTACCGACCATCTCCAGATTCTGTCAAAAACATCTTTTTTACCCAACTGTACTGCTATCATCATTCCGTAAGAAAGCCCCTCGGTCCTTGCATCATGATTTTTCAGATCAGACACATAGGCCATAGAGTCACTCACTTCAAAATAAACGCGGTTGGGGCCTTCAAACACATCGTGGTAAGCTTTGGCTATTTTATTATCGATCTCCACTTCGCTGTAACCCGCTTCACGAAAAATATTCCGGTATACACCCGTACTAATTGCAGGCTTACTCAGCGTAATGTTTGTCTTTTTTACAGATTGTGCGGCCAGTGAAAAAGGCCATATCGCCATACTTATAAAAAACAGGAATACACTGATGGTAATACTTCCGGCTATAACCGGGAACTTTTTTTTCATACAGCGGCTTTTAACTCTTTTTCAAAAATCGAATATCCCTGATAAATATCTTATTGTTATCGCCCGGCAGAAATTTAATAAACACATCGTGGTGACCGGTAACATTTGCAACTGCTTTTGAAAATGTCTTCCATTTGTTTTCGCCACCGGTAGCACTAACAGGAATTGTCGCAATCAATCTGCCTTCCTTCAAATCATCCAGCCATATCTCACATTTTCCCGGCTGTGCGGCAGCTGCCGTTACTTCAACTGCAGCGGCAGCATTTTCGCCTGTTTCAACGCCTGCAATCATCAACCATCCACCGTTTGCTGAAGTATTGGTTACTGCTTTTCCACCATCATGGGTAACTGTCTGCACGCCGTAATAATTGCTGTAACCGGCTGCTGCCAGTGCAGAGAATCCATCCTTACAGGTAAAAAAATCAAACCAGGCGGGTTTGCCTTCAGCAAATAAACCAAGGCTGGTGCCCACCCATGAATTGTAATTGGGCTGCACTTTATCAAGACTTACGGCATTAATGGGTTCCCCCAAAGAAGTCCATATATTGCCATTGCCGCTGCACCAGGCTGTTAAAAGATGTCCTTTTCTTTCCATTTTTAACCACAGCATTTTTCCAAATGGATTGGGAACGATGCGTACAGCCGTATCCAGACTGAAAATTATTTTTTTTCCCTTGTCATAACCCGTGTACAATTTTACCACCACCTTCTGGTTGCCGTTGGTAAGATAAATACCGGCTTTTGCAGCCGTATCGGCGGCGTCAGGTTCAAGTTTTGTTATGACGGTATAATAATGATCCGTTTCTTTTTGCACCAGGTGGGCAAGGCTGCTGTCGGGTATAAGTTTTACCCATCCTTTTCTTGCATCAAGCGAATAATTGCCTGCCGCCTTCCTGGTCAGGAAATGCCATTGTAAACCCAGGGCAGCTTTATCAAATTCATCGCCCTGCACAGTTCTCCATAAGATGCCCGATTGTGGCAAATGAGGTTTTTGTACGGGTTGCGAAGTAGGCGCCATTCCCCAGGGCCGATCGCCTTCCCAGATTACCGGGTACAAAGATGTCTGGCGACCGGTTCCATTCCAGTCATCATTACCATATTTTTCATAGCTCTGGCCCAGCGTCCACCAGGTTCCGTCTGCCAGTTGAACAGGCGCTGAAATATGATTGGGGCGTCGGAAACCGGTGTTTGGATCGGTAATTGGTTGGAAGAACTCTCCCAGCCTTTCCCATTGAGTAGAATCGCTGGTTAATTTTTTTCCCCGTAAAACATACTGGCCGCCAGATACATCTCCTGCAGGATAGTAATAATAATAGCCATTGCGTTTACCCATTACCGGGCCCTCCGCCCAACTGTATTGTAATTTGGCATTGACCCAGTCGAGATTTATTACCGTATCTGTTAACTGCCCGTCTTTGCCAAGCGCCTGCAAACGATTTATTTTTTGCCCGTTTTTAATGAGCATATATGGCTTGCCATCGTCATCTACAAATATGGAGTTATCATAACCAAGCGAACCGGTTACTGGATTTGTTTTTACCTGTACGGCGTCTGACCATGGCCCTTCCGGCGATGCTGCTTTACAAAACCATTGGCCGCCCGAAGAAAAATATATCCAGTAAGAACCATAGAAATAAGTAATAGCCCCCTGCCATATACCCGCCGAAGGCCGGTCGGTAACCCAGCCACCGGCTTTTGATGAAGGTACTACCCTGGATATTACTTTCCAGTGCACCAGGTCTTTTGAATGATAAACAGGCAAATATGCATTGAAATGGAAAGAAGAACCGCAATGATAAAAATCGTCACCCACTTTCAGTAGCGTGGGATCGGGGTGATCGCCCGGCAATACAGGGTTGACATAGGTATTCACCTGCTGGTAATTGGAAAGATCGGCTGCTGGTGCCAACTGTGCCAACGCTGTGGTTGCGTTCATTACAGTACCTGCCAGCAAAACAATCATGCAACGGAAGAATGAACTCATCTCAGATGTATGTTATAATTTATTGTAAAAAAAAATTGCCGCCGCCTGTTTATGTTTAAAATCCAATGCTGTTTCCACCGTCTACCGGCAATACCACACCTGTAATATAGGATGCCGCATCACTGCTCAGGTATAATGCAGCACCGGCAATATCTTCCGGCTGCCCCATATGACCCATGGGCGTGCGGCTGAAAACTTTTGCCTTGCGTTCGGGGTCGGCGTCCAGTGCTTTTGCCGTCATATCGCTGTAAATAAAACCCGGCGCAATGGCATTTACGCGAATTCCGCGGGGCGATAATTCAACCGCCATTGCCCTTGTCATGCCATCAATGGCTGTTTTACTGGCACTATAGGCAATCACCTTTGGCAAACCGTATTGTGCGGCCATGCTGCTGATATTAATAATGCATCCTGCATTCTTTGTAAGCATGTGTTTTACCACTTCCCTGCTTAAAACAAACACCGCCGTAACATTGGTAGTAAGTATGCGCTGAAAATCTTCATCAGTAACTTCGGTGAATTCTTTTTTCATATTGATACCGGCATTGTTTACCAGTATGTCAATATTGTGATGATCTTTCAAAATGGTTGCTACCAGCGCGGGAATGGTAGCAAGCTCACTCAGGTCGGCAGCAATGGGTACACAAAGATCTCCGAGCGATGCACTGGCTTTGCTAAGCTTTTCTGCATCCCTGCCAATAATGATGGTTTTTATGCCGGCTTCCGTGAATTTTGAAGCGATGGCCAATCCAAGGCCCGATCCCCCGCCCGTAACGATTGCTGTTTTCATGCTTAATTTTTTGAAGTAGTAAGGCGACTGTGCCGTACCTGGAATTTGAACTGGTGTATGGCCGGCAACTGAAAAAGTTTTGTGCCCGCCCCGGTCAATTCTTTGCAATAGTCGCTATGGCCAGTCGCCATTGGAGATGACCCCGGCATGATTGATAATATAAAATATAATGATGGGTTGCTGCAATCAGGCAGTCGGCTAAAGAACAATCGTTGGGTCATACAACCTTTTTATTGATGGGTGAAACGTCAGCCGGATGAAATTCGCTAAAACAGGTGTATTGAGGTAGCAATTTTCATCAAAATGATGTATCAAATGTTTAAAATGCCTGTAATAAGCCTGGAGCCTTAGATTTGCCTGCCTGCTGAACCGTTATTATTTTTTTTGCCTTCATTTCTCATTTTACTGACATACTCCGAAGGAAGCATATTGAATTTCAATTTAAACGACTTGGCAAAATAATTGGAAGTTGAAAAACCCACTGAATAGGCAATTTGTGCAATATTCATATCACTTTTGGCCAGTAAAATGGCGGCCTTGTCCAGTTTAACAGAGCGAATATATTCGACGGGGGTCTCTCCTGTTAGTTCCAGCAGTTTGCTGTATAGCGAGCTGCGGCTCATCCCAACATGTTTGCTCAATTCTTCCACAGAGAGCTGCGGGTTAGCAAGATTTTCTTCCAGGTAGCGCATAATTTTTTGCAGCAGCTCTTCATCGGCCGAGTGGATAACCAAATCCGGGGCAAGCGCTTTGATTTGCCTGGTATAGGTATTTTTTAATGTTTTATTTAATACCAGCAGGTTGTTGATTTTCGCATTCAGCATGTCGGCGTTGAATGGCTTTGTAATATAATCGCTGGCGCCGGTTTTTAATCCTTTCAGCTGATCTTCTTCGCCCGTAAGTGCTGTTAGCAGGATAACCGGTATATGACTGGTCCTTTTATCTGATTTTATTTTCCGGCAAAAATCTATTCCGTTCATTTCGGGCATGCTTATATCGCTGACGATAACCTGCGGATGGTGGGCCAGGGCCTTGTGCCAGCCTTCTTTTCCATTGACCGCTTCAAATACCCTGTGCTGTAACCTCAGTTTGTCTTTCAGGTAATCCCTGAAATCATCGTTGTCTTCTACCAATAATATAGAAGGAATATCGGTTTGATTTTTTTCTGTATCGGTTTCCTCTGTAATTGGTTCTGATGATTCGACTGTTGGCTCAACGGCCGGAATGCCGGTAACCGCTGTTGTTTCTTTTGCCGGGGCCGGCACTGGTATAAATGGCAGCAACACCCTGAAACTGGTTCCTTTTTCCGGCTCACTTTCCACGGAAATGGTTCCACCATGCATTTCTACAAATTCTTTTGTAATTGTTAATCCAATACCCGTGCCCTGGTTAAGAATAGAAGTCTCTGTTGCGTTTTGAAAGAACAGGTTAAATATCTTTTCTTTTTTATCTTCCGGAATACCCACGCCCGTATCACTGATGGTAATGGCAACCCATGTTTTTAACGGATCATCGTTTTTCTCTGCCTTGTCAAGCAGTAACCTGATTTTTCCGCCCCCATGTGTAAATTTAAACGCATTGGAAAGGATGTTGAATAAAATCCGTTCCAGTTTATCATGGTCGAATGAAACATAGAGCCTGTCGATTTTGCTGTTGAATGCAAAATCCATTTTCTTTCTTTCTGCAAGATCTATAAATGAATCCGAGACCTCCCTCACAAATTTCACCAGCTCACCTTCCGTTACATGAACCTTTAATTCCTGTTCTTCCATTTTACGGAAATCAAGCAGCTGGTTAACCATATTCAGCAATCTGCGTGCATTGCGTTTTATCATATCCAGCTGGCGAAAGGAATGGATGTCTTTTTGTTGCTCCAGCAGGCTGTCTACGGGACCAAGGATAAGCGAAATCGGCGTTCTGAATTCATGGCTTAAATTGGTTAAAAACTTAATTTTTAAACTGTCCAGTTCATGTATCCGTTCTGCCTCCCTGCGTTCCTGTTCTTCCAGGATTTTTTTCTGTTCTAATGCAAACTTCCTTTTTAATTTTTGGATGCCTTTATAGCGTACATAAAAACCAATTCCGATAAGCAGCAGCCAGTAAACCACGTAAGCATAGATGGTACGCCAGAACGGAGGGTGAACATGCACTGCAATGGAGGCGCCTTCATTGTTCCATACGTCATTGTTGTTGCTGGCCCTTATATGAAAAGTATAATCGCCCGGATCCAGGTTGGTATAAGAAGCCGATGTTGAATTGCCTGCATAGGTCCAGTCTTTATCAAATCCCTCCAGTTTATAGGCATACTTGTTTTGCTCCGGTGTTGTATAGCTTAGCCCAACAAAATCCAGTGCAAAATTTTGCTTGTAGGCCAGGTTAATTTCTTTGGCAACCGAGATATCCTCGGTTATGGGGCCTTCGGGAGATGGTGTTACCGGCCGGTTTGAAATACGCAGACCGGTAATGAGCACGGCGGGTATGTTGGTATTATTAATTAGATAAGAGGGATAGAAATAATTAAATCCGTCGAGCCCGCCAAAAAACAATTCCCCGTTCGACAATCGCAACCCCGAACCACGCACGTAGTTGTTGCGCTGCAAACCATTAAGATAGGTGTAGTTGTTTATTTTTTTTGTCTTACTGTCAATACTGCTGAGACCATTGTTGGTGCTTGCCCAAATCAATCCCATCTCATCCTCCACCAGTTTATATACCATGGCATTTTGCAATCCTTCTTTTTCAGAAAAAACGGTAAACCGGCTGGTGCTGTCGTTGAATAAAACAAGTCCTCCTCCAAAGGTGCCTGCCCATATTTGCCCATGGCTGTCTTTCAATAATGTAAGCACTTTATCGTTTGGCAACTGGCTGTTGCTGCTGTTGTAAATGGAGAATACATGGGTTTTTGGTTGAAGAATGGCGATGCCGCCACCATGTGTGGCTATCCAGATATTATTATTTTTATCCTCTTTAATATCCCTTATATAACCATTAATGGGCAGTTTGATATCCCTGGCTGTTTTTGGATGTGGCGTATATCTTTCAACAAGATTATAATTGCTGTCTAAAACATTAATGCCTTCGCCATTGGTGCCAATTAAAATATTTCCATTGTGTAATTCCGTGATTGAATAAATATCATTTGATTTGATCTGGTCATCTCCGGGCCCTTCTGTCAGCTGTTTGTATTTTTTGGAAATAGGATCAACGATAAACAAACCGTCTGCAAAACAACCCATCAAAAGTTGTTTTTTCCTGGTCATTGCCAGTGCCAAAACAGTAAGCTGGCCGCCTTTATTATTTTTTTCTGAACGAACAGGTATATGCTGAAAAGACCTGGTTGCCGGATCAAACAGGCTCAGTCCGCCCCCGTCTGTACCTACAAACACGCTTCCTTTACCAGCCTCTGCAAAAGAAGTTACTATAGAAGCATTCAGACCCTTATCGTCAAAAACATTGCTCTTTACATAATTAAACAGGTTCAGGTTTTTATCATACTTATCTATGCCGCCCCGTACGGTTCCCAGCCAATAAATACCCTGTTTGTCGATATAAATGCACCTGACCCACTTGGCCGTAAGGCTGCGGATATTACGCTGGTCCTGTTCAAATTTTGTGCATTCGCCCGTTTGGATATTCATAATAACCAATCCATCGTCTGTTCCTATCCATAATTTTTGTCCGTCGGCAGCAATAGAGCTTACCGCCGTATTCAGAACACCGGCACCCCGGTTGCCGGTATTGTAACGAATGAAGCGGTTAGTGCCCGGGCTTAACCTGTTGAGGCCATCATTGGTGCCTATCCAGATATTACCATTTTTATCTTCAGTAATGGTATTTACATTATTGCCGTCTAAACTGGAAGTGTCATTATCTGCATGAACAAATTGTATTAAAGATTTGGTTGAGGGCTCAAACTTAAAAAGCCCTGCATTGGTTCCGATCCACATATGCCTGCGGCTGTCTTCAAAAAGACAGATGCCGGGCATATTAACGGTTGAACCCGAAATTTGTGCAGCGGGAATAAGGGAAACCTTTTTGGTGGCGGGATCCACAATGCTTACGCCATCGAAATGGGCTACCCATAGTTTGCCGGTATAATCGCTGCAGATGGCGCGGATGACATTGCTGGTAATTGAATTGGGGGCCCAACCGGATGGAATGGCCGAAAAAGCATCTTTTTTTCTATCGTAAAGACTTAAAGAACCGCCGCTGGTGCCTACCCATAAATTGCCCTCTTTGTCTTCATGAAGCGACAAAATTTCATTTGCACCCAGGCTGGCAGGGTCGCCCGCCTTATGCCGGTAAACAGTAAAATGGGTACCATCAAATTTGTCAAGGCCATCATCGGTTGCAAACCAAATGATACCATACCTGTCTTTTACAATAGCATTTACTGTGTTCGACGAAAGCCCGTCCTTGGTGGTAAGCGATGTAAAATTGATTTCTTTCTGCTGTGCCGACAGCACTGTTGCCCCAATGGTAAGTAAACCAGCAAGAATAATCTTTGTAACAGTCATGGGTTCAGGCAATCATTTTATTAGTAAATATAAAGATATTAATGTTGAACAGCACTATCAATACCCTCCCGGCTGCATGCATATATATAATGTATGCCTTAACAGATGCCTTGTTCCCGGCATAACAAATACCGCTTTGTCATCGTGCTGCCGTTTTCAAATGATCATTTCAGCAAAACATCGGCATAAAAAAATTTTAATCTGATGCTAATACAACCATTTGCATGGTTTGTATGCTGTATCTGCCGGTTACCATTGTCTTAATTCCCGCACAACCGGAAGATCTGTCGCAAAATTTTGAGGTTAAACACCGTATTATCCCTTATAAATCAATTTATAAGTTTTAAAAAAACATTTGTTACCTAAGTTTCAACAAATGAGCCTTCATGCCCAACTCCCAAAAACTACATTTACCATACTTTACCAGTAAGGCTGCAGTAAAAGCTGCGCCGGCAACTATATGTACATGTTTTCTTTTTTATAAATATGTTCAATTGTCTAACTGCTATTGAAATAACTAACGACTATGCTGCTTTTACGTTTTAATCTTTCCCCGGGTTCAGGTTTATTCCGTGAAAAAGATCGCAAACAAACTTTCCCTTTTGTTTTTTCCAACAAAGACAGGTGCTCACCCAGTAATGACCGGATTATTTATACAGCCTGCGGGCCTTAGCCCCCTTTCTGCATGAGGGCATTTGAAGTCAGGTAAACCAAAAACGCCTGTTTTAGCAGGTATTACCGAATGGCAAGAGATAAACCAAACACTTTAAAATCTTTAAAAATCGATTTATGAAGATTCTGCTGAAGCAACCTTCTCCGCAAACGGCCTTACCGGGCAACAGGCTCCGGAAAAAAACCGGCATGCTGCTGCTATTACTAACTGCTGCCTTATTTTGGGGCCCGTCTGTGTATGCGCAAAACGAAATCCTTGTAAGAGGAACAATCAGGAATGAAAAAAATCAACCGGTACCCGGTGTCTCTGTGCTTATAAAAGGTACCAACAAAGGGGTTACCAGCAATGACAATGGGGAGTATCAAATCAATGCGCCTGCAAAAGGTACACTGGTCTTGTCTTCAGTGGGTTATCCTACCAAAGAAATTGCCATAGGCGGCCGGGCCACACTTAACATAACATTTTCTTCCGGATCCACCGATCTTGACCAGGTAATTGTAATTGGTTATGGCACCCAGAGAAAAAAGGATGTAACAGGCTCTACCATATCTGTAAAAGGAGAAACCCTTAATGAGATCAAAGCACCTAATATATTTAACCAGTTACAGGGCAGGGCCGCCGGTGTGGATATCGTTAGCAACAGTACGCAACTGGGTGCAGGTGGGCAGATACGTATACGCGGAAACCGTTCAATTACCGGTAACAACGACCCACTGATTGTAGTGGATGGTATGGCTTACGGCGGAAGCGTTAATGATGTTAATCCCGACAATATTGCCAGTGTTGATATTTTGAAAGACGCCTCTGCAACGGCCATCTATGGTTCCCGTGGTTCAAACGGCGTTATTATTATTACAACAAAACACGGCCTGAGCCAAAAATCGGTAACCAGTTATAATGGTTATGTGGGCGTAGTAAAAGCAACCAACACCTGGCGCACCTTTAACGGAACCGAATATGCGCAGTTTAAAGCAGATGCTGCCGTGGGAAACTCCAATGTTCCCAATTCAAACTCTTATAGCCTGAGGCCCATTGAAACAACCAATCTTGCTGCTGGTGTAAATACCGATTGGCAACGTTTATTATTAACCACCGGTTTGAGAACCAGCAACGACTTAAATATAAGAGGCGGTAATGACCGGACACAGTTTTCTTTTGGTGGTGGTTACTACAGCGAAACAGGCATTATATATGACCAGTCGCTGAAACGGTACAGCTTCAATGTAAACATCGATCATAAAATATCTGAGCGGATTAAGATTGGGGTTACCAGTTTTAATACATTGGTTCGTTCAAACCGGCTTGGTACAAACGCCTATGGTGCTGCCACCAGGCTTGGTCCGCTGTATAAACCTTATAACGATGACGGCACTCTTAATTTTAAACCAGCCAGCCAGCAGGGTGTAGACGATCAGCAGATTAACCCGCTTACTTCTATTGGCAACAACGACCTGATTAAGGCTTTTTCACGCCGCTACCAGTTCCAGCATAATTTTTACGCCGAACTGAAAATATTAAAGGACCTGAAATTTAAAACAACATTCGGGTATGGCTGGTCGCAAACGCTCAACGACAACTATACCGGGCCAAATACGGTTTTCAACACCAATACCACTACTGCCGGATCAACCCTTAGTCAGCAAAACAGCGAAGGCTGGCAGTATACGATTAATAACTCCTTAGAGTACAACAAAACCTTTGCCGGCAAACACAAATTGCAGGCCATGGCTTTGCAGGAAGTACAAAAAAATCATTTCCAGCAACAACAATTCAATGGCCAGGGGGTACCGGCCGATTTTATCCAGGACTATAACTATCAATTGGTAAACACCATTACTGCTGCGGCCCCCGGTTCAGGCACCTCTTTCAGCGAATCTGCGCTGATTGGTTATATGGGCAGGGCCATCTATTCATTTAACGATAAATATTTATTGACAGCTACCGTAAGAACGGACGGCGCCTCCGTATTGGCGAAGGGGCATCAATGGGTAACTTATCCCGCGGTTTCCGTAGGCTGGAACCTTGACAAAGAGAACTTCATGCAAGGTCTGAAATTTCTTACCAGTTTAAAACTAAGGGGTGGCTGGGGCATTAGTTCCAACTCTGGTGTGGGCGCCTATAGCACATTGGGCAGCCTTACTTCCAATTTCTACAATTTTGGATCGGGCACCACCGTAGGTACCAATTTTGCCAATGGTTACGTTATAAATACCAGTCCCAATCCTGAGTTAACCTGGGAAAAAACCAAGGGCTTGAATATCGGGTTGGATTTTGGATTGTTCAACAACCGGGTAACTGGTTCAATAGAATACTACAATACTACCACCAATGATATCTTATTGCAAAGAAACCTGCCGCGCAGTAATGGAACCAACTCCATTCTAACCAATATAGGTGCTACCGCTTCGCATGGAATGGAATTTACGCTTAGCACAATGAATATTCAAAGCAAATCGGCCGGCGGATTTTCGTGGCGCACTGATTACAATGCTTATTTCAACAGGGAAAAAATTACAGCCCTTCAAAATGGGTTGCAACAGGATATTGGAAATGGATGGTTCGTTGGTCAGCCAATCACTGTCATCTATGATGTAAAGAAAACCGGTATCTGGCAAACAAGCGAAGCCGCACAGGCAACCGTATACGGTGCCGCACCCGGAGATATTAAATTGGAAGACCTGGACAAGAGCAATTCAATTGGTGCAGCAGACCGCCAGATAATCGGCAATTTTCAGCCAACCATGGTAGCGGGCCTTACCAATCATTTTGAATACAAAAACTTTGACCTGAATGTAGTAATGTTTGGCCGTTTTGGTCAAAAAGTAGTAGCTACTTATTTATCTGC
>Ga0068860_100003093_pt1 | contig 17217 bp, 28 predicted proteins | sample KBSSwiS32_FD_66597 | JGI IMG/M metagenome (GOLD analysis project Ga0068860, IMG submission 66597) | Switchgrass rhizosphere microbial communities from Kellogg Biological Station, Michigan, USA - KBS Switchgrass S3-2 | ecosystem: Host-associated > Plants > Roots > Rhizosphere > Soil ... | reverse complement strand
CCCGGATCGCCGGGTATGAAGGGCACTGGGACCAAACACGGAAGGATTTGACGAAATGGACGCACCTATAACCGCAGTGATCGGGGTCTTGATCCCCATCGTGGCCATCGTCTTTGGCATCGGAATCGGCATGTTGAGCCTGTTCCTGGACTACCGCAAGAAGAAGGAAATGTTTGCCATGCATCACAAGGAGCGTCTGGCGGCGATCGAAAAGGGTATGGAAGTGCCGCCCCTGCCCCCGGAATTCTTCACGGACAACCGTCGCGTCAAGACTACGGGCGACTTCCTCAGGAGAGGGCTAGTGCTGCTGCTGGTCGGGTTCGCGATTACGGTCGCGCTCTACGACACCACGCGCCATAACTACCTGTGGGGACTGATCCCGAGCGCGATCGGTCTGGCCAACCTCATCTACTACTTCGTCGAGACCCGCAAGGCGCCTCGGAACTGATTCTTACCCCATTCAATAGGAGCTATAGAGACATGAACGCCATCACGACCCAGACATTCCACGGCCGCAACATCTTCTGCGCCCTGGCCGCCTGCATCCTCACGGTGCTGCTGCTGGGCGAGATCGGCCAGGCTTCGGTGCAGGCCGCCCAGCGCGCCGCGCAGCAGGAAATCCAGGCCTGAAGTGAATTCAGGTCGGCCGCGGCGAGAGCCGCGGCCGAAGTTAAGTACCTAGCCGGCCAGCAATACTTCCGCCGGCATCGCCTCGAGCCATTTGCGGATGCGCTGGGCATCGGCCGTCCGGGTGTAGCGGCCGAAGGAGTCGAGCAGCACGATCACGATGGCGCGACCCCGGATGAGCGCCTTGATGACCAGGCACCGGCCCGCCTCCGTGATGTAGCCGGTCTTCTGCACGATGATGTTCCAGGCGGGACTGCGTACCAGCTGGTCCGTGTTGTGGAACTGCAAAGTCTTGCGACCCACGCGTATCGAATGGCTCTCATCAGTTGAGTATTGCTGGATCGTGGGCTGGTGCGAGGCCTCGATGACGAGCTTGGAGAGGTCTGCGGGGCTGGCAACGTTCTCGTTGGACAGGCCCGTCGGATCGACAAAATGCGCACCGCTCATGCCGAGCGCGTGGGCGCGCTCATTCATGGCCTTCACGAACGCCGTCAAGCCGCCCGGATACGTGCGCCCCAGCGCGTGCGCGGCGCGGTTCTCGGACGACATGAGTGCCAGGTGCAAGAGGTCACCGCGCGTGAGTTTGGTGCCGATCGCCAGTCGCGAGAACGAGCCGCGGCCGCGCTCGCGGTCAGCGTCCGTGATCTGCACCACCTCATCGAGCGGCTGGCGACCGTCGAGCACCACCAGAGCCGTCATCAGCTTGGTGATCGAGGCGATGGGCGCTGATACCTCGGCCTGGCGCGACAGCAGAATCTTTGAGCTGCTCTCATCGAAGACTAGAACAGCGTTGGAGCGCAGGTCGGGCTGGCCCGCGGGGGCGTGATGCTTGCGGGCCGCCAGGCACGGAGCGCTGAGCGAGGCCAGGACAATGAAGGTGGGCAGGAACTTGAGCAGATCGCGGGATGTCAAGCTGATGAGCGTCCTGGTTTTGCGGCGCGGCGGAGTGTAGCAGTTGCAGCGATTCCACTGAAAGCGCAAATTGGGGCAATCCCTGAACCTTTGACGGCGATCACATGACTGACAGTTACACGCGCACCGCAATTGCCCTTCATTGGACGGTGGGCGCACTGGTGATAACTGCGCTCGCCATGGGCTGGATCATGACCGACATGGCCACCAGCCCCCTGAAACTCGAGGTCTACAGCTGGCACAAATGGATAGGCGTGACAGTCCTTACACTGATGCTGGTGCGCGTGCTCTGGCGAGGGACGCATCCGCCCCCGGTGCTGCTGCCGATGCCGGTGTGGCAACGGCGCGCGGCCGTCGGCCTGCACGCGTTCCTGTACGCAATGCTGCTGCTGCAGCCCTTAAGCGGCTGGGCCTACAGCAACGCGGCCGGCCGGCCGATCGTCTATCTGGGGCTGATTCCGCTGCCGAATCTGGTGGAGAAGAACCGGGAACTGGCGCCCCTGCTCAAAGAGATCCACGAAACCGGGGCGCTGCTACTCGCAATCGCGGTGGGGCTGCACCTGCTCGCCGCACTCAAGCACCACTTGATCGATCGGGACGACACCTTGCGGCGCATGCTGCGCTGGAGAGCGGGCTGACCGTGGCCTCGCCGGCGATTTGCATACGCGCCCGTAGCTGGATCGGCCCTGCGCTGCTCGGCCTATGGGTTGCGGTGGCGTTAGCGGCCGACGGTGCTGCAGTGAACCTGCGCCAAAGCACCCTGGTTGCGGTCTTCAAGCAGCAGAACGCGCCGGTCGAGGCCAATTTCAAGAATTTCAGCGGCTCCATCGCCTACGACGAGGCCAAGCCCGCAGCGACCGTGGCGACGCTGAACGTGGACATGACCAGCCTCGATGTCGGTGACGATGACACCAACGCCGAAGTGCGCAAGGCCGCATGGTTCGACAGCGCGCACTACCCGCAGGCGAGTTTCCACTCGAGCGCGGTCAAGGCCGGCGCTCCCGGTCATTTCGAGGTCACAGGGACGCTGGCCATCAAGGGCCACACCCAGAACGTGACCGTCACGGTGAGCGTGCAGCCGCTCGCCGGCGCCAAGGCCTTCGACGGCAGCTTTACGCTGTCGAGGAAGGCGTTTGGCATCGGCGAGGCCTCGTGGGACGGCGTGCTGGACGATGCGGTGCAGCTGCGCTTCCACCTGGTGGTGGCCGGCAGCTGAGGCGTCCGCGGTACGCGCTATTCGGGGAGCGTGACTCCGGACCCGCCCATTTCCTTCGGGAAGTCCTTCATTTTCGGCAGCCCGTCCTTGATGCTCACGACTTTCTCGCCGTAGGACACGTGGATCCCAGGCTTGAAGGCGAGCGATGGAATCACCGCCGCGTACACGTCAACCAGCTTCATGGGCGGATGGTCGGTAAACAGGTGCCCGCCGCAGGTCTTGCACCATTTCCTGAAGCTGTTGGCGGTCTTGTTGTAGGTGCCGATGTTGTCCGCGCCTTTGGTGACCTTCAGCGCACTGGGCTCCCAAAGTGTGAAGGCATTGACCGGACCTGCGGACCAGTGGCGGCAGGACTCGCAGTGGCAATAACCCATCGCCGCGGGTTCCCCAGTCACGGTGAATTCCACCGCGCCGCAGAAGCATTTTCCTTTGTGTTGACTCATACGCACCTCAGTCTGGGCTTGGACAGTCATATTGCATCAGCGGCCAGCGACCGACAATCCCTCGAAAGTTTATGCAGATAGCTCCATCGTCATGAAAACGCTGTTCGGGTCGGGCTGGTACTGCGCAAACGGACCACATTCGCGAAATCCGTGGGAGGCATAGAGGCGGCGGGCCGGGTCGAATGCCGCCATCGAGCCAGTCTCGAGGCTCAAGCGCTGATAGGAGCGGCGCCGCGCTTCCTCAAAGATGTGTGCAAGCAGCCGCGCGGCGACACCCCGGCGCTGGTGCCCATCGGCCGTGCGCATCGACTTGATCTCACCGTGCCTCAAGTCCAGTTCCTTCAAAGCGCCGCACCCCATCAGCCCGCCCTCGCCCCACGCGCTCCAGAAAGTGATGCCGGGCGCGCGCAGCGATTCGAGATCGAGCGCGTGCATGCTCTCGGGCGGTGAATGCTGTGCGAGCGTGCGCAGGTGCTCCCGCAGGAGCCCCATGACTTCAGGGCGGTCCAAACCGCCCAGTCGGATTTCCATTGACATGCTTGATCGCCTGGGCGTTTCCGTATTGCCATTCCTCATCGAGCAGGCCGTAGATCACCGTGTCGTGGGCGGCACCCTTGTCCACCCAGCGCTTGCGCAACTGGCCCTCGCGAGTGAAACCTAGACTACCGAGCAACCGGCTCGAGGCCTGGTTGAGCGGATCGACCTCGGCCTCGATCCGGCGCAGCCCGTAAGGGCCGAAAGCGCAGGAGATCACCGCCACCAGCGCCTCGCGCATCAGGCCCTGTCCCCAGTAATTGCGGCCCAGCACATAGCCGAGTTCGGCGCGCGCGCTGCCCTGTTCGTAACGGAACAGCAGGCAGGAACCGATGACCTGGGCGGAGTCCCGCTCGGCGATCACATATTGAATGCTCTCACCGCGCGCGCCCATCGTGCTCATGCGCTCGTACCAGGCGCGGCCGTCCGCGAGCGAACGCCAGCTGGCATAGGGCAGGAAGCGCGTGGTTTCGTCATTACCATTGACGATCAGGAGCGAGGGCAGATCGCGCTCCTCCACCGGCCTGACGATCAGCCGGTCCGACTCAACGGTGATTGGCTTGTTGAATGGCATCGCGGCGGCCGATCACTCCCTACAACGCTTTAATCCAGCGGCAACTCGAAATACGCCGCTCCCGGGAGCGGATTGAAGCGATAGGCCGAGGTGCGCCTGAAACCCAGCGCCGCATACAGGCCCTGGGCTTCGTGCATGGCCGGCAGTGTATCAAGCAGCAGCCGCTTGTAGCCGAGCTTCCTGCCCTCGGCCACTGCGCGCCGCGCCAGCAGTTGGCCGATGCCACGACCGCGGGCCTCGGGAATCACATACAGCCGCTTGATCTCGCCATCGCTCCCGGCAAAGCTGCGCACACCGGCGCAGCCCAGCGCACGCTTAGCATCCCGTGCGATCAGGAACGCGCCACCGGGAGGCGCGTACTCCTCGGCCAGGTGCTCGAGCTCGTGCGCGAAGTTCTGGAACTCCAGATCCAGCTGTAGCGAGGCGGCGTACTGCTCGATGAGCGAGCGCGCCTCCAGCCACTCGGCGCGCGATTGCGGCTGCTTGAGCGTAACCGCGGCGCCGTGCGGATCCTGGCCTTCGCGCTTTGCCGCCACAGCGCCTCAGCCGTCACGAAACAGGAAGCTGTAGGCGTTGAGGGCCGGTACCCCGCCTAAGTGCGCGTACAGCACCCGCGAGCCTGGCGCGAACTCGCCTTTGCGCACCATGTCGATCATCCCGTGCATCGACTTTCCCTCGTAGACCGGGTCGGTGAGCATGCCCTCCTGCCGGGCGCAGAGGCGGATCGCCTCGAGCGTGCCTGGATTGGGCAGGCCGTACTCCGGACCTCCATAGCGGGCATCCAGCACGATGTCGCCCTCGCTAAGCTCGCGCCCAAGTTCCACCAGCTGCGCTGTGTGGCGCGCGATGCGCAGGATCTGCGCCTTGGTGGCCTCCGGCTTCGCCGAGGCATCGATCCCGATGACACGACGCTCGCGCCCGTCCGCTGCGAACCCCACCACCATTCCGGCCTGGGTGCTGCCCGTGACCGAACAGACCACGATGTAGTCGAACTTGAAACCGAGTTCGGCCTCCTGCGCGCGCACCTCCTCGGCAAAGCCGACGAACCCTAAGCCGCCTAGAGGGTGCTCCGAGCAGCCCGCCGGAATCGGAAAAGGCTTGCCGCCCGCCGCGCGCACATCTTCCATCGCCTGTTCCCAGCTCGGCCGGATGCCGATGTCAAAGCCGGCCGCATCGAGACGCACATCGGCCCCCAGGATGCGGGAGAGCTGGATGTTGCCGACGCGGTCATAGACTGCATCGGAGTAATTGACCCAGTTCTCCTGCACCAGCACGCATTTCATCCCCAGGTGCGCGGCCACGGCGGCCACCTGACGGGTTTGGTTCGACTGTATGCCGCCGATCGACACCAGCGTGTCGTAGCCCCCGGCGAGGGCTTCGGGAATCAGGTATTCGAGCTTGCGGGTCTTGTTGCCGCCAAAGGCAAGGCCGCTGTTGCAATCCTCGCGCTTCGCAAAAAGCTCGACCTTGCCTCCCAGGTGAGTGCTGAGGCGTGAGAGGGGATGGATAGGTGTCGGGCCGAAGGTCAGTCGGTGCCGCGCAAAGCGCTCAAGGTTCATGACAGGGAGGCACCTCGAATTCCGATGGTTGCGACACGGCGCGGGCAATTCTCGATTCTATGCTAGCAGGCTGCTTCGCCAGATCGCGAGACTGCTAACGATGTCCGGCTGCTAGGGCGCCGAATGCAGCCGGTCGGGCTCCAGCCACTCGCGCCGCGCCTGCACCGAAAACAGCCGCTCACGCGTGTAGAACTGCATCGGCCAGTTGCTGCGGGCCAGCGGCGACCGGAGCAACAACGCAAGCGAGTCCGGCAGCGACTTCTCCGGGTGCCGTGCCATGTGCGCCGCGATGGAATTTAAAAAGAAGCGCGTGAGGGTCTCGTGATAACCGCCGGTGTCGGTATTCTCGGTGCCGACCGCTTCGTTGTAGGCACGAATGCGTTGCCGGACGATCGGTAGCGCCTCATCCGCCGAGTGCCGCGAGAGGTACCACAGGCCCACCACGAGGTGGGCCTGATGCGTCCAGCGCGGTTTCGGCAGCGTGCACTCCTCGAACTGCCGGACAAATTCGGCAATGTCCGGTGCGAGCAGCGGCACGTCGCGGCTCGGATCGTGATCGTTCACGACGAGCTCCCCAGTTGCAATCCCATGATCACCTCGGTGCGCGCCAGCACCAGCATTTCGGGAGGCGGCGGCATGGGCACGAAACCCATGCGCTCGTACATGCCTAAGGCCACCTGCAACCGGCGGAAACTCTGCAGCATCAGCAGCCGGCCTCCAGCATGGCGTGCGAAATCCACGCAGGCCTCCACCAGCCGGCGGCCGACGCCAAGTTTACGCGCCCGGTCCAGCACGACCAGCTTGCAGAATTCATACACGCCGCCGCTCAGGTTCTTGACGGCCACCACGCCGATGGCCTCGCCGTCCTGCAGCGCGAACAGCACCGTCCCGCCGTTGCGCACGTAGAAGGACTCGGGATCCCCCACGGCCAAAAGGTCCTCAGGCTCGGGATCCTTGCCGGTCATGCTCTTGAGCCAGGGAACCCAGAGCGCGGCGAATTCCCCGCGCAGGGCCGGCGTGCAGGGAACAATTTCAACCGCTCCCATCTCAGCGCACCGCCGCAGCGTATTCGACGTTGGCGATCCAGTTGCGCTTGCGCCTCGCCAGGCGATCGCCGCGCTCCTCGCCATCGAAGTCGGCGGCGCTCGAGCGTATCAGCGAGGGATCCACGTTCTCGAAGGCGTTGACGCTGACGACGGCGTACAGGCGATCGTCAATGAGGCTCGTGACGACCGGGACCACGCCGCAACGGCTACAGACATTGAACTCCGCGGTCTTGCTGCCGAACTCATATTTGCTAAGCAGGGACGGCTCGGCGACCGTGATTTTTAGGAACCCGTCCGGACAGGACGTCCACACCCCGCCATGCTTGACGCAAAAGTCGCATCCGCACTGGCGCGCCGGGATCGTTGTGGGATCCGGTCTCCAGTCGAGTGAGAACGAGACGTTGCCGCAGTGACATTTCCCGTGTATCAGCATGGAAGGCTCTCAGATCCTCATCGTTGCAATTTCTGATTTCATGCCCGACGGAGGCGGCCCCGCACGCAGCAGGCCATCCGCCACTGGCTGGAATTCCTCAGTCGCCGCGCGCGGCGGCTGCCGCAGGAAATCGCCGGCTCATCGGGGTGCGCTGCCCGTCCGGGCGCGTCTTTGGATGGCGCCACCCAGCAGCACCAGCAGGGGCAGTGTCACGAGGAAGGTCAGGTGATACCACACCGGGAATTTCTGCCACAGCTGGTAATGCACCGACAGGAAGAACAGCAGCAGGATCGCGGCGCAGGCGTAAACCGTTGCCGCCCTGCCCCGATCGATGGCGGAACACACGAACCCGGCCACCAGCGATGAGGCCGCTCCCAGGATCAGTCGCGCGGCCATCATGCTAAGCGTGAAAGTCATGACGGGCTCTGCGGCCGAATAGCCCGGAATCAGCGCCCGGATAAGAAAATTCCCCAGCGTGGCGAACACAAACCAGCTGACGAACCCGAAGACGACTGCCAGTATGGATCTGATCATCTTTGCTTCACCGTCAGGCCCGCACCCGGCCGCGATTCACAAAGGCCGCAACGGCCCCAAGTATCAAGAGCAGCGCCGTATCAAATACGATTTGCTTGACGACCGTCGCTCCGGGCATGGGCTGCACTACGTAGTAGATGATGTAAGTCGGGATGACGGTCAGGAGCGCGACCGCCAGACCATAGCGCAGTCCCTGGCTCAGCCAGGGCCGCGCCTCCTGACCGCGCAGGTAAATCCATGAAAACGCGCCGGCCAGGATGACGTGAGCCGCGATCAGGAACGGCATGTGCTGCTGGGCATCCTGCTCTGAGCGGAACAGGCTCGATAGCGCAGCGTAGTCATCGTGCAGCAGCGTCCCGTGCACGATGTAGCTGCCGACCATCCAGACGACGAACACCACCACCCAGGTAATCAGAAGATTCTTGTTCATGCCGCCCCCTTTGCCCTCGCTGGCGGCATTGTGCGCGGTGAGGCTCGCACTCGGCAATAAATGCGCGTTCCGCCTGAAATCAGGCTTGCTGGCCTCGCAACCGCCGAAGGAATGCGGCCACATCCCCTTCGTAGCGTTCGGGAGCGTATCCGCCGGTGCAATCGGCGTGCAGCAGGCCCCCGTAACGCATCCCGAGATAGGCGAAGGTCTCCTGCCAGGCCGACACGAAGACCGGCGAGGGATCGCTGTCGAGGGATGAGCACAACACGAACCCGGCTTTGCCGCGGAGCCTTCGTCCAGTGGCCAGCAGGTCTGGCAGGTCCAGGAGATCGGAAAGCCGGTCGAGGAAGACTTTCATCGGCGGACTGACGGCGTACCAATAGACGGGCGAGGCAAAGATGACCTGCTCAAACTCCACCACGCGATGGATCAGCGCCTCGAACTCGTCGTCACGGTTGCGGTGGTCGTAGTCGTAAGCAGTCAGATTGCACTGCGCCAGATCGATGACTTCAATCCGCAGCTCGCCGGCGATCCGGTCCATGAGCCGGCCCGTGTTGCCGTGCCGGCGCGAACTTGCAAACAGAGCCACGGTGGAAGGCATGGGACCTTACCGCTCCGCCCGCAGTCCAACGCCACTGCGGCACTTTTCCAGACTCGGCATGAAGAACTAGACCCGTTCCCAGGGCTCGATGGGTCCTGCGCGCATGCGCAGCAGCGGATGGCAACGGGGCCTGCGGATGGCACGCAGCTGCCGATATTGCGACGGACTCCTGACGGCAAGCTTGCGCAGCAGGTGCTGCCATTCGTGAGCCATCTGGCCCGCAGTTACGGGCAGCAAGCTGCGCACCCGCCCGCGCCCCACCTTGCCGGCATCGAACAGGTAGCCACGCCGGGTTGCCTCCACCTGCACGGCCCGAAGATAGGTAGAAATGGCCGCGCGCGGGTTGCGATGCGATCTGAACCGATGGAGCTGCGGGTGATGCCGGTAGCCGCGGGTACGGCCGCGCAGCACGGCGCGCGCCAGCAGGGCCTCGCGCCACAGTGCGAGCAGACCCTGGCGATCAAGATAGCTTGGATGCACCGACCACAATCGCATAGCTGAAACTCTCTCCAAGGCTAAAGACCGCAAGGTACAGGCAACACTTCCGGTGAATGCCCCGGGGCTTTTTCGCTCGCAGTACTCCAGGCTATTTGCCGAGCTCGACGCGCAGTTGCTCCATTTCGGAGAGCGCCTGCTCCAGGGTCTCAGTGCTACGCAGCGCCAGCGCGTCGGCGGCGACGACCTTGGCATAGCCGCCAAACAAGGCGTGCAGCAGCTCTATGAGATCCTCGACGGCTTCCATGCCGGCAACCGGAGGCATGCACAGCGTCTGGGCTCGCGCCGCGGCGCAGGCATCACCCAGCCGGTTTACGGTTTCGGGGGGCAAGACCAGCGACAACGCATCGCCTTCGCGCAGCCGCCCGACGCTGAAGTGGTCGTATTGCGCGGCCAAGGTCAGCGCATTGGGTGAGTCCGCCATCGTCCTTTACCTCGCGGCCATCCGCTCCGCACTAGCGCGGCGAGTAGAACCTTTCAGGATTATCAGCGTGGCTTTGCACAAAGTCCACGCACACTATCCGGCGCCTGACGCCTGCAACTTCCTGGCGCGCTGCAGACAGCCAGTGTCAAATTCCGGTATCGTCTGTCGCACTCATGCAGCCTTTCCACTTAGCCATTCCCGTGCACAACCTGACGGCGGCCCGCGCCTTCTATGGCCGCTTGCTGGGCTGCCCGGAGGGACGCAGCGCCCCGGAATGGGTGGACTTCGATTTTTTTGGCCACCAGCTGGTCGCGCACCTCGATCCACAGCGGGAGGCGGCCGTGCACCATAATAAGGTCGACGGCCACGACGTCCCGGTTCCCCATTTCGGGGTGGTGCTGGAATGGGACGCCTGGCAGCAACTGGCCGCACGCCTCAAGGCGAATGGGGTGCAATTCGTGATCGAGCCGGGGATCCGATTTGCCGGCCAGGTGGGTGAGCAGGCGACGATGTTCTTCCATGATTCTTCCGGCAATGCCCTCGAGTTCAAGGCCTTCAAGGATCCGGATCAGCTGTTCGCCCGCTAGCGATCGCGCCTGTACGAGTCCGCCGCTGGCGCCCGGGATGCGGTTGCACTACCCTTAAATCCCATCCACTCGCCAAGCGGCCGATCCAGAGCCGCAGGCAGGCACCTATGACACGCATGTTATTGAAAGCGTTGCAGGTATCCCGTGAAATGGCGCGACGCACCGCGCTGCTTGGAATCGGCATGCTGCTGGCAACTGTCCTCGTTGCCGAGCCAGCCTGCGCCGACAGCCCGAAAATTATTGCCATGGGCGATCTGCACGGTGACTACGACGCCTTCCGCGCGCTGATGACGGAGGCCGGGCTCATGGATGCCAAGGGTCACTGGTCCGGCAAGAACGCGATCTACGTGCAGCTGGGCGATGTCGTGGACCGCGGCCCCAAATCGCGGGACATTATCCTGCATCTGCAACGGCTGCAGAAGGAAGCGAGCCACGCCGGTGGCCAGGTGATCACGCTCATCGGCAATCACGAAGCCATGAACATGACCAACGATCTGCGCTATGTGCCCCCGGCCGAGTACCAGAATTACGTTACGCGTACCTCGGAGGCCGCGCGCGAGCAGGTCTTCCAGGCCAACAAGGCCAAGCTGGAGGCGGAATACAAGCAGGAAAATCCGCAGATCACGGACGCCGAGATCAAGGCCAAGTTCCAGGAGAAATACCCGCTCGGTTACGTCGAGCAGCGCCTGGCCTGGGCGCCCACCGGTGAGATCGGCCGCTGGGTCTTAGGCAATCCCGCAGTGGCCGTCGTCGGCGACACGCTGTTCGTCCATGGTGGGGTCAGCACCAAGTACGAGACCGAGACCCTCGCCCAGATCAACGACCAAGTGCACGCCGCGCTCACCACTCCGGCGACGGATGATGATGCGATTCTCGACGATCAGGTCGGGCCGCTGTGGTATCGAGGCTTTGCCGAAGAGAATGAGACCACGGTCAAGGACATCGCCGATGTGCTCAAGGCCTTTTCCGTCAAGCGCATGGTCATTGCTCACACGCCGAGCCTCTCGGGCATCAAGGTGCTAGACCAGGGCCGCGTGATAGACATCGATACCGGTATTACCGGCTCGTACGGCGGCACGCACTCATTCCTGAGCATCGAGGGCAATGGCATTTTTGCCCATGACAACGGCAAGATTACTGAACTCAAGAGCGCGGAATCCCCGCCCTAGGCAAGCGTAGCGAGGAACGATCATGGGAATTTCCCGGCACGCGCCGGGCGGCCTGCTGGCCGCCACGGCACTGTTAATGCTGTGGGCATGGCCGGCGGGGGCCGCGCCCAAGCCGCTGTTCGCATCCGATGGCATCCTCAAGCTGCGCATCGAGGCGCCCTTCAGTGATCTGATCAAGACCGCGCCGCGCTCAACCTCGCCCTACGAGGGCAAGATCACGGTGACGGAGCCCACCGCCGAGACGCTGGCGATTCAGCTCAGTGCACGCGGCATTTCCCGCCGCCGGCCGGAGGTCTGTGAATTCCCGCCCCTCAAGATCGAGTTCAAGGAAAAGCCGGGCGGCGAATCGCTCTTCAAGGGTCAGAAGTCGCTCAAGCTGGTCACGCACTGCAAGAATGATTTCAATTACCAGGACTACAACCTGCTCGAGTATGCGGGGTACAAGATCCTGAACGTGCTGACGCCGGCAAGCTTCCGGGTGCGCCTCGCGGAGATCGACTACGTCAATACCGGAAGCAGCTCGGTGCGCATCCATCGCCGCGGCTATCTCATCGAGGAAGCGAGCGAAATGGCGCAGCGCAATGGCCTGAAGGAAATCAAGGCCGACAAGATCGAACCCAGTCAGGTGAGCGCCATCGGCACTGCAAGGTCCGACCTGTTCCAGTACCTCATCAGCAATTACGACTGGTCGAACTTCGCGGCAGTCCCGGGAACCAATTGCTGTCACAACATCAAGCTGCTGGGAGCGGCTCCGGACAGCCGCCGCGATCTGGTGCCGGTGCCTTACGACTTTGATTCATCCGGCCTGGTCAATGCCCCGTATGCCAACCCGCCCCAGGGCGTTCCGATCAAGAACGTGCGCACCCGTTACTTTCGCGGTTTGTGCCAGTTCAATGCCCAGACCACCGAGGCTGCGAAGGAATTCCTCCAGCATCGCGAGGCCGTGCTGGCCGTGGTCAACAACACCCCGGCGCTATCAAACGGACGCAAGAAGCTTACGATCGATTTTCTCGAGACCTTCTTCGGCGAGCTTTCGGATCCCAACAAGCTCCAGCACCAGATACTGGATCATTGCCGGGGCTGAGGTCGGCTCTAGCGGGGAACCGCGAATACCGAAAGCTTGCCGTGTCCGCGGGGCCCCTCATCGCTCAGTAGCAGCCGCCCATCGGGCATCATCGTCAGGCCCTCGGGCTGGGGGTGCTGCACCTTGTCGAGCTTGACCTTGTCGATCAGGTGCCCCTGCTGGTCGATCTCGATCGCCGAATGACCCTTGGCCGAGACGATGAACAACGTACCGTGATCGCGCTGCCATAGGAACGCTGAGGGGTGGAAGTTCGCCTGGTCGAGCTTGTCCACCAGGCCGTCCAGCGACAGGTTCAGCCACGGGGCCGCGGCCAACGTGCGGGTCTGCAGATTCCACAGATAGATCACCAGGCGGTCCTTCAATCCCGCCTCATGCATCTTCTTGCAGAGAATCAGGAAGTCCCCATCCGCCGGGCCATTGGCCAGCCCCTCGGTCTCGCAGTGTTCCCCGACCCCGGTGTCATAGGCGTTGTAGTGCACGCGCTTGCGATTCTCGCCCACCGGCGCCTCGTACAGGTGCCCATCGCTGGTGAGCAGATACACATATCCGCCGCGTACGCTGATGTCCTCGAAGTCTCCCTTGATCGTGGGCTTTCCTAAGGCAAAGGCCTTGACCGCTTTCTGCTCGGACAGATTGATCTCGTAGACGATCGCGTAGTTGTCATCATGCGCGTAGACGGTGTCGCTGGAAGCCACCGCCAGGCCTGATATCTCACTGAGCCCGTCCGGCAGGTAGAACTGCTTGACGGGCGCCTGCCGCAGGTAGCCGGAGAGCGTCGCATTGTTGCCCGCGGCCAAAGCGACCGAGACCATGGCGCTGGATGCCGCCAGCAAGAGTGTCCGCGGCAGCCGCATCAGTCTTCTTCCATCTTGCTTTCTTCTGCGACTCCGTCGTCCTCGTCGTCATCGCCATGCACGGACTTGTGCGCCCGGCGCATGTAGCGGCGCGTACCGCGGTGGCCACCATAGTCGGTAATCCAGAGAATCAGGAAGACGTAATTGAAGGCCAGCGACATGACAATCGCCACTTCCATGGCGCCGACCCCCGCGGCCAGGCCGATGCCGATGGCGACCAGGATGTAGAGCGCATCGCCGGTGCTCTTGAGGGTATTTCGAAAGCGCACCACGGCAACGATGCCGCCCAGGCTAAAGGCGAGGGCCAGGCTGTTGTGCACCATGATCACGAGGCTCGTGACCGCGATGGGCAGGATCATGATCGTCTCGACCAGCGATTGATCGTAATCGCTGCGCTTGCGGATCGACATGTAGGTCCAGCTCACCGGAAGTATCGTCAACACGGCACCGCCGATCGCAATGGCCATCCACAGCACGCTGTCGGTCAGGCTCGAGATTTGTGAGGCGTTGATTTCGATGGCCTTGAACGGGTCCTTCGAGACGTCATCGATCAACGACAGCGCCCCGCCTATCGGCATGTAGGCCTGCAGCTGCGGATACATCCGCATGGCCGAGTACACGATGATTGAAATGGTCGCGTAATAGATGGTCAGCTTAAGAAACAGATGCACGACCCGGGCGCTGGCCCAGATCTGCACCAGGGGCCTTGGTACCGAGGCATAGATGCCGTTGGGCGGCGCCGTTGCGGGCAACGCCCCAGGCTCAGCCGGCCCGGCGGTTCGCGCCGGCAACGAATTGGAGGAGTCGTGGTGCTCTTTCATAGCTTCGCTCTTAGGTGCCCCTTACAAACGCGCGAATTGATCCCCATGATGCCAAGGCACTTCACATATTGAGCGCCCTGAGCCCTACCGCATCGATCTTCGGTGATTGCCAGAGCACGCGCAAGCGGGCACGCCCGGATCAATAAGCCTAATCGAACCGAGTGCCACTAGCCTGAGCGTTCCATTCCGTGTTTCTCGACCAGGGCGGCCATTTCTCTCGAACTTTCCGCCGGCAGCTCCGCCAGGCCCGCAACCACGCCGGCACGGTCCGCGGCGCTCCTGTTCTGGCTCAGTTTCCACTTGCCGACGAGCTCGGTGATGGTTATTTCAAAGCCAACGATTGCACCGAGCATCTGATCGACGTATTTCGGCGGCGCATCAGTGAGCTGCCAGGGAGCCTTCTGCTGCCGCTCCTGCGAATCGGTCAACTTGCTCACGAACTCTCGCAGCCAACTGGCATCGTGGATCCAGGCGATGCGGCCGCGTGCGTGCACGATCGCGTAATTCCACGTGGGCACGACCTTGCCGTGCTCGGCCTTGGTGGGATACCAGTTGGGTGAAATGTAGTGACTCGCGCCCTGGAACAGAGCCAGCACCTCGGCCCCGTCCTTAAGTTCCCGCCACAGGGAATTGGCGCGGGCGATGTGCCCTTGGAGTGCGCCTGGAGTCCCGGCATGCGGCTCAAACATGAGCGGGATATGGTTCGCCTGAAGTCCCTGGGCGGTGTGCGCCACGAGGCAGGCCAGCGGATGCTCGCGCATCAACTCATGCAGCACTTCCGGCCGGTTTTCCTGAAAGTGGGGAGGAGAGTACATGCAGCGCCAAGGATAGCAGCTCAGTGCGGCGACGGGCTCGCCGCCTCATGGTCAGCACGCTGTTCTCAAGTTCGGAAGGCGAGCCATGCAATCAACACACCGCTCAGCGCCCCGGTCACAGCGCTCACCGGAATAATGTACTTGACGTGCTGCCAGGCAGCTGTGCCTTTGCTGAGGCAAATCATGACGCCAAACAAGATTCCATACAGCAGCCCGAGGCCGCTGCCGCCTACCCAGCTGCTGTACTGGTCCATCGACAAACCCGTGAGCATGGCGACCAGAATGCCGCGTAGCGTACCGGCCATGACAATAAATCTCTTGCCGGGAATTCTGGGATCGAAATAGATCCCGGCTGCCCCGAGCAGCCCCATGATCGCTCCTATGCCGATTACTACTGACATGGTCATGCCGATCGCTCCATGATCCTGGCCGCTACCATAGTGTGCCCGCGATTTATTCGCGATCTTCCTGCATCAACTCCGACGCCGGATATTAGTCGCATTGCGCTTCCGCTCTGCGATGGCTTGTTCAAGCAGGCGCCGGAGCGCCGGATCTTTTGCCGACTGCAGATCGCGAATTTTGACGTGACGGAGTTTCTTTCCGGACCCCTCGAGCAGGCGCGACGGGTCCTTGAGCGCCGTGCCGTGGTAGAAGCCCAGGTTTAGGTGCTTGGCATGCACCGCGATGTAGCAGTAATGCTCCGACATCTTTTTCGGGCCGACTCCATAGCTGGCGATGCCCTGTCGCATCCAGATGACCTCGACATACGCGCGATGCAGGCCAGTGATGGTACGGCGCAACGCCCAACACGGCGGGCGAAGCTCTGGATTGGCCTTGGCCAGCAGAATCTCAAAAGCCTCGGCGCCGGTCGCAACGCTCAACTAACCGCCCCTGATACCGAGGATCCGCGCGGGCAGCGCTGTACCGAAGTCGGCATGCGCTCACCGCAAGCTCTTGCGGACTACGAGCTTGAGGCCGGACCAGATTTCGTTGATCGCGCACACTTTTATGTCGACGAAACCAAGAGGAAACGCGGTATCACGAATCACATTCTCACTGACCGAGGTGGCGAGGCCCGAGCTCTTTTTAGGCCAGCAGACCCAGAGGGCGGTGTGAGCGTCGAGCAGTTTTCGAAGGTTTTTCAGATTTCCCAATAACTCCTGCATCTCGGTTACGAAGATGACGGCTATGGCCACGCCGGGTCCGGCCCGGCCTGCAAAACGAACCAAAGCAGGCAACGGCTCGAGGAGCTGCATAAACCCTTTTGGCGCCCCGGCCAAAAAGATTCGCGAACTTTCCTTGACACCAAGCTTCTTGGACAGCGGCGTGCCTGAATATCCCGCCGCCGGCGCCGCACCGGCGCGCTTAACTGTGGACTTTGAAGTTCGCCCTTCTTTAGGCGCTCGACTTGGCATAAAGCAACATCTGCGTGCAACGAAACAGCGCGATGGTCTTGCCCAATTCTCTATGCTTCACGGTGGCATCCCATACCTGGGTACTCCGACCAAGATGCACGGGTATGGCCAAGCATTCGATGGTTCCATCGCGAGCGGTGCCCAGGTAGTTCGCCTTTAGCTCCACGGTCGTAAATCCAAGCGCGCCTTCAGGTAGGTTGGCCGTGCACCCGTAGCCGGCCGCCGTATCGGCCAATGTCACCAGTGTGCCCGCGTGCAGGTACCCGTTGGGCGCCATGTGGCATTGGCGCACGAGGATTTCCGCGCGGATTCCCACGCCGGAAAGCTCCGTGAATACGATGCCCATATGACCTGGCAGATACCCGGTTCCGAGCTCATTGATCTGCTGCAGAGTGCGCTCTCGGACCTGCACGACTATTCAGTCAACCAGAACGAGTTTCCGACGCCGTATCCGCAAGGACTGTCATTCAGGCGACGCTCTTGCGACTTACCGAGGTGACAACCATGTACATCATCAACAGCATGCCCACGAGTACGCCAAATGAAGCGGTTGCCAGAATGGGTTCGAGCTTTTCGCCTTCCATGTGGTTTCCATAGAGGAGGAACAAGCCGACCGAGATGACAACCGCCGAAGCCTGGTGCAA
>Ga0068860_100003090_pt1 | contig 17223 bp, 9 predicted proteins | sample KBSSwiS32_FD_66597 | JGI IMG/M metagenome (GOLD analysis project Ga0068860, IMG submission 66597) | Switchgrass rhizosphere microbial communities from Kellogg Biological Station, Michigan, USA - KBS Switchgrass S3-2 | ecosystem: Host-associated > Plants > Roots > Rhizosphere > Soil ... | reverse complement strand
CGATGTCGGCCTGTCACGCGGGCAACGCGCGCTGCTCGACCGAATTTTGTTCCGCCTGATCGAGGCGCGCTCGCTGCCGATCACGCTCAAAATCAGTCGCGAGCCTATCGATGAAGACCTTGGGTTGGGGCTCGATGACCTGTTCAACGATGGCTATGCAGCGCTTTACGAAGAGATCGAGTCCGTGGGCGATACATGCCCGTTCAGCCCAGACGACGATATCGATGTCGGTGAGGTCAGCGAGAATTGGGATCGCGCCCTGCGCGCCGCAGCCAGCGAAGCCGCGCTGATCGGTCTGGTCGATCTCCTTCGACCGCTCGATGCTGGCGATACCCTTAGCCTAGCAGATTTCGAGACAATGCTGCCAGATGATGTGGTCGATCTGCTTACTGACTGGATCAGCAAGAGCCGGCCGACCCATCATGCCCGCGCATGGAACCGTGATCTGGTCGAGTCCGCCTATTGGCTGTTCGCGAAGCCCGCGGTCGCGGCGCGGCTATCATGGAAAGCAGCGACAGAGCGACTGCTTGCTGACAGCTTTTCGGCGCGTGCCATCCGCTATGCCGCGCTCAGGACTGGGGCGGGAAGGCCGGCTGAATGAGCGACCCGTATATCGATCTCTGCTTGGGGGTGCAGGCGGTCCGACGCAGGGTCGAACGCGAAATCGCCGGACTTGGCGGGGCCACCGGTGTCGCCGCGGCGCCGTATCCGCATCAACTCGCCAATGTGCAGCGCATCCTCTCCGACAGCCAGATTCGTCATCTGATCGCCGACGAAGTCGGTCTCGGGAAGACCGTTCAGACACTGATGATCCTCAATGCATTACGTCTGCAGAATCCGCGGCACCGCGCTCTCATCCTCGTTCCGGAAAACATCGCACCCCAGTGGCTGATCGAATGCCAGACGCGGGGTCATTTCACACCGCTCGATCGCGCGCCCGAAGAAGAAGAGAGTGGCGCACACGTCCGATTAGCCTATTATGAGCAGCTAGGCTCGATCACCGAGATCGATCCCAATATCTACGACCTGCTCATCGTAGATGAGATGCAACGTCTGCAGGCAAATGCCCGTCAGCGCATCGCGGACGTTGCCGGCGACTTCCGGCAGTTGCTGTTGCTATCGGCGACACCAAAGCTTGAGGATGCCGAAGCGTTTCGGCAGTTGCTGAGAATCCTTGAGCCTGAGCGCATGGCGCTGGCTGCAAGGGAAACGGACGCGCCTGAAGCCACATTGCGTGACCGCGAAGCTAAAGCTGCCGAACTGGTTGGCACCGGAGCCACCGATGCCTGGGAGGCATCAGGGCTGACTCGGCCGCCCGAGCGCGCGCAAGGCGCGACGGTCGCCGCGACCCATAGTGTATTGCGCCGGGTCACCCATACCAATCGCCGCGACTATCCTGATCTGCTGCCGCAGCGTGTGCTCCACCGTATTGCTATCGAGCCGACAGCCGACGAGGTCGCCCGCCAGGATCAGGTCTGGCAGTTCATCGGACATGCCGGGCGCACGGCTGCCTCAACCGACCTTGCTCGTCTCGGTCAGGTCGCGCTGCGCTCGCCAGGCGCATTGCGTGAGCGCATCAACATTCTGCGCGGGCGTGATCAGCGCGATCCCCAGGGTTTTCTGGCGGCGGCGACCAAGCATCTCGAAGCGGCCAATGGTGACAGCCGCGTCGAGGCTCTCGTCGACCTGCTGGTCGAGATCTGGAATGACGATCCCGAGGAGGCGGTGCTGGTCGTCGCGGAAGACAATCCCACCGTCGACTATCTCGAACGCATGATACCGCAGTTTCTGCCCAGTATCGGTCCTCGGGGTAGGCGGCGAGCGCTATCGCTTGCCGTCAACCGCAACCGCGACGCGGCGGCCACGTCGGACCTGATCGACCTGTTCGATGAGTATGATGACGGCATCGGCGGCTTTGTCGACGGCGACGATCAACTGCTGATCGCCGCTGATGTGGCCCAGGTCGGTCTCAATCTCCAACACGCGCGTAAGCTCATCTTCTTCAGCATGCCGTGGTCACCGGTTGCGGTTGAGCAATGGATCGGCCGGCTCGATCGCCTCGGCAGTGCCGCACTCGCTGACCAGCCGGGCGAGCGCACGATCGATATTTACGCCATCTACCAGCGGGGCCAGGTCGATGAGCGTGTTGTCTCTGTCCTAGACGATTTCTCGATCTTTAAGCGCAGCATCAGGCTCGATGGTGACGAAATTAATGTCGTGAGCCAGCATATCGTCGATGCCGCACTCACTCCGCATACGATCAATTGGCAGGTGCTGTCACAAGAGGCGCGCACGATCGCGAACGACAATGGTGATGCACTCGCAACCCCGCTTTCGAGCGCCTTGCCTTGGACAACCGAGAAGGCACGCGCGCTCGCCGAACAGTTTGATCGCACAGGTGCTATCGGGCCGATGCTCGAGCGCTCCACCGCCCGCCGTGCGATTGTCCGGATCGAGACCGGCCTGCGCGGATGGATGCGGCTGATCGGTCGCGCTGACGAGATCCGACTCTGGAAGGCCAAAGACCCGGACGAGCCGGCGCGCAGCTTCCGACTTTTGCATTATTTCCGCTCGCGCTACGCCACCGGCCCAATTGAACCGCGCTTCCCTTTACCCGGTCTCGATCCGCGTGATGGCCAGCGCTACGCTTATCTCGATAGTCGGCAGACTCTGGAGTCCCCGCCGTTGCCGACGGTGTTTCTCGACGAGAATCCGGCGACACCGCTCAACTTTCTCGACCATGGCGACCCAGTCCACGAAGCGCTTGTCGCCGAATGGGCTAAGATCGGCAAGGCAGCGCCGGCCTGTCTGAAGGTGAAGTTGCCGCCAGATCACCCTCTGGCCGATGACGCCGGTCGCGGAAATTACCTGGTCGCTATCCTGAACTGGGTGCCTGGTGAGCGGCACTTCTCCGAGCTTGACCGCAACCATGTTGTTCAACTGTTGCAGGAGGGACGGACCAAGCAGGAGCAGAAACCGCTCTGGGACGCTATTCAGGACATGGAAGAGGCGCTGCGCGCGGACCGACGCTGGCTCAACAGCCTGTTCACCGTTCGGATGGATGTGTTGGCCGCACGGCTGGAGCGTGGTGCTTGGACTCTGCTCGAACCGGATCAGGCCGACGCCTTGTTTATCCCATGGGACATCAGCGCGCGCGGGGAGAAAATTGTCCTTGGGAGCGGCCAGCGAGTGCCGCTGGCGCCTGAAATTAAGGTTGCTCGCGACGCTGGCGCTGGAGTCCTGCTTCAGGAGTTTGCACGGCGTCATCAGCGGTCGGTAGGCGAAACCCCTGATCTGCGACAGCGGATCGCAAGCCGGCGTTATCTGGTCGCTGCGGAAGCAGAAGACCTGATCGCGGCTCGGCAGACACTATTTGATGATGCAGCGGCGCAGGGCATGGAGACGAGCGAGCAGGGTTTCGCGCGCAGCCGTTTTAGAGCCATCCGCAATGCGCGCGATATGGCGATCCACGCGCGCGATGTGCGCCTCGCCAGGCTTGATGGATTGCTCGAAGCGCTCGGCGAGCCGCGCTACGAGGAATATAAGTTCATGGTAATGACGCTCGAATAGGCGTCAAATTTCGGTGTTTCGCCAATGGACGAAGGCAGTGTGGGCGTTGTCAGTCAACTGCCAGGTCCAAGCCGATTTGCCGGGTATGCCCAGCAGCCGCAATGCGCGCAGAAATTGCGCTGGAACGGGATGCTCGAATGAAAGGGTGCCGGAAACCCAGGTCGAGCGCTCGGGCGCCCCATTGGCAACGCCGCGCGCGAGTAGCGCCCAGTTCCACTCATCCCAGTCAAACAGATCGAGCGAAGTGATTTCGGCTCCCTCCACGCGGACAAGAATGGGATGCCATTCATTGGGATGCCGGCCGGGCCGCACCGCGCACCACGTCCCGTCCGGTACTGCCGCCTTCCACCGCCCGGAGAGTTGCGGTTGGTTGTGGCGTCCGAAATGGCCATGATTGGAGCCGGGGGGATCGACCACTGCGCGCACGAGCGCAGCGTCAAGCGGTTGACCATCATGGCGGACGGCAGAACTCAATATCGACCAGAACTCGGTGAGCACGCCATCGCCAGTGCCGCTGGTGCGGCGCGCAAGATGACGTCGATATCCGGGCACTCCAATGAACTCGGCAAAATCGATTGGGTCTGCGGTCTCGTCAGCCACTGCGACCCTTCGAACGAAACCTGGTGTCACGGCGGTAGGCTGTGAGCCCAGGTTCTGATGGCCCAGGAACGCGAAGTCGTCCTCGGCGATACGAACCCATTGTGGTCGGGACAGGACGAGACTTGCCTTGCCACTGAGCCGGGCCGGTGTGAAATCGCCAACCTCAATCAAGGTATCGATGACCTCGGCCACGCGCGGCCGGGCCAGGTCTTCTTCAAAGCCGGCTGCGATAAGCTGGCGATGCAGATATGCGGTCACGCGCGCACGCGCTGGCGATCGCCATGCATAGACACAGGCGCGCGCGGCCTGCGCGACCGATCCAATCGCGGGCGCTCCGGTAGCATCAGCCGCGAACCCCAGCCGGTCGCGCAGACTCTCGGGGGTCAGCGCTTCAAGCATCGACGCGACTGATCGCCTCAGCATGCTCGAGCAACGCGCGAATCCGCTCGTCATGCGTGATAAGGATCAACACGTGGCGCGCGCGGCTGCACGCTACGTAGAGGTCTGCCGAGGTGAACCCAGGACTTAGCGCCGCAAGGTCATAAGCGATGACCACGTCGGCCTCGAGACCTTTGAATGATCGCGCGGTGGAGCAGAGCACGCCTTTGCCATTTCGCCAGTCGGCGGCAGACGTCACAATCCGCAAACCGGCGACCTCATTAAACCCCTTCAGGCTTCCACGATCCTTCGCAGCGGGGCCGATCAACACGATTTGCGTGGGCGAGAGCTTTTCGGTTTCGAGTAGGCGCCGAAGTTCGTTCGCGACCAGTCCCGCTTGTTGGGAAGGCGCGGCTGCGCGCAGCATCCGGACATCAACGCCTGTCGGAGCGCCTGCCGGCGAAAGTGTCTCTAGCGGCACGACTTGGGCACTCAACCGGGCGATGCGCTTGGTATTGCGACAATTGACATTAAGCGCGAACCGCGCCGGAAAGTTGAACGGCGGAGGGGCCGACTGATCGCGCAGGCTCTGGGCAAGATCCATGAAGACGAAGATCAGCCCCTTGTCGCCATTCTCGATCAGCGGGAACAGCGCGTACCACCAGAGTTCAGCGAAATCCTGCGCTTCATCAACGACGAGGGCGCCGTAGCGCGGCTCCTCCATCCCGAAGAGACTGGCGCTGGCCGCCTCCAGGATGGATGCGGCTTCCTCGTCCCAGAATTGGCGCTGCTCAGCGGGGCTCGATGGAATCTCGAACGGCAGACCGGCTTCATTGGCGAGTTCAGCGGCCAGCGCGTGGAAATGATAGACATCGATCAGCTTCGCCATCTCCGCCCGGTCCGGGTCGGCAGCAAGTTGCTCGCGAATCCACTGCGCCAGTTCCTTGTTGTAGCAGACGAACAGGCAGCGGATCCCCTGGCGCGCGAATGCCAGCGCTCGCTCAACCGCCAGCAAGGTCTTGCCCGAACCCGCCACGCCTTCGATCAGCAATTGCGGGTTGGCGAACAGGCCTCGAAAGGCGAGCGACTGGTTATCGGTTAGTTCAAGGAGCTTTTCGCGCCCCGACTCGATCTGGGGCGAGAGTGGCCGCATGATCTGGAAGCGCGGCAGCAACACATCGAGCATTTCGATGAACTCGGCGCGCTGGAGCTTGCCGACCTTCTGTGGAAAGGCATTGAACGCCTTTTCGATCATCCTTTCGAGTTCGGGCATGCGATCGACATCGATCAGCACTTGATCGGCAACGTCGAGCGGCAGAGCGCCGCTTGCTCGGCCATGCGGAAATACGACCGCGTAGCCGTAAACGTAGCGATTAGACTTGAGCCTGCCGCCGGTGCGTTCCTCGACGGCATTCGTTAGCGCGTGCATGTTGCGGCGCGCCTGATCGAATGGATTGGTGATCGGCTTGTCGCGTTTGGGCAGTTTGCGGAACCATTGCTGGCCGCGCGCGAACATCTCTTCGCCACCCTTCACTTCTAGCACGAGCAACCCATAGTCTGGATGGAAAATGACGAAGTCGGCTTCACCTTCACGCAGCGGAGCATCAGCAGCATCGCGATCGGGTCGCAGCCACGGCAGTGAATGCACCACGCGGTAGCTGTCGGGTAGTTGATCGCGAAGAGCGATATAGACGTCGCGTTCGGAACCATGGATGATCTGGTCGGGCGCGACATCAGGATGCATGATCGCCATGGCTCAGGCTCCCAGCGCTTGATGAAATGCGCCGAGGAGTTCGACCGCATCGGCATTGACTTGTTCAGCACGTGCGGTGGGCCGGAGAGAGCCGTATCGTACCCGGTAACGCTCCATCCCGCTTTCCTTCATGCTTTCTCCCACAATACCGAATGTGACCTCGGAGCCGGAAGCTTGGAACGATTTGCCATCGATCCGGCGAATGAGCATCGGCGCTTTGCCCAGCGCGTTCGCACGGGTGAAAATATGCCAGGTCTGACGGACGAACGGCCGAGCCTCGCCGAGCTTCGTGTTCTCCATCGTTTCTATATCGAGTTGGACGATGAAGCTTCCGTCAGGCGCATCTGGAAAATCTGCAAATTCGCTAGTCGGCGGCAGATCGGCACCGGAACCGGCCAGGGCCGAAAGCGAACGATATACGGGTACGCCTGTGTCGGCCAAATCAAACGGCGGTGCGGCACCCACGGCGCTTGAGGACGCATCTAGCGCCTGCAGAATTGCCGCAGGCAGCGCGCGATCGACCAATAGCTGATCAAGGTAGCGATCCGTTGGCTGCCGCCCACGCTGATGAGCGCGCTTGGATCCCGGCTTGTCGCGGATCAAGGGGTGGCTGATTACGAGGGTGCGGTCGTCAAAATCGGGCAGACGCAACTCTCCTTCGCTCGGGCGCTCAACCCTCTCACCCTTGTCGATCAGGTCGGTGGCGAGCAAGTCGAGCAGTCGCTTCTCGACCACATCCGGCACCCACGGGCGCTCGCCATATAGGATGTGCCGCAAGAACGTCGCGCCGAGGTAGCGATCAAGATCGGCATGATCCCAGCGATTCTTGTGCGAGCGCAGGCATTCGTAGCAGGATGACGAACACTTGCAGCCTTCCAGTAAGTCCAAAGCCCCCTTGAGCAATGCTTTGGGATCGCGCGCAGCTGCTCGGACGAACCCGGCGCCACCGGGGGCCGTGTCATACAGGAAAACCTCTACTTCGCTGCCTCGAGCGCCACCCTCATTGAGCGCCGCGCGATGGCCACCGCCGATGTCGGCTGCATCGACGTCGAGCAGCCCTGCCGCCGCAATGCTCAGCGCCTCCGCTATCGTCGTGAGTACGATACGTCCGGCAGTCGATCCGGCGGGGACGTGTAGCTCGGGCGAGAGCTTGAATGAGAACAGGGCAATGTCGGTCAGGAATTCATGGCCGAGCACCAGCGCCCGTCCCCGACCGTCGCAGAATTCCGGCTGTTTGCCGTGGTCGGGATAGGGTCGCGGGTGCGGCTTGCTGCTCGCGAGCTTTCCTTCCTTCCATCCGGTCGGCTCGGTTCGCCCGCATGCGGGACAGTAGAGAAAGCCGGTCTCGGGACTTCCCGCCTTGCGAACGCCGAGATTGGTGACCATCAGCGTCTGCTTCGATGCCCAGGCTGCAAACCCGCTTCCATCGGCGTGTTCGAGCCGGCCAAGTTCATGCTGCTGGTCAAATTGCGGGGCGCTCAGCTTCGCGCGCGTCGGGCGGGTCGGCAGCGGGGTTTCATCACCTGCAAGTTCGAACGCCTCGTCATGCGGATGCGCGAAGCCCACAGGCACAATCCAACGCTCCGCTGGCCCCATCCCAGCCTTCTTCTTGCACGCTGGGCAATCCTCGGTATCGCCGCGCCGATGATTCTCATCGACATCCTCTAGCTTGGCATAGCCGCACTTGCCGCACTCGAAGTAAAGGCGCCGGGCGCGGTAGGCGTTGATCCGATCCTTATGGAACCCGGAATAGATTGCCATCGAGCGAAACTTGCGACCGTCCACCCAGACCTCGCGCCCGGGAGCATATTGGCTCAGGGCCTGGGTCAGGCCAGCCTGGGGCGAATAGGCGATCTCAGCGCGATAGGGCGTGCTCGACGGGTCGAACACCGTGAACGAGACGACGTCGGTCGGGAAGGCGTAGCGAGGCAGGACGGCCTTCGTGAACAAGCGATCGAGCAAATTCTGCGGTTTGAGTGGCGCTTCGGGATTCACCTCGCCGGTCTCGTGGGCCTCTTCGGCGGACGATTCCTCGGCTGGGGTATCGAACATATCGTCGTCGCCGCCAAAGTCTTCGATACCGAAGTCGAAGGCTGGCCCCTCTTCAGCGGTGATCACCGGATCGGTGGCGGCCAATTCCACATCACCCGTGCCAGCGCCCACCGTCTCAAGCGCTGCGAGCAGTTTTCCGGGCATGGCCGCAAAGAAGCTATCCGCGTCGCCTTCGACGGCGGCGCTCGGTATGACGTCGCGCAGAGCGGTGTCGATCGTGCCGGCATTGGTGATCAGCCAGGCCTTCAGTCCTGCAAACGTGAAGCCATCGACATTGGGATCACGAAAATCCGTCAACTTGCCCAGAGACTCGAAGATATTCGAAGCCTGAGCGTCGCCGTCGGTCGGGGGTGTCTCGATCCTCTCCTGTTGGAAGAGCGAGAGGATCAGCGCAAACGCGTGCCGCTGGACGATCTCGCGGTTATCGAGATTGAGCACGGGATCAGGCACGGGGCCACCAACCATTGCCTGCGGATCGGCGAAGAACCGCTGATCGTGGCTATCGGAACCAGCAAAGGTGAGCACGGTGGAGAGCGATGATCCACGACGGCCTGCGCGACCCGCGCGCTGCTGATAGTTCGCACGGCCGGGCGGCACATTGCGCAATGCGACCGCGGTCAGGCTGCCAATGTCGATGCCGACTTCCATTGTCGTTGTGCAACTGAGCACATCGACCGCACCTGCTCGCTCGCCGCGCGGTCCGGGAACGTCGAGATCCTGGAAGCGGAGTTCATACCATTCCGCACGCGAGAATGCCTGATCCTGGCCGGCATCATTGAGCTGGGCGGTGTGCTCCTCCGCGACGAAAGGATAGGGCACATAGCCTTGGTCGCCTTCGGCCTCGAGCCGCTCGACCAACTTTCGGTAAAGATACTTTCGCGTGCGGAAGACCGTGTCCTGACGCGGGTTAAGTGCGTCGGTTTCCTTGCCGCATTTGACACACGTGATCCCCATCAGGGAGTTGGCGGGCTGCGCCAAGGTGCAGTGACCGCAACGCCGCCATTCGACTTCTGCTTCCGGGCGCAACCTGACCTTGGCTGCGTTGACGAAGAAGCCTTGCGCGTTGTGGTTTTGCGCGAAGGTGGTGGTGAGGAAATCTATCCAACTGGCGTCGGGCTTGGCGTTAGAACCAAACTGCGGCCGATGCCATTTTCCGGTCAACAGCTTCTCGAGGATTGAAGTGTGACGACCACTGCTGCGCTTGAGTGATGGGCCTTCCTTTGAATCGATCCATTCGCTCGGCGTGCCTTCGACCAAGACGGAGCCAGCAGAGAGCGACAGGCTAAGCCACAGATCGAGCAGAGCGCGACGCTTTTCATCATCGGATCCTGTGCCGGCGGGAGGCACTGGCAGGGCATTCAGCCGCTTTATTTGATTGTCGGTGAGAATAGCTTCGGGTGCGGCGAGCGCCAGCGGCTGCAACCCAGTGTGACGATTGGCGAGTACACGAGCCAGCGGTGCCCGAACCGATTTCACGTGCGTCTTGTTCAATGTGTCTGCGAGATCACGGAATTCGCTATAATCGCCATCATCCCGGATAAAGCCGTGCACCTTTCGGAGGTCGCGGGCGAACTCCTCATGTTCGGTGCCCGGCAGGCGGAAGTTCACGTCGAACTTGGCGCAGGCGTAGAGGATGGCGGGATAAGCGTACCCCAGCGGAACTGGCGCCTTGAACCGGTCCTCAAGCATTCGAAGCCCGGCAAGCAGCAGCGGCCGAATGCTGTCCTGCAGGGAAAAATTCTTGAGTTTGCCCGATAGACGCGAGGCAGCCTGTCGACCATCGGAGAAGATCAGCGATTTTCGCCCCTTAAGAGGGGATGTCGCCTCAACCCGCGCCGGCTGATCGAGCAGTTGGACGCTGATCAGTTCCTGAAAAGGCTCATCGCCCTTGGTCTGATGGTCCATGATCTGCGTGCCGTTGGCCTCGCAGTGTGGGCATTTCTCAAAATGTCCGGGTTCGACATCCTTGGCTGGTCGCGGCAACCAGATTTCGCGAGCATCGGGCGATTTCGAACCCACGCGGCCGGTGAGCGGATCGAGGTAACTCGTGGTGCAATATTGGTCGGCATCAAAGCCGGGATCTTCCAGCAAGATCTGAACTGGCCGAACCACGCCGTCCACATCGTCAATGTCGCCGATATCCTCAGCCCAGAGGAAGTCCGGCTGGCTTGGGTTGAGGGCGAAGGCATTGAAGTAAGCGACGCCGCAGTCGCGGCAGGTATGCACTTCGAACACCCGTGACCGGCACCCGCATTCGCGGGTCGATTGCGAGTAAAGCATTCCGGTTGGCGCTGGTGCCACGCCGGGCGGAACAATGCTGCAAGTCTCGTCGGCGCACCCCCACAAGCCGGGTAGTCCCCGAAACAATGCGTGGACGCGGGCAGCGAGCAGCGGTTGCCCATCTGGCTCGGCCTTCGCGTAGGAAGCAAGTTCTAGCAGGGTATCAGTCGCTGCCGCCCGAACGGTTGGTGCGATGTCACCTTCAAAAAGTAGAGCGCCCATAGCCTCCAAGGCGATCGGAGCCTTTGGCTCCAGTGTGATGGCATCGGTTTCTGTTGTGGCACCGCCGGTCAAATTGACCAGGCGTCCGATCACCGGCAGGCCCTCAAGGGCGGAATGGATGGCACGCTGCAGCCCGTCTCGAATGATGAGCATCTGCCCATCTGAGATGGTAACGTCAGGACGCTCCGCGGATCGTCCGACGCTGATCCCATCAGCGCCGGTGACGTTGGTCAAAGCAAGATAGGTATGGCTGGTCTCGACGGAACCGTGAGGCTTTACGGTCAGCGTCTCGCTAACCGGCTTCAGGGCGGCATCAATCCCTGAAACCGTAACCTCGATAGTCTTGGCGGTCGATGAGGCGACGACAAAAGGCTGCGAAGTCAGCACCTCGCGGCGAAAGTTGAGCAACGGTTTGAGCGCGGTGATCCGCTCGGATGGATCGATATCCTTCAATTGCTCGGTCTGGCAGGCGGCGAGGGCCGTGGCGAGGGCAAGATCGCCTGACGCAGACGGCAGGCGTGCATGTTTCTTTCCGCGTAGGACTTCGATCATGTCGACATCACGCCCGACCAGGCCGCCGATGAATTTCTGCGCGGCCGCACCGTCCGAGAAAGAGGCGCTGGTCGCGATGACCTGCATTCGGTCCGGGGTGAGACCGAGCCTATTGCGCAGCCGGCGAATCAGTAGCGCGACTTCAGTCCCGCTGGCGCCGCGATAGAGATGAGCTTCGTCGAGTACGAAAAGCAGCCGCTCATTGGGATTCTCTTCGAAAAATGCCCGCGTCCGCTCGAAAATCGACCGCTCAATGGGTCGCAGCAGCATATATTCAAGCATCGAATAGTTGGTGATCAGCAGATCAGGCGGCTGATCCTGTACCTCGTGGCGCAGCAGCAATTCGGGATCTTCGGGCCGCTCGATCGCGCGCTGAAACTTCTGGTCTGGCCCAAGCCAGCGCTTGCCACTGCCCAACCAACGGGTCATCCCGTTCTCGCCGTCGGCATCGCCTGGCTTGGCGGGCCATCGTCCAAGCGAGCGCAGTTGTTCGATCTGAGCAGCTACGCCCTCGTCCGTCTGGGCGCTGCGCTCGAGGTCGCGATAGAAATTTAGGCTCTTCAGGCGCCGTTTGTTGCGATCCTCGGTTCGCTGACCCGGGTAAAGAGATCGGCCCGTGTATCGCGCGAACTTTGCTGGTCGTCCCGCTTGCTCATTGAACCAGTCTCGCACCGATGGTGCGCCTAGTAGGCGGCGAAGACGGCCAAGTTGATCGTTCACGAGGGCATTCATCGGGTAAAGGATGATCGATCGGACAGCCCGTTGCGCAAACTGCTCTGGTTGCGTGGCTGCCTCGTTAGCGAGCTTCATCAGAATCGGCAGGAGGAATGTTTCGGTCTTACCGGAACCGGTGCCCGTGGTGGCGAGCAAACAGCGGCCGCTTGGATCTGCGACGATCTCTAGCGCCTCCGCCTGATGTGGGTACGGGGGATCGAAGACTAAGCGGCCACCATCCTTGGTTCCAAGGTCTGTCAGGAAGGCGCGCGCTTCGGGGGGAATGGCGAGATCGGCGAACTTCTTTTCGCCTTGATAGATCGGCGTGCTCTCGATGTACGCGCGCTGAGAAATTGTCCCTGGCTGGTCGAGTATCAGACGGCGCAGATCAACGAGGCTGGGATTTGAAATGTGGTATGTCGCCTCGATATAGGCGCTCAAAGCCCGATGAAGATTTCCAAGCTCAGCAAACATCAAACCCCCGATTCAGGCGACCGCCCATCGGCGGCAGGTTATAGCGAGACTTTCAGGATGCAACGATCGCTTGGTGCGATCGCGTCTCTATTTTCCAGTTGGTTAAAGTATGAGCCTCATCTCGGCGTGTCCCACCTAAGCGACGGAGCGTGGCGGCTTGGGGAGGCGGGCCAATTGGTCACATTGCGCGGGCTTCAACCGCCCTCGGACCAAGGAAAGTGGCCAGGGCAGCGCACACATCGGCTAAGCTGCCTGGGTCGGCACCGAGATCGCGTTTGAACGCTTCCCACTGCTTCACCTTGGCGGGGTCCTCTCCAAAATCGGAGGTGAGGGCGTCCGGAAGCTGGTCCGGTATGATCGTCTCGCGGCGCTCGAACGTCGCCTTGATGGAGCGCGCCAGCCGATCACCTTCGAACGGAAAGGTCGTTGCGAGCAGCCAGATGTCGTAGAAATCCTTCATGCGAGAGTTCGCTCGGCCGAGTGCGACCATCGCCTGAAACTTCTCGGCTATCACCGTCTCGCGGGCATAGGCGCGCAGCTTGGGCGCTGGCTGATCGAGCAGTGTCGGATAGTCGAGCATTTCGGCACCAGGCTCCAATGCGTCCCCGAAGCCGACGTCGATCGCTACCGGCACACGCGCACCGCCGACATCTGCGATGGCCCTTAAGCGGACACCGCCATAGTCGAGCCCCTCTCGGATACGATCGACACGCAAGGCATCGCTGTTGAACAGGATGCCGTCATCGACCTCTATCGCGAGAATCTCAGCAAATGTGGCCTGCATCGCTTCCGGATCCGGATCGCCAAACCCGAGCAGGTCGAGATCGCGCGTTGGACGAAGCGGATCATTGAACCAAGTGGTGAGCAGCATTGCCCCTTTGAGGATGAACCGCTCCGAATGAGCGGATATGCTCAGGCGATACAGCAACCTTTCCAGCGCGAAGCGAACAAGGATGAGGTCGAATGGCTGACCGGACGCTCGCGATTCGTTGAGCAGCTTCGCGCGGACCGAGGCGCCGAGGTTGGTACGCTTTTCAGCCATTGAGGGCGAGTGTCTCGAGATACGGCGCCATCACGGACCATGCGCCGCGTTTGCGGGCGCATTCCGCTATGACTGCCGGCGTCGCCTTGCGCTGCCTGAGCGTCTCGCGCAGCGCCTCGACCGCGACGCTGATCCCGACGGACTTCCGATGACGGAAGCAATCGACCAGTGTACGCGGGATGGTGAACATCGGAACGCCGACATTCTCGATCATGTGCGTCTCGACATCCGACCGAAGCAGGCTGTCCGACATCCGCACGACCTTGAGACGCGGCCCGTGATCGGCGGGTGTCCAGTCCTTATGCCCTATCGCCATCCAGACCTTTCGCGGCATCTGATCGGTCAGTTCGTGAAAGGCTAGGGCGGAGGTGAGGCAGACGACGCCCTTCGGCACGCGTTTCGCGGCCTCCGCGAGATCATGATTGACGTCGATGTCGGCATCGACGAGCTGATATAGGCCCCGCGACAGCCGCATTACCGTTCCGTCAGAGAGCAGGCGAGCAATGGTGGTGGCCGCGATACCTTCGGCCTCGAGTTCCCGAATGCGCATCATGCCATGCCGAGCGAGCAGGTTTCGCGCTCGCTCCCCTTGGGTCTCAGATGCGTTATATTTCCTCGGAGACTTATCCATAACATCCGAGGTTTTATAACATCCGCCCGACTTCAACAAGGTCTTACTAACGATCGTGATCTCGCATCAAGATCGTCGCAGTGGCCCGAGCAAGCATCAGGACTTTCGCATTAGTGCAACCTGAGCAAGGCAGGAGCCGCGCATGTCCAGAACCTTCACACGCGAAGAATTCTACGATCTCGTCTGGTCGAAGCCAATGACCCACTTGGCAAAGGAATTCGTGCTTTCGGACGTCGCCCTCCACAAGATCTGCAGGAAACACGCTATCCCCAACCCGCCGCTGGGATGGTGGGCCAAGAAGGCAGCCGGCAAGCCGGTGAAACAGATACCGCTGCCGAAGATGAAGACCGGCGACGCCGACCGGATCACCATCGCGAGCGGAGAACTGAAAGCGGAGCCGGAACTGATTGCGGAGGCTCGTGAGAATGCCCGCGTGCTGGCGTCGACGATCGCGGCCGGAGACGAGCCGCCGTCCAACCCGATCGTCGAACGGACGATCGAGAAGCTTCGCAAGGCGAAGCCCGCGCCGGTCACGGGCCTAGCTTCGGTCGAACAGCCCGGGCTCATCAAAGTCGAGGTTGCGCCCGACTCCGCAGAGCGTCTTCAACTGGTGCTGAATCGGATTGCAGCAGCAGGCGCCGCGCTGGGTATCGGACTCGTGGAGACTGACAAGGCCGCAGCGTTCGAATGCGATGGCGAGACGATCGGATTTTCGATCTCCGAGGCCACGAGGCGCGAGAAGCACGTTCTCACCGAGAAGGAGGTGGCGGAAGACGCCGCGTATCGGAAGAAGCGCGAGAAATACTGGAGCAAGCCCGCCTCATGGGACGACGAGGATTTCAGTGTCTTCCCGCCCCGCTTTCCGGAGTGGGACTATCACCCCACCGGCCAGTTGTCGTTCGAACTGGAACATGCCTACCTCATGGGGGCCAGTCCCCGACGCTCCTACCGTGATGCCAAGGTGCAGCGCCTCGAGAAAATGGCGGTCGACATAGCCGTGGGCATCAAGGTCCTGGCCGCCGCGCGGAAGGAGGATCGCGTCCGGCGAGAGGCGGATGCGCGCCAGCGCGAGGAAGAACGGCAGCGTCGCGAGCGCGTTCTTCGCGAGAAGCACATCGACGAACGCCGTTCCAAGGCGCTCGACAGTCTGCTGGAGGAAATGGCCGCACTTGATCGGCTGCGGCGCCTTGTCTCGTCGCTGCGCGCCGAACTGGAAGCGGATGCGTCTGGAAGGGTTGTGGCGCTGGTGAGGTTTGCGGAGGAAAAGCTGGCGCGTCGCGAGTTGGCGCTGTCGGCAGATGGTCTCGAGCGTCGGCTCGAGGAGAGCCGGCTGTTTGCCGAGGACGACGATCACGACTTTCGGCCGCCTGCCTATTATTGACGTACTCCCATAAGGCTGACGCTCGCGTTTCCCTCGAGTGTTCGTTAGGGTGGTGACGGTTTTTTTGGAGCGCCGCTGCGAAGGCAACTGCGATCCCAAGCGTTGGAATGGGGCGATCGACAGCGATAGATGACGAAGCCTCGCAAAAAAATTTCGCGGGGAAAATCGTTTTAAATCAAAAGCGTAGCTTTTTGTCGGATCGCCTATCGGGATCGGGCTGGAGAATGGATTTATTTTCCTTGTTTTTCAACTTCTTACCACCGACTGAGGCAATCGAATGGGAATGATCGCCGTCGTTTCGGGCAGGGCAGGCGCGGTGCCGATCCTCTGACGGGATCGCTGACGGCATACCGCCGACATGGCGAGCCGCAATACAGGCGGGCCGGCGGCTATGGAGCACGCTGGCCCGCTTTTGCGCCGCTTCGTTGAGCACCGCCTGGTAGCGATCGGGGAACTGCGCGACGAGTTGCGTTCACTGCGGTGACGGGGATGGCATAGCCGGCTGCACGCGCCTACCATGTACCTTCCTTGCCTGGATCCGAAGCCGGGCCTGCATTGGCAAACCTGGCGGAGGCCTATCGATGTATCCAGTTCGTGCAGGCTTTGTGGCATGACGATGCCGGGCACCGCATCATCTGGCGCAACACCTGTCGACTGGCTCGGGGCAGAAGACCACTCCGCGCTTGGCAGGCACCCTTTGCTGGTGCTCGATGCCGCTACCGCCGATACACCGGCGCGCGCGGCGGCGATCGGCGAGCGAACCCAGGCGATCGTGCCGCTGGTCGATGCGGCTGGCGCCTTGCCGCCAATCGATCCTGCACCCTTCGATCTCATGCTCACGAGCCGGTTGGATGCGCCGCGCACTGCCTACATGGCGCTGTCGGCCAGACGCATCGATACGGCAACGGCACTGGCCTGGGGCCTGATCCACGCCGTGCACCCGGCCCGGCCACGGGGCGAAGGACCAGGCGCGATAGCGGATTAAGATTCGGCGCACGCCGCGCTGACGCGACGATAAGCGCGGACAAACAAGACAGGGCACGCGCGGCAATGGCGGCGCCTTGGCAGCTCAGGGCGCCATTCGCATGGCCGCGCGCTGCACGCCAAAGTCGTCGCGTCTGCTTCGTCGGCAGGCTCTTTCCCTTGTACTTCTTCCCGGTGCCCTGCGGTTCGCGCACCCTTGGGTGTTCGCCCCCATTGATCATAGATAAAACAAATACTTGGGCATTCTCACCAACCCAAGAGCGGGAACATTCCGGCACCTTGCGCATTAATCCGGCGCGTCAGCCGCCATTTTCAGCCCAAAGCCCACCGACAGGAGCGCCCCATTCCCCTGACCGCGACCAAGACCGTCCTGCTGCCCACAGCCAAGCCCGGCCTGCTCAATGGCGCGACGGTTTTCCTCGATATCGATGGCACATTGCTGGAATTGGCCGACGATCCTGCCGCCGTGCACGCCGATGCCGGCACGCGCATCCTGCTCAGCGATCTGGCGCAGCGGCTAGAGGGGCGCCTGTCCCTCGTCAGTGGGCGTTCGCTGGAGCAGATCGACCAGATCATCGGGCCGATTGCAC
>Ga0068860_100003089_pt1 | contig 17225 bp, 11 predicted proteins | sample KBSSwiS32_FD_66597 | JGI IMG/M metagenome (GOLD analysis project Ga0068860, IMG submission 66597) | Switchgrass rhizosphere microbial communities from Kellogg Biological Station, Michigan, USA - KBS Switchgrass S3-2 | ecosystem: Host-associated > Plants > Roots > Rhizosphere > Soil ... | reverse complement strand
CATTTTAAGCCCGAATATATTTTAAATATAAATGCAATGCGCCGTATTCACGGTGAGCACTATGCCGACTACCTGGAGGGACAGCGCTTTGGGGAGCATTTAGAGTTTTTCGAAAATTACATCGTTCTAAAACCAGGCACCGATATAAAACCCATCAACGCTACATTAAATACATTGGCAAACCAAATGCTGCAGTCTGATTCCGCGGCCCGGGCCAGCGGAGCTAAATTTTCAGCATTTACCACCAAACTAGCCGACCTCCATTTCGATACTAAGAATATTTGGGAAAATAATACGCATGGTGATAAAACTTATCTCACCATCTTTAGCGCAATCGCTGTCATGATCATGTTGATCGCCTGTATTAACTATACCAATCTAGCCACTGCCCGTTCGGCTAAAAGAGCAAGGGAAGTTGGTCTGCGCAAATCATTGGGAAGTAAACGTTCAGAAATAGCCACACAGTTTTTCCTGGAATCTTTTCTGATGACAGTATGTGCGTTGTTGCTATCAGTTATTTTGGTACTTATTTTTCTCCATCCGTTTAATCAATTGGCACATAAAACCTTTACGATGGGCTCTTTGTTAGACCCCTACATGATATCGATAGTAGCTGGAATCGTGCTCTTTATGGGGCTTATTTCAGGCATTTACCCCGCACTATATTTATCAGCCTTTCAACCGGTAAAAGTATTGAAGGGACAATTAATCAAGGGTAAGGGTGCCGAGTTCCTTCGAAAAAGCCTGGTTACCATTCAGTATACGGTTGCCCTTGGATTGATCATTTACACCTTCATCGTGATCAGGCAAATGGAGCAGCTAAAAACCACCAAATTAAATGAGCAGGGAAGCCAGTTGCTCTCTATCCGTTTTGGTGGTATTGCACAACAGGATCGCTTTGAAATCTTTAGACGCTCTGTGCTGGAAGATCCGCAAATTGAACATGTAACTATGGGAAATCATTTGCCCCGCTTAGACTATTTTGGATGGATCGGTACTACGGTAAAGTTCCCCGAATTAGGGGATAAAAATTTAGAATGGAACCAACTGAACGTTGATTTTGATTTTGCCAAAACTTTCCAGTTGAAATTTATCGCCGGGCGTGATTTTGAAATGAACAATATTAATGACAGCAGTTCCATGATATTAAATGAGGCAGCAGTAAAAGCACTTGGCAAACCCATTGATAAAATTATGGGCCGTACGATTAAAGATGTCAGGGACAGTAGCAGGCTTTACCGGGTGATAGGAGTAGTAAAAGATTTTCCTTTCCGCTCTATGCACCAGCCTATTGAGCCACTGATGCTTAATCCGCATCTTCATTTTATAGACAAGATCGCCTATATAAAATTACCCGCCGGGAAATTCCAGGAAAAGATTGCTTCAATCGAAAAAAAATGGAGAACTTCCTTTCCCGGCGCAGGATTTGACCATTGGTTTTTGAGCGATGAGTTTAACCGGATGTATTTGGTAGAAAGCAGGGTATCGTCGCTGGCGAAAGTATTTGCGATCCTGGCGATTCTAATTACCATTATGGGCGTATTTAGCCTGGCTTCTTATACTGCGGAACAGCGCACAAAAGAAGTTGGCATCAGGAAAGTATTGGGAGCTGGTGACAAGCAGGTTGTCGCCTTATTTGCAGGTATCTTCATTAAGATCTTCCTTGTAGCGAGCCTGGTTGCTATTCCCGTAGCCTGGTTTGCAGCTTACAAATGGCTGCAAGGCTTTGCTTACCGTATTTCAATAAGCCCCATGATCTTTGCTGTTAGTTTGCTAGGTTTATTGCTTGTTACTATGCTGACAGTAAGTTATGAAATATGGAAATCGATGAGGGCCAACCCGGTTATAGCGTTAAGAACGGAATAGTTTTATGTCCCGGCGGGTATTGTCACGAGGTCTGTGTGAATTTGGCGCCTGCATGAAAAAATATTTTCATGGCAGAATGTAATAATTTCTTTGCATGATGTTCTTCCATCAGTCTGTATCTATTCAGTTACACTTCTATTCTGCTTTGAGCGTAGAAAGAAGATCGTCGCCTTGATCGCGTGAATCGGTCCTCCCGATATCAAGGGCATTCCAGTACGCCCAGTACATTGCTCTAGGTACCTCATACGCGATATTCTTCTACCCCTACCATTTGAGCAACTGATGAATGCCGGCCATTCGCCACTACGACTGCCAGGATTCAGAGTTCGTTAGGTTTTTGAAATTTTGGTGTTAGTGGTTCAAGCAATTTGGCAAGGTGTAATAATTCAGGTTCGGAATAATATCGTCCTATTATTTGAATACCCATTGGTAAACCTTTTTTATTCATGCCAAGCGGAACTGTGATGGTAGGGTGTCCTGTTGCGTTGATGACGTAGGAGTAAGCCACATAATTTGTATACTCCACCGTTGTTCCATCGTCTGCTTTAATTGGTTTCCATGATTCACATTTTTTGAAAGCTGCGTCATAAGTAACCGGACAAATGAAAAAATCATATTGCTTGAAAAAATCTTCCCACCTGGTAATTAAGACTTCTCTCCCGGCTTGTATTTTCCTCCAACCGTTATCTGATGCGTCCATTATGGCGTTGCGGAATGATTCAGAGTTTTCGACATCATCTGCTTTTTCCCAATCCATTTCAATAAATTTTCGCAGCAACCAGGGTTTATTTTCTCCCATCATTGAACCGAATGTGCTAAGAAACATTTTTTGCAAGTCGTTGTAAATATCAGGTGCTTTTTTTTCTGCAACTACATTATGTCGCTTAAGCGAATCAATAAAAATGTTTAGTTTTTGTTTGGTATCATCGCTCACTTTTACAACGCCTTTCTTTATTTTCCATTCATCCGTCCAGGCCACTTTATATTGGTCTAAACCTTTTTCAGACGAAGGTTTCCAGTCAATCGGTTTTTGAAATAGGGTATCTAATTTAGTGTTGCGAATAACTTCCCACATCAATTTCAAATCGCCAGGTGTCCTTGCCAAAGGTCCTGCTGATTCCATGGCCAACCGTGTATAAACAAATGCAGAGTCGGGGCTTGTTCCGTCAGTGATATTTACTGCTCCGTATGTGGATTTCAACGACCACAATCCGCAAAACACAGCTGGCTGACGAATACTGCCACCCAGGTCGCTTCCCAATTCAAGAGTAGTAAAACCTGCAGCCAACGCTGCCGCACCACCACCTGTGCTGCCTCCAGGAGTTCGGGTTGTATCAAACGGATTGTTGGCGGTAGGATAAACTTCGCCTTGTGTTTGATAGTCAGCAAGCATAAAAGGTTGGTTTGTAGTACCTAAAATAATTGCTCCTGCATTTTTTATTTGTTTAACAACTTCTGCATCTCGTGGTGCTGTGAAGCCATACATTTTTGCGTTCCATGTAGAAGGGGAGCCTTTTACCCAAAACATTTCTTTAATAGTTACAGGCAATCCAAGCAAGGGTTTATTTACTGTATCGCCTTTGGCAACTTCTTCGTCAGCTTTTCTTGCTTCTTCCAATGCTTCGTGCTCTCTGATAAAAATTAAAGCGTTGTATTTGTAGTTGTTGTTTTTGATGTTGTTCAAAAACTCGGTTACAATCTCAACTGAACTTGCTTGTCCACTGCGAATCATTGCAGCCAGTTCCGATGCACTTCTATAGATAAATTTTCCTTTCATCGGCAATGGTTGTGCAGGTTTCTGGAAAAGCTCTTTCTGTAATACAACAGGTTTGCTGTCAAATTTTGGAAGAATGGAATAGACATATAAGCCAAATCCGATTGCCATTAAAATTAGAGAACCTAAAATGATTCCTATCCATTTCAGAATCTTTTTTGTTCCTGTTTTCATTTTATTATTTGCTTTTTGAAAGTTCAAATCTAGAACTGTCGGCTAAAGTTTCACTATCGCAAAGGGGTTGCTGATAACAATTTTCTTTCCCCTATCATACAACCGTAAGAATGGTTAGCTCAAAACCCCTATTTGCTGTAGTAAGCTTAATTCGTCCAGGTTGCTCCAGCATTCTGATATTTTACCGTTTTTAATGTAGTCTATATCGATCGATGAAACTTTAAAAGATTTGCCGGTAGGAGGAATTCCTTCAAAACTTCCTTGGTGTGTGCCTTCTGCAACAAAGTGTGTTACCACCTTGTCCCCCTCAGCAAATTGATCTTTGATGGTAAATTTAATGTCAGGAAAAGCATCACGCAAAGAGATGGCAAAATTTCTGGCACCCACGGGCCCGTGAATTTCCTTATGCGGATTTAAGGAGTGGATAACGAAATCGCTGGAAACAATTTCATCAATAAGGGTATAATTTCCTTTATTATATATCTCCTCTGCGGCCCGGCGTATCAAATTTTTATTACGCTCCTCCACAGATTTTGTTTCCTCCCTTTTCGCAGTTGAGTTCATTAACTTTTCTTCTGTTTTCATGATTTAAAATTTTGTGATTAAAAAAATCATAATGGAGTGATTTCAATGCTGACGGCATTCATAAAATTGCATTGGCTAAAATGGTTTGTCATTTTTTAAATTTTAATTGATTCACCAGCGCAGCTACTTTTTTGCCTTGCGTCAAACCTTCATCCATAGAAAACCGATAATGAATACCCGCTTGTAAACGGGATAGAGCAGCTTCTTTTGCATACGCTTCAAACGAATCGAAACTGCGAGGCCCATAGCTGTAATCAAAACTGTGATCCGTAAATGAGAAATTTCTTCCAAATGCATCTTCCAACATTGAAGCGCTTGCCATAGATATGGTAGCATGTGCTGATGTGTATTCCGGAAACGGCGGTGTGTGTATCACCGGGCGCCACTCGCTATGCCCAAGGACTGTACGGATGTAAGTAATTGGCCGGACGAGGTTATAATGAAACTTTGTTTTTACACAGGATATAGCGGCGTCATTTGCTGCAATACCTTGTTTGCAATACAGTACTGCTGCATCCTGCAATGAAAGCTTTTTCAATACTATTATCTGGGTAGAAATGTTTGCTGCATGGGAAGCATCTTCAAATACTGCCACCTCACCAGGATTCAGTAGCTCATAAGCCCAAAATTTTGCAGTCAATGAATCTTCACGGCTAAGATGCTGCGACATAGTATAAATTTCATTGACGGCATTATAGAAAACTGACCCCGGTTGTTCTGAGTAAGGAGGAGGAGGAGGAGGCTGTGTAGCCTCAGCAAGCCCAGGAATAAACGTGCGGTTATTACCCCAATATGGATATACTGGTTGGGAAAAGGGATATTCCCCTGTAGACTCCCATTTACCCGGGCCGGTTGGTAGAACGTAAGTATCTGAAAAAGGATTTTTATAAGCCTCATGCCCGCCATCGGTTTTTGACCATTCAAAAATAGCCCTGGCTATTTGCTTACCAAAGTCAGCAGACCGTTGCAACTCGTCAGCGCCGGCACCAGTCTGAAATTTGGTGTAAAAATCGGCTTCCAATGAGTCAACAGACTTCAATAACTGTGGAGTAGTATGCGGTAATAAATTTTTGAGCATATATGCCAGCGCCGCGTTGGCGCTGGCTGGCCAATGGTATTGCTTTCCATGCTGAATGGCAGGCAACGCTAATCCACCATTGAGCTGTGAAGCTATAGATTGATAACGTGGCATTCCCGGTACAATTGATTCATACAAAGTAAGCCCCATGTAAGCACTAGTACGAGTGGTAACATGTGGAAGTAAGTCCGGGGTGCCCACAAAGAGCTTTTGTTGCATTTTTACCCAGGCAATAGCTACATCGGCGGAAAATTTTTTAGCTGGCGTTCCCCGAACATCACTTCTTTTGCAACTGGTAAAAACCAATAGGATTGTAGCACATCCGAAGAGTATAACAGTGAATAATAAAACTTCGGAAATTTTCTTTTTCATGGAATTCAATTATTTAATAATCAGCAAATGAGGTTATAAAATTAGAATGCCGGAAAAAAAGTGAAGATGCTGAGAAGTCGAAAAAAGATGCTGTAGCGTTATTGCATACGAAGTTTCTTTTGGATGTTAAATTTACCGGCTGGGAGACCGTATTTACCTTTAAATACACGGTTAAAATGTGACCTATTTTCAAAACCACTCATCTCACAAATTTCATCAATACTGAACACAGTGGTTTCTAACAAATACCGGCTATATTCAAGGCGTTTTTCCTGTAACCATTTACCCGGTGTAGTTTGAAAAATATGTCTAAATTCCTGTTTGAATGCAGAAAGGCTCCTGGCGCATAACCGGGCAAATTCATCCAGCGACAGGTTGCTAAAAAAATTTGCTTCCATTATCTCTTTCACAGAAGGCTTCGATGATCTGCAAAGCTCACTTAGAAAGCATTTTAGAGTCCGATGGGCATTATTCGAAAGAATATTTACCAGCAATTCCTCAAACTTAAGCTTAAGTAAGTTTTCGGAGGGTGGGGTCGGCTGGCGGAAGTAGGTCAGTAAAGAATGAAAATAAACGTCCAGCACATCATCAGTAGTAAGGGGAATAATTGTATCGGTTTTTTCATATGAATCTGAAGCGAATAATGGTATTCTATATTTTTGAAATACGGATTTAATAAAATCATCGGGGACAAAAACTCTCAATTCACAAAAGTCTTCCTGTATAATATGGCGGGCGGCAATAATGCTTCCCTTTTTGACAAAACCACATTCCCCCGCTTTGACCTTATAGTCGCCCGAGAGTGTTTTCAATTCCATCTCCCCGGCAATGGCGTATGAAAAAAAATTATCATGCCACCAAAGTTTTTCCTCTGATTCATCTTCTTCTACCGGGCATATGATTTCAGCAAAAAGCAGGTCATCTACTTCAAATTTTTTGAACATATTGCTATTCCCGATAAAATCCTGCACGTTAACCATTACCTGAATTTAACAGGCTATAAAGTTAGCAATCTTACTGCAAAAAGGAATTTATCAACGACAAAAAGTCCAACCATTTACTTTACTTAAAAAATCATATCTCTTACATGCGTTGTTGCACCAAGAGATCTATTTCCTTTTGTCAAAAGTGTCTTTGGTGCATAACGCCAGAGGAGGAGACCGTTAAATAATATCAGGCATTTTTCTTTATGGCTGCAAGCACTGATCCAATTTGTCCGTAGTGATAATAATCATGCTGAATGATCCCGGTAATAAGATATATAAATGAATAGTTTCTTCCCGGGACGGTGTTGTTCCAGCGGTCGACGGGGAAGTTTTCAATTGCCGTGAAAAGATTTTTTTGGCATACTTCAAATTCCCTGCATATAACATCCCAGTCGTCAGGTGCCGGCCAGTCTACGGCAGAGTTATTTTCAACGTCATAATCGTCATTACCGGTTAACTTTTGCAAAGCAAAATTTCTCCATGCAATTATGTGACCTACTAATTCTATAATCGAATGATTATGTCCCTGAATTTTTTTCAATGCTTCCCCAGGCTCTATAGAAAGCACCTTTTCACTAAAATTATCTGTTACCCATGAATCGCCGGTATAAAAATCAGTCAATTGTGTTTTGAACCTTTCTACAACAGCTTTAATTTCACTATTATGTTCCATAAGTTGGTGGTTTAAATTATAGAAAATGTCTTAGCGGTTTTATGCAAAAATAAATAAGTGGATTTTAGAAAACACCGGCTCTATAGCCATTGTGCTACTTCATCTTGAAGAAAGTTCATTTTGAACCTTGAACTTTGAACTTGCATTTGTGTGTATTGCAGGTTTAATTAAAATGTTGTTTATAGGGGTAATACGTATCAGAATATTGGCTAATTAGCGTGTTAGCTAATCAGCTAATCAGATCATATCCTTCAGCTTCTCCACTACTTTATCAATTTCTTCTTTGGTGTTGTATTTACTAAAAGAAAATCTTACCGTAATTTGATTTGGGTTATTGCTGATAGCCCTGATTACATGACTGCCTGCATCAGCCCCGGAAGTACACGCACTGCCTCCGCTTGCGCAAATATTATTGATATCAAGATTATAAAGCAGCATTTCTGATTTTTCTGTTTTCGGAAATGCCGTGCTTAAAACAGTGTAGAGGCTTTTGCCACCGGGATCTCCATTAAAGTATACTCCCGGAATGTTTTCCTGCAGTTTTCCTTTCATATAATTTTTGAGGTCACTGATATATTCACGATCCTTATCATGATTTGCCGTTGCAATTTCAAGGGCTTTGGCAAAACCTACAATACCATAAATATTTTCAGTACCGGCACGCATGTTACGTTCCTGGCTGCCGCCATTTATGAATGGGTTTATTTTTACGTTCTCGTTGATATATAGCATACCAATGCCTTTGGGGCCGTGAAATTTATGGGCGGCACCGGTTATGAAATGCACGGAGAGTTTTCTAATGTCGAATGAATAATGCCCGACCGTCTGTACAGTATCTGAATGAAAAATTGCCTGGTATTTTTTGCAAAGTTTTCCTACTGCCTCAATGTCTGTTATATTACCGGTTTCATTATTTGCGTGCATTAAGGTTACAAAGCATTTTTGGTTGCTTTCTTCCAGTAGTTTTTCAAGGTGGGTCATATCAATATGGCCGTTGGGTAATACATTGACATAAGATATATCTGCTGCGCCTGTCCTGCCGAGCTGCTCTACACTATGTAGCGTGGCATGGTGTTCCAATGGCGATGTTATAATTTTTTTACAACCAAGATCGCGAATGGCTGCATTAATGGCGGTGTTGCTGCTTTCTGTGCCACCACTTGTAAAGAATATTTCTGCAGGATGGGCATTTAATATTTTGGCGACAGACTTCCTGGCCATTTCAATGGCCATCCTCGTTTCACGGCCGTAAGAGTATATAGAAGAGGGGTTCCCAAACTTTTCTGTTAGATAAGGCATCATTGATTCAAGCACTTCCCGGTCCAGTGCGGTAGTAGCCGCATTGTCAAAATAAATTCTATCCATAATAAATGAAAACGAAGGGTTTTTGATCTAAAAATTCAGCTCACCTTCATAAATAATTTGCGAAATTATTAAAAAGAAAATAAAGGCCGTTTATTGGGGCGCGTTCCGATGGTGCAACCGGATTCCGGTGGACAATACCACAATCCCAGCTAATTGTGTAACCAGTCTGCCGCCGGCAAGCCGCGGCGGCATTATTACTTTCGAAAAAATGAGTGGGGAAAATCACATCGCCTCATGAATATCCCGCATGATTTTCTTGGCAATATTTTCAGCAGTCGTTTCAAAATTGCTCTCGGAATAAATTCTTATAATAGGCTCTGTGTTACTGGTTCTAAGATGCACCCAGTCTCCATTAAATTCAATTTTCAGCCCATCATCGGTGTTGATCGGGTTGTTCCTGTATTTATCTTTTATCTTTTTAAAAACTTCTTTTACATCAACATTTGTCTCTAATACAATTTTATTTTTTGAAATAAAATAATCGGGATAAATACCCCGTAAATGGTTGATGGTCTTTTGCGAGTGCGCGAGGTGGGTGAGAAATAAACCGATCCCAATAAGAGCATCGCGGCCGTAATGAAAATCGGGGACGATAATGCCGCCATTTCCTTCACCGCCGATTACAGCATTTACTTCTTTCATTTTATTTACAACATTTACCTCACCCACAGGCGAGGGAAAATATTCGCCCCCATGCTTCTCTGTAATTTCTTTTAGGGCTTTGGTCGATGACATATTGCTTACCGAATTTCCTTTCCTATGACTTAAGACATAATCTGCAACAGCAACCAAAGTGTATTCCTCCCCAAACATGCTCCCATCTTCACATACAAAGCAAAGCCGGTCAACATCAGGATCGACGGCAATTCCCAGGCTGGCGTTTTGTCTTTTTACTTCTTTGCTGAGGCCCATTAAATGAGCAGGAAGTGGCTCAGGATTGTGGTCAAATTTTCCATTGATTTCACCATTTAAAACAATAACGTCTTTTACACCCAATGCTTTCAGCAAAGCCGGAATATATATGGATCCCGAACTGTTAATAGCATCAACTACTATTTTATATTTTGCTTTTTTTATAGCGTCTACGTCAACAAGCTCATAATTTACTACCGCACTGATGTGCTTTTGGAGGTAAGAATCGTCCTCTGTGTATTTGCCCGTTTTGTCTACTGTGGCAAAAATAAAATCTTCCTTTTCAGCCAATTCCAGTATTCTCTCACTTCCTTCGGCGTTGATAAATTCGCCATGTTTATTGACCAGCTTCAATGCATTCCACTCCCTTGGATTATGACTCGCGGTTATAATAATTCCGCCAGCTGCCTCTTCATATTTTACGGCAATTTCAACAGTAGGTGTAGTGGTAATACCCAGGTCCATGACGTCAAATCCGCATGCAATAAGGGTATTGGCGCATAAATTGCTTACCATTTCACCACTTATCCTGCCATCGCGGCCAATAATAATCGTCTTGCTGCCGCAATCCTGGCTATTGAGCCAGGCAGCAAATGCAGCGGTAAATTTTACAATATCCGGGGGTGTAAGATTTTCTCCCGGCTTTCCTCCAATGGTTCCCCTTATGCCCGAGATGCTTTTTATCAGTGCCACGTATTCAAAGTATTTAGGTTGTAAAGTTAAAGCAATTGTGTTAATGTACTAATTCGTTTATTGGTTAACGAATTACAAATTACATTTGCTAACAAATCAGTGATAAATGGAAACTACCCCCTGGTTTAAAGATTGGTTCAATTCACCATATTATCACCAGTTATATTTTAAAAGGGATGAAGCTGAAGCGGCTAAATTTATTAATAAATTAATTGACTACCTTAAGCCGCCCCCGGGATCACTGATGCTGGATATAGCCTGTGGCAGGGGCCGTCATTCACGGCAACTTGCATCAAAAGGCTTTAATGTTACCGGTATTGATCTTTCAACAGACAGCATCAAGGAAGCCAAGAAGTACGAAGCTGAAAATTTGCAGTTTTTTGTCCATGATATGAGACTTCCTTTCTGGATAAATTATTTTGATTACGCCTTTAATTTTTTCACCAGCTTTGGCTATTTTAATACAAGAAGGGAGCATGATAATTCCATAAGAACGATTGCCCAGTCGATAAAGCCCAACGGCATTTTTGTTTTGGACTACCTTAATGTTCACTATGCTGAGGACCACCTGGTACATAAATCTGAAATACAGATTGACGACATAACCTATTTTATTACAAAATGGTTTGATGAAACCCATTTTTATAAAAAAATAGTTGTGGAGGATGATGAGCTTGACAATCCAATAGAGCACCAGGAAAAAGTGGCTAAATTTTCTTTAGGGGATTTTACTGAGATGTTCTCTTATCATCAATTACAGCTCCAGGAAGTATTTGGTGATTATAGCTTCAACAGTTACCATGTAAAAAACTCCCCCCGGATGCTGATGATAGCAAAAAAAATTGTTCATTGAGACGCAGACTGCAATAAAAATAATTTAATGCTATTGTAATTCCCAGATGTAAAACATTAGTTATATAGGCCGAAGTATTGGTAATGAAGGGATAACGGTGACGGCCCGCGAAAAAACAATAAAACAATTAAACAATTTAGCAATATTTATGGACGGGCATAAGGTCCCCCCAGTCAACTCACTTCTTATTATTCACCAACATCCATTTGGCTGTTTCATACATTGCCGATGTAAGCTCACTCAAATTATATCTTACAGAATCATTTTGCTCCGGTGTAAGAGGCACCACATCCGGGCTTAACGGCATCAGCTCCTCTTTTTTTATCCGCAGGTTTTTTACAAAATAATAATCGTTCGTAACTACCCCAATGTTTCCTTCATCGTGATGTATAATAAATGCCGCATCTGTTTTATTTTTAGAATGCAGAACATCCCTCCCCAACGTCGTGTTAGTATAAGACATATGGAGCATACCTGCAAGAGTAGGCAGGACATCGATTTGAGAAACCACCTCAGTCCTTAACTGTGGAGTTATCAGCTGGGGGGCATAAAACAATAACGGGATATGCTCGTCGCTTAACCGCCCTGATGTCCATGCGCCGGGGTACATCGCCGAAGCTTCCCCTTCAACACCATGGTCACCTGTGAAAATAAAAATGGTGTTATTGAACCAGGTATGTTTTTTTCCCTCCTCAATTAATTTCTGAAAGCAATAATCAGTATAACAAAATGATTGAAATTCTATCAATGATTCAAAACCATACTTCCTGAGTGTATCTTCGTTTACGATTCTTTTGTCAAAATCAACATCCTCGGGTGGAATGCTGAATGGACGGTGATTATCCGCGGTTTGAATTACAGCAAAAAAAGGTTTTTTTTGCTTTGAAAAAACATCTTCTGCTTCAAGGAAAAGATTTTTATCACTGATGCCCCAAACATTTAACGGGGGGGATTTATAAGAACCTTCCTGGTAAAGCTTAAGGTTGTCAATATTTTTTACAAGGCCTTCGAAATTATTAAAATCACTGCTGCCTCCAAGAAAATAAAACTTGTCATAATCAACGAATTCATTTATGATGGTATGCTGGCGAACTGCCTCTGGATTGCGTGTGGAAAATTCAGAAAGCTGAACATCGGGTGTACCCGTCAGCACACCAAAAACACCACGGGCAGTACCGAAAGTAGGGCTGAAACACCGGTTAAAAAACAAGCCGCTATCGCACATCTTCTTAAAATAAGGTGTGGTGTTAAGCGGGTTCCCGCTCATACTGCTTTTGTACATGCTAAAGCTTTCGCAAATGATTAAAACCACGTTGGGCCGGCTTTCCAGGGCTTTACTATCGGGCAGAACCTCTCTCGTATAAACCTTATCTGAAATAGTCTGAGAATCGAGCTGAAGAAAATTGGCAATGATTGGAAAATAAGCCTTGGCCTTTGCATCCTCAAAAGAAGGTTTCCGGAATTGCAGCGTTGTAAAAAAATTCTGAAGTGGATTTAATGCCACATACGATTTAAAATTATCATTTAGCTCAAAGGCATCTTTCCATTTTATTGGCCTGAATGAAAACACGCCATACAGGCACCAGCCCAAAAAAAATATGGCCCCCGCATGCCACCGTTTTTTGTAAATAATATTAGCTGTGAGATTTCTTTTCAGTGTTTGAACATGAGTTTTTTTAAAAACCCTGGACATGAAGATTACCGTAAGAACCAATGCCGTTATAATCCAAACCATCGGGTAACTTTGCCAGAGCATTTTAAAAGAAATTACCGGGTCTTCTGCAAAATTGAGTGCACTTGCATTTATTCGTGTGTGGTTGTAACTGAAGTTCCCAAAATCTGCCCCGAAGAAAAACAGGACGACAAGTGTTGTAATTGCCAGGTAATAAGACCATAAACGCTTATTCCTTTCAGAAAAAAAAGGAGAAAATTTTGGGTACACAGAGAGTATGGCAATGGGCAAAAGAATCATGGAGATCCATTTTGCATCAAACCGGAAACCCAGCCAGAATGACGGCAGCAGTGAGGCAAAAGGAATATTAACCGGCTTGAATAAAAAAACGGTTGATACTCTGAAGATGGTAAATATCAGCACGTATATCAACCACAATACAAACAGCCATTGAATGGTTAAAGGAGCCGTTGTAGGCAATTTGGCTTTTAAAATCATATTGTAAAAAACGCGAAGTTACTACTATCCTGCATTTTTTTATTTTCTCCCGTTTCTTTTTGAGTTATTCAGCATCATATACCGGGCCGTTTCATACCAGGCCTGGGCAAATATTTTTATTGTGTTATGGTCTTCCATTACCTTAGGAGTTTGGGCTAAGGAGCTATCACTACTAGCCGATCTGAAATCTTCTGTACCGCTTAAAAGATTATGTACATAGCAGTATTCATCTGTTACAATTCCTATTTGCTTGAGATTGGGATCAAATAAGAATGCTGCATTTTCAAAAGACACTGATTTTTTTTGAATTGTATCAAACAAATTTTTTCCCAGCGTTGTATTTACAAATGGAATATGGGCAAGTGCCGTTGCAGAAGGCAAAAGATCAAGCTGGGAACAGGTTTTGTTAATACGTTGGGGAGTAAGCAAAAATGGTGAGTAAAAAAGCAACGGAACATGTTGGGTAGTCAATCCATCTACAGTCCAGGCTTTAGGAAACATGCTACCCGCCTCGCCCCTGATGCCATGATCACCCACAAAAACAAAAATAGTATTATTAAAATACTTCTCTTTTTTAGCGGCTTCAATAAATGTTTCAAAACTGAAATCAGTATAGCGGAATGCGTTTAACTCTGCATTGCTTTCAAATCCGAATCTTTTTAAAGAATCCGTGGAATATTTTTTTAGCCTGAAGACTGCCTTATCTTCATCCGGAATTGTATAAGGCCGGTGGTTATCGGCCGTTTGAATGACTGCAAAAAAGGGATGGCTTTGCGTTTTAAAAACATCGTTCGCTTCCAGGAAAAGGCTTTTGTCACTAATACCCCACACATCAATTGTTTTGGCTTTATGGCTGTCTTCTTCATACAAACGAAGCCCTGTAATATTATTAGTAAGCAACCCACGAACATTAGCCCAGCTTAAACTGCCGCCTAAAAAATAAAATTTATCGTAGCCATTATAATCATTAATGATTGTATGCTGGTCAACTGCAGCAGGATTGCGACTTGCGGTATTGGGGTATTCAACATCGGGGATCCCTGTTACAACTGCCCATACCCCACGGGCTGTACCATAAGAAGGAGTAAAACATCGATCGAAAAAAATACCTTGTTTGCACATTTCATTGAAATAGGGCGTCGTGTTTAACGGATTTCCCCACATGCTGCTTTTGTAGGCACTAAAACTTTCACATATAACAACAACTAGATTGGGGGTATTTACAGCAGGTTGTGGCCTAAAAATTCTTTTATAATTTAAAACGGCGCTGTCAGCATTTTCGATCCCCAGGTATTGGGCCATCAAAGGATAATACTCTTTTACTTTTTTTACATCGTAGGTAGAATACCTGAATTGCAGGGTACTTAAAAAACTCTGGACAGGATTTAAAGACAGGTTGGCTTTGAAATCATCATCAAAAGAAAATGCATCACTCCAGCGCAAAGGATACTGATTTAGCCTGCCGAAAATACCTATCCCTAATATTAACGTAAAAGCAATACCATAAAATATTGCCGCAATGCTTCTCCTGGGTAAAGCGGTACGTTGTATTTTTTTATACGACCATGATATGAATCCATATAATAATACTGCAGAGATAATAACCAGGATCAATAAAGTAAATACCGGGTAAGTTTGCCAAACCATGTGCATGGAAATTTTGGCATCCCCTGCATAATTTAATACGCTTGCATTTAGGCGCTGATGCAGGTAATCATAATGCTCAAAGTCGACAGCATAGAGTAATGACAGTACCAGGGCTGTTAAAAAAAAATAAACTTTGAAAATTGTCCTCGAAAGGGGATGCTCAAATGGATTGCAGTTTTTTGTGCCCCAAAGCCAGGCAAGAACCAGGGCAAATAATATCGCCATATATGTCAGGGATGAAATGGGAACATGCCCCTTTTTCATAAAGATAATCAGCAGCGCCATCACCAGCATGGTTATCACGAGTTGTAAAATACTACCTGCCGAAAGGCGTTTTTTTTCATTATAACTCAACCGGAGGTTCCCAATCAGAAATGGGAAAAGTACAATACCACACACGATCCTGATATCAAAATGCAACCCGAGCAGGAAAGCCTTAAAACTGTTTGAAAAAGAATATTGGGCCGGCCTGAAATGCAGAAAAAATATCAGCCTCATTATAACCATACATACTAAAAAAGCAATCCCTGTTGCAAACATCCATTTAACCAGGCGGGGAAAATTTGCAATCTTCATGAAGAGAGATGTTCGTTTTATAGGTTATGAAAATGACGCGCTGGAATATTTTGGAATCAAAAGGCAAATGTAAATATTTAGCTACGTATTCCTGCAATGGCTATTTTTGCTGTGATGATCTCTTCAGAAATTATGCCTGGCATGTATATTCCGGATGGGATAAAACAGCTCGACTATTTTTTATTTAGAAAGATAAACGGTGAATGGCACAACTCTTTTTTTGATGGGATAATACCATTTATCCGTGAATCCTACCTGTGGCTTCCCTTTTATTTTTTTCTTATTCTATTTACGACTATAAATTTTAAAGTGAAAGGGTGGTACTGGGTCTTGTTTTTTATAGTGACCGGAATGCTCAGTGATTTTGTAAGCAGTACACTGATAAAAGGCAGCTTTATCCGGCTTCGCCCCTGCCACGATCCTTCACTGGCAGATAAGATACGATTCCTCGTAAGCTATTGCCCCACCAGTTCGGGTTTTACATCTTCTCATGCAGTCAATCATTTTGCGTCGGCGATGTTTATTTTTACAACTTTCAAAAAGGTGGTAAGCCCTGCCTGGGTATATCTTTTTTTGTGGGCATTTTTTATTTCCTATGCCCAGGTTTATGTGGGTGTGCACTTTCCACTGGATATTTTTTGTGGAGCAATAGTTGGTTTAATTCTTGGATACATCCCGGCAAAAATCTTTAACAATAGAATTGGGCTGGAAGGCCGGAACTGAAAAAAAATATGATTGAATTTATCATTTTAGCCTGCCTTATACTGCTCAACGGTTTGCTCGTTATGAGTGAGCTCGCTCTCATATCAGCAAAAAAAAACCGGCTGGAGAGCAGTGCTGCCAAAGGAGACAGGAAGTCAAAAGCAGTGCTTGAACTCAAGGAAAACCCGGACGTGTTTCTGTCCACCACTCAAATTTATATTACCCTTATTGCCATTTTAACAGGTGTTTATTCCGGTGAAAAGTTTGGCGCTTATTTAAAACCCTACCTCGAAAAGATTGATCTTTTAAGACCATATGCCGGAACTATTTCAACGGTTTTAATTGTAATTGTAGTTACTTTTTTGTCTATTCTCTTTGGTGAATTAATTCCAAAAAGGTTTGCCATTTTAAGGCCTGAGAAAATAGCCAAAAATGTAGCCGGGCCTATAAAAATACTTAGCCGGGTTTCCTACCCGGTTGTATGGCTGCTTAGCAGCATAAGCATAGGTTTCTTTAAGTTGTTTAAACTACACCAGCACAAAGATAACCAGGTTACGGAAGAGGAAATTAAAGCAATGATTAATGAGGGAAGCGAGCTGGGAGCTATCGAGGAGGAAGAAAAGGATATTATTGAAAGGGTGTTCCATCTCGGCGACAGGAATATTACTTCCATTATGACGCACCGTACCGATATTATATGGCTTGATATCACAGAAGACCGTAAGTCAGTAAAAGAAAAGATAAAGGAACACCAGCATTCTGTGTACCCGCTTTGCGAAGAAAACATTGATACGATAAA
>Ga0068860_100003087_pt1 | contig 17227 bp, 14 predicted proteins | sample KBSSwiS32_FD_66597 | JGI IMG/M metagenome (GOLD analysis project Ga0068860, IMG submission 66597) | Switchgrass rhizosphere microbial communities from Kellogg Biological Station, Michigan, USA - KBS Switchgrass S3-2 | ecosystem: Host-associated > Plants > Roots > Rhizosphere > Soil ... | reverse complement strand
GCAACCATTATCTCCACGACGCGAAGCTGCGCGACAATCCGCCTGCGTTCCGCGGCGCGGCGCCCGACGTCCAGGAGACCAACCCCTATGGCTTCCAGGAGCATCGCTACGACAAGACGCAGAAGGGCAATCTGGCCTTCCTCAAGCGGCTGCGCGCAGTGCTCGACGAATATCCCGGACGCGTCGCTGTCGGCGAAGTCGGTGACGGCGCGCGCTCGCCCGAAACCGTCGGGCGCTACACCAAGGGCGGCGACCGGCTCCATCTCTGCTACACCTTCGACCTGTTCGGCCCCGACTTCACGCCCGCTTATTTCCGCGCCGCGATCGGCCGCTTCGAGAAGGCTGCGCGGCAGGGCTGGGTGTGCTGGGCATTCTCCAACCACGACGTGATGCGCCACGTGTCGCGCTGGACGCCGCCGGGCGAGAATCCGGCCGCGGTCGCCCGCCTCGCCATCGCGCTGCTCGTCGCGCTGCGCGGTTCGATCTGTATCTATCAGGGCGAGGAACTCGGGCTGACCGAGGCCGAACTGCGCTTCGAGGATCTGCGCGATCCCTACGGCATCCGCTTCTGGCCGTCGTTCAAGGGCCGCGACGGCTGCCGCACGCCGATGGTGTGGGAAGCCGGAGCGGACCATGGCGGCTTCACCACCGGTACGCCCTGGCTGCCGGTGCCGGCGGCGCATCGCGCCGCGGCGGTCGACGCGCAAGCGACGGACGACGCTTCGGTGCTCGCCACCTATCGCGCGACGATCGCCTTGCGCCGCGCGCACCCGGCGCTGCGCGCCGGTTCGATCCGGTTCCTCGAGGCTTCCGAAACGGTGCTGGCCTTCCTCCGCACGGATGACGAGGTGGGAGAGACGATCCTGTGCCTGTTCAATCTGTCGCCCGCACCGGTGACATGGCGCGCGCGCGGCATGTCGGGGCGGGTCGATGCCATGCTCGCGGGAGCGCCAGCCCGCGAGGGCAAGGACTTGATATTGCCCGGTTGGGGACATGCGATGATGAGGTTGCGCCGCGATCCCTAGCCGGTTCGGGCCGGAGACGCCGCCGCCGTGACCACCGGCAAAGTAAACCGGAAATCGGTCCCGCCGGCGGACGTGCCCGCCAGCCAGATCTTGCCGCCATGCGCTTCGACGATGGTCCGGCAGATCGACAGGCCGATGCCCATGCCCGAGGTCTTGGTCGAGGTCAGCGTCGAGAACAGAGCGGCGCGTAAATCGTCGGTTATGCCGATGCCATTGTCCGCCACGGCGATTTCCACGAGCTTGCCCCTGGATGTGGCCGTGATCCGGATGGTACGGTTCTGACAGGATTCGAGCGCGTCGATGGCATTGCGGACGAGGTTGATGATCACCTGCTCGATCTGGATGGAGTCCACCATGACCATCGCGACGTCCGGGGATATCTGGATTTGACAATCCACTCCGGCGCTCCCGGCATCGACGAGCGCGAGGGTGCAGGCGTCGTCGACCAGCGCGCTCACGGCCACGGCCCTCCGCTCGATGCGGTCCTGCTTCACCAGTTCGCCCAGGCGCCACACGATCTGACCGGCGCGCAAGGCGTTCTCTTCCGCGCCCTTCATCACCTCCCTCAGTTTCACCAGATCGATGGGGCCATGCTCGGCAATGATGTGACGGCCGGCGCGGACGTAATTCGCGATGGCGGCGAGCGGCTGGTTGAGTTCGTGGGCGATGATCGAAGCCATCGTGCCCATCGCATTGTGACGCGAAACATGAATCAGTCGGGATTCCGCATTGTTGAGCTTTTCCGTCGTCAGGCGCAGTTCCGCCAGACTCGTGGTCATGCCCGCCGCTATCGTTATCGCGTCGGATTTCCGATCGATCAGGCTTTCTTCCTGCTTGGGGTCGACAGTCACTTCGACTGTGCGTTTCATGAACGGTCGCCGGCTTGCGGTGTCGTCGATGCCAACCCGCCGGCAATTGCGATCGCTTCGGCGATGCTCTTTATGCCGAGCTTGCCCATCGCGGTCGCACGATGCATTTCGACCGTGCGTGTGCTGAGCGAGAGCCGGTGCGCCACGACTTTGTTCGGCAAGCCCTTCATCAACTCGGTGACGACTTCGGCCTCCCTCGGCGTCAGCCGACCGAACAATTTGCGAGCCGTGTCGCGTACCAGCGTGGTGCGGGTGATTTCCGAGAGAATCGCGAAGGCGCGGTTCAACGCAATGTCAATCGCCCCGGCTTCGAACGGCTTTTCGAGAAACTCGATGGCGCCCAGCTTCATGGCGCTGACAGCAATCGCAATGTCGCCATGCGCGCTCATGACGATCACAGGCCATCTTATATTTCGCGCTGCCAGTTCCGTCAGACATTCGATCCCGCTCATATCCGGCATCCGAATGTCGAGCAGGATGGGCGCCGGTTCCAGTGACGGCAATATTGCGAGAAAATCTTCGGCCCCGGAAAACGGCCAGGCCGTGATTTTCATGGTCGCAAGCAAAAAATGGAGAGACTTTCGCAATTCACTATTGTCGTCAATGACATAGATCATTGCGGTCGGGGGCGGTTGGCCGTTGGACCCGGCCGATGCTTCAGTCCGTATATCGGTCATTGTCCCTCCAGATGGGCGGGAGCCTTGTAATGACTCTCTCGAAATTGTTTCGCGCCCGCGAAACATGCCATCCTGCAACAGGATCGGCAAATTTGCAAAATTAATCTATGTTTTTTTTTACGGAACTTTAATGAAGTCTGAAAGTTCCCTCGCCGATGCCGGGCGAATATGGACGTTCCACATACAATAAAATCTCCAGGGGTTCATGTTTTCGTGCGCTGCCGAGCCCATGAACGGCCGAGTCGCTATGGACGAGGCAAGAGTTTGATCGACGCGCGTTGGGCAGGCAATCAGCGCCTTGTCTTCACCCCGAAGCGAGGACGCAAACGGCTATTCAGCGAACGACGTCATTCCGCCCTACCGGGCGGCGTCTGCGGACGGGTCCGGCCGATTTGAGCGGCGCGCATGATAAAACCGCTGACTTTGCGGGGGATATTCGCTCGATCCCATAATCACGTCACCGCATGTGGTTAACGAAAGCCTTGGACCAGAATCGCATTTTCCCGGTCTGGCTGATCATGCCGCAAGCGTGCAGGTCGCGATGCTCCAGAGGGAGGAGCGAGGTGTGATGTTGGAGATTGCGACAACTTCCGGGGCGGCATTTTCCGGGTCCGATCCCGAGCCTGCCTCCGCGGCAGCGGCGCGATGCGCGGCAATCGACCGCTACCAGATCCTTGACACCCCGCCCGAACCCGATTTCGACGATATCGCAAAACTCGCGGCGACGATCTGCAAGACACCATTCGCCGCGATCGCCTTCGTCGACGCCGAACGCCTGTGGTTCAAGGCGGAAATCGGCCTCGGCATCCGCGAGGCGCCGATTGCACCCTCATTCTGCGCCCGTGCCATCACGCAGGACGACGTCTTCGTCGTCGAGGATGCCGCGCTGCACCCGGAATTCGCCGCCAACCCCCTGGTCACCGCAGCGCCTCGCATCCGCTTTTACGCCGGCATGCCGGTGTTCGCGTCCGACGGCACGGCGATCGCGACCTTGTGCGTCGTCGATACCGCGCCCCGGCCCGAAGGAATCACCAGCGAACAGCGACTGACGCTGCGCGTTCTCGCGGCGCAGGTGGAGGCGCGGCTCGAACTGCGGCGCACGATCATCGAACGGGATTCGCACGCGGCCGAGGAGCGCGCGATGTCGCTGCAGTTGCGCTACGCCGCCAATCATGATTCGCTGACCGGGCTGCCCAACCGCAATCTGTTCCACACGCGCCTCGACGAAGCCGTCGCGGCGTCTGCCGCTCGGGGCGGACGGACCGCGATGATGCTGGTCGATCTCGATCATTTCAAGCAGGTCAACGATTCAATGGGGCACGATGCCGGCGATGCGCTGTTGTGCGATTTCGCGGGGCGGCTGCAGGCGATGGTCAGGGCCACCGACACCGTGGCGCGGCTGGGCGGCAACGAGTTCGGTATCGTGCTGACGAACATTGGTGCCGAGACGGGGTTCGAGGCGATGATGGTATCGCTCGGCGCGCGTATGCGGGAACCGTACCGCCATCATGGCCGGGTGCCCGAGTCCCGGGCGAGCGTGGGGATCGCGAGCTATCCGGATCATGCCCTGACCGCCGCGGGGCTGATGAAGTGCGGCGATCTGGCTTTGGCCGCGGCGAAGGTGACTCGCGGCTGCGCAATCGTCTTCCGGCCCGAAATGGCCGAGGATCTCGAGCAAGGAACCCTCCTGCTTGCCACGGTATGGGACGCGATCGAGGCTGACGAGATCATGCCCCATTATCAGCCCAAGATCGACCTGGCGAGCGGCGCTATCGCCGGCTTCGAAGCCCTTTTGCGCTGGGAGCAACCGACCGGGGCGATCGGACTTCCGGAGATGTTCGTCGCCGCCTTTGCCGATCGCGAACTCGCGATCGCACTCGGCGCCAGAATGATCGATCGCGTGCTCGACGACGTGCGGCGCTGGGTCGATGCCGGCATCGCTTTCGGTCATGTTGCGATCAACGCCTCTGCGGCCGATTTCGCCGGCAATGATTTTGCCGAGCGCCTGCTCGCCGCGATCGCACTGCGCGGCCTTTCGCCGGGCCTGATCGAACTGGAAGTGACCGAAGGTGTGTTTCTCGGCCGCGCCGCCCATCATGTCGCGCGCGCCCTGTCGGTCCTGAACGCGCACGGCATCCGCATCGCGCTCGACGATTTCGGCACTGGCTATGCGTCACTGACGCATCTCAGGCAGTTTCCGGTTCACGCACTCAAGATCGATCGCTCGTTCGTTGCCGGTCTCGGCAGGAGCGCCGACGATGCGGCGATCGTCCGGGCCCTGATCACGCTTGGTACCAGCCTTGGAATCGAGACCGTCGCCGAGGGCATCGAAACATTCGAACAGGCGTCATTCGTCCGGTCCCACGGCTGCACTCTGGGGCAGGGCTTTCTGTTCGGGACCGCAATACCCGCGCGCGATGTCCCGGGACTCATCGCGAACGCCCAGCCGAGGGCGGCGTCGGCGGCCTGCTGACGTGCATTCCGCGACATTTCGTTTGATGAAAGATCATATCATGGCCTTGATTTCGTTGCTCTATGTGAGCGAAGGCCGGCTGAATCCGGACACTGTCGAGGCCGATGTCGGCGCGATCGTTGCCAGGGCCGTGCGCTACAATCCAGCACATGGCCTGACCGGCGCGCTCCTGTTCACCGGCGTGCATTTCGCGCAGCTGCTGGAAGGCAGCAGCCGCGACGTCGACACGTTGATGCTGGCGATTTGCGACGACGATCGTCACGCCAATGTCGTCGTGGTGGATCGGCAGAACCTGGACGCGCGCCGCTTCCCCGACTGGAGCATGGCTTATTTCGGCCCTTCGCAATTCGTGTCGCGCCATGTCCTGCGGCTGTTGAGCGATCCGCCGCCCGCCGAACGCCGCCGCGCCGCCCGCCGGCTCGCAGAACTGCTGCACGCGTTCGCGACCGACTAATTCGGCCCGATCATCTCGACCGAGATGACTTCATTGCCATAGATCACGCCTTCGATCATCACCTGCTGTTCGATCAGATGATGCGGAATACGGTCCATTTCGAGCCATATTTCACTACCGTCGTGCCTGCGCAATGCATAGCACGACCCCTTGTGGATCAATTCCCCGGCATGCTGGCGACAGGCATCCGGCGCGGACGGAGCGGGCGTGGGACCCGCGTCGAGTCTGTTTACCATCGGATCGGCTCCAAGGTTAACCCTCAGCGTCATCCTCTCCCTTCGCCGGCAGCTTATAGGGAAATTTCGCCTTGGCAAGCCATCGGTTTGGCGCTGCGGCTCGACGAGCCTGCGGCACCCGCGACGTCGACAGAGCCGCCAATCGCCTCAGAACGGCGCGCCATCGGCTTCGTCATCGAGCGGCGTCGCCTGATCGAGGTGCAGATAGAGCGCGCTGAAATCGCCCACGACCCGCAAGCGCTCCCAGTCGCTGAAGGTCAGATAGCGTTTCTCGCGGTGGATCAGCCCGTCGGCGGTCAGCGACTTCAACGTCCGGTTGATGTGGACCGGTGTCAGTCCGACCGCGTCGGCGAGCTGCTCCTGGTTCATCGGCAACACATAGCCATCGGCCTCGGCGATGCCGGCGGCCTGCATCCGGACGGCGAACTCGCACAGCAGATGGGCAACCCGCGCGCGCGCGTCGCGCCGCCCGATATTGACGATCCATTCGCGAAAGATCGACGCCTCGACCAGCGCATCGATCCACATCGCCCGGCCGATCGTCGGATGGCTGAGCACGAGATCCTGCAGCGCTTCGCGGTCGATCTCGGCGGTGTGAAGCCGCGTCAGCGCCTGCACATTATGGTCGGCGCGGTTGAGGAACAGATGCTGGAGGTCGAGGAAGTCGCCGGGCATGTGGATCGAGACGATCTGCCGCGCACCGGTTGCGGTGACCTTCTGGCGATAGGCCAGTCCCTCGATGACGAACATGCAATGCTTGCGGGCCGGCGCGCCTTCGTGGACGATATAGGCGACGGGCTCGTAACTCCGGCGTATACAGGGCAGCGCCAATATGGCCGTCCGGTCGTCTTCGTCGAGGACCGCACGCGTGCTGAGTTTTCGCACCATTTTCGACAGGATATGATCTCGCAGCATGCATGCTCTCCACGGGCGGGAGCTCACGCATCTCTCAGTCGCCGGGACCCGTTTAGAACGCCTGGCGATGCCGCGTCATAACATGCGACGGCGGGCATGAACAAACAAACCGGACATTTATCTTACTGATCCATGTTTTACGTTAGGTCCGCCGGTACTCGGTCGCGCCCGACAACCGACCAGCACGGGCGCACGGCACAGGCTGCATCCTTCGGCACATTCGCCGCGTTCTATGCCAATGACCCCGATCATCGGCACCGCGGCATGGGCGATTCCCCGGAAAAGCGCGCCTTGCTTTCCGACCGCGGGTTCGGCGCTCGAGCGCTATGCGTCACGTTTTTCAGGCGTCGAGATCAACTCGTCCTTCTACCGCGCACATCGGCCCGCGACCTGGGCGCGGTGGGGCGAGAGCGTTCCGGCCGACTTCCGCTTTGCGCTGAAAATGCCCAGGACCATCAGTCATGAGCGGCGCCTTGCCGGATGCGCCGATCTCGTCGCCCGCTTCCTCGACGAGACCGCGCCGCTCGGCGCGAAGCGCGCAGTGCTGCTGCTGCAATTGCCGCCCAAATTCGCCTATGACGATGCGCTTGTCGGCGCGTTCCTGGCCATGCTGACCGAATTGAGCCCGGCCGCGATCGCCTGCGAGCCGAGGCATCCCAGCTGGTTCGAAAGCGGGCCGGATCACGCGCTCGCCCGGCTTCGCGTAGCGCGTGTCGCCGCCGATCCGGCATGCGTTCCCGCGGCCGCCCAGCCGGGCGGCTGGCGCGGCTTGACCTATTGGCGATTGCACGGGTCGCCGCGCATCTATCGATCCTCCTATGACGACGGCCGGCTCGACGTGCTGGCCCGTCAGCTCGGTGGCGTGGCGGTCGGGCCGTCATGGTGCATCTTCGACAATACCGCGTCGGGTGCGGCGACGGACGACGCTCTCGCGCTGAGCGATCGCCTGGCGAAAAGTTTGAATCGGGACACACGATGAAGCCGGCCGGATCCGTACTGACCGCAGTCAACGTCTCGGTCGGTCCCATTTTCGGGTTCAGTCGATATCGACCAGCTCCGATGGCCGGACGCGATGGTCGAGCTGCTCCATCCCGCATTGCCGCGGCGCCTTGTCGGGGCGCCATCGTACCAGTCCGGTGCCATGGCGAAATCGTTCGCCCGTCACCTGATCATAAGTCACTTCGACGACCAGCTCGGGCTTGAGCGGATACCATTCGCTTTCGCCGCCATTGTTCCAGCGGCTGGGACCGCCCGGGGCCTTGCCGGTGAAGCCGGGCGGCTCGATCAGGGCTTCGAGCCTTTTGGTCAGCGCCGCCTTGTCTTCGTTGCCCAGCGCCGAGGTGAAGCCGACATGGTCAAGCAGCCCGGCATCGTCGTAGAGCCCGAGAAGCAGCGAGGCGATGAGCGGGCTGTTCTTGCCGCGCCTGAAGCCGCCCACGACGCAGTCGGCAGTGCGGTGCCGTTTGATCTTGCGCATCGCACGCTCGCCGGGCCGATAGGGCGCGTCGAGCGGCTTTGCGATGACGCCATCCAGCGCGCCGCCGCTACGCGCCAGCCACGCGACACCAATTTCGCGGTCCCGCGTCGCGGGGGACAGCAGCAGGGTCTTCGTGCCCTCGTTCCGATGAAAGCGCTCGACCGCCTGCCGCCGCACGGGCAACGGTTGGTCGATCAATATGTTACCGGCGAATGCGAGGCAGTCGAACAGCATGAGCTGGGCGGGCGTCTCGCGCGACAGTTTCCGGATGCGGCTTTCCGCAGGATGCAGCCGCGCCTGCAGCGCATCGAAGGACAGCGCGCCGTCCACCGCCAGGATCAGCTCGCCATCGAATACGAACGCCTGTTCCTTCGTGTTTGCGAGCGCAGCCACGATCTCGGGAAAATAGCGGGCGAGCGATTTCCCCGACTTCGACATCAGCGCGACGGCATGCCCGGATCGCGATGCGATCGCCCTGAACCCGTCCCATTTGGGTTCGAACTGCCACCCGCCGTCCTCGGGCAGCGCTTCGACCAGTCTCGCTTCCATCGGCTCGGTGCCGGCGAGGTGATGATGGCTGGTCATCCGATTTCGGTGCCGAGCGGGGGAAGCCAGTTCCTCGTGGCGAGCAGGTCGGTTGCCGAAGTCTCGGCGCCCATCGTATCGCGCATCGTTGCAAGCGCGAATGCGCCGCGCGCATCGTCTTCCGCGGCGACCGCGTCCTGTGGAATCCAGAGCGGATAATCGCGCATATGCGCGTCGGCCGCGGTGAACAGCACGCAGATGTCGGTCGCGATGCCGCTCAGGATCAGGCGGCTGACGCCGAGCTTGAGCAAAAGCACGGGGAGGTTGGTCGCGTAGAAACCCGAGAATTGCGGCTTGATGATGAAATAATCCTGCTTGTCGGGGCTGAGCAGCTCCGCAACGGGGTTGGGCCGGGCGAGGGCGCGATCGACGAGGCGGGACTGTTCCGAATGCCACTCGCCGAAATTGTCGTTGACGTAGATCACCGGAAAACCGGCGCGTGCCATTTCGGATTTCAGCCTGACGATCGCGTGCGCCACGCGTGCGGCCTTGGGCTCGAGCCGTTCCGCGCCGGCAAAATCGAAGCAGTTGATCATATCGATGATCAGCAATGCCGGCCGCTCCGGCGGCCGGTCATGCCGGGGTGCCTTCGGGGCATCGGACCGATTCTGTGTCATCAGCTCTCTCCGTTGCCATCAACGTATCGCAGCGACCCTGGTTTCCTCTGCCTCACCTCCGGAACGGTGCGGGCCGCGACGACTATTGTGGCCTGCCTGGCGAATCGGTTCCGCCACATCTGGAACCGACACGGTCGGGGGTGGGTTCAGAAACCAGCCCGGTTTGCCGATCCGGGGTCCTGCGCCGGGTGCGCGGATCCGATATCGATGCGAGGGATCGGGCGGCTCAAATAGAGCGAGCCATCCTGGCAGAAGCGCCAGGGCGTATCGGTCGCGACGCTGATCCCGATTCGCGGGCAGGCGACGATGGCCGGATCGTCGGCGGTTCGACGAAGATCGAACGGCGTCCGATCGAGCGGCAGGCTGTCGAAATTCCGGTCGATGCGACCTGTTACGCACGGAATGCGACGTCCATTTCCGCTGGCAGATCAAGGCGGCCTGGCGCGTGGCCGGGATCACTCTCGGGATCGCGAAGCACACGATTGATGCCGCGCCGCGCGCGTGGCAAGCCTGTCGCGTTCAATCGATACGGGGATCGATATGGCCTATTGGCTGATGAAGTCCGAGCCCGAAGCCTATAGCTGGGAGGATCTCCAGCGTGACGGCAAGACCGAGTGGGACGGCGTGCGCAACAATGCCGCGCGCCTGCATCTGCGCGCGATGGTGCCGGGCGACCGGGCGCTGTTCTATCACAGCGGTGACGCGAAGGCGGCGGTGGGGGTGATGAAGATCGCGCGCGCCGGCAAGCCGGACGGCGCCGACGGCGAATGGGTTTCGGTGGCGGTCGAGCCGGTTGAGCCGCTGAAGACGCCGGTGACGCTGAAGGCGATGAAGGCCGAGCCGCGGTTGGCGCAGATGCAGATGATCCGCCAGTCGCGGCTCTCGGTGTCGCCGGTGACCGACGCGGAATGGGCGGTCGTGATGGAACTCGCGCAGAACGGCTGAGGCCCGGCAACGACCGGCGTCATTGCCGGAACGCCCGATCGAGCGCCGCCGCCCTGGCCCGGTCCGCCGCCGCGCCGGCGGCGTCGCCCAGCGTGTCGCGGGCGAGCGCACGGCGATACCAGGTCCGCGCCACACCGGGATCGGCCTTGATCGCGGCGTCGAATTCCTCGACCGCGCGCACCTCGTCGTCGATCACGCGATAGGTCTCGCCCTTGGCCGCCAGGGTCTCGGCGGAGCCGGGTGCAAGCCTCAGCGACGCATTATAGTCGCGGATCGCGCGGTCGTAGCGGCCGAGCGCGACATAGGAATTGCCGCGATTGCGATAGATGCCGTCGCCGGCGGAATCGAGTTCGAGTGCCCGGTCATAGGCGTCGATCGCCTGGAGATGCGCGCCGGCATCCGCCCGCAGCAGGCCCAGAACGTTTAGGGCGTCGGCCGATCGCGGATCGCGCTGCAGCGCCGCGTCGACATCGGCGCGCGCCTGCGCGGCCTTGCCGAGTGCCCGCAGCGCCAATGCGCGCGAGACGCGCAGCGCGGCGTCGGCGGGCGCGAGCGTGATCGCCCTGTCGAGATCCTTGATCGCCTCGCGATGCCGGCCTGCGGCAGCGTAGAGCGCGGCGCGACCCGAGCGGGTCGCGACGCGCTTCGGCAGCGCCCGGATCGCGTTGCCATAAGCGGCGATCGCTCGCTCCGCATCGCCGGCCTCCGCCAACAGCTCCGCGCGGCCCAGCAGGGCGGCCTCGTTGCGCCGGTCGCGCGCCAGCGCTTCGCCATAGGCGGCGTTGGCCTCGCCCGCGCGCTTCAGCCGCCGCAGGACGAAGGCGCGCGCCGTCCACGCATCCGCATCCGTCGGATCGAGCGCGGCCGCGCGCGTGAAATCGGCCAGCGCCTTCTCATTGCCGGGCGGATCGCGTGTCGCCAGGATCCAGCCGCGATTATAGAAGGTCGCGGCGTCGGGCGTATCTGCCGCCAGCGCGTCATATTCGGCGAGCGCGAGCTCGTCCCTGCCCAGGTCGTGCAGCAGCATCGCCCGGCGGAACCGGGCCTCATGCGTGGGCGTCCGTGCGATCAGCGCATCGAGCACGGCCAGTGCCTTCTCCTTTTCGCCCTGCTGCAGCAGGCCGCGCGCCTGTTCCAGCGCGGCATCGGCGTCGGCGGGCGCCGTCTGCGCCAGCGCCATCGGGGCGATCGATGCCGCCAACAGCAGCGCGAGTGCCGCCATCCGGCTCATGGCCTGGGCGCCCTGGACGGACGGGGCAGGGCGATGGTGACGATCGGCGCGGCGATCAGCCAGCGCCGTGCGGCCGCTTTCACGTCGGTCATCGTCACTGCCGACAGCATCGCGCCATAGGCGGCCATCTCGACGGGCAGCGCCGGGTTGGCCGCCGATCCGCTCATCGCATTGGCCCACCAGATGTTGCGGCCGCGCGTCGCCTCGAGGTCGCGCAGCATCGGCGCGCGGACATCGTCGAGCGCGCCGTCGCGGATCGTGCCGCCCGCGAGCCGCACCGCCACGTCGCGCGCCGCCGACAGCACGGCGTCGAGGTCGGCCGGCGACGTCTCGATCATCACGATCAGATAGCCCTGGTCGGCATCGTCGGGCATCTTCGTCACCACCGACGGCGCATAGCTCTTGCCCATCTCGTCGCGAACGCGGTGGCGCAGCGCCTGGGCGTAGATCGCGGCGAGCAGCCGCAGCGCATATTCCTCGTTCCGCCGCGACGGCGTCGCCACAAAGAGCGGCCAGACGAGGCTCGCCATTGCGCGATCGGCCGATCCCTCATGGGTCGCGCGGATCAGCAGCGGCGGCCGGTCCGGGAAGCGCAGGAAATGCGTGTCGGGCCGGCGCACGGTGGCATCGGGCGACCGCGGCGGCAGCGCGCCGATCGTCGTCGCGACCAGCCGGATCGCGGCGGCCTCGTCGATGTCGCCGACGATCGTCAGTTCGATCGGGTCGCGCGTCAGCGCCGGTTTCAGGATGCGCGCGAGATCGGCCATGCGGATCGCAGCCATGGTGTCGCGGGGCGGCAGGCGTTCCGGTCCGTCGGGATCGATCGCCTCCGTCAATGCCTCGGACAGCACCAGTTCGGGGCGGCTGCGATAGACGCGATAGATGATGTCGACCGCGGGTCCGATCCGGTCATCGAGTTCGGGGCGGAAACCGGGATCGCTGAGAAAGGCGGCAAACACCTGCAACTGCGTGTCGAGATTGGCGCGGCCGGTCGAACTGGCGAACTCGAACGCGTCGATGCCGATCTCGAAATTCAGGTCCCAGCCGGCGTCCTTCAGCGCCGTCTTGATCTCGGCCAGCGACATGCGGCCGAGGCCGCCGGGGACGAGCAGCGAGGCACCGAGATTGGCGGGCACGAAATCCTTGTTGGCCAGCTCGCGCCGGCCGGCGCCGAACCGCGCGCGCAGTTCGACCTGGTTGGATTCGAGCGTGGTCTGCTTGAAGTTGAGCACCACGCCATTGGCGAAGCGCAGCCGCACGAAACCCGGATCCGCCACCACCTCGCGGGTCGTGACATGGCCGGGCGCGCCGAAATCGGTATAGGCCCATTCCGGCGCGTCGGCATCGGCATAAGCAGCGAGCGCCGGGCGTTTCTCGGTCTCGATCCAGGCTGCACGCAATTTTTCGCGCGGCACCGGCGCCGAGCTGATCAGCGTCACCAGCGTGCCGCTGCCGGGCCAGTCGCGCACCAGTTGCGCGCGGATCGCGGCGGGCATCAGCTCTTCGACTGCGACATTGAACGCATGCATCGCCTCGCGCGGCGACACGCTGGTGCGGCCGTCGAGACCGTCGGCCAGCAGCGCATCGGCCAGCGCCGCGCTGCGGCGCGCGGCGGCGTTCGAGATCGCGGCGCGCAGCACGCCGCGCTGGTGGACGACGGCTTCCTCCATCTCGCGTTCGGTCGGCCCATCCTTTTCGAAGCGCCGCAGTTCGGCGCCGGTGGCCGCCAGCGCCTGCTCCCACAGATCACCCTTCGACACCGCCAGCAGGCAGGCGGTGGTGGCTTCGGGCGCCTCGTCGCTGATCGTCGACGACGCGCCGAGCAAGCCGGCCTGGCCGCCTTCGACCAGGGTCTGCAGCCTTTTGTCGAGGATCGCCTGCCAGAGCTTGCGGATCACCTCGCGGCGCGCGCGCGCGGCTTCGTCCTCGCCGGCGGCGCGTGGCGGGCCGATCCGGCAGGCCGAAACGATGGTGGGCAAGACGGGCACCGCCAGGGTCAGCGCCTCGGTGCCGCGCGCGCCATCGATCCGCCCCTTCGGTGCGCGCGGCGGCGCCGGTCCCGGTGACGTCCAGCTGCCGAACGCCGCCCGGATGCGCGCTTCCATCGCCTCGACCGGCTGATCGCCGACGACGATCACGATCGCATTGGCCGGCCGGTACCAGCGTTCGTAGAAGCGGCGCAGCCCCGCCGCGTCCGCCGCCGTCAGCGCGGCAACCATGCCCTCGGCGGACCGGTCGCCCGATCGCAGGCCGGGCAGCTGGAAGCGCATCACCGCCTTCTGCGCCGCGGCTTCGGGCGTCTGCCGTATCGCCGCCTCGGCGAGCACCACGCCGCGCTCGCGTTCGACCGCGCCTTCGGTGAAGACCACGCCATCGGCAACGTCGCGCAGCCAGACGAAGGCGATGTCGATCGCGGCATCGTCGGCCGCGGCGAAATCGAGCCGATAGCTGGTCGCATTCATCCCCGTCGCACCGTTCTGGTCCTTGCCGAACGCGACCCCGGCCGCGGCGAAGCGATGCTCGAGCTGCCCCTCGGGTGCCGACCGGGTCGAACGGAACGCCATGTGCTCGACGAAATGGGCAAAGCCGCGCTCGGCCTCGCTCTCCTCGAAACTGCCGACGTCGACCGCGAAACGCAGCGAGAGACCGCGCGCGGGCAAGGCGTTGCGCATGATCCGATAGCGCAGGCCCGAGGGGAGCATGCCGGTCCTGACTGCCGGATCGGGGATCAGCGCCCGGCGGACGGACGGCCCGGCCGCGACCTGATCTGGAAGCGGTGCGGGAAGCTGCGCACCGAGCTGGCCGGCGCACGCCAGCAGGCCCGACGCCACGGCAAATTTGCCGAAAAACCTCAGTTTTCCCCCGACCACCATCGCGGCATGAGCCTAAGGATGCCGGGACCCGGCGACAAGCTTTTCGGGAGGGCTGGCGGCCCCTTCAATAGTCCAGTTTCGGATACCAGTCGGTGCCGCGTCCCTCGGGCGTGAGATCGAGAATCGACCAGAGACTCGCGATGTCCGGGGCATCGCGCGGATCCTGGCCCGGATCGGCGGTGGCCGCCGACATTTCGCTCGCCCAGAACAACCGCACCGCGTCGCCGTCGCGCCCGTAGACGGTCAGCGCCGGATTCTCGCTGCCATCGTCGTTGATCAGACCCAGATCGGTGGCATAGGCATCCCCCACGGTCTGGACGAAATCGAGATGCTGCCAGCCGCGCTCGGCGGCGAAGGCGCGCTGCCGCTCGACCGGGCTGCGACCGAGAATCTTCAGCGCCACCCGTTGCTTGATGTCGGCCGCATTGCCGTTCACCGCGCCGAGCCAGTTGGTGCACATCGGGCAGGGCCGCTCGCGCTGCGGGCCGTACATCCAGAAATAGGTGACCAGAGTGTCCTTGTCGCCGAACAGGTCGATCAGCCCGACGTCGCTGCCGGTCCCCTCGTCGAAACGGTAATCCTTGGCGATCACCGGACCCGGCGGGAGCCGGCGGCGCTGTTCGGTCAGGCGCGTCATGTGGCGGCGGAAGTCGATCTCCTCGGCGAGCAGCGCGCGGCGTGCGTCGCGATAGGCGATGCTCTCGCCGGGGAACGGGGATTTGCCGGTGTTCGCCAGCTGCTGGGCGGGGACGAAACTTGTCGCGGTCATCATGTCTCTCCGAATCTTCGGCTGTTGCCCGAACAACATGTGGCGCGACGATCCGGTTGCATGCGCGCCGTTCGCGTCACGAAATCCCGTCGCGCTCGCAGGCGTCGGTGATCGTGCCGTCGCGCGCGATTGGAAGATCATGGCGCCCTGGGCGTCATCATGAGCGAATTCTGCCGCCAGGTCGACCACGGGAGACGGAATACGCAAGGACATGCGCGGCTCCGACCATTTATACATGATCGGACATTATGGCCGCGGCCGCCGCCGAAAATCCTTGGGGGATGGACATGACGATCGAACTGAAGATGCCGGCGCTGTCGCCCACGATGGAAAAGGGGACGCTGGCCAAATGGCTGGTTGCTATGGGCGATATCGTCAAAGCCGGCGATCCGATCGCGGAGATCGAGACCGACAAGGCGACGATGGAGCTGGAGGCGGCCGATGACGGCCGGATCGAAACGCTCGTCATCGCCGAGGGCACCGACGATGTCGCGGTCGGCACCGTCATCGCACGCCTGTCCGACGCTGCGGCGGCGGCAGTGCCGGCCGCGATCGCGCCGACCGCCGATGCAGCCGCCGTGTCCGCCTCCCCGACGATCGCCCCGGCGCAGCGTCCCCGGCACGACGCGATCAGCGCGACCCCGCTCGCACGCCGCCTTGCCGAGGCGAAGGCGATCCCGCTCGGCGGCATTGCCGGCTCGGGCGCGCGCGGCCGCATCGTCAAGGCGGACCTGGCCTTGCCATCCGTCGTCGCCGCGAGACAGCCGTCCCCGCGCGCCGATGTCGCCATGCCCGCCATCCTGCATGAACCGCCCGCCGGCGTTCCGGTCACGCGCACCAGGCTGTCGGGCATGCGCAAGGCGATCGCCCGCCGGCTCGGCGAGTCGAAGCAGACTGTCCCGCATTTCTATCTGACCGCCCGTTGCCGCATCGATGCCCTGCTGAAGCTGCGGACGGAGCTGAACGCGGGTTTGCAGGCGCGCGGCGTGAAGCTGTCGGTCAACGACCTGCTCATCAAGGCGATGGCGCTGGCGATGACCGAAGTGCCCGAAACCAATGTCCAGTTCGGCGACGACGAACTCTACAGCTTCGGCCGGGTCGACGTCGCCATGGCGGTCGCGATCGAGGGCGGCCTCGTCACCCCGGTCATCCGCGGTGTCGACGGCCTGTCGCTCTCCGCGATCGCCAGGGCCAGCGCGTCGCTCGCAGCGCGTGCGCGTGAGGGCAGGCTGCTGCCCGAGGACTATCGCGGCGGAACCGCGTCGATCTCGAATCTGGGGATGTACGGGATCGACGAGATGATCCCCGTGATCAATCCGCCGCAGGCGCTGATCCTGGGGATCGGGGCAGGGATCGAGCTGCCCTGGAAGGTCGACGGCGCGATTGCCCTCGCCACCATCCTTGCCGCGACCGCCAGCTTCGATCATCGCGCGATCGACGGCGCCGCCGCCGCGCGCTTCATGGGTGCGTTCCGCGCACTGGTCGAGGAGCCGCTCCGGATCTGTTCCTGAGACGCCCTCCTCGTCCGGTCCGCCTGGTCAGGAGCGGGGATACAGCCCGCTGTTGCCGATATAGTCGAGATAGTGCCTGGGCCAGCCCATCTCCATCCAGCCGCAACCGGCTATGCCGTCGATAACGATGTCCGCCGCACCTTCGTTCAGGACGAAACCGGGGTCGGGGACCAGGGGATAGATGCCGAAGACCTTGGCATCGACCCGCGTGCGACGCCCGGCTTCATCCTGGATGTCGCACTGGAACGCCCTGTGGTTGAGCCGCTCGTCGCCCTGCCAGCGGATGTCCAGATCGATGATCTCCGCCATCAGGCCGTCCTTGCAGACATAGCCGCGGACCTGCCGCTCGCCCAGCGCGTGGAATTCCCAGAAGTGGACGGAGATGCCGGCGCCGGCCTGCGCCTGAAGCCAGCGATAATAATGCAGCGCGCCCCAGTCGCGCATGCCCCAGCTATGGTCGCGATGGCCGGTGGTGCGGATGTCGATCACCCGGTCGCCGATGCGCAACGTGCCGGTAATCAGGCCGCTCTGCTCGATCCGGTCGTCGGCGGCATAAGGCGGGCATCCGCC
>Ga0068860_100003086_pt1 | contig 17227 bp, 19 predicted proteins | sample KBSSwiS32_FD_66597 | JGI IMG/M metagenome (GOLD analysis project Ga0068860, IMG submission 66597) | Switchgrass rhizosphere microbial communities from Kellogg Biological Station, Michigan, USA - KBS Switchgrass S3-2 | ecosystem: Host-associated > Plants > Roots > Rhizosphere > Soil ... | reverse complement strand
TCCGGCGTCGGCTCGCGGCCGATCTCGTGCAGCATCTGGCGGCTGGTGCGGACGATCTTGTTGATCGTCTCGATCATGTGCACCGGGATGCGGATGGTGCGGGCCTGGTCGGCGATCGAGCGGGTGATCGCCTGACGGATCCACCAGGTGGCGTAGGTGGAGAACTTGTAGCCGCGGCGGTACTCGAACTTGTCCACCGCCTTCATCAGGCCGATGTTGCCTTCCTGAATGAGATCAAGGAATTGCAGGCCGCGGTTAGTGTACTTCTTGGCGATGGAGATGACCAGGCGCAGGTTGGCCTCGACCATTTCCTTCTTGGCCTGACGGGCCTCGCGCTCGCCCTTTTGCACCGTCTGGACGATGCGGCGGTAGTCGTCGATCGGAACGCCGGTCTCTTGCGCCAGGGCCGCGATCTCGCGGCGGATCTCGCCCACCTGGCCGCCATCGTTGCCGATGAACTTGCCCCAGCGCACGCCCATGCCCTTGACCTGATCGGTCCAGTCGGGGGCCATTTCGGCGCCGAAGTAGGCCTTGAGGAATTCCAGGCGGCTGATGCCGTAGCTGTCGGCCAGGCGCAGCAGGCGGCCTTCCAGCCCCATCAGGCGCTTGTTGATCGCATAGAGCTGCTCGACCAGCGCCTCGATGCGGTTGTTGTTGAGCTTCAGCGTCTTGAGGTGCTGGACGATGGTGGTCGAGGCCACCTCGTAGGCCCGGCGGTCGGACTCGGCCAGGTCCTCGCCCTTCAGGCGCTGGGAGACCAGCTTTTCCTGGAGCTGGCGGAAGGCCTCGAACTCCGCGGCGATGGCGTCCAGCGTCGTCATGACGCCTTCGCGCAGCTCGCCTTCCATGGCGCTGATGGTGGGACCGGCGCCGTCGTCGAAATCGTCCTCTTCGTCGCCCTCGGCCTTGGCGACCGCTTCGCCGTCCTCGGTTTCCTCGGCGACTTCTTCTTCTTCCTCGGCGACGGGCGCGGCCAGCGCCTCGGCAGCCGCGGCGTTCTGGCCGCCGTAGGTCTGTTCGAGGTCGATCACCTCGCGCAGCAGGATGCGGCCGGTGCCGAGCTCCTCGCGCCAGACCATGATGGCTTCGAAGGTCAGCGCGCTCTCGCACAGGCCGCGGATCATGGTGTCGCGGCCGGCCTCGATGCGCTTGGCGATGGCGATTTCGCCCTCGCGGGAGAGCAGCTCCACCGAGCCCATCTCGCGCAGGTACATGCGCACAGGATCGTCCGTGCGGTCGTAGGCGGGCTCCTTGGTCGTCTCGACGACCTGGGTCTCCTCGCGCACCGCGACCTCGCCGCCCTCGGCGTCTTCTTCCGCCTCGACGACGTTGATGCCCATCTCGGAGAGCATGGCCATCGTGTCCTCGATGGCCTCGGAGGTGACTTCCTCGCTGGGAAGCACCTTGTTCAGTTCCTCATGGGTGACGTAGCCGCGGGCCTTGGCCTGCTTGATGAACTTCTTGACCGCGGCGTCGGTCAGGTCGAGGAGCGGCCCGTCGCCGGCGCCCTCGCCACCACCGCCACTGGTCGTTTCGGCTTCAGCCGTGGTCGTGCTCATCAACATCTCCGAGGTCGGCGCATTCCAGCCCATGCAAGGGCTGGGCCGACGATGGTTAACGGAGCGTCAGACCTCGTATTTCTACGCGTCCCCGCCCCAAATCGTTCCCGTCCTGATCGCGCGCCGCAGCGTGTCGCGTTCGGCTTTCGTCCGCATCAGTCCCGCCGCACCTGCGCCGTCGCCGCCCAAGTTTCGCTTGGCGGCGTGCACGGACTCCTCAAGCGCGGCCAGCCGCTGTAACGCGGAATAGCCAACCAACCACTGCGACCTAGCCGCTTCGAGGGAGACATCTGTCCCGAGGAATGGCGCGCCCGATGACGTGGCGGCCCGATCGATGTCTGTCAGCAGCGTGCTAAACCCGCACGAGGCCAGATGGCGTGCGAGAACCCCAGAGTCAAGATGGTCCGTTTCAAGCCGCACGCGGATTATTTCGCGGCTCAACTTGGCGAGCCCCGGTTCTCCGAAGCCTTCCGCCGTAAAATCATCCTCCAGATGGCCGTCCAGCACTGAAGGATCGGCGAGCGCGTACTTGGCGAGGGCGGCCGGCAACGGCTCGGGATCTGAGGCGAGGCGTTTCGCCGCAGCCCTTCCCTCCGGGGTCGGCGGGCCCTCGGCGACCGCCGACTCGCCGCGCCAGCGCCCGCCGCGGCGGGCGCCGCCGGTCTCGGCGCGGCGGTACGGGGCCGGCGCGGCGGCCCTGGGCTTCAGGGCGTCGAAGCGCTCGAGAAGGGCCTCGCGATAGGCCTGGGCCAGGTCCTTGTCGGCGATCTGGGCGGCCGCGTTGCGCAGCCTGGACTTCAGCCCGGCGCTGCGCTCGGGCGTGTCCAGCGGCTCGGCCGACTGTTCGCGGCGGAACAGCGCATCGACGAAGGGTGTGGAGCCGGAAAGCTGCTGGCGCAGCGCCGCCGCCCCCTGCTCGCGCAGCACCTCGTCCGGATCTTTCCCACCTTCGACCACCGCAAAGCGGAAACTTTTGCCGGGCTTGAGCATCGGCAGCGCCCGGTCGATGGCCCGCGAGGCGGCCTGCATCCCCGCGCGGTCGACGTCGAAACAGAGGATCGGCTCGGCGTGCAGGCGCCAAAGCATCTCCATCTGCTCCTCGGTGAGCGCCGTGCCCATGGGGGCGACGCCCGCCAGGCCCGCCCGCTGGCAGGCGATGGCGTCCATGTAGCCCTCGACCACCACCAGCATCGGCCGCTCGTCGCCGCGGGCGGCGGCCAGGATCTTGCGGGCCTCGGCCAGGCCGTAGAGGTTGCGGCCCTTGTGGAAGACGCCGGTCTCCGGCCCGTTCAGGTACTTGGCGCGGGCCTGGGGGTCCATGGCCCGGCCGCCGAACGAGACCACCCTGCCCCGCCCGTCGCCGATCGGGAAGATGATCCGGTCGCGGAAGCGGTCGTAGGGCGCGCCGCCGTCCTCCGGCGCGATCAAGAGCCCTGCGTCGATCAGTTCGCCCGGCCGCGCGCCCTTGGCCACCAGATAGTCCTTCAGCGCCGTGCGGCCGGAGGGCGAGAAGCCCAGGCGGAAGCGGCCCCACTCGGCCTCGGGCAGACCGCGGCGCTCCAGGTAGGCGCGGGCCTCGCGCCCGGCGGGGCGGCGCAGCTCGGCCTCGAACCACTGGGCGGCCAGCTCCAGCCAGTCGCCGAGCCCCTGGCGGACCTTCTCCTCGGCCGCGGCCCGGGGGTCGGCCACGGGCATGGGCACGCCGGCCTCGGCGGCCAGGCGCTCGACGGCCTCCATGAAGCTAAGCCGCTCGGTCTCCTGCAGGAAGGTGATCAGGTCGCCGGTCTTGCCGGAGGAGAAGTCGAAGAACTGGCCCTTGTCGTCGTTGACGTAGAAGGACGGCGTCTTCTCCTTGTTGAACGGCGAAAGACCCACGTACTCGCGGCCCTGCTTGCGCAGCTTCACCGTGCGGCCGATCACGTCGGAGGGCCGCAGCCGCGACTTGATCTCGTCGAGGAAGTGTTCGTCGAAGCGCACGGCTAGCGCCAGAACCTGAAGGCGTCGAACCCCGCGGCCACGCCGTCGCGCGGGACGCCCAGCGCTGTCGAGAGGTCGAAGGCGGCGCCGAAGAGGCTGTTGGAAATCTCCGACGAGGTCAGCAGCACCACCACGAAGCCCACGAAGATCAGTCCCTCGAGGCGGCGAAACCCCTTGGTGAGCGCGCCCGGGAGGAACGGGCGCAGCGCGCCGTAACCGTCCAAACCCGGGATCGGCATCAGGTTGAGAATGAGCGCGGTCGCCTGGAGGAAGGCCAGGAAGGCCACCGCCGCGGCCAGAGCGCCGGCGCCGGGGGCGACGACCTGCAGGAGCGCCAGGCCGGCGGAGAGCGCCAGCAGCACGACGAGGGTGCCGGCTGGCCCGGCCAGCACGGCCGCTGAGCGCCACAGCCGCCCTCGCATCAGGTCCTGGCGCAGGTAGACCGCCCCGCCCGGGAATCCGATGCCGCCGATGGCCAGGATCACGATCGGAATGACGATGCTGGTGGCCGCGTCCATGTAATGGAACGGGTCGAGGGTCAGGTAGCCCTTGGCCGCGACGGTGTGGTCGCCGCCCAGGTAGGCCACCAGGGCGTGGGCGAACTCATGGGCCATCACCGACAGCACCCACCCCACCAGGACGAAGGCGAAGGTGAGCGGCCCGGTGAACGCCGGCGAAAGGGCCAGGCTCGCGCCGAGGGCGATCCACGCCAGCAACAGCAGCCACGCGGTCGGGCTTACGCCTCGCGCCGGAGCCGCGGTGTCGGTCGTTTGCGCCTGGGCCGTCATCTTCGCCCGAGTCTAGCATGCGTCGCCCGACCGGTCGCGAGTCGGCCTCAGGGCGCGACGTGGCCGAGCTTGTCCGGGTTGCGCACCAGGTAGACGCCGGCGATCTTGCCGTCGGGGCCGGGCTGGAAGGCGATGGTCATGGGCTCCTCGCCCTGAATGGCCACCACGCCGGGATAGCCGTTGATCCGAACGGGGCGGATCTGCATGCCTTCGGCCCATCCGGCGCGCCAGGCCAGGCCCTGCAGCAGGCGCACGATGTCCTCGGGCCCGACGATCGGGCGCAGGGCGGCCTTGCGCTTGCCGCCGCCGTCGGAGAGCAGCACCGCGTCCTTGGCCAGCATCTGCGACAGGGCGGCGTAGTCGCCTTGCGCCGCCGCGGTCATGAAGGCCATGGCCAGGCGGCCGGCCTCCTCCTGGCTGACCGAGAACCGCGGGCGGGCGTCGCGGACGTGGCTGCGGGCGCGGGTTGCGAGCTGGCGCACGGCGGGCTCCGTGCGGCCCAGGGTTTCGGCCACGGCGGCGTAGTCCTCGTCGAACACGTCGTGCAGCAGGAAGACCGCCCGCTCCAGGGGCGAGAGCCGCTCCAGGGCCAGCAGGAAGGCCACCGAGACGTCCTCCGCCCGCTCGACCGGGTCCTCGGTCAGCTCCTCGATCAGCGGCTCCGGCAGCCAGGGGCCGCGGTAGGCGTCGCGCTGGGCCTTGGCGGCGCGCAGGCGGTCGATGCACAGGCGCGAGGTGGTGCGCACCAGCCAGGCGGCCGGGTCGGCGACATCCTCGCCGGCCCGGGTCCAGCGCAGCCAGGCGTCCTGCACCGCGTCCTCCGCCTCGGCCACCGAGCCCAGCATCCGGTAGGCCAGGCGCTTGAGGCGGGGCCGCTGGGCCTCGAAGACGTCCGCGTCAGCCTGCACCGCCACCTCCGTCACGCCGCCAGCAGCGCGTGGGCCACCGGTTCGCCGGCCACGACCACGCGCGAGCAGGTCTTGCCGTAGCCCAGGGCGTACTTGAGCGTGGGATACATCCTGGCGGCGGTGAGCGCGAGGCCGAGCGAGACCAGGCCCTTTTCGCCCCAGCGGCGGAGGACCTCGTCGCGCAGGGGATCGGCCTTCGCCATGTCGCGGGCCAGGCTCGCGCGGGCGAAGCGCCAGGCGAGCTGGGCGGTCTCGCCCATGGCCGCCTCGTCGCCGGCCAGGATGGCGCGCAGCACCTTGGGGTCGACGCCGCCGGCGGCGGCCATGTCGACGCCGATCTGGGTGCAGGGCCCGCAGTCCTCGGCGAGCGTGCCCGCGATCCCCACGGCGGCCAGGGCCTCGGCGGGGACGGCGGCGCGGTCGCCGGCTCCGGCCCCCAGGAGGAACTTCACGGCGCTGGCGGGCGAGACGCGGGTGACGAAGCGCAGGTAGCCGGCGTCGTAGTTCCAGGTCCGCTCGAAGCGGTCGAGGAAGCGGGTCATCAGGGTCTTCAGCATGGTCATCTCCTTTCGAAGGCGGGGCTGCGGGCGAGCAGCACGAGGGCGATCAGGGCGGTGAGGTGGACACCGGGCGCGTCGCGGAGCGTGTCGGCGAGCGGGCGCGCGCCGCAGAGGGCGTCGAAGACGTGGATCCCGGCGTGCAGGGTGAGGAACGCCGCCCCGGCCGCCAGCGCCGGCCAGGCCTGGCGCGGGTTCCAAGCGAAGGCCGCCAGGCCCGCGGCGGTCACCAGGTAGGCCGCGCCCACGTCGCGGACGAAGTGCGGATTGAACGGGCCGGTGGCGGCCGCGCCTGGGACCATGCCGTACCACCAGAACGGGACGGCGAGCTGGACGAGGGCGTTCGCCCCCAGGATCGCGGCCAGCAGCCCGGCCAGGAACCTCGTCATGTCTTTATGTCTCCTTCGCCCCTAGGACGAGGGAGACGGCGCGCCTGTGACATGGCGGCGCGGAATAGTACGCGACGGCGCCGATCCAGGCCGGCAGGTCGGCGATGCAGCCGAGCTCGGCGAAGCGATGGGTGATCCGCCTGGTCCGGCGTCTTACCAAGTTCCTACCTGCGGTCGAACACTGGGCGCCCGCCCTGCCCGCCCGCCCAAGCAACGGGCGCCCCTCGCGTTCCCCGCGCACAGGCGCCCCTGCAGAAAGGACTTCGTTAACGTTGATCTGTATCACCCCCCTACGCGGATTGATTGAGTGGACGGTATGCGGTCCGACGGCATTCGAAAGCGCGCCGGGATGTTCGCCCGACGCCTGGGAGGACGCGCGCTGGCCGAGGCCGAGGCTGACGCCCGCCGCGACCGAGCGCGGCTGCGCGACGCCATCGACGCCATTCCCGAGGGCGTGGTCTTCCTCGACGCCGAAGGCCGCTACATCCTGTGGAACCGCCGCTACGCGGAGATCTACCATCGCTCCGCCGACCTGTTCCGGCCGGGCGCGCGGCTGGAGGACACGCTCAGGATCGGGGTGGCGCGGGGCGACTATCCCGACGCCATCGGGCGCGAAGAGGAATGGCTGGCCGAGCGGCTGTCGAAGCTGCGCGCCCCCAGCGGCGAGCGCCACGAGCAGCGGCTGGCCGACGGCCGCTGGCTGATGATCGAGGAGCGACCGACGTCGGACGGCGGGGTCATCGGGCTGCGGGTCGACATCACCGAGATGAAGGACCAGGCCGCGGCGCTGTCGCAGGCGCTGGAGCGGGCCGAGGCGGCGAGCCGGGCCAAGAGCGAGTTCATGGCCGACATGAGCCATACCCTGCGTACGCCGCTGAACGGGGTGCTGGGGCTGACGCAGGCGTTGGGCGCCACCAACCTCGACGAGCACCAGCGCGCCCTGCTGACCGACATCATGGGCTCGGCCGGGCTGCTCGACCGGCTGGTGAACGGGCTGTTGGATTTCGAGGAGGTGGACCGGCACGGGTCCCAGCCGCTCGCGGCGCCCACGCCCAAGACCGACGGCGAGCAGGGCGGGGTGCGCGTGCTGGTGGCCGACGACAATCCCACCAACCGCAAGGTCATCGAGCTGATCCTGCGGGCCAGCGACGCCCAGGTGGTGAGCGTGGAGAACGGCGCCGAGGCGGTGAGCGCCTGGCGCTCCGGCCGCTTCGACGTGATCCTCATGGACCTGCGGATGCCGGTGATGGGCGGGATCGAGGCGATCCGCCAGATCCGCGCCGAGGAGGACGCCCGCGAGCTGCCGCGCTCGCCGATCCTGGTGGTGTCGGCCAACACCTCGCCGCAGGACCGCCACGACAGCGCCGGCGCCGGCGCCGACGGCCACCTGGCCAAGCCGATCCGCGCCGAGGAGCTGATCGGCGCGATCCTGGGGCTGCTGGCCGCCTGAGCGGCCTGCCGCATTGACCCGCGGGTCGGGACTGACTACCTACGCGGCCGTTTACCCGGCGGTCCGCGCCGGGCGTCCCCCCATTGCGAACCGGAGCCGCCCCATGAGCCGCGACCTACTGCCCGGCGCGACCGGGGTGCTGGCCCTGGCCGACGGCACGGTGCTGCAGGGGATCGGCGTCGGCGCCGTGGGCAAGGCCGTGGGCGAGGTCTGCTTCAACACCGCCATGACCGGCTACCAGGAGATCCTCACCGATCCCTCGTACATGGCCCAGATCGTGGCCTTCACCTTCCCGCACGTGGGCAACGTCGGGACCAACGCCGAGGACCTGGAGCAGATGTCCGGGTCGGCGGCGACCGCGGCGCGCGGCGCGATCTTCCGCGACACGCCCACGCCGCCCGCCAACTGGCGCGCCAATTCGGACCTCGCCGGCTGGATGAGCCGGCGCGGCGTGGTGGGGCTGGCGGGCGTCGACACCCGCGCGCTCACCAAGCGGATCCGCGAGACCGGCATGCCGCATGGCGTGATCGCGCACGATCCGGACGGGCGCTTCGACCTGGAGGCCCTGGTGGCGGAGGCCGCGGCCTGGACGGGGATCGTGGGCCTGGACCTTGCCAAGGACGCCACCTGCCTGCAGCCGTTCACCTACGACGAGGCGCTGTGGTCGTGGCCGGCCGGCTACGGGCGCGCGCCCGCCGAGAAATACGACGTCGTGGTGCTGGACTTCGGGGTCAAGCGCAACATCCTGCGCGCGCTTCGGCAGGTGGGCGCGAAGGTCACCGTGCTGCCGGCCGCCACCAGCGCCGCGGACGTGCTGGCCCGCAAGCCGGACGGGGTGTTGCTCTCCAACGGCCCGGGCGACCCGGCGGCCACCGGCGAATACGCCGTGCCTGAAATCCGCAAGCTGGTGGAGTCCGGCACGCCGGTGTTCGGCATCTGCCTGGGCCACCAGATGCTGGCCCTGGCCCTGGGCGGCAAGACCGTGAAGATGGAACAGGGCCACCACGGGGCCAACCACCCGGTGAAGGACCTGACCACCGGCAAGGTGGAGATCGTCTCCATGAACCACGGCTTCACCGTGGACCGTGCCAGCCTGCCGGCGGCGGTGCAGGAGACCCATGTGTCGCTGTTCGACGGGACCAATGCGGGGATCGCGCTGGCGGACAGGCCGGTGTTCTCGGTGCAGCACCACCCGGAGGCCTCGCCCGGCCCCACGGACTCCCTCTACCTCTTCGAACGCTTCGCCGCGCTGATGGACAAGGCGCGAGGCTAGAGCGCCAGGCGCTCGATCCGGGCCTTGGACGCGCCGCCGAAATTGACCAGCAGTCCGACGTGCAGTCCGGTGGCTTTCAGGTAGTTCAACACCTGCGCACGGTGCTCGGCCGTCAGGTCGCCGAGCGCCTTGAGTTCAACGATGACGCTGTCGAAGCAGATGAAGTCGGGGATGTATCCCTGCCTCAGGCGGGTTCCCTTGTAGTCCAGCGCAAGACTGGGTCGGGCGACGAACGGGATCGCGCGCGCGGTGAACTCAAGCGCGAGACACTCCTGATAAACCGCCTCCAGGAAGCCTGTCCCCATCACGCGATTAACCTCGAAGATCGCGCCCTGAATGCGGTAGGTCTCCTCAGCGTGCAGAAACATCTCGGGCTTCTGGGCATCCATGCGCCACGAGTGTAAAGCCCCGAACTAAAGTGAACAATATAAGAACTCACGGCGACAATTGAGCTGACCCAAACGCCGATAGAATTTGTCCACAGACCACACAGACCACACGGACGGGCCGATGCGCGGAGGGGTCCAGGATGACCGATCGACCGGCCGACGGCCGGTCAGGGTTGCGTCCTCCGCCTTGCCAGAAGTGGTGCGTCTGTGTGGTCTGTGTGGTCTGTGGACAATAAATGGGGCCGGCCGGGGCCGGCCCTCTGTTGAGCTCACGGCATGAGCACGGTGTCGACGACGTGGATGACGCCGTTGGACTGGTTGACGTTGGCGATAGTGATCTTGGCGGCGCCGCCTTTGGCGTCCCAGAGCCACAGGGCGCCAGCCTTGGACTGGACGGTCAGGGGCTCGCCCTCGACGGTGGCGAGCTTGGCCTTGCCGCCGCCGGCCTTCACCTTGGCCATCAGGTCGGCGGAGGACAGCCGGCCGGCGACCACGTGATAGGTCAGCACCTTGGTGAGGGTGGGCTTGTTCTCGGGCTTGACCAGGTTGTCCACCGTGCCGGCCGGCAACTTGCCGAAGGCGGCGTTGGTGGGGGCGAAGACCGTGAACGGCCCCGGGCCCGACAGCGTGTCCACCAGGCCGGCCGCCTTCACGGCGGCCACCAGGGTGGTGTGGTCCTTGGAGTTGACTGCGTTTTGGATGACGTTCTTCGACGGGTACATCGCCGCGCCGCCCACCATCACGGTCTTTTCGGTCGAGACCTTCATGGTATTCATCTGGGCGCTGGCGGTCGTTCCCACAGCAACGCAAAGCATAGCGCCGGCCAAGGCGGCGGAAATCAGCTTGTTCGACATGGTCGTTGTCCCTTTGGATTTTCCATATCGTCTTGGTGACGATGATGGGATTACGGGACGAGGTTCTCGCCGGATGCAGGCGGCGAATTATATTTTACGGAGCTTGCCCATGGCGGCCAGCGGGCCGGACGGACCGTCCTTGCTCGAGCCGCCGGGAGGCTCGACGGAGACGGCCAGGGCCGCGCCCTCCGACACCATGGGGGCCAGCGGGCCGGCCATGGTCATGCGGCGCGAGGTTCCGGGCTCGACGATGCCCAGCGAGCGCGGCTTGCCGTCGGCGGGGATCAGCCACAGCTCGTGGGCGTGCTTCGGATCGGCCCCGACCGGCGCCAGGGAGGTGATGATCAGCGCCTTGCGGTCGGGGTCATAGGCCACCACGAACATCGGCGGGCCGGCCTCGCCCTTCAGGCTGGCGTTGAGCAGGGCGGCCTGCGGCGCGGGCGGCGGGGCGACAACCACCGGCGGGCGGTTGGCGACGACGACCGCGGCGACCAGGCTGGCGGCGGCCAGACCGAAGCCGCCGAACGAGGCGCCGCGCCAGAAGCGCAGGGCGCGGCCCAGCCTGGCGTCGTCGTTGGCCGGCAACAGGCGCTCGATCCGGCCCCACAGGTCCGATGAGGGGATCATCGGCGAAACCTCGGACGCCAGCGGCGCCAGGCGCTCGCGCCAGGCCTCGACCAGCGCGGCGAAGGCGGGATCGGCAGCCATCCGCGCCTCGGCCGCCGCACGCTCGCGTGCGCCCAGGACGCCCAGGGCGTGCTCGGCGGCCAGGGCTTCGGGATCGGGGAGTTCGGGGTCGCCGCTCATGACTCCAGACATCCCTTGAGACGCAGGAGACCCCGGCGGATCCAGCTCTTGACGGTGCCCAGGGGCGCATCCAGGCGCTGGGCCAGGGCCTCATAGGTCACGCCCTCGAAGAAGGCGGTGCGGATCACCGAGGCGGTGCGCTCGTCCAGTTCGCCCAGGCAGCGGTGCAGGGCGCGCTCGTCCTGCGCCTGCTCCAGCAGGGCCGAGGCCAGCGGAGCGGAATCCGGGGCGTCGACCTCGTCCACCGGGTCGGCGTGGGCGAGCGGGCCGCGGGCGCGCAGTTTGTCGATCGCCCGGTTGCGGGCGATTGTGGCCATCCACGCCATGGCGCTCGCCCGCGCCGCATCGAAGCGGTCGGCCCGGCGCCAGATGGTGAGGTAGACCTCCTGCAACACGTCCTCGCTCTCGTCCCTATTGGAGAGAATACGGAAGCAGACGCCGAAAAGCTTCGCGGAGGTGGCCTCGTAGAGTCCGCGCAGCGCCGCGCGGTCGCCGGCGGCGATGCGGCCCATCAGTTCGGCGAGTTGGTCGGGAAGAGCGGCGACGGCCAAGAGGCGGGCTCGGGCGGACGAGGTCGGAAGCGCAGAAGCTGCCCCGCGCTGCGCCCGGCGGCAAGTGGGCTCGACGGCCGGCCCCGACGACAGTCCAGATTCACGCGATCCCAGCAACCGCAAGGTGTTCGGCGTGCGGCGATTTTTCCCGGCGGATTGCGTCAGGGCGGAATTGGCACTACGATTTCGCTATCGAACTCGTAAGGTTCGGCCGACTTTCCTCGCCCGTTTTTCGGCGGGCGCCGGACCTGTTTTCCGATTCCTTTCGATCTTTGGTCGGCTGCGTGAAAGCTTACGCAGCTGGGAATTACCTATCGAAGGAATATAGATCTCTATGCCCAGCGGCACTGTGAAATGGTTCAACGGCCAAAAAGGCTATGGCTTCATCCAACCCGATGAAGGCGGAGCAGATGTGTTCGTTCACATCTCGGCCGTGGAACGGGCGGGCCTGCGCTCGCTCAACGAAGGCCAAAAAATCAAATACGAGCTGGAGCGCGACTCCCGCAGCGGCAAGACCGCGGCTGGCCAACTCCAAGCCTGAGGAAACGCCGGCGCCTCGGCGCCGCCCGATCTCCTGACGATGGGCCGGACCTGAAAGGGGCCGGCCCATTTTCGTTGAGGAAGGTGTCGTGCGGCGACGTCATGTCGAGGAGCCCATGACCTCAGCCGACATCCGACATGCCGCCAGCAAGGCGCCCGCCGCCACCCTGGGCTTCTGGATCATCAAGGTGCTGGCGACGACGTTGGGTGAAACCGGCGGCGACACGGTGAGCATGAGCTGGAACCAGGGCTACCTGGTGGGCTCGGCCATCTTCCTGGCGATCCTGGCCGCCCTGGTAGCCTGGCAGGTCGCTGCGGACCGGTTCCGCCCCCTGCTCTATTGGGCCACGATCGTCGCCTCCACCACCGCCGGGACGACCATGGCGGACTTCGCCACCCGCTCGCTGGGGATCGGCTACGCCGGAGGCTCGGCGCTGCTGCTGGGCGGCGTGCTGGCCGCCCTGGCGACCTGGCGCTGGCGGCTGGGATCCATCTCCGCGGACCGGGTCGTAAGCGCCCAGGCCGAAGCCTTCTACTGGACCACCATCACCTTCTCCCAGACCCTGGGCACGGCGCTTGGCGACTGGACCGCCGACACCCGCGGACTGGGCTACATGGGCGCGGCCCTGGTGTTCGCCGCCCTGCTCGCCGCCGTCGGCGGCCTCTACATCTGGACGCGCCTCAGCCGCGTGGCGCTGTTCTGGGCGGCGTTCGTGCTGACGCGGCCGCTCGGCGCGGCGGTGGGCGACTTTCTCGACAAGCCGGTGGACCACGGCGGCCTGGCCCTGAGCCGGCCCGTCGCCTCCGCGGTGCTGGCCGCGGTCATCGTGGGGCTGATCTTCGTCCTGCCGCAGCGCCCGGGCGGGCACGGCGCGGCCGAGCCGGCCGCCTAGATCCGCAGGCTCGGATCAGCTCGATCCCCAGGCGTCGAAGTAGGTGATGGTCTCGGGCGGCGGGCGGTCCGCAGGCTTGAAGTCGCCGCCCAGGGTGTAGGCGACGGGCAGCAAGGCCGCCTGGGTGACGTCGTCGGGGATGCCGAGGAGCTTGGCGGCCTCCTTCTCGCGCAGCAGGTGCAGGGTGGTCAGCACCGTGCCCAGGCCACGGGCGCGCAGCGCCAGGTTGAAGCTCCACACCGCCGGATAGATCGAGGCGAAGAACCCGCCGGCGTGCGAACCGCCGCCCTCCGGCGGCCGGCCGGAGATGCAGGGGATCACGTGCGCCGGGACCTCGTGCAGGTGGTCGGCGAGGTACTGGGCGGAATCGTAGACCCGAGCGGTCTGCGCCAGGTCCTGGGACTGCGCCCGGGCGCGGGCCTTGGGGAAGTAGTCCGCCGCCGTGCCGCGGTAGAGATCGGCCAGCGCCTGCTTCCTGGCGGGGTCGGTGATCACCAGCCAGCGCCAGCCCTGGCTGTTGGAGCCGGTGGGCGCCTGCTGGGAGATGCGGATGCAGTCGAGGATCACCTCGCGCGGAACCGGGCGCGAGAGGTCCAGGCGCTTTCGCACCGCGCGGGTGGTGGAGAGCAGTTCGTCGGCGCAGTCGAGATGCAGGGTCACGGCAGCCTCCTCAGGGTTCAGTGCGGCTCACGCCGGGACCGGCGCGCCCACGAAGCGGGTCGCCAGCCGCCCGCGCCAATCCTTGGCCTGTGGCGCGGCCTCGAACTCGGCGGCCAGGCGCTCGACCACCTCGGCGGCGGCCGGCACGTCGTCGATCAGGCCGGCGCTGTGGCCGGCGCTCCAGATGTCGCGCCAGGGCCGCACGCCCTCCGGCATCTGGGCCCCGCGCATCGGCGCGCGCTTGGGCGGCAGGTTATCGGGGTCGAGGCCCACGTGGGTCAGCGACTGGCGAATCCAGTGGGCCGGGATGCCGTTCATCACGTCGGACAGCATGATATCCTCCATGTTCGTGGCGGTGATCATCTGCTTGTGGCCGTCCACCGCGCCGGACTCCTTGGTGGCGATGAAGCGGGTGCCCATGACGGCGAGGTCAGCGCCGAGCGCCAGGGCGGCGGCGATCCCGGACCCGGTGGCGATGCCGCCGCCGACCAGCAGCACGCCGTCGTACATGGCCCGCACCTTGGGCACGAAGGCCATGGGGGTGAGGAAGCCGGTGTGGCCGCCGGCGCCGGCGCAGGTCAGCATCAGCCCGTCGACGCCGGCCGCGATGGCTTTTTCCGCATGGCGCACGTTGATGGCGTCGTGGATGACGCGGCCGCCCCAGGCGTGGGCGCGCCGGACGATCTCGGTGGGATCGCCGACGCTGGAGAAGATGACCGGGACGCGGTGGTCTTCGCAGAGCTTCAGCTTCTGCGCGCCGAGCTCGGGGTCCTTCACGATGGCCGCGGGGAAGTTGATGGCGTGCGGCGCGTAGGCCCTGCCCTCGCCCTCGGCCCGGCGGCGATCCTCGGCCAGGGAGGTCAGGTAGGCCTCGAACTCCTCGATGGTGCGCACGTTGCCGCCCTGCCAGCCGCCGACGATTCCGGCGCGGCAGCAGGCGAGCGTCAGCGGCAGGCTCGAGGCGAAGGACATCGGCGCACAGAGCAGCGGCAGGCGCAGGTCGGCGAACAACGAACGGGCGGTCATGACTTTCGGGCGGCTCCTTGAGAATCCGACCGTTGTTTCCGATACGTCGGCGCCGGGCAAGCGGCGCATGTTGTAGACTGCCGGCGAAGAGGCCGATATCCGACACCTCGTCCACCCCATGAGGTCGCCATGGACACCCGCGTGAGTGAAATCGCCGACGGCGTCTATCGCCTGTCGACGTTCGTGCCGGCGGTGACGCCGCAGGGCTTCACCTTCAACCAGTTCCTGATCCGGGCCGAGGAGCCGATGCTGTTTCACTGCGGGCAGCGGATGCTGTTCGACGGCGTCGCGGCGGCGGTGGGACGCGTCCTGCCGGTGGAGACGTTGCGCTGGATCGGGTTCGGCCACGTGGAGGCCGACGAGTGCGGATCGATGAACGCCTGGCTGGCGGCGGCGCCCCGGGCCACCGTCGTGCACGGCCAGACAGCCTGCGACGTCTCGCTCAACGACCTGGCGGACCGGCCGCCGCGGGCGCTGGCGTCCGGCGAGGTGCTCGACCTGGGCGGGCGGCGGATGCGCTGGATCGACACCCCGCACGTGCCGCACGGGTGGGAGGCCGGCGCCTTCTACGAGGAGACGGCCGCCACCCTGTTCTGCGGCGACCTGTTGTCCCACGTGGGCGACCCGCCGGCGCTGACCGAGGCCGACGTGAGCGGGCCCGCCATCGCCGCCGAGGAGATGTTCCACGCCATGAGCCTGACGCCCGCGACGGCGGCGATCCTGCGCGACCTGGCGGCGCTGTCGCCCCGGACGCTGGCGGTGATGCACGGGTCGTCGTTCCGCGGCGACGGCGCGGGCCAGCTCACGGCGCTGGCGCAATGGTGCGAGGACGCGGGCTAAGCGCTACAGCGCCAGGGGGGCGATCTGGGCTACGCGCTGGGGATCGGCGCGCCAGACGTCGGAGGCGTCGACGTAGAGCTCGACGCCGTTGCCGTCGGGGTCGGCCATGTACAGCGACTTGGTGACCTCGTGGTCCATGGGGACGGTCCTGACGCCCGCCGCCTCGAGCACGGCGCGGGCCTCGCGCAGCTCGTCCAGGCTGTCGCCGATCTTGAAGGCGACGTGGTGCAGGCCGGGGCCGGACTGCGTCGCCGCGCCGGGCCCCGCCTCCATCACCGCGAAGTCGTGGTGATTTCCCAGGCTGAAGAAGGCCATCTTCGCCCCGCCCTGGTCGAGGCGCGCGACGACCGGCAGGCCGAGCACGCCCGCGTAGAAGGCCTCGGCGCGGGCGAGGTCGGTGACCCGCACCACCACGTGTCCCAGTTGCTTGATCTTCATGGCCTCACCCCTGAACGGTTCGCCAAGGGATGAGCTTAGCACCATTGCGGAGACATGCACTGGCGTGCTCGTCGCCTTGGTCGCTACTTGTCGCGGGCCTTGCTGACGACCGTGCCGACGCCGGCGCCGACCGCAGCGCCGATCGGTCCGCCGAGGACCAGGCCGGTGGCCGCGCCGGTGGCCGCGCGCTCCTCCACGTTGTGGCCGCAGGCCGACAGGGCGAAAGCCAGGGCCGCGATGACGAGCGGCGCGGCGAACATGCGCATGAGCGCCTCCAACACGATGATTTCGCGGCCTTATAACGCCGGAGCCGCCGAGTACACCGCTAAAGTCAAGCCGCCTGCTGTTTCGCCGCCGAGGCCGACGCGGGCGCCGGATCGACGGTGACCCTTCGCATGTGGCGGCGCTGTCCTGGGTAGTCGTTGAGCGCGTAGTGCCAGACCGAGCGGTTGTCCCAGAAGGCGATGGAGCCCGCCTCCCAGCGGAACCGGCAGGTGAAGGCCTCGGATCGGGCGTGCTCGAAAAGATAGTCGAGGAGGGCCTTGGATTCGCGCCGGTTCCAGCCGTCGATGCGCACGGTGAAGGCCGGGTTCACGTAGAGCGCCTTGCGGCCGCTCTCCGGGTGGACCAGCACCATGGGGTGGACGTACTCGCCGACCCGCCCCTCGGCCTCCGAGACCGACATGGACTTGCGCGCCCGGGTCGAGGCGCCCCCGGGCCCATATTCCCGCGCGGCGCTGTGCACGGCGCTGAGGCCCTCGAGGGTGCGCTTCAGGCCGGGCGACAGGGCGTCGTAGGCCGCCGCCTGGCTGGCGAACAGGGTGTCGCCGCCGAACTCCGGAACCTCCACCGCATAGAGGATCGAGCCGATGCTGGGCCGCTCCAGGAAGCTCATGTCGGAGTGCCAGCCGCCGCCGAAGTTCACCGGATCCTCGGGCTCCTTGACCACCTCCATCACCTCGGGGTGGCCGGCCATGCCGGCGACGTAGGGGTGGATGTTGAGCGGGCCGAACCGCGCGCCGAAGCGGACCTGTTGTTCGGGGGTGAGCGACTGGCCGCGGAAGAAGATCACCTGGTGCTCGACCAGGGCGCGGCGGATCTCGGCGATGGTCTCGTCCGCAAGGTCGTGGCCGAGGTCGACGCCGCTGAGCTCGGCGCCCAGGGCGCCGGCGACGCGGCTCAGGGTCAGGGAGGAAGCCATGGCTGCAGCTCCTGGGCGGGTTTGCACCGACAAGATGGCTCCGTTTTTGGTTCCCGCGCCAGGGGCTTGCCTTAGCCCCGGCCCTTGACCCGAGGCGCGGAACAAGGGCGTCGTGCCCGCCACAACG
>Ga0068860_100003081_pt1 | contig 17242 bp, 11 predicted proteins | sample KBSSwiS32_FD_66597 | JGI IMG/M metagenome (GOLD analysis project Ga0068860, IMG submission 66597) | Switchgrass rhizosphere microbial communities from Kellogg Biological Station, Michigan, USA - KBS Switchgrass S3-2 | ecosystem: Host-associated > Plants > Roots > Rhizosphere > Soil ... | reverse complement strand
CGTCGATGACCGCGCTCGAAGCAGAGGACACCAGGCGGCATCGCCAAGACTGCCCCAGCGCTGCGGCCCGCTCCTTCGTCAAGAGTCAGTCAGTTCGGTCCGAACACGTCCTGCGCGATCCCGGCGGCCGAGAACAGGAAGTCGCGCGAGGCCTCAAGCTCGCGGCGCAGCCGGTTCAGGTTGACGTCGAGCAGGCGGCCCTTCCACTTGCGCACCTTGCCGGCGACGATCACCGTCTCGACGTTGGTGCGGTCCATCAACGACACGACCGCACCGGGCACGTGGTTCAACGGCGCGACGTTCAGCGCCTCGGCGTCGAGGATGATGATGTCGGCCTCCTTGCCCGGCGTCAGCGAGCCGACCTTCTGGTCGAGCCGCAGGTGCTTGGCGCCGTTCATCGTCGCGAAGCGCAGGACGTCGCGGTTGTTCAGCAACTTGGGCTTGTCGGGGGTCGGTGTCGGCCACTGGTTGGGTGGATTGAAGTCGCCCTGCTCGAGGATCATCTGGTTCACCACCATGCGCTGCATGTTCATCATCGAGCGCATCTGGGTGAAGAAGTCCGCCGTCAAGGTGCACTCGACGTCGACGCTGAGCGAGGGCTCCATGCCGAGCTGCTGCAGCTTCAGGATCGGCGGAATGCCGTGGCGCATGTTCATCTCGATCGGCACTGCCAGCGACACCTGCACGCCAACGTCCTTGCATTTCTGCCACGCAGTGTCGGACATGCCGGTCATGTGGATGAACAGGTTGTCGGACCCCAGGCCGAGGTTGCCGTTGACCCCACCGGTGCCCGCCGCGAGCTCGTCGAACAACGGCCGGATGCCGAACGGCGACAGAATGTGCGCGGCGATCTGCAGCCCCAGGTCGCGCCCGATCTTCCAGGCCTGCGTGTAGGTCGGCTTGCCGAGGTAGACCTCGCCACCCATGATCATGTGAACCAGCTGGTCGCTCGACGAGAACCACTGCTTGTGGATGCGGATCGCGTCGCTGGGGTACAGGTTGCCCGGGTTGCTGCCGGTGAAGAAGTTGCCCGCGCTCTCGAAGTAGCCGAACGCGGCGCGGCGTCCGGTGTCGAACAGCGCCTGGATCGCGGCGTCGGAGTGCTGCGGCGAGTGATGGATCTGCGACACGTCGTGCACGGTGGTCACGCCGTCGTCGAGTTGCGAGAGACCGCCGAACAGGTGGTTGATGTAGACGTCCTGCGGCCGGTACACCGGAGCGAAGCGCAGCAGGATGTTCTCGAAGTAGGTCTGGTTGCCGCTCGGCGTGTTGGAGCCGTCGTTGATCAAGATGCCGTCGGCCAGCCAGCTGCGCAGCGCCGTTTCGAACAAGTGGTGGTGCGTGTCGACGAAGCCCGGCATCACGATGCGCCCGCGCGCGTCGATCACCGCCGCACCGCCGGCCGGGATGTGGCGCCCGACCGCGACGATCTTCTTGCCTTCGACCAGCACGTCCCCGACCGCGAAGTCGCCGACCCGTGGATCCATCGACATCACCGCACCACCGCGGATCACGTAGCGCCGATCGTGGTGGCCGCTCGCGTGCGGCGGACCATCGTCGTCGTGCGCCAGCGCGGGTCGCGGCGCGAACAGCGGCAGCGTGGTCGCCGCCGCGGCCGCGACGGCACTCGCCTTCAGGAACCCGCGCCGCGAATCGAAATGGGCGCGCGGCCTGCCCTCGATGCACAGTTTGCACATTGTTGTCTCCTCGTTGCGTGGGCAATCGAATGGCGGAACGCGCCGGGATCCGGGCGACCGTCGGCAGCCATGCTAGTGACGCGCGACCAGCGCGCAAGTGGGCTGAGGAGCAACCCGCCGAGCGACATGCCGCCGCCGCGCAGGCAACCGCCGACCGCTTGAAGCCCAGACTGTCCTCGCGGCCATTCGGCGCTCTGTGGGCGATCGTGCAGGCGCGCAGCAGTTTTCATCCGATCTGTGTCCCCGTTTCGCGGCCATCGCATCTGGCCATCGCGGGAAGCCAACCGGATTGCCATCAGCGTTACGGTTTGCGTGCCTCGCGTTGGTAACGATCGATCTTCGCCTTCAAGTCGTCGAGCTCTTCGCAGGGCAGCAGGCAAATCGCCTGCAACGCCTTCAGATGCTCCTGGGCCTGCGCCGGCTTGCCCACCATCAGATAGGCCTCGCCCACATACTCGTGCGCGCCGCGGTGCCGGGGGTTGAGCTTCAGCGCGCGTTCGTAGTGTGCGAAGGCCTTGTCCATCTGACCGGCGTTGCGGTGGGCGTAGCCAAGGTAGTTCTGGATGTCCGCATTGCGCGTGTCGCGCAGGGCAGCGGACGACAGCGCCTTGATCGCATCGGCCCACCGCTTGTCGTCGATCGCCTTCTTGCCCGCCACCATGTCGGGATCGGCCGAAGGGCCGCTCGGATCCTCGTCGGTCGGGTCGGCGAGGGCTGGCACGACGCAGAGCGATGCGGCCAGGAGCGCTATCGCTGCGAGCAGCGCTTTGCGCGTGCCCCCGACCGCCCGCTTCACGTCAACGTTGGGCGAGCTGCGCGAACGGTCGCATCTCGAGCACTTCGGGGCGCGCCCCGTCACCCTTCTGCGTGAGCTGCTCGAGTGCTCGGCTGTACCGGACGACCTTGGCGGCGTCGCCCATCGCTGTGGCCGCCTTGGCGGCGCCATACCAGCCGCGCAGCCGGTTCGGCGCGTTCTTCATCGACACCTCGTACTCCTTCAGCGCCATGGCAGCGTCGCCGTCGGCCAGCACCATGTCGGCCAGCAGCTCGCGCATCGGATAGAGGCGGTTCTCCATCGCGACGTGCTTCTCGCTGCCGTCCTCCAGGTCGGCGGCCGCGCGCATCAGCTTCTGCGCCTCGGCCTTGTCGCCTTGCGCTCGCGCGGCCCACGCCTGAGCACCGAGGACCTGCACCTCCACCTGCTCGGCCCAGTACCCCTGGTTGGCCTTGAGCAGCGTGGCGCGCAGTTCCTTCAGCTTGGCGATGTCGGCCTGTGCGGCGGCCACGTCGCCCAGGCGTGCGGCGCCCATCGCGCGCGCGAAGTGCGTGATGGCCTCGGCCGGCGCGAACGGCAGATTCTGTGGCTGCAGCTGCGCGGCGCCGGCCCAGTCCTGGCGCTCGAGGTAGTAGCGCGCCGGCACGGCGGCACGCGCGGTGTTGCCCGCCGAGATCGGGCCGACCACTTTCTTGATCGTGGCACTGTCTTCGATCAGCGCCTTGGCCTTGGCGTCCTGCCCGAGCTGCAGGTATGCGTACGCCATGAAGTCGTAGGCATGCGGCACGCCGGCGAGCACACCATCGAGCTTGCTCTGAGCCGCGTACTCGTTGGCCACCTTGACGGACGCCAGATTGGACTCGATCGAGGGCTGCCACATGCCGACCATCGAGTAGATGTGCGAAGGCATGTGCTGCGCATGCGGCGCGGCCGGCGCGACCTTGGCGTACTTGTTCGCCGCCGGGATGCCGCGCTGCGCGATCGGAGCGAAGTCGTACGAGTGGATCAGGTAGTGGGTGATGCCGGGATGGTCGGGGTATTGCTTGTCCAGCGGTTCGAGGATCGACACGGCCTGCGCCAGCGGCGCCATCGACTTGTGATCGAAGGTCTCGTTGAGCGCCAGCGCGTGGAACACCTTGGCCTCCACGTCCCTGGGGTACTTGCGGCTGAGCGCGCCCATCGCCTTTTCGTAGTTTCTGGTGCGCGTGTCCTGGTCGACCTTGTCGTAGTCCTTGTAGAACTCCCTCAGCGCAGCGAGCCAGTCGCGTTCGCGCTGCGTCTTCGCTCCGATGGCCTCGCCCTTTTCGATCGCCTCGAGCCCGCGCTTCAAGGTGGCCGCGTCAAATGGGCCGACCAGCGGGTTGGGTCTCTGGCTGATGGCGATGCCCCAATACGCGATAGCGCACGCCGGATCCGTCTCGGGGATCGCGTTGAACGCCTTCACGGTCTCCGGAAAGTAGAACGAATGCAGCATCGCCAATGCACGGTCGAATTGTTGCTGGGCCTCGGCCGTGCACGATGTCTTGAACAGCACGCGACCGAGATCGCGTCGCGTCCTTTGCGCAGCGTCGTCGTCATGTGCGAGGGCAGCTGAAGCGAAGGCGGTGATCAAGCTCGCCGCGAGCAGTTTGTCGCTGTACATGTGGATCTCCTCGAGAATCCGGTGAAGGAACGGCACGTGGTGCAGGAAGGCAACCAGCGCCGTCCGCGAAGCACCTTGCGGGCGACGACGACGCTTTGAGCGAAGCACGCCGCCCCCAAGCCACTTCGATGGCCATCGTGCTCTCGTTCATGGTCGAGCGCCAGGGGCTCGTCCGAGACATCCCCAGATTGACCGTCCCAGACCCGACACGTCCGCTTGGCTGAAAGGGCTATTCGACTGAGCGTGGTCGACCGATCGGTACTGGCCGATGGCGGCCGGCTGCGCAGCGCGCGCCGACGAACCGGCGAGGGCGTGTGCGTGTGCCTGCCTGGCCGATGATGGGTTGACGCGAGATCCACCCATCGGCCAGACGATTCCAGCGCCTCAACGCTTTCGATAGGTCACCGGCTTTCCGGCTTCGGCAGGAACTTCCACCGTCACCGCGCGCGGGCGCATCCGGGGCTCGACCGGCGGCAGGTTGTCCGCCGCCAGGAACCGGTTCTTCAGAGTGCCATTGATCTGGATACGCCAGTACCGGGGGTCGCCCACCGAGTCGCCGCCGCTTTTGACCCAATGCAGCAACTCGTGGACCTTGGTGCCGAGCACCTCCTTGATGTCCCGATGGGGCGTCACCACGAGATGGCGCGGATCGACCACCATGTCGGGGAAGTGCGCCCGGTTCGCCAGGTGCTCGATGTCTCCCGGGGGAAAGCCGAAATGGGCATTGAAGAGCGGCGAGAACTTCTTCTGCACCGCGCTGAAGGCGGCGTCCGCCTCGCGCTTCGTCAGCTGCTGGCCGGCAGCGAGCTTGCTGGTCGCGGTGGCGTAGGCATTGCTGACCCCGGGACCGGTCAGCGAGGCGACGGCGGATTGCCACAGCTGCCGCACCACCGGATCGTCCGCGATGCGCCTCAGCCCGAAGGTGGACAACAGCTGGTCGAAGTCTCTGATGAAGATCTTCTCCAGCACGCTGGTCGCGAGCATGCTGGCGGCGCCGAATTCCGCGGGCAGCGGGTTCTTGAAAGCTGCCGGCGCGGGCAGCGGGTTCACCGCTCGCCTGCCGAGCGACAGCACCTCGCCGATCTGGCGCTCGACCTTGCGGGCAAAGTCCAGGAGCGGCTCGGGCACCGAGCCCGGCGCGACAGCCTTCACGGTGTTGTAGATCCGCTCGAGCTGCGGCATCGCCTCGGCCGCGAGCTTGGCCTGGGTCTTGACCAGGTCGACGGCCTCGCCGATGGTCTTCGCGAACGCCGGCAGCTTGCCGAGCTTCGCGGCGTCGCCGAGGTAGGGGACCATGCTCGCTGCGCTCATCGCGGCGCCGACGTGGTCGCCGCGCATCAGCGAGATCACGCCGTCGATCGCGTCGCAGGTCGGCGTCGGATCGAAGATGCCGGCGATGCCGAGCGCAGCCTGCGCAAGGTCGAGCAGCAGCGTGGCCCTGCCGCCGGCGGCGTCCGCCGCGGGCGCCGCCAGCATGGCATGCGCATCCATGGCCTGCGCCACTTCCTGCGCGAGCTTCGGGTGGTCGGCCGCCGCGAGCGCAGGCTTCATGCCTTCCAGCAGGTCGGCAGCGCGATGCGGATCGCCGAGCGCGATGCGCGCCACCGCCGCGCCCAGTGAGCGCAGGTCGACGACGCCCGCCTGCGTCGCCGCCTGCAGCATGCGCAAGGCGTCGGACAGCGCGGCATCCACTGCCTGGGCGACGGCGGGAGTCATCAAGTGGATCGGATTTGACATGGCGGGCGCTCCTGGATGACGGGCAATGCCCGATGCGGGCAGTGGGCCGTATTGAATCGGCGGCGCGCCCTTCGCGACAGTCGGTATCGATGCGAGCGAGGACCGGCCGCACTGGGGAACGCCGCTGCGTCCGGGCTGCGTCGCCGCTCGTATGTGCGCTGCGCCGGGAAGCCTTCGCTTGGGAGCGAAGCAGCCTCCGAAACGATAATTCGATCGCATCGCGGGCATTGCCTTGGCGCGCCGACCCTCCCCGTCCAATCCGGTCCACCTCCGCTTCCACTCTTTCGAGCTGGATGAGGCCAATGCGCGGCTGCTGCGCGACGGACGTGCCGTCGCGGTTGCCCCGACGCCGTTCAGCCTGCTGTGCGCGCTCGCACGCCAGCCGGGTGCTCTGTTGGCGAAGTCCGCGCTGCTCGACTCGGTGTGGGGTCACCAGTTCGTCACCGAATCGGTGCTGAAGACCGCCATCAGCGATTTGCGCACGGTGCTCGGCGACAACCCTCGCCAGCCGCGATTCATCGAAACCGTTCCACGCCGTGGTTACCGCTTCATCGCGGACGCTGCCTCGACGCCGTCGCCCCCAGCAATGCCAACGATCGGAGCCGTGACCGGTACGCCCGAGTCATCCTCGTTCATCGGCCGCCTAGACGCGATGGCGCGGTTGGGTCGCGCCTGGGGCCGAGCCTGCGGTGGTCAACGGTCGGTTGTGTGGGTGGCCGGTGAACCGGGCATCGGCAAGACGACCTTGATCGAGCAGTTCGTCGCTGGCATCGGCGGCGTTGCCTTCGCCCGCGGCCAATGTGTGGAGCACCACGGCGCGGGCGAGCCCTATCTGCCCGTGCTGGAAGCGCTGGCCGAGCTGTGTCGCAAGGACGCCGCGCTGCCGACGATGCTTCGCACGGTGGCCCCGACCTGGCTGCTGCAGCTGCCGTGGCTGGGCACCGCGCAGGAGCGCGACGCGCTGCGCCGCGAGTTGGCCGGCGTGGGCCCTGATCGCATGCTGCGCGAAATGGGTGAAATGCTGGACCGCTACACCGAGCAGCGGCCGCTGCTGCTGCTGACGGAAGACCTGCACTGGAGCGACCGGGCGACGACCCGGCTCATCGACTACGTCGCGCGGCGGCGCGGCCGCGCTTGCCTGATGTGGTTGGCGAGCTTTCGCGTGGCCGAGGTGGTCGCGTCCGATCATCCGATCAACGCTTTGCGTCGCGAGCTGCGCCTGCACCGATTGTGCGAGGAGATCATGCTCGATCCTTTCTCCGAGACCGAGGTCGCGGAGTACGTTGCGAAGCATTCGCCATCGATCGCCAACGATGAGGCCTTCATCCACGCCTTGCACGAGCGCACCGATGGCGTGCCGTTGTTTGTCTCGTCGGTGATGACCGAGGTGATGGAGCGCACGGACGACGCCGCGGACGCTGGGGCACGGCTGGCGGCGGTGGCGGTGCCCGACAACCTGGCAGCCATCATCGACCACTGCATCGACAAGCTCGGCAGCGAGCAGCGCGCCCTTCTTTTCGCGGCAGCGGGCTGTGGGGTCGAGTTCCAATTGGACACGCTGGCGCTGACTCTCGGGCGTGACATCACCTCGGTGGCTCTTGCCTGCGACGAACTGGTGCGCGAGCACGTGTGGCTCACCGCGCCGCGTTCGGGCAACGGGGGCGACTCACAGGAGCCGCTCTACGCCTTTCGACATGCGCTGTTCCGGCAGGTGCTGTACGACCGCACACCCCCTTCCGCGCGGGTGCAGCTGCACCGAGAGATTGGAGCGGCCCTCGAACGCAAGCGATCAGCTGGCGGGACGGTCGCCGCGTCGGAGCTTGCGATGCACTTCGATCGCGGCACACAACCGATTGCCGCGCTGCGCTACTACGCCGAGGCGGCCGAGGGCGCGTTGCTGCACTTCAGCCCGGCGGCCTGCCTCAGCCTGGCCGAGCGCGCACTGGACCTGTTGCCGCAGGCGACAGAGGGCTCGGAGCGCGATGGGCTGGAGATCACGCTCGCGACGCTGCTGGGCATGTCTGCATTCCGCTCGCATGGCGTGGGCTCGCAAGCCAAGGCGGCCTTCGAGCGCGCCTACGCGCTGCTGCCCGGCGCACCCGGGCATCCCATGCGCGCTCGCCTGCTGCACGGGTTGGGCTACGTGTGCAGTTTGCGAGGCGAGTACGTGGACTCGTTGGTTGTGGCGAAGCGCGCCGAAGCCCTGTCGTCGGAATCGGACGATCGGGAGCTGATGCTGGTCGCGTGTTTCCTGCACGGCGAGGCGCACCATCTGCAAGGGCAGACACGAGCAGCGCGCTCGTGGATGGAGCGCGGGCTCGCCATCGCCGGCGCGCTCGACGCCGCGGCGAACGAGTTGTTCGCAGCAGATGCGCAGGTCCTGTTGCTCGGTATGCTGGCCATCGACCTGGTCCGTTCGGGCCTGGTGCAACAAGGCCGCACGCTCGTGCGCAGCGCACGCGCGCGCGCGGCCGCGCGGCTGGAGCCGATGACGCGGCTCGTCGCGGCCTGGCACGAAGCCTTGCTCGAGGTGCGCCTGGGAAGTCCTGATCGTGTTGCGGTGTTGGCCGACGAGATGCAGGCTCTGGTCGAGGAGTTCTCCCTCGCTCACGGCCAGACCGCATGCAGGTGGTTCCGCGGCTGGGCCGAGGCGCGCAAGGGCCGTCCGCGGGAAGGATATCGCCTCATCCGCGAGGCCTACGAAGAGAACAGCCGACTCGGCATGCGCGTCGGCGCAAGCGAGGTGCTCGGGTATGCGGCAGAAGCGCTGCTGCTGGACGGTGATGTCGAGGCCGCGAGAGCCGAGGTCCGGGAAGCGATGGCAATCGCCGATGAGCTGGGCGAGCGCGTGTACCTGCCGCAGCTGCTGCTGTTGGAGGCGGCCATCGCGCGCGCGCGCGGCGCGGCTGATGCCGGCAGTGGCTCCGTGCGGCGCGCCATCGAAGAGGCGCGCACGCAGCAAGCGCCGTGGCTGGTGTTGCTTGCTCTCGTGGACCTGTGCGCGCACCACGATGCTGCGACTGAGGAACGCGACGCGCTCGCCATGCTTGTGGACCAACTGCCCGAAGCGGCGGACACCGAGCCGGTGACGCGCGCGCGCTTGCTGCTCCAGGCTTCGAAGCCGGTGTGAAACGGTATGCCGTGCCCTCGCGTCAGCGCGCACCACGGCGCACCCGCTGCTCCCACATCTCCATGACGAGCGTGAGCATGACCGGACCGAGCACCAGCCCCGCCAGCCCGAGCACACCGAAGCCGCCGATGCAGCCCATCAACACCCAGACGAACGGTAGCCGCATGCCACCGCGGGCCACCATCGGCCGCACCAGCTTGTCGCCGCCGAGCAGCACCGCACTGCCCAGCAACAGCGCCAGCAGCGCCGTCGTGGGCGCGGTTTGCAATGCCAGCTGCAGTGCCAGAGCGGCCACCGCTGCGTAGCCCAGGAAAGGCACGGCAGCCAAAGCGCCGGTGATGCCGGCCCACAGCAGCGGGCGCGGCGCGCCGGCCGCCGCGTAAGCCAGCGCCGTCGCCAAGCCGTCGAACAAGCCAACGGCCAGCATGCTGTGCGCCGAGGCACGCACGGCGCGCGAGCCGACCTCGACATAGCGCTCGGCACGGTCGCCGATCACTTGGCGCAGCGCGTCCGTGAGTTCGCGCGCAAGCGTGCCGCCTTCCTGGTAGAGGAAGCCCAGCAGCAGGATCGTGAAACCCACGATCAACGCATGCCGGAACGTGAACTCGCCCAATGACAGAGCCCAGGCCAACACGGTCCCCGGGTCGGTGTGCCGTGTCAGCATCAGCAGCGCGCCGGGATCGTGCGGTTGCCGTTGCCAGCTCTCGGCGAGCCAGGGACCGAACACCGGCGTGTCCACCAGCCACCCAGGCAACGTCAGCCCATTGGCGTCGGCGACCACCAAGCCATGAAGCAGCGTCTGCGCCTCGCGGAGCAGCGCCCAGCAGGCGAACACCATCGGTGCGAGCACGAACACGGAAATTGCGGCCGTGAAGATCGCGGCGCTGCTGCTGCGACCGACGCTGCGCGGTAGCCGGGCCCTGAACGACACATACAGCGGCCATGTCGCGATCGCGATCACGCAGGCGGCCAGCAGGGCCTCGATGAAGCCCTGAACGATCCAGGCCGCCAGTGCAACGAGCATCGCGGCGAGGACGCGTGCCGGAGAGAGCTTGAGGTTCATCGCCTGCATCCTACGAACGCGGCGCGGTCAAGTCGTCAGCGGCAGGTCGCGATTCCGTCGGCGTCGCGGGCAATCGCTTGTCGACCGAAGTGCGACCTTTCGCTGACGACTCCACCAGGGGACTCGCCTACTCTGCCTCGAGTCCCCTTGATCCCTGGTCTGCAATGGTCCTGAACACTGAATCCAAGTACCCGAACCGCCGCGCCTATGTACTGAAGCTGCGCGGCGATGCCACGCCAGGAGCCCTGGCGGGCCGCCTCGAGAACCTGCTCACCGGACAACAGCGCGAGTTTTCGTGCGCCGGAGAGCTGCTGGCGTCAATTGCCGCCGATCTCGCATCGGCGGCCGGCGAGCACGCGGCAGACCCTGCCGCCGAGTGACACCTCATTCATGAATGAGCTTCGATATGGCGACCGAACGGCGACGCAACGCTGACGACTTCGCGCCCACGGCGCCCTACGCTGACCTCACCTCGAATCCACAAGAGTGAACACGATGCCGCGACCCACAAGTCCCCCTGTGCCGACCCGCCATGTCGGGCAGCCGAGCTATCCACATGCCGATCGCATGACCGGCCTCGTCGTTGTTTCGGCGATCGTCGCTTCGATTGCTCTCGTCTTCGCTGGTTGCTCCACGCCGGTCGCAACGCCGTCGCTCGATGTGCCGGCGAGGTTCGCCTCGACGGCAACCTCGGAAATGGACCCCGAGGCCGCCTGGTGGGAAAGCTTCCACGACCCCGTGCTGACCGATCTGGTGCGGCGCGCAGCCAGCGAGAACCGCGACATCAAGATCGCAGCCGAGCGCCTGCGCGCAGCGCGATCTGGCGTGACGGTGAGCCGTTCCTTCCTGGCCCCCAGCGTCAGCGCGGTCGGCTCGGCCAGCGACCGCAGCAGCGGCTACAGCGATGCGGTGAAGCAGCTGATGCCGGACACGCGCAACGGCAGCGCCGGCCTCGACGTCGCGTGGGAGGTCGACTTGAGCGGCCGCCTGCGCGCGGGCACGGCCGCAGCGGCCGCCGACGCGCTCGCCGCGGCGGATGGCGTGCGCGGCGTGCGCCTCCTGGTGATGACCGATGTCGCGAGCAACTACTTCACGCTGGTCGGCGCACAGCGCCAGCTCGACACGCTGCGCGCGATTTCCACCGCTTATGACGACACCTTGCGCCTGGTGCAGGGGCGTCATCGGGCAGGGCTGGCGACGCCCTTCGACGTGGAGCGCGCGCAGACCGATGCCGAATCGGCACGCGCGCAGATCCCGCCGCTGGAGACGATCGCGGCGGTGTCGCGGCACCGCATCGCGGTGCTGATCGGCGACCAGGCCTTCCATGGCGCGAGCATCGAGCCGTGGCGCGGCGACGCGGCCCTGCCTGACATCAAGCCCGGACAGCCGGCCGCGCTGCTGCAGCGCCGCCCCGATGTGCTGGCGCTGATGGCGCAGCTGGACGCGGCCAATGCACGCCGCAAAGAGGCCGCAGCCGAATGGTTTCCGCGCCTGTTCCTCGGCGCGTCGTTCGGCCGCCAGAACGTGGCGCTGAACAGCCTGGGCCTCGGCTCCGCCCGCTTCACCAACGTGGCGGGCCTGCTCGCGATGCCGATCTTCAACGCAGGCCGCACGAGCGCACTCAACGACATCGCCGAGAGCGGCCAACGCGAAGCGCTGCTGCGCGCCGAGGACGGCATGGTGCGCGCGCTGGAGGATGTGGAGAACTCGCTGGTCTCGCTGTCGTCGGAACGGCAGCGCTCGCAATCGCTGCAAGCCGCCGCCACCTCCGCCGAGGCGGCGCTGGGTCGCGCGCAGTCGCTCTACGAGCGTGGGCAGATCAGTCTGCTGCCGCTGCTCGATGCGCAGCGTGCGCGCCACGCGGTGCGCCTGTCCGCCAACGACAGCAGCACCCGGCTGCTGCTCGACAGCGTGCAGCTCTACAAGGCGCTGGGCGGCGGCTGGCAGGTGTTCGAGCCGGCCGCCGCGCAACAGCCCCAAGCGCAACCCACCGCCGCCGACGCCATCCCCGCGTCGCATTCGTGAACCGCCAGTCATACAACGAGGAACTGTCTTGAACAACTCCCATGCCACGGCCGTCACGCTGGCCGTTGCCGCCCTGCTCAGCGCCTGCACCCCGGACAAGCCGCCCGTCGAGGCGCCTCGGCCGGTGCGCACCGCCGAGATCCGCTACGACGCCATCCGTGAAGCCAATCGCTATGCCGGCAACGTGCAGTCGCGCTTCGAGGTCGACCACGCCTTCCGCGTGGGCGGCAAGGTGGCTCGGCGCTTGGTCGACGTCGGCCAGTTCGTGCACGAGGGCGATGTGCTCGCCGTGCTCGACGACAGCGACTACCGGTTGGCCGAAGAGGCCGCGCGCCAGCAATGGACGGTCGCCGTCGCGCAGGCCCGTCAGGCCGAATCGGACCGCAAGCGCCTGGGCTCGCTGCAAGCCGACGGCTCGGTCAGCGTGGCCGACGACGAGCACGCCCACAGCGGCGCGCAGACGGCGCAGGCGACCGAAGAGGCGCAGGCGCGCCAACTCGAGCTCGCGCGCAATCGACTGAAGTACACCGTGCTGCGCGCCTCGCGCGGCGGCGTCGTCACCGCGGTGCGCGTCGAGGTGGGGCAGGTGGTCGCCGAAGGCCAGCCGGTGGTCGCCATCGCCGACCCCGGCACGCCGGAGATCGTCGTCGACGTGCCGGAAGATCACTTGATCGCGTTCAAGAAGGCCCACTTCAAGGCTTCGCTCGCGAGCGCGCCCGACCAGCCATTCGAAGTGGCGCTGCGCGAGCTGTCGCCGCAGGCTGCGGCGCAGACACGCACCTACCGCGCCCGGCTCAAGCCGGCGGATGCCCGGCCGCTGCCGCTGGGAGCCACCGCCACGCTGATCACCGACCGGGTGGTCGCGGACGTGCAGGTGGCCGCGATTCCCGCCACCGCGCTGACGCAGGCCAACGGTCATCCCGCGGTCTGGTTGGTCAAGCATGCCGGCAACGAGCCGACGGGCAGCGTGGACCTGATGCCCGTGGCGGTGCACGGTTACCGGAACGATCTCGCAATGGTTTCCGGCGTGCCGGCCGGCGGTCAGGTCGTCACCGCGGGCGTGCAGAAGATGGCGCCCGGACTGAAGGTCGCGCTGCCCGGTGCGGCGCTCGCTGAAGCCAGCCTTACCCAAGTCGACACGACGCAGCAGGCCGCGCGATGAAAGACTTCAACCTCACCGAATGGGCGCTCGAGCACCGCGCCGTGGTGCTCTTCCTGATCATCGTGGTCTCGATCGCGGGCATCTTCAGCTTCTCGAAGCTCGGCCAGCTGGAGGACCCCAAGTTCTCCGTGCCGTCAATGACGGCCACCGTGATCTGGCCCGGGGCGGGTGCCCAGCAAATCCAGGACGAGGTCCTGAACCGCATGGAAAAGAAGTTCGAGCAGCTCGATCACTTCGAAAAGGTCGTCACCTTTGCGCGCCAGGGCTACGGCGGCATGACGATCACCGTGAAGGGCGGCACGTCGCACAAGGACCAGCAGGAAGCCTGGTACCAGGCGCGCAAGAAGTTCGCTGACCTCAAGCTCGAACTGCCCGAGGGCGTCGTCGGCCCGATCTTCAACGACGAGTACGGCGACGTCTACTCGCTGCTCTATGCCGTCAAGGGTGACGGCATCGGCCATGCGGAGCTGTCCGACATCTCCGAGGACATCAAGCGCCGCCTGCTGAAGGCCCCGTACGTGAAAAAGATCGACCTCCTGGGCAAGCAGGAGCAGAAGGTGTACGTGGAGTTCTCGCACGAGCGCCTGGCCGCGCTCGGCATCACTCCGCTCGCCATCGCCGAGAGCCTGAAGAGCCAGAACGCGATGCTGCCCGGCGGCTCGATCGACACCCGCCAGGATCGCGTCTTCGTGCGGGTGAGCGGCCAGTTCACGAATCTGGACGACATTCGCAACGTGCCGGTCGCCGCGGGCGGCCGCACGATCAAGCTCGGCGACATCGCGACGGTCCAGCGCGGCTTTCAGGACCCACCGGTCTACACGATCCGCCACAACGGCGAGGACGTGCTGATGGTCGGCGTCGTGATGACCGACGACGGCAACGTCGTGGAGCTCGGCAAGGCCGTGCAAGACGCGGTCGCGAAAGTGCAATCCGAACTGCCGCACGGCATCGAGCTGGAGCGCGTCGCCGACCAGCCCACCACCGTGAAGGATTCCGTGTGGGAATTCGAGCGCTCGCTGATGGAAGCGCTCGTCATCGTGCTGGCGGTGAGCCTGGTGAGCCTGGGCCTGCGCACCGGCCTGATCGTCGCGATCTCGGTGCCACTGGTGCTCGGCGTGGTCGCGATGGTGATGCTCGCGATGGGATGGAACCTGGAGCGCATCTCGCTGGGTTCGCTCATCATCGCGCTCGGTCTGCTGGTGGACGACTCGATCATCGCCATCGAGATGATGGTGGTGAAGATGGAAGGAGGCTGGGACCGCATCAAGGCCGCCGCCTTCTCGTATTCCGCCACCGCGATGCCGCGCTTGTCGGGCGCACTGATCACGGTCGCCGGCTTCATGCCGATCGGCTTCGCGCGCTCCACCACCGCCGAATACGCGGGCGGCATCTTCTGGATCGTGGGCATCGCCGTGGTGTTCTCGTGGGTCTGCTCGGGCATGATCACGCCGTACCTCGCGGTGAAGATGCTGCCGAAGAACTTCGGCCAGCATCACCACGGCGCCGACCCGTACGGCACGCCCTTCTACCGCAAGCTGCGCGGCTGGATCGACTTCGCGCTGGAAAAGCGCTGGCTGATCATCGGCGCGACGGCGGGCGCCCTGGTGCTCGCGCTGGCGGGCATGAAGGTCGTGCCGCAGCAGTTCTTCCCGAACAGCGAGCGTCCCGAGCTGATCCTCGACCTGCGCATGAAGGAAGGCTCGTCGTTCCAGGCAGCGACCGAACAGGTCAAGCGCATGGAAGCGGTGCTGAAGAAGGATCCGGACATCCGCTTCTTCACGGCCTACACGGGCGCCGGCGCGCCGCGCTTTTACCTCGCGCTGTCGCCCGAGCTGCCCAATCCGGGTTACGCGCAGTTCATCGTGATGACCAAGGACATGGAAGCCCGCGAGCGCGTGCGTTCGCGGCTGATCGCCTCGGTCGACGAGGACTTCCCGCAGGCCTGGGTGCGCGTCACCCGCCTCGAGATGGGCCCTGCAGTGGGCTACCCTGTGCAGTTCCGCGTGGTCGGCCCCGACACGCAGAAGGTGCGCGAGATCGCCCGCGAGGTCGAACACGTCATGGCATCGAGCCCGAAGGTGCGCGACGTTCAGCTCGACTGGAACGACCCGGTGCGCACGCTCAAGGTCGAGCTCGACCAGGACAAGGCGCGTGCGTTGGGCCTCACGCCTGCCGACGTGAACCTCGCCACCCAGAGCGTGATGAACGGCGCAACGCTGTCGCAGCTGCGCGAGCACGAGAACCTGCTGGACATCGTCGCGCGTGCCGTGCCGCAGGAGCGCCTGGACCTGGACACGCTCAAGGACGTGAACATCTACACGCGCAGCGGCACCGTCGTGCCGCTCGCGGAAGTGGCGAAGGTGAGGTACGAGCTCGAAGAGCCCGTGCTGTGGCGCCGCAACCGCGACATGGCGATCACCGTGCGTGCCGACGTCAAGGACGGCGAGCAGGCCGTGTCGGTCACGAAGGAAATCGCGCCGCTGCTCGCGGGCATCGAGGCGAGGCTGCCCGCCGGCTACCGCGTCGACATGGGCGGCGCCGTGGAAGAAAGCGACACGGCCAACAAGGCCCTGGCTGCAGTGGCTCCGGTGATGGTGCTCACCATCCTGCTGATCCTGATGCTGCAGCTGCAGAGCTTCTCGAAGATGGCGATGGTGTTCCTCACCGCACCGCTGGGCTTGATCGGCGTGGTGGCCGCGCTGCTGATGTTCCGCGCCCCACTCGGCTTCGTGGCGATCCTGGGCATCATCGCGCTCGGCGGGATGATCATGCGCAACTCGGTGATCCTGATCGACCAGGTGCGCACCGAGATGGAAGACGGCCGTGATGCGTGGAACGCCATCGTGGACGCGGCCCTGCACCGCACGCGCCCCGTGGTACTGACTGCGGCGGCGACCGTGCTGGCGATGATCCCGCTCACCCGCAGCGTGTTCTGGGGCCCGATGGCGCTCGCGATCATGGGCGGCCTGACGATCGCCACGGTGCTGACCATCTTCTTCGTGCCAGCGCTGTACGCCGCGTGGTTCCAGGTGCGTCGCGAGCCGGCCGGCGGCACGATGCCCGCCGCGGCGAATGCCGTGCTGGTGGCATGACGTTCTGGCGACGCTGGCGACATCGCAACCACATTGGAGAGGGTTCCATGGCGCGTGTTTTCATCTTTGGGGCCACCGGGTCACTGGGCCGCAGCGTCCTGCGCCAAAGCGTCGAGTCAGGCCATGACGTCACCGTGTTCGTGCGTGATCCGACCAAGCTGTCATCCGAGATGACGACCCGCATCGGTGTTCGGCGTGGCGACTTGTTGCAATCGGGAGCCGACGCAATTGCGGACTTGGTGCGAGGTCATCAGGTCGTGCTCAACTGCGCGGGCCATGTGACAGATGGCCAAGGGTTTGTCGACCTGGTGAGCCGCCTCGTCGATGGCGTGGAGCGGCTTCAACCGTTGGAGCGGCCGGTATGCTGGTTTCTAGCTGGAGCTGCCCTGCTTGACATTGGCGAAAGCGGCCGGCGGGGTGTGGACTTGCCGATGGTCAAGAACACCTATTGGCCGCACCGCGCCAACTTCGAGCGCCTCCAGCGCTCATCGTTGGCTTGGTCGCTGTTGTGCCCGGGACCGATGGTGGACCGAGCGCCAGTGGGACTGAGCACGCTACGCGTCAGCATCGACCGCCTGCCAGTGCCGATCTCGCGTGCGTCCCGTTTGCTGCCCGCCCCGCTGCTGCTGCCCATCTTCGCATCGAAGATTCCGGAGGTGATCATCCCGTACGCTGACGCGGCTGCGCTGATGCTCGCCCATCTTGGCGCGGAAGGCGAGCTGGTGCGTCGCCGTGTTGGCGTGGCCTTGCCCGTGGGGATGAAGGGTCGCAAGAGCACGTGGGCTGCCACACCGACGTAGCGCCGGATTGACCCATTGCGGCCGTTGAAGGCTCGACCCCATGGTCATTCGTCAGAAGTCTCGCGAGCCCGGCGCCGTTGGCTCGGCGACCGCGTGCGGTCGTACCGGCGCCCTGCAAG
>Ga0068860_100003076_pt1 | contig 17248 bp, 16 predicted proteins | sample KBSSwiS32_FD_66597 | JGI IMG/M metagenome (GOLD analysis project Ga0068860, IMG submission 66597) | Switchgrass rhizosphere microbial communities from Kellogg Biological Station, Michigan, USA - KBS Switchgrass S3-2 | ecosystem: Host-associated > Plants > Roots > Rhizosphere > Soil ... | reverse complement strand
TCGCAATCAGCGGTTCGCCGGCGCGCGTGCAGGCGTCGATTGCATCCTGCGCCAGCGGGGCGTCGACTTCGAGGCGGGCGCTGCGGAAGAGCGCATCGAGCTTCAGTGCGCCGGCCTTGCACGCGACGGCGTCGCCGCCGGCGGCAGCGAGCCAGCGCTCGGCATAAGCAATGGCCAAATCGTGCTGGCCGGCCTCGTTGTAGAGCGCCGCGGCCACGCCGAACACGAGAATCCGCGTGTCCTTGTCGACGATCTGCGGCTGCTGTTCGAGCAGCTTTTCCAGGCGCGCATAGGCGTCTTCGTAGCGGCCGACGAACACCTCGTCGTTGACCAGGCTGATTTCGGCGCGGAATCGCAGGGTCACGTCGTCGCCGGCCGCCGCGACGACTGCTTCGAGTGCGGTCGCAGCCTTGTCGTACTGGCCGGAGTAGCCCAGCTGCCAGCCCTCGAGGTACTCGAGCCAGTGCCGATCGCGCGGCGACATCGCGCCGGCTTGTTCGTCCAGCTGTCTGAGGATGTCGAGAAACGCCGGGTTGTCGGCGGTCTTGATGTCGTCGGCGTGTCTCAACAGCCCGGCGACGTCGTCGCGTGCGGGCGCGCCGGCGCCCGACAGGGGCTGAGCCGCTGTCAGCAACACACCCGCTACGAACACGCAAAAGCGTCTTCCGGCCACACTTCGATCCTTCGCATCGGGCCGCCGTCGTTGGCAGCCGGGCAACGCCGCGCGATCTGCGGATGTCGCGACGCTGCGGAACGCATATTGACCGAAAGAGGCTGCATCGGCAACGTGAAGGCCCGTCCCGCCCTCAGTCCCGCGGATGGGCGCGGTCAGGCGACCTGGATTGCTGCAGGCGGCTCTGACCGTTCGACCCGGTTGCGCCCGGCGCGCTTGGCCCGGTACAGCGCACTGTCGGCGTGAAGCAGCATCTGGCGCAGATCGTAGCCGGACTGGCGCGTCGAAGTGACGCCGAAGCTGGCCGATACCGCGATTTCGGCGCCGGCCGTCCCGGCGATTGCGGCGCGCAGTTCCTCGGCTCGACGCGCCGCAGTTTCGATCGTGCAGTCCGGCAGCAGCACGCCGAATTCCTCGCCGCCGAGCCGACCGAACAGGTCGACGGAACGCATGTACTTCTGGCACGCCGCCACGGTCTGTTTCAACACACCGTCGCCGGCGCCGTGGCCCCAGGTGTCGTTGATCGTCTTGAAGTTGTCGAGGTCGACCAGGATCAAGCTCACATCACGCGCAGACTTGGCGCAGTACTGGAGGCTGATCTTCGCCTCGTCCATGAAGTGCTGGCGGTTGACGATGCCGGTCAATCCGTCGCGCCGCGACAGCGTCTGGAAGCGAATCTGCGAGCGCTTGGTCCGATACGCCCAGAGCGCGATCGAGGCCAGGCCGAAGATCAGCATCGCAACATACAGCCGCTGGGTTTCGGCGGCCCTGCTGGCGACCTCGCCTTCCAGCTTGAGCACCCGGTTCTTCTCGTTCAGCACGTCAATCTGGCGCTTCTTGTCCAGCACCTGCTGATTGACCATCTGGTAGGCGAGCGTCCGCGCGGTCGTGTCGTTGAGGTATGCCTTGTCGGCGGCAGCGAATTTTTCATGGTACTCGAGCGCATTCGGGAAATGGCCCTGGCGCTTCGCAGCTTCATAGAGCACCGCGTAGGCATCGGCCACGGATTTCGAATAGGCCTGCTTGATACCGTAATCGATCGCGCTGAGCGCGATTTCCCGGGCCTTGTCGAGGTCGCCGGCGAGCAGATGGCAGCGTGCCAGGAGCGCTCTGAATATGGACGTTGCCGCGGCCGAATGCGTGCCGAGCATTTCCGCATCGTGCGCCTGCAGCAACCGCAGCGCGTCGTTGCTGCGGCCCGCGCCGACCAGAGCCTGCGCCTGATAAGCGCGGACCAGGTTGGCGTACAGGACATCGCCGATGCGTATGCAGGCGTCGAGGCCGGCCTGCACGCTTGCATCGTCTGCACGCAATTGGCTGCTCCTGGCCAGTGTGGCGGCCTTCTGGGTCAACGCGATGCAGCTCGAGCGGTCGCCATGGTCGTAGGCGAGCGCCTGATCGACGTAGCGAAGCGCCAGATCGTATTGCCCGGCATCTCCGTAAAGCGTGGCCGCCACGGTCTGGCTCAGAAAACGGGCCGTGCGGTCCTCGATCTGCCCAACCGTAGCAAGCAGCGCGTCGAGCGTCGCGTAGGCTTCCTCATAATGGGTGGCGTTGACCTGGACGTTGACCAGGGAAATGCGCGCCCGCGCCAGCAGGGTCGGATCCTCCACACGCGCCAGGAAAGCCTGAAACGCTGCCAGCGCGTCTTCGTACCTGCCCAGATAGCCCAATTGCCAGGCATGCAGATAAGCGATGTAGTCGCGCTGGGTGGCGGACAACGCCGGCGCCTGCGTATCGAGTTGTCCCAGCAGGCCCTGGAATTCGGAGTTATTCGCGGTCTTGAGGTGATCGGCGCGCTGCAGGAGTTCGTCCGGCGTTTCGGCGACAGCCAGGCCGAGTCCCGCCACCCACAGCATCGCCGCTACAAGCAGACGCCCGGCGAATGCTGCCGGGCGCGACTGCAATTTCACTGGTGGGTACCTTTGCCACACATCAGCGCTTGCGTTTCGGCGGGGCTTTCTTGGCGGGTTTCTTCGCCGGGGCCTTCTTCTTCAGCGGCGCCTTGGCGGGGGCCTTTGCCGGAGCCTTTCTCTTGGGCGGTTCGATGGACTGGTTCGAGCAATACATCGTGTCGCGCGCGCCGAGCAGCGCGGCGAGCGCGGACCGTTGCGGTTGCAGCAAAGCCTGCTGCAGCGACTGCTCGATGTTTTCTTCGCTCATGCGGCGCAGCAGTTGCGCGCGGCTTGCGTGACGCAGCGCAGCGTCGCGTCCGGCTTGTTCCAGAAAACCGATGATGTTTGACATTGCTTTCCCCTTTGGTGGTAGTTGGATTCGTTTCCGCCAATGCAGCCGCGGCAAAACCCTGACACACATCTTTGGTTTGGCGCCAGGCCGCGGCGGGCCGGCCGGCGAAAACCCCAATTTGTCACACACCCGCGACATGGCCGCATTTGCGTTGCGATACTGCACCGAAACCGCTGCAATCGGCAACCTCCGGAACGCGACTTGGATCAAGGAACGAAATGCCTCGCCCGCCAGTCCTCGTCCGCGCGCCGCGCGCACGAGCATGATGCCGATCTCGAGGCGGCGGACGTCAGGAGTGGGCCGGATCGAGCACAGGCCGACGGATTGGCCGCGGTGACGTTCCACGATGACGAAGAATCGAGGCCCGGCGGCTTTTCGGGCTGCATCGACCGTAGCGCGCAAACTTGCCGCGGCTCGCACGCGCGAAAGCGGACGGCCGATGTGGCGCATCGTTTCGGCGTCGCAATACAGAAGCCGGAAGAGCTGCCGGTCATCCCGCGCAAGCGCACGCAGGCGCACGCGCGAAGTCACGCACCGGTCCGCGCGAGCTTCGCCAGCCGCCGCAACGCTTTCGCATCCGGGATCAATTTCCGCGCTGGCGGGAAGACGAGCGTGTCAGGCGCTTCGATGCGCGCAGCGGCGAGCCTGCGCAACGCGAGCCGCTCGATCCGCGGCGCGTGGATCGGCAGCGTCGCCGCGCGGTATATGATGACTTTGTGATCCAGCGGGTAGTCCTGCGCGAGCCGGTCGACCAGCATCTGTCGGCAAGCGGCATCGTAGCCGGAGCCTGTCGCGGGTGTGAAGTTGCCGACCACTCCGGCCTGCCACACGACGAGGTAGGCGCCGGGATCGATCCGCCGTTTGTAGAACAACAGCTGGCTTGCTTCGTAATGCTGGCAGCCGACCATGCCGGGATCGATGCCGAGATCGGCATACAGGCAATCTTCGGCCGAGATGCCGGGTTCCATGTGCGCGGAGTAACCTTCCCTGCGCGCGATCGCAATGGCCCGGTGCGGCGCCCAGGCGAACACGCCCGGGTGCCCGTAGAACGCGACGCAGACCTCCCTGCCGCCGCGCACCTCGCCGAGAATGACGTCGACCATCTGGCGATAGGTGCGCAGGCGCGGCTTGTGCTCTGCGTACAGCGGTTGCAGGCTGCGCACGTCCCGGTGCATCCCCTCGATCCAGCGCTCGACGACGGCGTCGGAGACAGCGACGAAGACAACGTCGGCCTTCTCGATGCAGCTGCGCGCCAGCGGCGTCAGATGCGAGCCGAGCGTCATGCCGACGCCGACGCAGGTCAGACTGCCGCGGCCCTTTCTGCGACCTGAATCCTGTTTCAAGCAACCCCCTTCGGACATTTTTGGCGCAGCGTCGGCGTAGCGCGCTCGCTGCTTGGAGCGTGCCGAGGCGGCCATGGGCATTCCAGCATCGCGCGCCGCCGAAAGCAATCCGATCGCGATCGCTTATGCTGCGCACAGGTATCTGACGCGAGCGAACCTGATGAAGACGCTTCGAACGGCCACAACCCTGTTGATGTCGATCGTTTTTTCTGCCGCAGCGATGGCAGGCGCCGTGCCGCGCGCCCGCGACCTCGGCGTTCCATTCGACGGCACCCCGGGACGCTACAACGCGATCACCGACGTCAAGGGCGTCGAAGTCGGCCATACGACGCTGATTTCGGGCTCGGGCAAGCTCAAGGTCGGCGAGGGTCCGGTCCGCACCGGCGTCACCGCGGTGCTGCCGCGCGGCAAGGGCAGTCTCGACCCGGTATTCGGTGGCTGGTTCTCGTTGAACGGCAACGGCGAGATGACCGGCACGGCCTGGCTCGAAGAATCGGGCGTGCTCGACGGCCCGATCATGATCACGAACACGCACAGCGTCGGCGTGGTCCGCGACGCGGTCATCGCCTGGCGTATCAAGCACGCGCCGCCCGACGCCGAAGGTTATTCCTGGTCGCTGCCGATCGTCGCCGAAACCGCCGACGACGGCCTCAACGACATGAACGGATTCCACGTCAAGCCCGAGCACGCATTCCATGCCCTCGACTCGGCGCACGGCGGTCCGGCCGAGGAAGGCAACGTCGGCGGCGGCACCGGCATGATCTGCAACGAGTTCAAGGGCGGCATCGGCACGTCGTCGCGCCTGCTGCCCGATCGGCTCGGCGGTTACACGGTCGGCGTGCTCGTGCAGTGCAACTACGGCCGGCGCAGCCAGCTGCGGATCGCCGGCGTGCCGGTCGGCCGGGAGATTCCGGATCATCCGGTGCGCGATGAAGACATCGGCTCGATCATCATCGTCGTCGCCACCGACGCGCCATTGATCCCGACCCAGCTCAAGCGCCTGGCCCGCCGCGCCGCGCTCGGCCTGGCCCGCGACGGCAGCTTCGCCGGCGACGGCTCGGGCGATCTGTTCATCGCGTTCTCGACAGCCAATCCCGGTGCCGCCGCCGGCAAGGGCGTACGCAATCTCGCCATGCTGCCGAACCCGCAGCTCAACCCGATTTTCCTCGCCACCGTACAGGCCACCGAGGAGGCCATCATCAACGCGATGGTCGCAGCCGAAACGATGAAGGGCGCCGACGATCTCGAGGTGATCGCCCTGCCCCACGATCGTCTGCGCGCCGCGCTGAAGAAGTACAACCGCCTTTCCGAAGCGCCATGAGAAAATCACGCTGACCGTCGCTCCGCCGGCAACCAGAACTCGTCCGTCCTGTCGGGGGGCCAGCCTCCCCGTCCGAGCCAGGCGTCGCGGCACGTTACGACAAAAATGTCTTGGACGCGGATCGACGCCGATCGACACGGATTTCTTCCGCCCGCCATTCCACTTTGCCGCTCCAATCCGCGTTGATCCGCGCCATCCGCGTCAAAACGGAATTTCAGTCGCGCCGCGCTCCTAACCGTCGCCTTTCTGGTACGTGCCCATCAGTTCGGCGTGAGCGAGCACATGGCCCTTCATCGCGGCTTCGAGGCCCGGCTTCGCGAGCGGCTCGTCGGCAGCGAGGATCGTGTCGAGCGCATACAACTTGTGGAAATAGCGGTGCCGGCCGACCGGCGGGCACGGACCGCCGAAACGCAGCCGGCCGAAATCGTTGCCGCCTTCGATTGCACCGGCCGGCAATGCGCCGCTGCTCGCGCCTTCGCCGACACTCGACGTCGCTGCCGGCAGGTTGTACAGCACCCAGTGCACCCAGGTCATGCGCGGCGCCTGCGGGTCCGGCGCATCGGGATCGTCGACGATCAACGCAAAACTCTTCGTGCCGGGCGGAGCACCGGCCCAGGCCAGCGGCGGCGAGCGGTCGTCGCCCTCGCAGGTATACTTTTTCGGAATCGGCGAACCGGCGGCGAAAGCCGGTGACGTCAGCGTGAACATGGCGGAATCCTCCGTTGCAGCGGCCTGGACTGGCTGCATGCCGAGGCCCGCCAGCAACGGGAAGAGTAGTGCCGCGCGCATGACTGCAGTGTAAGTCACTGCGCCACGCAGGCGGCCGCTGCGTCGTCGAAGCCGTTCGCGAACAGGCAGTCCGGCGTGAATTTGAATTCGGCGATCGTGACGTCGACATCCTGTTGGTCGGTCGGCGCGTGCCCCTGGAAAAGCCAGAGATTCATGTGCACGGGCAGCGGCTGCTGCGGCACTCGCAACGTGTAGTCCGCCGGCGCGAACGTCCAGGAGTGGTACAGCCCGGTGTCGTCGTCGACGAGTCCGAACAGCGACTCGAAATGGACCTGCCGGCGCGTCCAGGTGAAGCGATGCGTGCTGGTGTCGCCGCTGAGCGTGGTGTCGTAGGAATGAGTCGTGTTGCCGATGCCCGACTGCAGCACGGCCGGCCAGACCGTCCAGTTGCCGTGCTCAATTTGCGCACCGCCCCAGGTTGCAAACTCGATATCGATCTCATTCGTCGTGTCCGGGCCGACGTCGGGTGTCGGGTAGTCGAAGAGGCCGAGCACGATGTTGTCGTCGAACTGGTCGGGGCGGCCGATGATCTTGAATTGGTAAGTGCCGAAGCCGAGACGCGCATCCGTGAAGACTTCCGCCGTCGTCCATTTCGACTTGTCGTGCGTGATCCTCAGATGCAGGTAGCCGTTGGCATCGATCGACACGTTGGCGGCGTCGAACGTATTCGGTCCGGGCCCGCCGGTGCCGGAGCGCACGTACCAGTCGTAGCCTCCGAACGCGATCGTCTGCGCCGACACGGCGGCCGGTGCGGCGAGTACCAGCACGCCGAATTTTCCGCAGATTCGCATGCACCGGCTGCGCATTTCGAACGCTCCGCTCGCGCGGCGCGGAGGCCGCCCGCTACTTCCGCTCCGCTGCCGTTGCGTCACGCGTAGCGCGGAATTCGGAGTCGGCGGACCAGTTCGGCCACTGCCGCGAATTCGCCAGATCGCTGCCGACCCGCTGCAGCACCGGCAGGTCGTGGACCATGCCGGCAAACGTCCAGCTCGCCTGCCACTCGTCGGCCGGCTGGTGGTAGCGGTTCTTGATGTAGTCCTTGCGCGCCACGTCGCCGGCCGCCTTGCCGCCGTCGAGCAGATCGTCGCCGGAACCGTACGACAGCGCCGGCACGCCGCGCTTGGCGAACGGGAAATGGTCGGAACGGAAGAAGCCACCGGTTTCCGGATGCGGATCGGGATTGAATTCGAGCCCGGCGGCCTTGGCGTCGGCGATCAGCAGGTCGAGCAAGCCGGACTGTGCGTTGCCGGACACGGTGAAGTTGCGCGCTGGCCCGTTGACCTCGAGCGCATCGGTGTTGATGTCGGCAACCGTCTTCGCCAGCGGATACAGCGGATTGGCCGCATAGTATTCCGAGCCGAGCAGGCCCTTCTCCTCGGCGGTCACGTTGAGGAAAACGACCGTGCGCTCCGGCTTCGGTCCGTGCGCGAACGCACGCCCCATCTCGATCAGCGCGGCCGTACCGGTCGCGTTGTCGACGGCGCCGTTGTAGATCCTGTCGCCCTTCGCGTCGGGCTGGCCGACGCCGAGATGATCCCAATGCGCCGTGTAGATGATGACTTCGTCCGGGTGCTTGCTGCCGGTGACGCGGCCGAGGATGTTCTGCGAGGTAATCCGGGACTGATTGACCGCGAACTCGGCTGAAAACGTTTCGTCCTTCAGCACGACCGGCTTGAACTCGCGCGTCTGCGCCAGCTTCTTCTGCGCGTCGAAATCGAGGCCGGCCCGCTTGAAAAGGTCGACGGCGACGTCGCGCTGGATCCACGCCTCGACCTTCGTGTGCTCCTTTTCCGGATGCTCGCGGACGATGTCGAACATCGTGTTGGTGTTCGAATTCTTGACCGTCGCCCAGCCGTAAGCGGCCGGGTCGGTTTCGTGCACGATCAGGATGCCGGCTGCGCCCTGGCGCGCGCCTTCCTCGTACTTGTAGGTCCAGCGGCCGTAGTAGGTCATCGCCTTGCCGCCGAAATCGCCGCTTCCGGTCTCGAAGTCCGGATCGTTGATCAGCACGACCATGATCTTGCCGTGCAGGTCGACGCCCTTGAAGTCGTCCCACTTGCGCTCCGGCGCCTTGACGCCATAGCCGCAGAACACCAGCGGCGCGTTGGCGATGGCAACGGACTTCGAACCGTCCAGAGAGGCGCGCACCGAGATCTCCTCGCCCTGGGCGAGGTTCTGGACCGTGCCGCCGACCGAGACCGAGAATTTCGGAGTAGCGGAGATTTCGGCGCGTACCAGCGGCACGGCCTGCGTCCAGGCGCGCTTGCCGCCCTTCAGGTCTCCGCCCGGCTCGAGGCCGGCAGCCTTCATCTGCTCGACCACGTACGCAATCGTCTTCGTTTCGCCCGGCGTCGCCGGACCGCGGCCCTCGAATTCATCCGACGACAGCGTCTTGACCTCGGCCGACAGGCGCTGCGGATCGAACAGGGTCGTTGGCGTCCTTCCGGCACACGGCGCGGCCGAACAGCACGAAAGCGCGAAGACACAGGCAAGCAGGCGATTCACGGCAGCAACACTCCGGAGCGCGGCACAGGGCTCGCGATGGTAGGGCGGGAGCGCCCCGGCGTCCAATGCGCGGTGGACTGCGGCCGGTCGATCCTGAATCGGCTGGGTCCAGAGCCGTTCGTTCCGATGCTAACCGGATTGGCAGCAGGTGCATCATAGGGACCATGGCCACTGACGAGGAACGCTGGGTAGACCGGGCCCGGCGCGGAGACCGCAATGCGTTTCGACGTCTCGTCGAGACCCACGCGCGCGCGTTGTTCGCCGTGTGCGCGCGGATCACCCGTGACGCGACGCTCGCCGAAGATGCCGTGCAGGAGGCGCTGTTCAATGCCTGGCGCCACCTGCCCGATTTCGACGGCCGCGCCAGCTTTCGGACCTGGCTGCATCGCATCGCGGTCAATGCCGCACTCGAACAGATGCGCCGCGGCGCACGCCACGAGGCCGCCGCGCCGCCAACCCGGGACGAGAACGACGACGATGATTTCCTGCTCCAGCACGGCTCCGACGAGCCCGGACCCGAACAACACGCGCTCGGTAGCGAGATCAGCCGTCACGTCGAGACGAACCTGGCGCGCATGACCGTGCTCGAACGCACCGCGTTCCTGCTGCGCCATACCGAAGGTCACTCGATCGAGGAGATCGCGCAGACCCTGTCCCTGAACATCAGCGCCTCGAAACAGGCGATTTTCCGCGCCGTGCGCAAGTTGCGCGGCGCCTTGCAACCGCTGCGGTGACACCATGAACTCCATCAGCGACAACGACCTGATCCTGTATTTCTACAAGGACGGCCTCGATGCCGGGCGCATCGCCGAGATCGATGCGGCGCTGCACGCAACGCCGGACCTTCGCGAGCGCTATTCGCGCCTGCAGCACATGCTCGGCGCCGTCGACGCGGCACCGGCCATCGAAGCCGACGCGGACTTCACTGCGCGCATCTGGCAGCGCCTCGAACGGCGCATCGAACAATCCGCGCCGCATGCGCAAGGCGGCTGGCGCAATCGCCTGCGCGAGCTGCTGCAGTCGCTGCTGTCGCCGCGCTTCGCCGTGGCGGCGACCTGCATGCTCGCTCTCGCCGTCGGCATCGGATACTACGCCGGCCACAGCAGCGCCACGCAGGAGGCCTCGGTGCGGGAAAGTGCGATGGCGGCACGTGTCCTCGATGCCTACGTCGCCGACCACCTGCGCGCGACCGAAGGCCTGCTGCTGACCGCTTCCAACAGCGACAGCACGAATCTGCGCGCCGGCAACGCCGATCTCGCCGCGACGCTGGCCGACTCGAACCGGCTTTACGCGTCTGCTGCGGCGCGCGCCGGCAACACGCGGCTGGCCGATTTCCTGCGCCAGCTCGAGCCAGTGCTGATCGAGCTTGCTAACCAGCCGGCCGATGCGTCCGTCGAATCGGTGGAAGGACTGCGCGACTACTTGCGCAAGACCGACCTGCTGTTTCAGGTGCGCGCCACGCAGGCACGCATGGAACCGGCCGGCAAACACAAGACCTGATTTCCTGGAGTACAGAGCAATGCAAGTAATGACCGGATTGACCCTGCGCGCGCTGTTCGCTGCCGCGCTCGCCGTGGCGAGCGCGGCTGCACCGCTGCTCGCGCGCGGCATGGCCGACGACGCGATGGCACCGAGCGACAAGCAACTGAACCAGCTCTACTGGCAAGGCCAGGAAGCGCTCAAGCAGTCCGACTGGAACGCCGCGCTGACGCGCTTCGTCGACCTCGAGAAGCAGATGCGCGCGAAGGAGCCGCAGAACGCCGACGCGGCAATCTACTGGCAGGCCTATGCAATGACCCAGGCCAAACGCAACACCGAGGCAAAGTCCGCGGTCGAACGCCTGCATCGCGATTTTCCGAAGAGCCGCTGGAGCAAGGAGGCCGATGCGCTGCTGCGCCAGAGCCAGGCCTCCGCAACGAGTTCGTCGGCGTCGGCGTCCGCGTCGGCATCCGCATCTGCGTCGGCTTCGGCTTCGACGCACGCGACGACGGCCGGGGAAGATGAAGAGATCGCCGAAATCGCCGTCGAAGGATTGATGAACGCACCGCCGGAACGCGCCGTTCCGCTGTTGAAGAAGGTCCTGCAGAGCCAGCACTCCGACAAGGTCAAGAAACGCGCGTTGTTCGTGCTGAGCCAGATCGACCAGGACGTCGCGCTCGACTCGGTCGTCGACGTCGCCAGGACCAGCAAGGATCCCGAACTGCGCGAAGAAGCGATTCGCATGCTCGGCGTGAGCGGCGAGGATCGCGCGATCAGGCGCCTCGGCGAGCTGTACGCCAGCAGCAAGGACGTGCGCGAGAAGCGCGCGATCATCCAGGCCTGGCTCGTGGCCGACCGCAAGGACCTGATTCTCGCGTCGGCGCGCAACGAGGCCGATCCGACCGTGCGCCGCCAGGCGATCGAGGCGCTCGGCGCAATGGACGCGGCGAGCGAGTTGAAGCAGCTGTTCGACAGCACGCCCGACGCGACCAACCAGCGCGCGATCATCCAGGCGCTCGGCGTCGCCGGCGACGTCAAGTCGCTGGCGGCGATCGCCGAGGGCCAGCAGCCGGACGAAGTGCGCATCGAGGCGATCCATGCGCTCGGCGTCGCCGGCGACGAGGGCGGTAATGCCGCCCTGATCCGGATCTACCCGAAGGCGGCGACGCCGGCGTTGCGCGAGGCGGTCATGCAAGGTCTGATGATCTCCGGCGACGGCGAAGCTCTGGTGCAACTGTACAAGCAGGCCAGGACCAAGGAAGAGAAGCAGGCGCTGCTGCGCATGATCACGGCGACGAACAGCGACGCGGCGCTCGACATGATCGAGCACGAACTCAAAGACTGATCGAGACTGCCATGAAATCTTCGACAACCCTGGCCACAATCGCCCTGCTCCTCGGCGCCGCCCATGCCGGCGCGGCGCCGACCGAGCTGACCCGCAACGTCATGCAGCAGGACGGCTGGGTCGGCTGGCAGGTTCCCATGACCGACAGCGTCGGTATGGCCTGCTGCTTCGCGTGGCAGCGCGGCAATGTCGTCAGGAATGCCTGCGACCTGGACGATCGCAACCTGAATGTCAGCACGAACGACGAAGGTCCCGGTCCGACGCCCGCCGATACGCTGAGCGTCTACGTGCACGTCGCCGGCGGCAGGATCGACAGGACGCGCGCGTTCAACACGTCGTGCAAGGTGCGCAACGCCGATCAGGTGCGCCGGATCGATCCAGTCGCCAGCACCGACAGCATCGCCTTGTTGAATGCCTCGGCGGCAACCGCCGCGGACGAACTCGCCGACGCGCAGATCTCGGCGATCGCGATGCATGCGGACCCGGCTGCAACCGCCACGCTGGAGAAACTCGCGGATGCATCGCACTCCCGCGAGGTCCGCGAACATGCGCTGTTCTGGCTCGCCCAGGCGCGCGGCGCCGAAGGCGCGCGAATCGTCGAACGCGTCGCGACCAGCGACGCCGACAGCGAACTGCGCGAGAAGGCGGTGTTCGCGCTGTCGGAAGCGCACGGTTTCGACGGCTACGCTTCCATCCAGCGCATCTCGCGCCAGGACAAATCCGAACACGTGCGCGAGCAGGCCCTGTTCTGGATGGCGCAAATGGGCGATGCGCGCGCACGCGGCGACATCGTCGCCGCCATCGGCAGCGAAACGTCGGACAGCGTGCGCGAGCAGGCCGTATTTGCCCTGTCGCAGCTCAAGGAGGGCGAGGCCGAAAATGCCTTGATCGCCCTGATTCGCGGCAACTATCCGCGCAAGGTCAAGGAACAGGCGCTGTTCTGGCTCGGCCAGTCCGGCTCGCCGCAGGCGCTGGACTTTCTCGACGAGGTACTGACGCGGCACGTCGGCAAGGCGACCGAGAGCTGACCGCATCAACCGGCGTTGCGACGCGGCTCCCCGCAGGGGCACGTCATCCGGACAATCGCTGCTGTGGCGCACGCGCAGCAGCGACACTCAGCGCCGCGTGCTGGCCCGGCAGGTCGACGAACGTACTGCTGAACTCAACGCCGCGAATGCCCGCCTCCTGCAGCTGTCCTATACCGATTCGCTGACCGCCTGGCGAACCGTCGCGCGCTGCTCGGTGCGCTGGAAGCGATCTCGGCAAGTGCCGGATCCGCGACGATCGTGTTTGTCGATGTCAAGGACTACAACGATCACTTCGGTCATCCGGCCGGCGACGAGGCACTGTGCAGCATCGCCGAAGCCACGCGGGCATCGTGCCCAAACGGTTCGCTGGTCAGCCGCTACGGCGGCGAGGAATTCGCTTTGCTGCTCGACGCCGAGCTGTCCGATGCGGTGGCCGTCGCCGAGCGCATCCGCGCCGCCGTCGAGGTTGCCGACGTGGCGATTCCGGGCACCGCCGTGATCAATCACGTGACGATCAGTGCAGGCGTGGCGAGCCGCACGCTGGCGAACATGGACGATGCGCAGCAATTGCTGCGCGAAGCCGACAACGCGCTGTATCACGCGAAGAGCGACGGCCGCAATTGCGTTCGCGCCTGAGCGCGGTCGGCCCCCGCAGCGAATCAGGCGAAACGACCGATCACGCTGCGCACGCCGGCGAGATAGCCGGCGCCGAACAGGTTGAGATGATTCAGCAGGTGATACAGGTTCAGCAACGGTGCGTACCCGCGCCAGAGCGGGCCGACCCCGGCTTCTGCCTCGTAGGCCGCAAAGAACGCGCGCGGCGGTTCGCCGAACAAGGTCAGCATCGCAAGGTCGCATTCTGCCCAGCCGTGATGCACGGCGCCGCCGTCGATCAGGGCAAGTTCGCCATTCGCGCATGCGTGCAGGTTGCCGGTCCACAAGTCGCCGTGGATCAGCACCGGCGCGGCTCGCGGCACGCGTTCGGAAAGGTGCGCACAGAGCGACTCGACGCGCAGCAGATCGCGCACATCGAGCAACCCGGCGTCACGGGCGCGACGCGCCTGCGGCAGCAGGCGGCGCTCGGCGAAGAAGCGGCAACCGTCGCTGTCGCGCGTATTGTCCTGCGCGCTGTCCCCGCAATAGCCGTCGGCGGCGAATCCGAACATATCGGCCGCCCCGGCGTGCAATTGCGCAAGACGTCGTCCGGCATCGCTCCAGTGATCGCCGCTCGGCTGTCCGCTACCGAGATCTTCGAGCGCGATCGCGTCGTGCTCGACCGAATAAACCAACGGCACACGCAGGGACCGCGAAGCGGCCAGCGCGACAAGTCCGCGCTCTTCGGCCTGAAAGAAATCCGCCGGCGCGTGCCGGCGGACTTTCACGAACAATGGCAAGCCGGCGGCTGAGCGCAGGCGATGAATGCCGTCAGGCAGTCCGCTCCCGGGGTATTCCTGCTTCTGCATGGCACCATTGTCGCGCACGGCGGCAGCGATGCTGAAGCACCTTCATCCGACCCTCTCCCCGATGACGGGGAGAAGGAGATCACCGGATACCCGGGCGCGGCAATTCATCGACTTCAATGCCTCCTCGCCGGCGGGCGGCGAAAGCCGCGTGGATCAATGACCGCTGCAGGAACCTTCCTTGCCCTTCTTGTCGGCCGAGCAACTGCCTTCCTTGCCTTTCTTCGGCTCGCTCTTGAACAGCAGATGGTAGGCGTCGAAATCGGCCTGGGTCAGGAAGCCCTGGTGCTTGGCATCGGCCTTCGAAAATTGCGTTTCGTTCCAGCCGGCCTTCATTGCCTCGTCCTTGGTTGCCTTGCCGTCCTTGTCGCTGTCCATGCCCGACACGCCACACTTGCCTTCGCCGCACTTGCCTTCGGTGCCGGCTGCGGCAAACGGGGCGAGCAGCGGATTGAGCTGGAACGTCGACGACGCATGCGCCATCTGGGCCAGCGACACGGACCCGACGAAAGCCGCGCCGAGCGCGAGCGTGAGTGGTTTGATGATCTTGTTCGACATTGCGAGTTCTCCGGTAGGTTGATGGGTTGCTTCTGCGACATGCCCGGCAGCCCGACGGCGTTCACGACGCCGCGAGTTTCTGCAGGCATACGAGCAGACCCATGCAACCGAAGTCTTGCTGCCCTCCCCGTTTGCAGCGGAGATCGGCTCGTACGCCACATTGGACGCAGCGCCCCGGAATTCCTTACAGAGCTGCATCGGTCATCGCTCCGCCCGCCGTCGTGGCCGGCATCCAACGGGGGCGGCATCGCAGGGTGTGTAATCTCGACGCCGTGATCGACGCGGTCGACTCGACCCTCGCCGCTGACACCAAAAGAGGCGAATCGGCCAAGGCGCGGAGCGCTCCGAGCGCGTGCAAGGGTTCTTGCTGAACCTACGGCGTCTCGAAGCCTGCGCTGAAAAGCCGGTCGTCGAAGCCGAAGTCGACGCCGTAAATATCGTAAGAATTCAGCTTCAGCGCAGTCATCCCCGGCACGACAACAGCGCCATCGCCGCAGGCCAGGCCCGAATACGCCTGGCAATCGTATCCGCTTGGCGTCAGCACCCTCGCCTCGATGTAATAGGTTCCGGCCTGCAGGCCGTCGCTGCTGTAACCGCCGTCGGCGTCGGTTGCGAAAACCGTGCGCAAGCTCCCGTCCTGATAGAACAGGTAGAGATATCCGGGCATTCCCTGACCGTTGATGGAACTCTTGATGTGCCCTCTGATCGACCGGCCAGCATGCAGGGAAAAATTGATTCCGGCAGTGACCGAATAAGGCGGGGCCGCGACGATCTCACCCGACAGCGGGGCGCATTTTCCGGACTGGCAATCATGCTGCTCGTAGTCCTGCGCAATGAAGCGGCTGCCGCCGAGTTCGGCATCCGACACCTCGACGGCGACATTCTGCACCATGCCGGTCAACACGTAGTTGCCGAATGCATCGGTGGTCGTCGAGGAGACGATCGAACCGCCAAGTGCCGAAGAGAACGCCCGTACGGTCGCGCCGACGATCGAGGCTCCGTCCGAAGACCGGCTGGCCCGGCCCTTGATGACCGCCCCGGGAAACAGCGCGATATTGACGTCGTCCAGTATCGTGCCAGTCACCGACTGCAGCACGGTGCCTGTCAGCGGATTGGAACAATTGGCCGGACAGCCGACGACCGCAAGGTTGTAGTAAGGGGTGTACGCATAGGCGCCGAGGATCAACGCCGTATCCGGGAGGCCGTGGATCTCGTAGTGTCCATCGGCGCCGGTCGTCGCGCCGAAAGCCGTCCATTGGTATGGCTGGGAACCAGCGGGATCGTAGATCGGAAAATTGAAATGTGCATTGGCGATCGGCAGCTTGGAATAGCTGTCGGTGAGAACGCCGCGGATCACGCCACCCGCCGGAAGAGTGAAATCGATGCCGTCGAGCACCTGGCCTGTGTCGACATGGAACGCGTTTGCGGCCTGGACCACTGACGGTGGCGTCAAGGGATGATTCGACCAGTACTGGTCCTGGTAAGGCGCGGCACCGTAATTTCCCGTATGAACCAGGTAGTTGCCGGTTTCGACGCGAACGAAGTTGAAGGTCCCCGTGGAATCGGTTTTTACGATGGCGATCGTATCGTGTCCGACTGCAGCCTCGGTGAGGTATACATCCATGCCGCCGATTGCCTCGGCCGTTGCCGTGCTGCGAACGACTCCGCGAATCTGCGCGCCAGACACCATCAGGACCGTGGTCGACAGGGCGTCCCCGTCGGCAATCGCGATGCTCTTCTGCGCCGGCAGGTAATTGTCCGGCCGGTCGTAGCCAAAAGAGACATTGAGCGTGTAAGTTCGGGCCGGCAGGCCGGCGAATGCAAAGCCGCCATCCGCAGCGGAAGTGGTCTCGAGGCGGACGGCGCAACTGATGAGAATGCAGCCACTCTCGATCTCGACGGTCGCGTTCGCGATCGGCGACAGAGTGTCCTGGCTCACGACGAATCCGTTCAACGAACCGTTGGCGAAGGCCGGTCCGCAATACACTAACGTTGCGATCAGGAGCCCCTTGGCCGTTTTGAGCAATCCCTGCATTTGTAGAAGCGCCTCAGGCGCTGCGCAGCGATTTGGCCGGGTCGCCGTCGCCGTGCAACGCGCGCAGATATTGCCGGTCGAACGCGGCGAGCTGGCTTTCCAGTTCCGAGTACGGCCCGGCCTGCCAGGCGCGCGAGATCACGCCCTTGTAGGCGTTGACGCACAGATCCCAGTCCTGGCGGTTGGTCATGTCCCAGAAATCGACGGCCGGCTGGGCGCTGAAGCCGGGCGCGGCGATCGCGTCGGGGTGGAAATACCATTCGCAGATGATGCGCGTGCGGTCGATCGCCAGCGGAATCGCCCGGTGCACCATGATGTAGTCGGGATGGAACGAAAGGAACGCGCCGGGAAACAATGTGTAATAGTACACACGCGCCCGCTCGTCGGCGCTCAGTCCCGGGAACGGCGGCGCGCAGCGCTCGCCACCGAGCGTCATGCTGCCGTCGCGGTTGTGCATCCACATCG
>Ga0068860_100003074_pt1 | contig 17251 bp, 17 predicted proteins | sample KBSSwiS32_FD_66597 | JGI IMG/M metagenome (GOLD analysis project Ga0068860, IMG submission 66597) | Switchgrass rhizosphere microbial communities from Kellogg Biological Station, Michigan, USA - KBS Switchgrass S3-2 | ecosystem: Host-associated > Plants > Roots > Rhizosphere > Soil ... | reverse complement strand
TGAATCCGAGGCAACAGTCACGAAGGGACTGAGCGCGGCGTTGTTTGCGATCTTCTGCATGCTCGCGAGCAAGGCAGATGACCGGTCTTTCCTGGACCCAATGTTTGCCATGATTAAAAACCCATCAGCTGAAGCGAACGTTATCGGCACCGTGCCGGGCGGTGAAGGGGCAGTCTCGGGCCCCGGTGGTACTCGTTTCATGTCGGAACTGTTCGCGGGAAAGACTGAATCCGTATACGAGGCTCTTAGCAGTTTCACGGGTCTCACGCAATCCAAGGCGTCGTCGCTGTTTCCTATTGCGGGACCGCTCGCGCTTGGCTACCTCGGAGCGACAATAAGCAGTGCGGGGATGGACATGACCGATCTGTCTCACATGGTTACTGACGCAGAGGAACGCCATCACGAGAGTTGTCCCCAGCACCCTGACCAGCATTATCGGCATGGGTTCACAGACTGGCGTTACGGCCAATCGAGCTCTTGACATCCCTTTTCGAAAGGCCTCGCCATGGCGCTGGCTAGTCCCACTCCTGCTCATCGTCCTTGTTCTATGGGGTTTAGTATGGCTGCTTGGCGGGCACAGAAATACGGAGTTCACCCGATAGGCCGCCTGGATTGATTCATCCATTCTTGGCAAGTCCTTGGCTGGCGCCGCCGGGCGCAACCACGGAGTAGTGTTTCGTGCTACCGCGCCCGGTATCGGCGCGCTGCAAGAAGTCGTAAAGAAGAAGTGGTAAAGGAGGAGTTGTATGAATCAATTTTTGGCGGGGGCGGTCGTGCTTCTGGTTGGCACGATGTCCATTACGTCCGCGGCAGCCCAGCAGGTAAGGGACCTGGCCGCCGACGTCATCACCGCCAAAGCGAGAATCATCGCCATCGACAAAGAGAATCGAATCGTCACGTTAAGAACCCCGAGGGGGAACGATGTTGCGGTGCATGCGGACGAGAAGGTTCAAAGGTTCAACGAGCTCAAGATAGGCGACATCGTTACGGCAACATATGCCCAGGCATTCGCTGTCCGGGTCCGAAAACCTGGCGCTGCGGCACCACCGAAACAAGCCGAATCTGTTGTTCGGCAACCCGACAACCGCGGTGCGACCATTACGCGCGAGCAGACCGTGAGTGTGTCGATTCAGGAAATCGATCTCACTGCGCCGTCGGTGACGGCCGAAGGTCCTCAGGGCCGGCAATACACATTCCGGGTCAAGGACAGAAGTGAAATTCAGGATTTGAAAGTCGGCGATAAGGTTGACGTGACTTATACGGAAGCGTTGCTCCTCCGAGCGGATCGCTCCCAATAAGCACGCGTCTGCGAGTCACTTGAATTTGAACTGAGAGCGATTGGTAGCGATGTAGGGGTTGCATCCCTGCTAACAACCCCGCCTCCAGTGTACCTGCTCTGTGTTTGAGTAATCGCCCTTGGCTGTCGCCACTCTGTTGCAGTTTGAATGAGAAGCGGCTGGATTCGCTTCTTGTGTCCAAACAGGAATTGAACACATCACTGGGCTGGATCTATGTCCTCACATACGAAACCCTACGTGGAAACCTCAACTGTACCAGGCAATAGGGAAATCGATATGAGTAAACCGAGTGCCGTCCGTGTCGCGGAGATCGATTATTCAACACGTCTTGAACGCTTGCTGCAGCGCCGCGCTATTGAGGCAGCGATCTGGGGCATCCCCCTCGTTCGCTTTGATGCCATGAGGCAGGCATTCTTTCGTGATGCGCAGGCGATCTACGGAGACATTGCGTACTGGTTGGAGCCGGTCGACTGGCGCCTGCAACTTGCCGTGGCGAGTACGTTGTCCAACCATGTGTATTGCAACTTCAATACGCGCACGGGACCTGTCGTTATTGAATTGCCTCCTGCCCCGGGCGTACGTCTGACGGGATCTCTTGTGAGCGGATGGGAATCCACTCTCGTGGAAGTTGGCCATGAAGGTTTCGATAAAGGGCGTGGCGGTAAGTATCTCGTGCTGCCGCCGGATTACGGTGGGATGGTTCCCAGCAGATACATTACCGTACGTTCCGAAACCTATAACGGACGCGCGTTGTTTGGCCTGAAACCTTCGGTCGACGGGGATCTGAGCGCCGTAATCGCGGTGGTGAAACGAATGCGCGTCTACTCCCTTATGGAGGCGGTGAATCCGCCCGAGCAGCGGTTCATTGACATGTCAGAACGGCTATTTGACGGCGCTATTCGTTTTGATGACACGCTTTTCGATTCTCTCGCGCGCATGGTCAGCGAAGAGCCGATGCGGACTCGCGATCTCGTTGCAATGAGCCAGATGTATTCGCTCGGAATAGACAAGAACGTACCTTTCACGCCCAATCGCGCCCTGCGTGAAATCCTGAATCAGTCCTCCCATGAAGTGCGCGCTGGACTGATTAATGCGGCGGCTACGGGAGAATTTCTGTCGCCATCGACGCACTGGGTTAAGTCCGATGCCGCATGTTCAGGGCCTGGCCTTACGTTCGAAACTGCGAATCACTTTGGAATCGACGAGCGCAACGTGCAGTTCTTCATGACGTTTGAGACGCCTCGGAAGCGTCGCCGTCCCGACCCTTGCTTGCGTGCTTTTTGCGATACAGCGGGTAAACCACTGCAGGGTGGGGCGACCTATCGGATGACTATTCCAGCGGGTGGACTCGTGAAGCAGTGGGAGCTTGCAGCCTACGATCTACAAACGGGATGCTTCATCCGAAAGTCTGCGCGCGTCGCCGTTAATTCCAACTCCGCACCATGCAGGAACGCAGATGGTTCCGTGGACGTTTACTTTGGCCCGACCCCGGTGGGTCATGAAGGGAACTGGATTTATACGGAATCGAACAGGCAATGGTTCGCTCTGTTTCGCGTCTACGATCCGGAAAGGGCCATCGTGGACAACACCTGGGTGTTGCCGGATCTTGAAAAGCTGGGCTAGCTGCAGCGCCGATCGTATCGATTCCTGGTTCCGGCAATTCGAACCGCCTTCTCTGCCTACCTGCTTCGTCTTACAGTTCCAGAAACAGTCGTCATCGCCAAAACTGCGTTCAACGCCGGCGGACGCCTTTAATGGCGCTCATTTCGGCAGGGGGCACGACCATGCACGACACGAATGACGAGAAGAACAACCCGCTTCCTTCCTGGAATGATGGCGCCGTCAGGCGCGCCATTGAAGACTTCGTCACGCGTGTGACTACGCCCGGTTCACCGCAATATGTCTCCCCCGGAGCACGTATTGCTGTGTTTGATAACGATGGGACGCTGTGGTGTGAGAAGCCGCTGCCCATCGAGCTTGTCTTTATTCTTAAGAGACTCGTGGATATGGCAACGGAGAACCCTTCCCTTCGTGAACGACAGCCCTGGAAGTCCGCCTGCAACAAGGACAACGTCTGGTTGAGCGCTGCAATCATGAAGCATTATCGGGGTGACGACAGCGACGTGAAGGCCCTGATGAAAGGGGCGATCAAAGCGTTTGCTGGAATGGACGTCGAGGCGTACGAGGCCGCGGTTCATAGATTTCTACAAACAACGGACCATCCGACGCTCGGACGCAAGTTTTGTGAATGTGGCTATCAACCCATGGCAGAACTGGTGCGATACCTGGAACGCAACGGGTTTACCAACTACATTGCGTCCGGAGGAGATCGCGATTTCATGAGATCGATAGCGCAGGAAGTGTATGGGATACCTCGAGAGCGCGTCATCGGCACGTCCAACGCGCTGCGCTTCAAAGACGACAAGGATCGAGGAGAAATCTTCTACCGCGAGGAGCCGAACGTTTTCGATGATGGACCGGCTAAGCCGGTACGAATCTGGAGCCGTGTCGGACGGCGTCCCATTCTCGGAGTTGGAAATTCAAATGGCGACATTCCCATGCTCTGGTTTTGCGCGGAATCGACACGTCCATCCCTGAAGCTTCTTGTTAATCATGATGACGGGAATCGAGAGTTTGCCTACCAAACGGGCGCAGAAGCATCGCTGGAAGCCGCCCGCAAGGAAGGCTGGATCGTAATCAGCGTCAAGGACGACTGGAAGACCGTTTTCGCTACATCCGGTGGTTCAAGTCGCGCGAGCGTTGCCTAGGACACCGTCACGTGAAATACCACTTTTACCTGATTCTTTCATGCGGCGGTGTTGACTAGAGTCCGACACAACGAAAGGAAATAACATGGCTAATGAGTCGTTTCTCCAGAGTTTCTCGAAAAACTGGTGGAACCTGCTTTTAAGAGGAATTCTTTCGATTCTCTTCGGCGTGATGGCGTTTGCAGTGCCCGGATGGACCTTGTTGAGCCTGGCGTTGCTCTATGGCGTCTACGCACTGATTGACGGAGTATTGTCGATCTGGTTCGGCGCAGGCGCGCGAGCCTGGCCGCTCGTGCTATTTGGGTTACTTGGAGTCGCCGCAGGTATCTTCACGCTCTCCACTCCGTGGGCTACTGCGGTTGCTCTGTTGTACCTGATTGGCGCGTGGGCCGTTGTCCGCGGTATTTTCGAGATCATTACCGCTGTACGATTGCGCCATGAGATCACCAATGAATGGTCGCTTATCTTCGCTGGGGTGGTGTCCGTGGTTGTCGGTCTGATCTTCCTCGCCAGGCCAGGCGCGGGCGCACTTGCCTTGGTGTGGGTGATTGCCGCATGGGCGATTGTTGCCGGCTTGTTGTTGATCAAGCTTGCGCTTCGGGTGAGAAGTCTGTCCGAACGCGTTGGGAAATTTTCTCACGCTGCCTGATCGCGCGTGGGTCTGAAATCGCTGTGTTCGGCTCAGCCTCAAGCTAACGCTGAATATTACCGGCAAACTCGAAAATTTGTTTCCAATCCGTTTTCATATCGACTACGGTCCAGCCTTGAGCTATCGCCTCGTCAAGACCCGCGTCTAGTTTTCCGACCGATGAGGCACGGTCGTATGCCCATTCACGATCGGCGTCGGTGTGGTGTACGAAGAGGCAGAAGCGTGGACCAGGAGCAGAACACGTCCACTGCAGCATCTGCAGATCGCCATCGGAGTTGCCGAATGCTGCGATAGGGCGCCGGCCAATAAACTTTTGAATGCTGACGGGTTTGCCTGGCCCGTCGTCCACAAAGTCCACTTCGGGCAGTTTGATGAGCACCGGTTTTCCGTTGCGAATCTCGAACTTCTCTTTGCCCGTGGTACCCACGACCTGTTCGGGTGGTATTCCGTACGTTTTCTCAGCAAACACGCGCATGAAATCAATGCCGCCGCCGCTGACGATGAATGTCTTGAAACCATTGTCGCGAAGGTAATGGAGGAGTTCGAGCATCGGTTGATACGCCATTTTGGTGAAGGGCTGATTCGTTTTAGGATGCCGCGCCATAGCGAGCCAATCCGCGACTGCGATTTCGAATTCTTCCGTCGTGACGCCGCTGTGAGTAGCCGCCACGACTTCGGCGAGCGATTTTTCGCCGCCCCGCAGTGCGGCTGTCATGTCGCCTTTTTCGATCGATGCGAAAGGTTCCTTGTTTTTCCATTCGGGGTGCTGTGGAGCCAGGGCTTTCACACGATCGAGGGCAAAAAGGAACTGAAAGTAGACGGGTTGCTCGGCCCACAGCGTGCCATCGTTGTCGAAGGTGGCAATGCGCTGCGCAGGGTCTACAAAGTCCGGGCCGCCTGCTTTCGAGACGCGTTCCACAAACGCGATGATGGATTTCTTCGCCGGACCATCATTCCATGACGGCAGTAAATCGTTTTGAGGTTGAGAGGCGGGTGCGGCACAGCTCCATAAGACCGAAGTGAGAACAACGCATGAGAGTTTATTCACGATCCTGTTCCTTCGAGCTAACGAGATACGCACCGTTAGTTGAACCAGGAGAATTGCCACACACCACCAACCGTCGTGAAATCAGCCCCTGCACGCGTCGTTGCGCCTTTTGTTACGGAGACCTTGACGGACTGCTTTTTCGTCAGGGGTAGCGATAGCGTACTGCCGATGCGCGTGTTGCGCTGGGGGCTCCCTTGTTGGGTTCCGTCCACAGCGGCCGTTCCACCGGAGTACCACGTCGCGTCAAACGCGATCCACAGACGTGGCTTGAAGGTATAGCTCGTGTGCCCCTGGATCGCAACGATCGGATCCTGGGTTCGAACAGAGGAGCCCGTGTAATACGCGTCGTTCGTTGTAAACAGCCAGACGCCGGCATAGCCGTCCAGGGTCCATTTATTGATCGGATGAGAGACTCCGGCTTCCGGTCTGAAGGACCAGCGATTTGCTCCCAGATTGATGAGCTTGGCAGGGTCATACTGACCGAGCGGCGGCGCCACGGTGAGGCTGGCGCCAACAATCGTTTTTCGTTCCGCTCCGGCGAACTCGCTTCGCTTTAGAGCGCGGCCGCCGAGAAAATTGACGGAAAGCTTGATGCGGGGATCCGCCAGGCCGGATCGCGAGACGCTTCCGCTTGTTTCGCCAACTCGACCAGAAACAGCGGACCACGCATAGGGGAAGGCCGCCAGCAGAAGCGCTGTGCGGCCGAATAACGAAAACGTTGTCCCGCTGCCAAGCGTGGCGAAGTTTGTGCTTGCGCTTACGTCTTGCACAGGAGCGCCGGTATCAACCAGAACGTCACCCGTGGAATGCCCCCAGCCGGCGACTATGAAGTTGGTGCCTATTGGCGCCGCGGAATAGGCGCGTGGTTCCAGATCTTGCGCGCTTGCGACGTCAGGAAGGGCAGCAATTAGGCCGACAACAAGAGGAACCAGCGCTGCTCTGCGACTTTTCACACGCCCATCGGAGGTATTCCGTAAAGCCGAGCCAGATCATTGATGTATTTGCGCAAGGGCGTCCAGTAACGTTCGGGTTGACTGCCATAGTTACCCTTAACCATCACCTGATTGACTCGCCGTGCAGATTCCATCACGTCTTCCATTTGCGACTTTGTCTCCATGTAATTGGAGGTCGGACTGAATCTGCGGCGAAGTTTGTTCGTGGCGCCGTTCAGATCATCGAGGGCTTCGTCCAGTTCATCCTTCGTGCGTCGGGCCTGATCTTTGCGCGCTGCAGAATTCGCAGGCGCTGTCCGTCCAGCCGCAGTGCGGTTGTTTTGCGCGGTTTGAGCGTTGCCCTTGGCGTCTTCGCCACGCTTCTCGAGGTACTTGCGGAATTCGTCGACGCCGTCTTCCACCTTCTTGATGTGATCGCCAACTACGGCTTTGCTGTAACTTCCGGGCGCCTGCGCGTGAGCCGGACTGGATGCCAATAACATCGTCGCCCCGGTGCCGAGCATCATGTGTACGAACATCCTTGCAGCGAACGGTTGCACTCGTTTCATAACCTGTTTCTCCTCTCCTAACCCTCAGGTGGAATGGGTGTCCATGTAGAGTCCGGGTTGAACTTGTCGATTGCAGCGGCCGCCGCCGCAGTTTCTTCACCGAGGTCCTTCTGCCAGACGAGACCATCCTGGTTGACCACGAAAGTCATGATTCCACTCGCGCCATAGTCCGCGGGATATGCAATCAGAGCGAATCCCTTAGTCAGCTTTCCATTCACGATGTAATCGCGCGACCCGCCGTTCGCAGCCTTTCCCTGTGAGAGTAACGGTCGATAGAGATAGCCGTGGTAAGGCGCCCCGGTTCCTTTTCCCCCGTATCCTTCTGCGGAAGCTTGAGCGAGGAATGGCCCCGCGGGACTTTGAGGCTGTCCTTCGGAGACCTCCCAATAGAGCCCGTTCTGTTTACCCGGATCGCTGCGCAGTTTCTGGGCATAGATCCCCTTTGGCGCGCCATCGTGTCCTTTGGAGGCGTAATCCTCCTGTGCAGCGACATATCCGTGCATCACGTCAATCGTGCGCAATTCATTTCCGCCAATTCGCTGGCGGATTATTTTGTCGGCGCCGGCAGCGCCGTCGAAGTGCCATTTACCGTTTTCCTTCACCAGCGGAATGGGTAACGGCCAATCGTCTTCACCCACCTGCAGCATAAGATCGTTGGGGCCGCCGGAAACCAGCTGATGTCGTTCCTTGTATCGCTTTACGAAACCTTCGCGGGCCGCTCGATCTCCGACTTCATCGCCGGATGACAGTAGATCCGCAGTGCCCGGGCCGAACAGGCGGCCCAACTCCGCGGCATCGTCCTTTTCGGCGGCCGCGGCGAGGGCATCCACGGCTTCGTCCGGGGTCTTGAATGTGAGCGATGATTCTGCGCTCTGTCCTTGTTGTGACTGAGAACAGGCTGCAAGGACCAGTAGTGCAGCAGCTACACACAGGAGTCGATGCTTCATGACGTGCTCCTTCGGCGTCAGCAAAAAGCCATTGTTTCTTCCGGGTGTCACTAGCGTCGCCGCGCTCCTCCACCAGCCGGGCGAGAACCCACGCTTGCGTTACCTCGAGCACTGGCAGCACGCTCAAAGTTGCCGCTGTTCTGCGTCTTGGCACTTGAGAAAGCGCTGTCTCGGGCTGGTGCTTCTCGAGTCGTAGCCTGCGGCGTAGGCCGCGATGCCGCGCCGGTGCTGGGCTGCGCTGTGGGTCGCGACGCCGCGCCGGTGCTGGGCTGCGCCGTGGGCCGCGATGCCGCGCCGGTGCTGGCTGACCGATCCGTTGCTGCCGGGCGGGCTGCGTTGTCATAGCCACGATCGACACGTTGTCCGGTGTTGGCTGCGCCCGTTGTCGGGCGATTGGCCGGCTGAGTGCCGGCACTTGGGCGAGTGGCTGCGGTTGTATTTCCGTTTCGCGCGCCGGCGTATGTCGACTGTCCCCTCCAATTGCCTGCTGCACCGCCTGCGGCTCCTGCTGCGCCGCCCGCCGCCGAGTTGCCCACGCGCGGTTGCTGCGTCGCTCTGTTTGGCGAATTCGCAATCGGGCTTCGGTTGCCATTGTTGCCATTGTTCCGCAGGTTCTGATTGTCGTTGAACCGGTTGTAATAGTTGTTGTTATTGTTGATGTTGATATTGACGTTGTTGTTCCGCACGTTGTTGTAGTTGTTCCGGTAGCCCGGAGGAGACGCATATCCGTAGGCCGGCCGGAACGCGGGCCCATACACCGGTCGATACACATACGCCGGAGGGTAGAAGGGACGCGGCCCGTAATAAACACCACCGTATCCCCAGGCGGGATAGTAATAGTCGTCGTTCACCGCGGCTCCAACCGCGATGCCGGCTGCGAATCCGATTAGACCGATGGCCACGGCAGCTTCCGTACTCACGCCGTCTTTTTCCTTCTTGGTTTCGGTTGTTGAAGTAGTTGGCGACGTCGTTGTGCTTGTCGTCGTGGTCTTTCCCGAAGGGCCTGTCGTGGTTGTGGTTGTCGTTGTCCCCGGCGGCGGCGGTGTGGTGTATACCACCTGCGGATCATATTGCGGAACGTAAACGATTTTGGGATCAGCGGGTTTTACTTCGATATAGGTGTTCCCGCCTTCGGTCTTTGTTGCGACGGTCTGTTGCGGTCCGGACTTCAGATTACCGACGTTCGCAGCTTCCTTGCGCAACCTCTGCACGGCATCGAGCACACTCTTCTGATCCGAGTTGAATGCAGATCCGACCTGCTTGGTCCAGTCCATCTGCTGGCACATCATGTCGACGACGGTTGGATACTGCACCAGCGCCAGCATCGCAGGGCCAAATCCGGCTTTCTGCGCGGCGGTAGTCAGATCGTTGCCTTTCAGGTTTTCGTTTTGTATAAGCCAGTTGCCTGCATCCAGGACTTCCTGCGAATTGATGGATGCCGCGAGAATTTGCCCGAGCAATTGATCGGGATACAGGGCGATCGGCGCGAGAAGCTCCTCGAGCGCATCGGGCGTCCATGATGACTGGGTTACCGCAGCTTGTGCCGCGGGTGCCGCAGGGGCTGCCGGTGCAGGCGATGCGACGGCTGTCTGGACCGGTAAGATCGGGTCCAGCCTCACGACGGGCGCGGGGCCCTTTTCAGATTTGCAGGACTCCACGAGAAACACGCACGCGATCAAGATCGCAATCGCTGAGTGACGCTGCCGTCTTCCGCCAGTCACAGTTCTATTCATGGCTACCGCCTTGGATTCGTTTGCAAAGCTCGGATGGTCTTAGGTCCAAACGTTAGGCAACCCCGTCGGACATCTCGTATCCGGTAGATTGTGTATTCTGCGATCGTCATGAGTTCCCGACGTTGACCGAATTCGTCTTAACCAACAAGACTTAGTGTCATGGGACGGGGCGGTAGCGAAAACTGTAAGAGCAGGCAGGTGACAAATTCGAGGCGGAAAGACACGAAGCCCCTTCGCAGCCGCTGCTGGCGATGCCACAGGTGCCCGGCAGGCGGCGGTTTCAACTTCTGATTCGGGGTCACCAGAGCTCCATACATCATTTCTCGTAACAAACTACAGAATTCACCGAATTCTTTCACGGTTTAACCTCAACTAGAGAATGTATGAAGGAGGACTTTGCGATGTTCATGACGAGATTCACGCGGTTGGAAACGGGCATGCGACTTGGCCTCAGTCTGGCTCTGACCGTACTTGCGGTCGAAACGCATGCGCAGGGCCCCGCAGCCGCCGGTGCGGGCGGCCAGGACAAGATAGCGGCGTTGAAGGAATCCATTGCCCAGAATCAGGCTGCACTCAAAACGTACAAATGGACTGAGGCGACTGAGATCAGCCTGAAAGGAGAAGTAAAGAAAAAGGAGCAAAAGGAATGCCGATACGGTCCTGACGGCAAGGTTCAGAAAACGGCGATTGCCGGCGCCGACCAGGCGCCGAAGGAAGAGAAGGACTCCGGACGAGGCGGGCGGCGAGGCGGCGGTGTAGTCAAAAAGGCCATTGTTGAAAACAAAGTGGACGACATGAAGGAGTACATGGAGAAGGCTGCAGCTCTGGTTCAGGAATACGTGCCTCCGGACCCGCAGAAGATCCAGGCAGCAGCGGCAGCAGGGAAGATCTCGACGCAGGCTGCGTCGGGGCAGGGCGGCGTCTCCACGTTAACGATCAAGGACTACGTGAAGGCGGGAGACCAGCTGGTTCTGGGATTTGATCCTGTTGCGAAAAAGCTTCGCAGCTATAAGGTTCAGTCTTATGTCGAAAAGCCGAAGGACGATGCCGTGACGCTGGCGGTTACGTTTGCGAGTCTCGCCGACGGCACGAACTATCCGCAACAGACGGTGCTTGACGTTGCAGCAAAGAAGATCAACGTAAAAGTCGTGAACTCAGGATACGCGAAAGCAGGGCAGTGAAGAGGCGACGGGGTGGGCGAAAGCCCTCCCCAGCCGCAAGATGTAAGCGAAGTTTCCTGATACATCCCTGAAAGGTGACTTAGAGATGAAACAGGACAGCTCCAAACATCAGGATTCCGAGAATGGCGATCACTCCGGCGAGCATGGCCGCCTTTGAGCGAGGAACCTCGGAGTCTTGAGCGATCAAAGCCGTCCTTTCGTTACGGTGTTGGATCGTGGCCAGCAGCAGAGAGAACAAACCAATACCGATCATGAGCAGCGCAAACTCGCGCGGGCCAATCACGCCAGTGGGCGCTGCACCCTTGGCCTCGAACGTAAAAAACTTGTAGAAGCTGAAGCCGAACGTAATCAGCGATGTTGCCGTTCGCACCCAGGCCAGCATCGTCCGGTCGTGGGCGAGTCGAGTGCGATCGAACGCCAGCTTCGTAGAGATGTTGAGCGGCTCCGCATGAGGATCTACCGGTGGGGTCGATTCCTCGCGTGCCCGGCTCATTGCTGCTCCTTAGGGTACGAGAGGGATGGCGCTGGCCATGTCGTAGCGAAGGGCCGAGCGGATCTTGTTCTCGATTTGCAGATAGCGCGCCACCTTGGTTCCCGGTAGAACGGCATTGAGCTTAGTGTTGTAAGTACTGCGCAGCTTGGCTTCGTCCGCATCAATGGCTATAGCCTCATCCGTCAGTTTCTTGGCCTGATCATTGGTGAGATTCTTCGCATTGTAGGCATCGGCATACGCCTTGATCGTCTTCGCCAGCCGGTCATTGATAGCCTGAAGATCTTTCTGATAGGCATCGTAGACCGGCCAGAAGGCCGTCTTTTCGGCTTCAGTGAGGTCCATGTTCGACGCGACAAGCAGCTTCTTGTCGGCCCTGACCTTGTCGAGAATAATTTGCATGTCGGTGCTTTTCGCAGGTGTTGCCGCAGGCGCCGCCGTGGCGCCCCGCGCAGGTGTTTGCGTGGTCCCCCGCGGAGCCGTTGGCGGCGTGTTCTGCGCGAATGTCAGAATCGGCATCACCGCAAAGATAAACAAAACCGCGCCCACCGCGGCACGGAATCCGACTTTACCCATACTCATCACAAACCTCCTTCTGCTTTCTTCGATGGCAAGACGCCAGCTGGACATTCGATAATGAAGTAATGCGAGATACCCAAACACTGTAAACGCAGGCAGGTACGACACGTTTTCTACCAGTGTTCCCCTTGGCAAACTACAGAATTCGCAGAATTTTCCTGACGAGTCCCCTCCGCTAAGGTTTCACCGCCCTGCCTGTGAGCATTGAGAGGAGACTGGAGATGCGTCACGCACTGACCCTGGTAAATCCTCCGGCGTCATTGAGCGCGGAGGAGTTGACGGACCGCATGATCGAGCGGCGGGCGACGGAGGCTGCGATCTGGGGTATGCCGATCGTCAGCGTCGATGCCATGCGTCAGGCCTTCCTCCACGAGGGGAAGTACGGAGACATCCTCTATTGTTCGAAACCTGCTGATTGGAAGTTTCAGATTACCACTCCCAATGCGTCCTCGTTGTACGTGTATTTTAACTTCAACCTGAAGGACGGTCCGGTTGTCGTGGACTTTCCTGCGGCGGTCGGCGCCGGAATGTTCGGCACAATGCTTGACGCCTGGCAGGTGCCATTAGCGGATGTAGGCCCTGAAGGAGATGATGAGGGGAACGGCGGCAAGTACCTCCTGATCCCCCCGGATTACTCCGCTCCGATCCCGCCAGGCTATTTCGCGGTTAAGTCGCAAACCTATAACGGCTACGCATTGTTCCGGGCCATTCCCGTCACCCAGTCGAACGCCGATGTCGCGAAGGCGGCCGACCTCGTCAGGCGCCTCCGTGTCTATCCGCTGTCGGCTGAGGACCGCCCGCACAGGCAGCGGCACATCGACATCTCTGGAAAGCTATTCGACGGAATCGTCCGCTACGACGAAACCTTCTATGAAAGCCTGGCGACCATGGTCGCCGAAGAACCCGTGCAGCCTCGCGACCTCGTAATGATGGGACAACTCCGCTCTCTGGGCATCATGAAGGACAGGGCATTCAAACCGGATCCGAAACTGAAAGCGATCCTGAGGAACGCTCTCGCCGAAGCTCACGCAGCATTCATGGAGTGGACGCGCAAGATCGAGCCCTACTGGCCTGGATCGCAATGGGGAATGCACGGCCACGTTGGACCCGAAACCCACTTCTCATTTGAGAGTCCTGATCGACTCGCCTTTGATGAGCGAGGAGCCCTTTACTTTTTTGGATGCGCTCCGCCGAAAGTTCTGGGTGCTGCAACGTTTTATCTGTCCACTGCGAAAGATGCCCGGGGAGAACCCCTTGTCGGCGGGAAAACATATCGGCTTCATATTCCGCCGAATCCACCGGTGAAGCAGTATTGGGCGGTGACGGTCTATGACCTGACCACTGCGGGCTTTATTCACAACTCGCCGACGCTGTGCATAGATTCCTACAAACCAAACACGGTGCGGAACACCGACGGCTCGGTAGACATATATTTCATGTCCAGAATGCCGCGGGGCAAAGAAAACAACTGGATTTATACGGCTCGAGGGGAATGGATTGCCATGTTTCGTTTCTACGGCCCGAAGAAAGCCGTGTTTGAAAAGACGTGGGTGTTGCCGAACATTGAACAGGTGTGATAACGGCAACCATCTTTTTACACGACTGAGCTATGACAAATACGGGTTTCACTTTATAGCCCCAACCCTGTCTCCTTTTTAAACTGAGGCAATCGGACTAGCGCCAATGGGTTCCATCAACCCGATCTGTGACTGTCGTTGCCAGGACCGTTGCGACTTACTCCGTTAACTTCGCTGAAAAGTCAATCAACAATAGGACACAGCGGTTTTGGGAGGCGCGTTTTACAACGATGATTGATGCCAAGCAGCAGGCTATTGCCTCCATCGTTCAAGCTCGAAACCATTTGGAGTCTGCGCTTTCCGATATGGAAAAGCTGCCGGCGTTCGACCCAAGCACTGTGCCGTTTGCTGCGCACGCGCTATCGAATTTTCTTTCCGTCACCGAAAAGACTGTAGACCTGCTGCGCAAGTCATTGCCTAGCGATTCCAGCCCGGATGTTGTGCGTTTGCTCGAAGGATTGCGGCACGCGACAAACCTGATGATGCACACCGTCAGTCAGTTGATCAACAACTCCTCAGTCGGAGAATTGCAGTTTCGCTTCGAGAAGATCGACTTGCCGCACATGGTGGGACGAGCGTGTGCGTACTACGAGCGCCTTGCATTCCGAAAACATATCCGCCTTAAGTTCGACGACACCTCTGATGTGCCACTCGTTTGGTCCGATCGCGTCGCTGTAGCGGCCGTGTTGGACAACCTGCTTTCCAACGCAGTGAAGTATTCCCCAATCGGAGAGTCGATTAATGTGAAAGTAGGAACGCGCAATGGCCACGCGATCTGCAGCGTACAGGATGAGGGGCCGGGTATCGGACCCGACGATCAAGTGCGAATCTTTCAGCGCGGCGTCCGGCTGGGCGTATCCCCGACTGGTGGAGAATCATCCTCAGGCTATGGGCTCGCTGTAGCCAAAGAATTAATCGAACAGCTGGGTGGCACAATCTGGGTCGACAGTGTCGAAGGCCAGGGCGCATGCTTCTCATTCCGTCTCCCGACATTCAAGGAAGCATCACCGGATTCAGAGGTTTAAAGACGGATGCTAAGTTCGAGCTGAAGAATTGGTGAATGTTCACTGTTCAATGGTCGTTAATGACAACTGGACATTGAACAGTGAACATTCTCACTGTGCCTTCGCCTAGTTTGTCTTCGCAGCTTTGGGCGGAAGCGTAATCTCCACAGCCTTCTCGAGCGTGAAATCGATCTTTGTTTCAGGAGGAATCTGGAGTTTGTCTCCCTTCTTGAACGCTTGAGTTGCAAGTCCGGCGCCGCCTCCAACGGCAGCTCCTATTGCGGCTCCCTTACCTCCGCCGGCGATGGCGCCGATCGCTGTCCCGACGCCCGCGCCAATTCCGACTTTCTTGGCGGTTTGCTTGCCCTGGGACTTTCCGGCCTCTTCGTAGGTCGAACTCTGCAGCGGATAATGCTTGCCCTGGACTTCAACGGAGTCGAGACCGATTTGAATCTCGCTCTTTCCCTTCACCTTGCCGGCGCTGGCCGCATCTATAAGCTTGATGCTGATGTTCGCGTTTTTGGGAACGACGACTTCCTCGCCTACGGTAATTGGCGCGTAGAGCACGGCCTGGAATGTGCTGCCGATTTTGCTCTTGTCGGAATCGATTGCGTCAGTAGTGATGACACGAACCTCGGTGCCTTCCGGTACCACAATTTTTCGCGGTTGAGGCGGTGGCGGAGGAGCTTTCGCAGGCGCGGGTGCAGTTGTGTTGTTGGCGGTGGCTGCTGGAGCTGGTGCTGCCGGCGGCGTCGCCGTCGGCAGTGTTACGCCAGGAGCAGGTGCCGGAGCAGGAGCTGCAGTTGGCGCAAGTCCAGCCGCCGGCGGAGGAGCGACAGGTGCCGGGGCCGCCCCGATGGGTGCCGGGGCCAGTTCAGTTGTTGCCGGGACATTTTCGACTGGCGCGCCAGCTACCTGCATCGAATCGTTCACCTTCACGACTCCCGGAGTCACTTGCGCCATGCTGAGAACTTTTTGCTTTACCTCATTGCTCGAAACTTCGCCTGTTAACGTCGCTTCACCATTGGTGACGGTAATTCCAATGGGTTCACTCTTAAGCGCTGCGTCACTAAAGAGCTGAGCCTTAAAGCTATCCGCAATCGCAGCGTCGTCCGGTTTTCGACCGCAGCCTACACAGCACAGCAGCGCCCACATCAAGAGAATCGCCAAACTCCGCTGTTTATTCATGGTCTTACCTCTCCTATTCCGTGCGTGGTTTGCGTGGCTCCCGGTTTTCCCCGCCAGAGACACAGGGATATCATGGCAGGTTCTTCCGGAGTTTGTGGCATCGATTCTAGTTGGGGCACGGAGCGCCAACTATCGGGTCTATTCGGTATTTTACCTTGAAGCATCAAGGCTTAGCACCTTTCATCCGCAGTTGTTTCCGGCAATGCCCCACAGGCTGTGCTGACGCACAGAGACACCGTGATGGGAGAGTCCGGCAAACTCGCGCTGGACGAGGTAGTATTCATTCCCCAGCCCCGCTAGCGAAAGATATACCCAACGTAGAGGCGAACGGCGGGCGAATTATAGGCGGACGCGCGGAGTTCCGCGAACCATCCACTCGACTGAGTTACGCCGAAAATGAAATTCAGCCCGACTTCGCTCTCCCAGTCAGGCTCGACAGTTTCAACGGGCTGGTCCGGGAACCCTTCAAAGTCTCTGCGAGTAATCGTGAACGCAGGACCACCGCCGACATAAGCGTTGTACCGGTTCCGCGAGTCTTTTCCCACACCCGCAAAGGGAAGGTAATACGCAAGGTCGGCGTTGAATGAAAAGATTTTCGATACTTCGCCAAAACCGAACTCCGCTGTGGGTCTGAACCAGATCTGTTTGAAGACGGGACCAAGCTGCGCTTGAGCTCCAACCATGACCAGTTCCGGATCCAATCCGATTCCGCCGCGAATTCCAAGGCGGGCCTTGCCGATTTCGATCTTCTGCCTCTCTATTGAAAACGCAATCGGCGCACATAGCTCGCGATTCTGTTCGGCGGCTGTGACCTGGAAAACATCGGTCGTGCCCTGGCGAACCACGTTTCCGGTAAGGGTGACTCGGCTGCCGCCAGTTTCAGTAAAGCGGCCGAGGTTGGTGCCCGTAACATTTAGCTGTTGACCAGTAATCTCGTCGACGAGGACAAAAGTGCCCGCAGCCTTTCCGTTCATCAGACATCCCACGCGAGTTTCCGGCTGCGGTTGATTTTGACCAAACGCCTCAGCAGCGCTCAGACACGAGACAAGAATGACAGAAAAGAACAATATCCACGGTCTTCTCATGTATTCCTCCGGAAATGGCAGCGTTGGCAGGATTGCTAAAAGTTTGGTGGCAACTGTTGCGATTCATGGAACCGAGTGGCGTCAGGCAGCGGGATGGGATCGCCGTTTCACGAAACTCATTTTCGTGTTTTATCACCATCCCGCGCCTTGGCACCTTTCCCATTACGAAAGGTGAAAGCATGAGTTGAATCAGGCCCGATCGC
>Ga0068860_100003072_pt1 | contig 17253 bp, 14 predicted proteins | sample KBSSwiS32_FD_66597 | JGI IMG/M metagenome (GOLD analysis project Ga0068860, IMG submission 66597) | Switchgrass rhizosphere microbial communities from Kellogg Biological Station, Michigan, USA - KBS Switchgrass S3-2 | ecosystem: Host-associated > Plants > Roots > Rhizosphere > Soil ... | reverse complement strand
GACGGGACGATCTACTTCACCGACCTGAAGGTGGTGATGCCGCCGCCGGAGCCGGGCTGGCAGCCGGCGTCCGGCGTCTACAGGATCGCGGCCGACTTGAAGACGGTGGCGCGCGTGGAGGCCGACGTGGAGCATCCCGGCGGCCTGGGCCTGTCGCCGGACGGGCGCACGCTCTACGTGAGCGATCCCAAGAAGCAGCGGGTGCTGGCGATCCCGACCGGCGGCGGCGCGGGCCGGGTGTTCGCGACGCTGTCGGGCGAAGGCGAGGGCGCGCCGCACGGCCTGACGGTGGATGCGGCGGGCAACGTCTACACCGGCGGGCCGGGCGGGCTGTGGGTGATCGCGCCGGACGGCGCACCGCTGGGCGTGCTGGCGCTGACAGCCTCGCGCATCACCAACTGCGCGTTCGGCGGGGCGGACGGGACGACGCTCTACATCACCACTCCGGTGGGGGTGGGACGGGTGGCGACCAAGGCCCGCGGCGCGCCGGTCGCGGCGGGCGTGGCGGCGCCGGCGGTGCTGAAGCGCCCCGAACTGCCGCAGCGGATCGAGCGGCTGGACCCGGCGCTGGACGCGATCCTCGCGCCCGACGCGGCGATCGCCAACCACGGCGACGGCGGCTTCTTCGACGACCTGGGCGGCGGGCCCGGCGAACAGTTCGCGCGCTCGCTGGAAGGGACCTTCTACAGCGCCGAGGACCGGTGCTTCTACTTCAGCGACATCGGCAACAACCGGCGCCTGCGCTGGACGCCGGAGCGCGGGTTCGAGCCGGGGCACGCCCCCACCGGCCACACCAACGGGGCGACGCTGGACTTGTCTGGCCGGGTGGTTTCGGCCGAGCACTCCGGGCGCCGGCTGAGCGTGCGCGAGCGTGACGGGACACGGTGGACCCTGGCCGACCGGGTGGACGGCCTGCGGTTCAACCGGCCCAACGACGTGGTGGTGCGCTCAGACGGGGACCTGTTCTTCACCAACCCCTGGTGGGACTTCGGGTCCGGCGAGTCGCGCGACATCCCCTTCAGCGGCGTCTATCACGTGAGCGCCGACGGTAAGTCGGTGACGCTGATCGGCAGCGACTACCGGGTGCCGAACGGCCTGGCCTTCTCGCCCGACGAGAAGATCCTCTACGTCAACGACAGCTATGGGACCGACGAGGCCGTGGGCCCGGTGATCCGCGCCTACGACGTGCGCGCCGACGGCTCGATCGACTCGGGCTCGGTGCGCGACTTCGCCCGGCTGCGCAACGACGCGCGGGAGGGCAAGCCGGACGGGATGAAGGTCGACCAGGCGGGCAACGTCTACTGCGGCGGGTCCGGCGGGCTGTGGATCCTGGATTCCGGCGGCAAGCACCTGGGGACCATCGTCCACGGGCACACCCAGACCAACAACCTGTGCTTCGGCGGCCCGGACTGGAAGACGCTGTTCTTCGTCTCCTGGACCTCGGTGCATTCCGTGCCGCTCTCGACGCCGGGGATTCCGCTCCCGGCGCGCAAGCCGGCCTGAGGAGACGACATGAAGATCGCCATCGAGATCGACTGGCAGCGCAAGCGCTTCGAGGTGCCGCTGGAGCGGGTGCAGCTCTGCGACCGCATCGGCTACGACATGGTGTTCACCGCCGAGGCCAACGGCTCCGACGCCATCTCGCCGCTGGGCTACGTGCTGGGGGTGACCAAGCGCATCGGCATCGGCACGCGGATCGCCCAGACCAACGGGCGCACGCCGGCGGCGCTGGCCATGGCCTACCAGACCCTGAAGCACATGGCGCCGGAGCGCACCGTGATCGCAGGGATCGGCTCGTCCAATCCGCAGCAGTCGGTGGGCTGGCACGGCGTCCCTTGGACGGCGCCCTACTGGCGCATGCGCGACTACGTGGCGCTGATGGGCCAGGCCTTCAACGGCCAGACCCTGGAGCGCGACGGCAAGGCGATCACCGTGCCCTACCATGCGCCCGGCGAGGCGCCGGAGTATCCGGCCAACAAGCCGATCCTGGAGACCTATCCGGACATTCCGATCATGTTCGGCGGCGGCACGGAGCTGATGATCACCCTGGCCGCCGAGATCGCCGACGGCATCCTGCCCAACGGAAGCTGGTCGCCGGGGATGATGAAGGTCTACCGGCCGATGATCGAAAAGGGGTTCGCCAAGCGGAAGGACCCGCCGAAGGTCGAGGACTTCCCGCTCTGGGCCCACGTCGACGTGCTGGTCACCGACGACATCAAGGGGTCTTTCGATCAGTTTCGGGAGTATACGGCCCGCTACGTCGGCGGTTGGAACGGGGTGGGCGGGCTTTCCACCCACATGCAGTGGCGCGGATACGGCGCGGCGGTGGACCGCATCCGCGAGCTCTACCAGGCGGGCAGGATAAAGGAGGCCGAGGCCGCCGTGCCCGAAGAGTACATCGACGAATGCTGGCTGATCGGGCCGATGGACCGCATCCTCGAGCGGTGGCGCAGCCGGTGGATCAACGACGGCTGCAACCTGATCGTCCGGACCGACAACTGGCCCTCGGCTAAGCCGGCGGGCAACGAAGTCTACGAGCCGCTCTTGAAGGCGCTCCTGGACTAGGCCACATCCTTGCGCACAAAGGGCTGGCGGCGGTCGGGCGGGCGCGCGAAAATGAGGCCATGACGGCAGGGCGGAATTCTGCGGACCACCGGATCGACGTGGTGATCGCCGTGCGCGGCGGCCGCGCCGCGAAGTCGCGTTGCGGCGCACGGCTGGGACCGGCCGGTCGCGAGCGGCTGGTGGCGGCGATGCTGGCCGACATGCTGGACGTGGCGACGGCCTGGCCGGCGGCGGGCGAGGTGATCGTGACGACGCCGACGCCGGAACTGGCGCGGCTGGCGGCGGACGCCGGGGCCACGCTGGCGACCGGCGCGACGGCGCCGCTGAACGCGGCCTTCGCCGCGGCGCGGGCCCAGGCGACGCCGGGCCGCCTGGTGGTGCTGCTGCCGGGCGACCTGCCTTTGCTGAAAGCGGAGGACCTCGACGCGCTGGTGGCGCAGGCCGGGCCCGGGCGGCTGGCGGCTGCGGCCTCGACGGGCGGGGGCACCGGGGCGATCGCCATCGAGGCCGGCCTGGACTTCCCCTTCGCCTTCGGCGCCGACAGCTTCCATAAGCATTGTGCGGCCGGACGCGCGCTGGGGCTGGACGTGCGGCCCATCGAGGCGCACGGCTTGCACTTCGACGTGGACCAGCCGGCGGACCTCGACCGCGTGGCGTCGGCCGCGCCCGCGAGCCGCACGGCCGTGCTGCTGAAGGCCTTTGACCTCTTGCCGGAGACAGGGACCATGACGAACGACGAGACCCTGCGCCGGCGCCTGCTCGCCACGCCGCTGGACGAGCTGATGGACGAGAGCCAGGCGATCCGCGACGCGCGCGGCCCGGCGCGGATGACCTATTCGCGCAAGGTGTTCATCCCGCTCACCCAGCTCTGCCGCGACACCTGCCGCTACTGCACCTTCGCCAAGGCGCCGCGCCGGCTGACCGCGGCCTACCTGACGCCCGACGAGGTGCTGGCCATCGCCCACGACGGGGCCAAGGCCGGCTGCAAGGAGGCGCTGTTCACGCTGGGCGACAAGCCGGAGCTTCGCTACGCGGCCGCCCGCGAGCAGCTCGCCAAGCTGGGCTTCGCCACCACCATCGACTACCTGGAGCACGTGGCCGGCCGGGTGCTGAACGAGACCGGCCTGATCCCGCACATCAACGCCGGCGTCATGACGCCCGAGGAATATGCGCGGCTGCGCAAGGTCTCGGGCTCCATGGGCCTGATGCTGGAGAGCGCCTCGGCGCGGCTCTGCGAACGGGGTGGGCCGCACTTCGGCTCGCCGGACAAGGTCCCGGCCGTGCGGATCGCGACCATGGACGCGGCCGGCGAGGCGGCGATCCCGTTCACCAGCGGCGTCCTGATCGGCATCGGCGAGACCGAGGAAGAGCGGCTGGACGCGCTGTTCGAGCTGCGCGACCTGCACCGCCGCCACGGCCACCTGCAGGAGGTTATCGTCCAGAACTTCCGCGCCAAGGCCGACACCAAGATGGCCGACGCGCCGGAGCCCACCGAAGAGGACCTGCTGCGCACCGTCGCCTGGGCGCGGATCGTGCTGCCGGTGGAGGTGAGCGTGCAGGCGCCGCCGAACCTCAACCCCGGGCGCACCGCGGCGCTGATCGACGCCGGCATCGACGACTGGGGCGGCATCTCGCCGGTGACCATCGACCACGTGAACCCCGAGGCGCCCTGGCCGGAGATCACCGCGCTCGCGCAGGCCTGCGAGGCGGCGGGCCGGCCGCTGGTGGAGCGGCTGACCGCCTATCCGTCCTACGTGCAGCACGCCGACCGCTGGATGGAGCCTGCGCTGGCCAAGGCGATGCGCCGGCTGGCCGACACCGAGGGCCTGGCCCGCGAGGGAACCTGGAGCCCGGGCGTCGCCGACCGCGCGCCGGGCACGCCGATCCGGCCGCTGGGGGCGATCCCGGCGATCCGCTCGGCGGCGGGGCTGGACGGGGTGCTGGCCAAGGCGGCCGGCGGCACGACGCTGTCGGAAGCCGAGGTGGTGCGGCTGTTCGAGGCCCGCGGCGCGGCGGCGGAGGCCGTGGTGGCCGTGGCCGACGAGCTGCGCCAGTCGGTGAGCGGCGAGACGGTGACCTACGTCATCAACCGCAACATCAACTACACCAACATCTGCACTTTCGCGTGCACCTTCTGCGCCTTCTCCAAGACCTCGACCAAGGCCGGCACGCGCGACAAGCCCTACGACCTGCCGCTGGAGGAGATCGCCCAGCGGACCCGCGAGGCCTGGGCCAAGGGCGCCACCGAGGTCTGCCTGCAGGGCGGCATCCACCCGCGCTACACCGGCGACACCTACGTCGAGATCCTGCGCGCGGTGAAGGATGCAGTCCCGGCGATGCACGTGCACGCCTTCTCGCCGCTGGAGGTGAGCCAAGGCGCCGCGACCCTGGGCGTGCCGCTGATCGACTACCTCAAGCGCCTGAAGGACGAGGGCCTGGGCTCGCTGCCGGGCACGGCGGCGGAGATCCTCGACGACGAGGTCCGCGACCTGATCTGCCCGGACAAGGTCAACACCGCCGAGTGGCTGGAGGTGGTGGGGACGGCGCACGCGGTGGGCCTGCCGACCACGTCGACGATCATGTACGGCCACCTGGAACGGCCGGAGCACCAGGCGCGCCACCTCTTGCGCCTGCGCGAGCTGCAACTTCGCACCGGCGGGATCACCGAGTTCGTGCCGCTGCCCTTCGTGCACATGCAGTCGCCGGTCTACCTGCGCGGCCAGGCCCGCAAGGGCCCGACCTGGCGCGAGGCGGTGCTGATGCACGCGGTGGGGCGCATCGTCCTGCACGGGGCGATCGACTCCATCCAGGCCTCCTGGGTGAAGCTGGGGATCGAGGGCGCGGCGGCGTGCCTGTCGGCGGGCGTCAACGACCTGGGCGGCGTGCTGATGAACGAAAGCATCAGCCGCGCGGCCGGCGCGGCGCATGGCCAGGAGCTGACCGTGGCTGACCTGGAGGCGGCCGCAGCCTCGGCCGGCCGGCCGCTGAAGCAGCGCACCACCCTCTACAAGGATGTGGCGCCGCGGGCCGACGCGCAGCTCGTCCCGGCGGAATAGGGGACCGGGATTCCTAAAGCCCCAGCGCCGTAAGGCCGGGGAAGTCGTCTGGGCGGCGGCCTTGCGAGAAGGTGAGCCGGCGCTCGGCCTCGCGGATCGGCAGGTCGTTGATGCTGGCGATGCGGCGGCGCATCAGACCGTTGTCGGCGAATTCCCAATTTTCGTTGCCGTACGCGCGAAACCACTGGCCGGACGCGTCGTGGAACTCGTAGGCGAAGCGCACGGCGATGCGCGCGCCCTGGTGCGCCCAGACCTCCTTGACGAGGCGGTAGCCCAGCTCGGCAGCCCACTTCTCGGTGAGGAAGGCGATGATCTGGTCCCGGCCGCGGAGGAAGCGGGCGCGGTTTCGCCATTCGCTGTCGGGCGTGTAGGCGAGGGCGACGCGCTGCGGATCTCGCGAATTCCAGGCGTCTTCCGCGAGGCGCGCCTTCCGGGCCGCGGTCTCGTCGGTGAACGGCGGCAGCGGCGGGCGGGTGTCGTCGGTCATTTGGGCCTCTAAGGGGCCAGGGCGCGGACGCCCATGGCGATATCCGGCGCGGACGGCGCGCAAAACCAGCTAGCATCGGTCCACGGGCGAGGGGAGGTCGGCATGCCGATCGGCGTGATGTTTCCGCAGAACGAGATCGGGTCGGACGTGGCGGACATTCGGGCCTTCACCGCCGCGGCGGTCGCGGTCGGGTGCGGACACATCTGGGCGACGGACCATGTGATCGGGGCGGACACCGCCCGGCGGCCGGACTGGAAGGGCGCCTACGGGGTGCAGCACGAGTTCCACGAGCCGCTGATCCTGTTCGCCTACCTGGCCGCGATCTGTGACCTGGAGCTGGTCACCGGGGTGATCATCCTGCCGCAGCGCCAGACGGTGCTGGTCGCCAAGCAGGCGGCGAACCTGGACATCCTGTGCCAGGGACGGCTGAGGCTGGGTGTGGGCGTCGGCTGGAACCCGGTGGAGTTCGAGGCCCTGGGCCAGGACTTCCACGCGCGCGGGCGTCGCCTCGAGGAGCAGGTGGCGCTGATGCGCAAGCTGTGGACCGAGCCGGTGGTGGATTTCGAGGGCGAGTTCGACGTGGTGCGCGGGGCCGGGCTGGCGCCGCTGCCGATCCAGCGACCGATCCCGGTGTGGATGGGGGCGGGCGACGCGCCGGCGGCGCTGCGGCGCGTAGGGCGGCTGGCCGACGGCTACCTGGCCCAGCGGGCGCCGGGGCCGGGCTCGCCCACCGAGCAGCACCTGGCGCACGTGCGCGAGGGGGCGCGGGCGGCGGGGCGTGACCCGGCGAGCCTGGGGCTGCAGGGGCTGCTGCCGATCGAGGGCAAGAGCGACGCGCTGATCCGCGAGACGGCGACGCGTTGGCGGGACCTCGGGGCCACCCACCTGTCCATCGATCCGCGGGCGGTGAGCCTGCACGTGCGCGAGGGGCTCTCCATGGAGGAGAAGGTGCGCTCCAAGGCGCCCGCCGCGCGACTGATCGAGAACCTGCAGCGCGGCGCCGAGGCGGCGGCGGGGCTCTGAGGCCGTGGACAATTCGTGGCGCCGGCGCCTCGGCCAGGGCGCCGCAACGGACGTGTGCGGATTAGTCCGCCCCCGACGGAAGGTTCTGGGGGCGCGCGTTAGATCGTTGTAAACCATTCCCGCCGTCCCCTCGCATCTCGCCGCTTCAATGACCATTTGGTGCGGATCGTCGCGTCAGGGCGGCTTGAGCGTGCGTTCGGGCGCACGGGCTGGTAGAGGCGTTGTTTCGAATTTCGGAGGGCTCAAGTTGAGCGGACCCAAGGTGGTTATCTTGAGCGCGGGTCAGGGCAAGCGGCTGTCGCCGCTGACCGACGACCGGCCCAAGTGCCTGATCGACCTGTCCGGGCGCAGCGTGCTGCACTGGCAGTTGTCGAACCTCGCCGGCGTGGGCGTCCGCGAGGCGGTGGTGGTCACCGGTTTCAACGCCGCGCTGGTGGAGGAGGAGATCGCCGGTCTCGACCTGCCGGGCCTGACCGTGCGCACCCTGTTCAACCCGTTCTACAGCCTCACCGACAACCTCGCGACCTGCTGGATGGCGCGCGGGGAGCTGACGGGCGAGGTGATGCTGCTGAACGGCGACACCCTGTTCGAGCCGGCCGTGGCCGAGCGGTTGCTGGCGGCGCCGCCCGCCGACATCACGCTCACCATCGACCGCAAGGCCGAGTACGACGACGACGACATGAAGGTGCGCACCGACGGCGACACGCTGCGGGCGGTGGGCAAGACGCTGGAACGCTACGACGGCGAGTCGATCGGCTTCACCCGGTTCTCAGCCGTCGGCGCGATGACCTTCGTGCGGCACGTCGAGGCGGCGTTGCGCAATCCCGAGGGGCTGAAGCGCTGGTACCTGAGCGTGATCGACCAGATCGCCAAGGAAACCGGGCGCGTGAAGGTGACCTCGATCAAGGGCCTGGGCTGGGCCGAGATGGACTTCCCGGCCGACATGGCCCGCAACCTGGCGCTCACCGAGCGGTGGGCGTCGCGGGCGATGACGGGCTGAGGACGTGTGACGGGGGACACGCACTGAAGTGCATGTCCCCGGTCCGTGATCCAATTGAAACGTCATCCTCGGGCTTGTCCCGAGGACCTATGATCACCGTTCTGCAAGCATACTCTCAGCGCCGCCGCACTACGTCCTGAATCGCCAGCGTGCATGGGTCCTCGGGACAAGCCCGAGGATGACGTTCAGGATTGGGGCGACACTTCCACCAACGCCCGCACCAGATCCAGGTCGGACGGCTTGTCGACGTCGACGGCGGCGAGGCCGAAGGGCGTGCGCACGGCGGCGGCGCGGGCGCCGGCCCGGCGGCCGAGGCGTTCCACGGCCTGGTCGAGGGTGAGCCTCCCCAGCAGGTAACGGAGGAGCATGCCGGGTCCGAGGATCAGGGCGATCTTCCAGGGCTGCTTGCGGTGGCGCTCGACGGTCCGCCACAGCTCCACGGCGGCGCGGGCGCGCCCGGTGCGCAGCAGGAAGAGGTTGCAGCCGCTGTAGCGGCCGTCGCGAAACTTCAGGTAGGTGCGCTTCGTCTGCGGGGCCGCGGCGCGCACGGCGGCCTCGGGCGCCAACAGCACGGCGACGTCGGCGTCGTCCGGGACGTCCGCCAGGAAGCGGCGCACCCATTCGGGGTCCAGCAGGGCGTGGTCGACGGTGGTGACCAGCAGCGGCGCGCCCAGGGCGTCGAGCGCGTTCGCGACCGTCAGGCTGGGACCGGCGGCGGGGGCCAGGCGTTCGAGCCGCGCGGCGGGGCGCAAGGCGGCGAGGGCGGCCTCGACCTGCGGGTCGTCGGCGGCGACGGCGATGCGGGCCGCGCCGGCCGCGTCGAGGGCGCCCACCACGCGCTCCAGCAGGGTGCGCCCGGCCAGCACGATGAGGCCCTTGTGCGAGACGCCGGCGTAGGCCGCCGCCGGATCCTGCCCCCCTCGCGACCCGGCCAGCACCAGGGCGGTGAAGCCGCTCAAACCAGGTCCTTCTGGTAGATGCGGTAGGTCTTGTAGAGCACCGAGCCGCGGGCCTCGCAGATGCGGCGCATGGCGGTGTTGTCCTCCAGGATCCAGGAGAACTCGCAGAGCTCGTAGCCCAGCTTGCGGGCCTCGGCGGTGGCCGCCGCGATCATCTGGAAGGGCAGCTTCTGGCCGCGCAGGGTGCGGGCGAGGTCGCGGCGCACGCCCATCAGCGGCAGGCGCAGGGACTTCACCCGCTTGACCTTCAGCCGCCAGAGCAGCTTGGCCCAGCCGAAGGGCAAGAGCTTGCCGTTCAGGTCGGCGATGGCCTCGTTGACGTTGGGCAGCGCCACCAGGCAGCCGGCGGGACGGCCGTCGATCTCGGCGAACCACACCAGCTTGGGCTCGACCACCTGGTGCAGGGAGCGGGCGAGGGCGCGGGTCTCGGCCTCGGTGGTGGGGGTGAAGCCCCAGTTGTGGGACCAGGCGTCGTTGAGGATCTCGGTCAGCATCGCCACTTCGGCGTCGTAGCGGGACATGTCGAGGGGACGCAGGGACACGCCGCGCTTCTCGTCGCGGTTGGCGCGTTCGATCACCCGCATGGGCATGTCGTGGGCGATGTCGGCGATGTAGGCGTAGACGTCCTTGACCTTGACGTAGCCCTGCTCCTCGACGCGGGCGCCGGCATAGTGCGGGTCGTGGCCCATCATGACCATCGGCGGCGTCTCGAAGCCGTCGACCAGCAGGCCCACCTCCTCGTTGATGGAGAGGTTGAACGGGCCCAGAACGGTGGTGACGTGGCGGACCTTCAGCCAGGCCTCGGCGGCGGCGAACAGGGCGGCGAACACCTCCGGATCGTCCTCGCCGGCGATCAGGCCGAAGGCGCCGGCGAGGCCGTCGTCAGGGTCCTGGGGCGCCAGGTGGTCGAGCTGGGCGCTGATGCGGCCGACGTCGACGCCGTCGCGCACGGCGATCCACATCTCCACGTCGGCGTGGTCGAAGAAGGGATTCTTCTTGGCCGAAAAGGCGTCCATGCGCTCGCTGACGAGCGGGGAGACCCAGGCCGGGTCGGCGGCGTTCAGCCGCATCGGCACGCGGATGAACCGCTCGAGCTCGGCCTTGGTGCGGACGGGCACGATGCTGAGAGGACCGGCGGCCATCATCCCTCCAGTTTCAGGAGCGCGGTGACGCCGAGCGCGGCGAACATCACCGGCGCGGCCCATGCGCCGAACATGGGCGCCACCGCGCCGCTCTCGCCCATGGCCGAGAAGAAGCCGTCGACCACCAGGAAGGCGAGGCCCGCCGCGATGCTGCCGGTGACGAAGGCGCCCCCCTGGCCGGACCGGAAGTTGGCGAGCGCGATGGGCGTGGCCAGCAGCAGCATCACCACCGCGCCGAGAGGGTGGGCCCAGGCGCGCTGCACGCGGGTGGCGTAGTAGCTGGGCGGGCGCTCGGCGCCGCCGCCGGAGAGCGCGCGGCCGGCGGAGGCGGCCGACAGCATCTGGTCGGGCGAGAACAGCGCCTGGACGTCGATGGGTTCGAACGCGCCGGTCCAGACCATGGAATCGGCGTCCCAGGACCGCGCGCCGTCCGGGCCCAGGCGGACGAACCGGGGCTTGGTCAGCCGCCAGCCGCCGGCGCGCTCGTGCTGCGCCTCGGCGGAGGAGATGCGTTCCACCAGGCGGCCCTCTGCGTCGCGGCGGTAGATCCTGACGTCGCGCAGCGTGTGGCCGCTCAGGTCGGTGGTGGTGGCCAGGACCAGGTCGCCGCCGACCCGGAAGGCGCGCTGCACCGCCTCGATCTTCTGGGTGGCCGGCGCGGTGTCGCGCCACCAGGCCTGCAGGGCGGGATCCGTGCGCGGGGCGATCACTTCTACCGAGACGAAGTCGAGCAGGGCCACGGCGAGGGCGGCCGGCAGCACGAACGCGGTCAGCCGGTAGCTGGAGACGCCGGCGGCGCGCATGGCCACGATGGCGCTTTCGCCGGCCAGCTTCATGAAGGCGAAGATCACGCCGGCCAGCACGCCCAGGGGCGCGGCCTGGTCGACCAGCCGCGGCAGGCGCAGGAGCACGTAGTGGACGACGCCGCCGAAGCCGAGCCCGCGGGAGACGATCTGGTTGGTGACTTCGATGAGGTCGATGATCTGCAGCACGCCCAGCAGCACCAGGATCGACGCCAGGATGCGCACGCTGACCAGGCCCAGGACATAGCCGGCGAGCTTCATGGGGCCACGGGCCTCAGGCGGCGGATCGCGGCGCCGAGCCGCTCGATGCCGTCGCCCACGTGCTGCACGAAGATGCCGATGGGAGTTTCGCCGGGACGCCGGCGGCTGCCGGCGAACATCCAGGTCGCGAAGCCGGTGAACAGCAGGAAGGGCGTGCCGACGGCGATCAGCGGCGGCGCCTTGCCGGCGTCGGCCAGGCCCTCGCCGAACTGCAGGCCGTGCTGGAAGGCCAGCAGCAGGACGCCGGCCAGCAGCAGGCCCGCGCCGCGCCGCCCGCGCTTTGCGGCCAGGCCCAGGGGCAGGGCGATGAGCGGCAGGAAGGGCAGCACCGCCGAGCGGGCGATGCGGGCGTAGAATTCCGCCAGCAGCTTGGCCCGCGGGATCATCGGGTCCTTCTGGGCGGCCTGGCGGACCAGCTCGTTCAGGGTCAGCTCACGCTCGTCGCCGCCGCGGGCGCGCATCAGGGCCTCGGCGCCGCGCATGTCGGTCTGCATGACGAAGCTGTCGAAGCGGATGGTGTCGATCGTCCCGTTCTTGCTCTCGCCCATGCGCGTGCCGTTCTGCAGCTCGAGGGTGACGTGCTTGCCGTCGGGCTGGACGATCAGCCGGGCGGAGCTGGCGGTGACCACCTCCTCGCCGCCGGCGGTCGGGCGGCGGATGAACAGGTGCTGCAGCCGCCGGCCCTCGAGGCTGGCCATGTCGGCGGTCATGATGGTGTCGCCGTCGCTGACGAAGGCGCCGCCCTCGATCCGGCCGTTCCAGCCGGCGTTCACGGCGGCGTGGAGCACCGCGCGGTAGGCGTAGCGGCTATAGGGCTGGGCGTAGCCGAACACCACCAGGCTCACCGCCATCAGCGCCAGGCCGAGGCCCAGGTAGGGCGCGGCGATGCGGCTGAGCGAAACGCCGCTGGCCAGGAAGGCTTCGACCTCCGAGCCGTCGTCGAGCTTGGTGATGACGATGAACAGCGCCAGGAAGAAGGCCACCGGCAGGGCCAGGCCCAGGTAGTGGGGCACCAGGTTGGTGGTGAGCTGCACCACCGGCCCGAAGCGCTCCGCGCTCTGCGACAACAGGTCGAGCAGGCGAAGCGCGCGCTCCAGCAGCAGGGAGATCACGGTCACGCTGAGACAGGCGACCATCGGCCAGGCGGTCATCCGCAACACATAGCGGTCGATCAGCGCCAGGCGCGCGGTGCGCACCTTCTTGGCGATGCGGCGGGCCCGGTTCAAGCGCCCCGCCAATCCTGCCGGAGGACCCGCGCCAGCCGCGCGGCGCCGTCGGCGCCCAGATCCACCGCCTGGGCCAGCGCCGGCGGCCCGGGCCAGCCTGCATCCGGGAAGCTCAGGCCCTCGTAACTACGCGCGCCGGAGTAACGGGGGATGACGTGGAAATGAACGTCGGGATCAACCATCATCAACATCAGATAGTTGATCTTCTCGTAGTCGACGACCTTGCGGAGCAGTTCCTCGATGGTCGTCACCGCGACCTGCAGATCGGCGAAGGCGGCGGCGCTGATGTCGGAGAACGCCTTGGCCTCTTCCTTGCAAACCAGGACCAGAGACCCAAATGTCGGTTGTTTGGGGCGCAGAAGAACCAGCCAGGAGGCTGTTTCGCCGACCTGGGTGTCGGGAAATCCGAAGCTCAGGGCTGTGGCGTTGGTCATGACATCGTTCCGCGGCGGCCGCCCGCAGCGTTTGATACATTGAAAGAGGCTCGTCCATCCCTGTGATCTCGGTAAGGACCACCTTGCTGGCGGCGCTGGCCGCCCTGAGCGCCGTCCAGGCCGCGCCCGCGGCGGCGCAGACCTGCGAGGGCCAACCCTCGGCGCAGCGGCTGACCGTGCAGGTCAGCGGCCTGCGCGCGCCGGTGGGCGAGATGGCGATCACCCTCTATCCCGACGACCAGAAGCGCTTCCTGGCGCCCAAGGGAAAGCTGGCGCGGGTGCGCGTGCCGGCGACGAGCCCGGTCACCCAGGGCTGCTTTTTCCTGCCCGCGCCGGGGGTCTATGCGGTGTCGGTCTACCACGACGCCAACGCCGACCATGACTTCAACCGCACCCTGACGGGCCTGCCCGCGGAGGGGTTCGGCTTCTCCAACGATCCGTCGACGAAGATCGGCCTGCCGGCCTTCAAGTCAGTGCGGTTCCAGACGGGACCGGGCGACAACACCATCCGCATCAAGCTGCGATACCTGAAGTAGCGGGCAGGGCGTAGCGCCCGATCTCCGCGAAGCCTTCGCCCTCGGGGTCGAGGCCGCGCGCGGTTACGCGCAGGCCGGCGCGGGGGGCGGCGGGATCGATCTCGATCATGTGCCAACGGGCGGGGGGATGATGGGCGCCGGGCGCGGCGGAGGCGGACGGGCATCCGAGCACCGGGATGAGGCCCCGCGGCCCGACGACGGCGCCGAACGCGGCCTCGTGGGCGTGGCCGTGCAGGACGAGCTCCGCCCCATGGCGAGCCAGGAGGCCGCGCAGGTCGCCCGCGTCCAGCAGCGACTTGCGGCGGGAGACGACGCCCTCGACCGGCGGATGATGCAGGAGGACGACGCGGCAGAGGTCGGCGGCGGCGAGGTCGGCGAGGACGCCGTCCAGGCGCGCGAGCTGGTCGGGCCCCAGCCGCCCGGTGGCGACGAAGGGGTTGGTGGCGATCGCCGAGGACAGGACGACGAGGGCGGCGGGGCCGCGCAGGCGCACCTGGGGGAAGACGACTTCGCCCGCGTCGCCGAACCACGGCGCCAGCATCGCGAACCGCTCGGGCCCGCCGCGCGCCACCAGGGCGTCGTGGTTGCCGGGGCTGACGGTGACGTCCACCGGCGCGCCCAGAGTCGACAGCCAGTCGGCCGCGCGGGCGAATTCCTGCGGCGTGGAAAAGTTCGTCAGGTCGCCGGTGATCGCCAGGTGGTCGGGCGAGAGCGCCTTGACGTCGGCCACAAGGGCGGCCAGCACCGCCGGGTCGTGGAGTCGGCGCTTGCGCCGCCAGGCGATGCGGCTGAGCGTCCGCTTGCTGAGGAGGTCGCGCAGGTCCATGGCCGCGCTTTCGGGCGGCAGGTGCGGGTCGGAGATATGGGCGAGACGGAAGGGCGGCAAGTGAAGCTGTGGGCTGTGGCCGATTCGCGCCGGAGCGCTGTATGAGACAAATGCGGTTCTACAGGGACAAGCGATGTTGACCAGCGCAATGGGCGATCCGGCGACCCCGCCGCAGGCGCGGGCCGTGGGCTCCTGCGAGGTGAAGGTCTGGTCGGCCACGTCGCACGAGCGCCTGGCGCGCACCTTCCGCCGGCTGGGGCTGGAGGGGTGCGGCGGCGAGAGCGTCGTGCTGGCGCACGAGGGCTGGGTCTATGACGAGGCGCTGATCGGCATGCTGGCCAAGCGCCCCGGCGCGGCCCTGGTGGACGCCGCCGGCCGGCCGGTGGCCGCGCATGTGCCGGCCGCGATGGCGGAGGCCGCCGCCCAGGGCCTGGAGACCGGCGACCTGCCCGAGGCGCTGGGCCTGGAGCGGCTGAGCGCCGAGGCCCTGCAGGGCGCCTACAACAGCGCGCTGCGCAAGCGCGAGCCGCCGGTGCTGGAGCGGCTGACGGCGCAGAACGTGCGCCAGGTGGAGGCGCGGCTGTTCCAGGGTTCCTACAAGGGCGTCACCGACCTGGTGACCAAGTACGTCTGGCCGACCCCGGCCCGCATCGTCACCCGCTGGTGCGCGGCGGCGCGGATCACGCCCAACCAGGTGACCTTCGCGAGCCTGATCCTGGTGATCGTGGCCTTCTGGCTGTTCTGGACGGGCCACTTCGGCTGGGGCCTGGTCGCGGCCTGGGTCATGACCTTCCTGGACACGGTGGACGGCAAGCTGGCGCGGGTGACGCTGAACGCCTCGCCGATCGGCAACATCTTCGACCACGGGATCGACCTGATCCACCCGCCCTTCTGGTGGTGGGCCTGGCTGGTGGGGGTGCAGGCGGGCGCCCACCCGCTCGCCCAGCCGGACCTGATCCTGTGGGTGGTGCTGGGCGGCTATGCGGTGCAGCGGGCGCTGGAGGGGATCTTCCTGCGGGCCTTCAACATCCACGTCCACGCCTGGCGGCCGTTCGACAGCTTCTTCCGGCTGATCACCGCCCGGCGCAATCCGAACCTTTTGCTGCTGACGCCGGCGGCGGTGGTCGGGCGGCCGGACATCGGCCTGTTGCTGGTGGCGGCGTGGACGGCGATCTCGCTGGTGGTCCATGCGGCGCAACTGGTCCAGGCGTTCGCCGTGCCGCGGGCGAGCGTCGTCTCCTGGCTTTCGAAATGAGCCAGGACCTCGCTCAGTTCGTCGGGGAGGAGCTGACGCGGCCGTGCGGCGTGGGGGCGGTGACGGCGGCCCGGGCGCTGGCCCGCCAGTTCGACGGGACGCAGGCGGTGCTGTTCTACGGCTCGGTGCTGCGCACGCGCGACCCCGACGGCGTCGCGGACTTCTACGTGCTGACCCGCCATCCGCCCGCGGGGCTGCGGGGGGTCGCCAGCCGCGCCCTGTGGCCCGACGTGAGCTACCAGGAGTTCGACACCGCCGAAGGCCCGATGCGGGCCAAGGTGGCGTCCATGACCATCGGCCAGTTCGAGCGGGCGGCGAGCGGCGCCGGGGCGGACACCACCATCTGGACCCGGTTCGTGCAGCCCGCCGCCCTGGTGTGGCGCGAGGGGGCGGTGAGCACCGCGCGCACCAGCGGGGCGATCACCGAGGCGGTGAAGACCGCGGCGCGGTTCGCCGCGGCGCTGGGGCCGCGGGAGGGGACGGCGCGCGCCTACTGGGAGGCGCTGTTCCATCAGACCTACGCCGCGGAGCTGCGGTTCGAGGCCAAGGGGCGGGGCCAGACGATCCTGGACTTCGATCCGGGCCGCTACGAGCGGCTGCTGCCGCTGGCCTGGGAGGCGGCGGGGATCGACTTCGACACCGGACCGGACGGCGCGCTGAGCCTTCGGATGAAGGGCTCCGAGCGTCATGCCCTGCGGTGGTCCTGGCGCATGCGGCGCACGCTCGGGCGGCCGCTGAACGCCGCGCGGCTGGTCAAGGCCGCCTTCACCTTCGAAGGCGCGGCCCGCTATGCAGCCTGGAAGGTCGAGCGGCACACCGGCGTGGCGCTTCCCCTGACGCCGTGGCGGGAGCGGCATCCGATCCTGGCCGCGCCGGGGGCGCTCTGGCGGCTCTGGCGGGCGAAGCGGGGGGGATAGTTCCTCCCCCCCGTCCTCTTCGGGTCGGGAGAGGAGCGCTCAGCTCACGCCGCCAGCGCCGTGTCCGCCAGCAGTTCGCCTAGGATGGCCAGGCCGCGATCGGCGGCGGTCTCGTCGGCGTGGCTGAAGTTGAGGCGCAGCGACGCGGCGCAGGCTCCCGGGACGGCGGCGAAATGGCCGCCGGGGGTGAACAGGACGTCGCGTTCGAGGGCACGGGCGAGCAGCGCCTCGGCGCTGCGGCCGCCCTTCAGCGTCGCCCAGAAGAACAGGCCGCCCGGCGGGACATCCCACTCCGCGTGGGCGCCCAGATGCCGGCGCATGGACGCGGCGAAGCGGTCGCGGCGGCGGCGGTAGCCGTCGACCAGGCGTTGGAGCCGCGCCGGCCGGGCGGGGTCGTCCAGGTAGTTCAGCACGATCGCCTGGCTCAGCCGGTTGGCGTGCAGGTCGGCCGCCTGCTTGAGGCGGGACAGGTGGGCGAAGAGGTCCGGCGAGGCGGCCAGGAAGCCCAGGCGCAGGCCGGGCGCCACGGTCTTGGAGAACGAGCCCTGGTAGATCCAGGACGCGCGCCGGACCTGGGCGCAGATCGGGCGGCGCTCGCAATCGTCGTAGGCCAGGTCGCGGTAGGGGTCGTCCTCGAACAGGATGACGTCGTGATCGTCGCAGGCGGCGGCCAGGGCGGCGCGCTCGCCGGCGGTCCAGCAGGCGCCGGTGGGGTTCTGGAAGGTCGGCGTCACATAGGCCATGGCCGGCCAGGCGGCGCGGC
>Ga0068860_100003065_pt1 | contig 17265 bp, 17 predicted proteins | sample KBSSwiS32_FD_66597 | JGI IMG/M metagenome (GOLD analysis project Ga0068860, IMG submission 66597) | Switchgrass rhizosphere microbial communities from Kellogg Biological Station, Michigan, USA - KBS Switchgrass S3-2 | ecosystem: Host-associated > Plants > Roots > Rhizosphere > Soil ... | reverse complement strand
CCGGCGGCGCGCCGGGTCGCGCTCGACCTGCGCGTCGACATGGGCGAGCGGCTGCGCGTGCGCGGCCACGGCCTCGACACCGGCCTGCGCGGCGATCTCCACCTGACGTCGCCCGGCGGTCGGCTCACCGTCGACGGCACGCTGCGCGCCGTCGGCGGCACCTACCAGGCGTACGGCCAGAAGCTCGTCATCGACCGCGGCGTCCTCGCCTTCGCCGGGCCGGTCGAGAACCCGCGCCTCGACATCGAGGCGACGCGGCCGAACCTCGACGTTCGCGTCGGCGTCCTCGTCACCGGCACCGCGCTGGCGGCGCGCGTGCGGCTGTTCTCCGAGCCCGACATGTCCGACATCGACAAGCTGAGCTGGCTGATCACCGGGCACGCGAGCGAAGCGAGCGACGCCGCGACGACGGCGCTGCTGCAGCAGGCGGCGCTCGGGCTGCTCTCGGGCGAAGGACCGGGCGCCACCGACCGCGTCGTCCGCTCGCTCGGCTTCGACCAGATCGGCGTGCGCCAGGGACAGACGGCGGGCAGCGACGCCAAGGACACGATCGTCACGCTCGGCAAGCAGATCTCGCAGCGTTGGTACGTCGGCTACGAGCGCGGCCTCAACGCGACCACGGGCAGCTGGCAGCTGATCTACCGCGTCGCCCGCCGCGTCAGCATCCGCGCCCAGGCCGGCGAGGACAACGCGATCGACCTGCACTGGACGTTGCGCTGGCGCTGAGCGCGCGCGCCGCGCCGCGATGACGGATCAGGGCGCGGCGTCCCAGTCCGACTTGCGGATGTGGTTCTGCATGAACGCGTCGACGGCGGCGGCGGCGTCGAGATTCGACGGGTCGAAGTCGAACTCGCCTTCGTGCGTCGCCCCGTTGTCGAACGTCGCGCGAAAGTGGATCGCACGGCCGACGACGTCGTAGTCGACGTGGTAGCGGACCGGCTCGCCGCTGCCGCCGCGTGCATGCGTTCCTTCGACGGTCGCCAACGCGTCCCCTTCGTGCAGGGCCGCCAGTATGCCGGTCTTACACTGGCGCCGTCCCGCCGTAGTTCAATGGACAGAACGGCCGCCTCCTAAGCGGCAGATACAGGTTCGATTCCTGTCGGGGGGACCAGCGGTCAGAGCAGCCACTCGATCGGCAGGATCGACAGCAGCCGCACGCCGAACCGCTTGAATCCGCTCGTCTCCGGCTCGTCCTCGTAGCGTTTCTCCTCGCCCGCAGCGCTGCGCTCGATCCACTGCAAGCCGTCGCCGTCCGGGGCGAGGCGCACTTCGTACGCCCGCAGCGGGACGATCGAGTCGAACGTCGCCGCAAGACGGCGCGCGAACGCGGCGCTCTCGATGACGACGCCGAGTTCGGTGTTCAAGCGGGCCGAGCGCGGATCGAAGTTGAACGAGCCGACGAAGATCCTGGCGTCGTCGACCGCGTACGTCTTCGCGTGCAGGCCAGACGAACCGGTCGAGCCGCCATGGCCGTCGGCGGCGGCGGGCGGCGCTGCCGACGGCCTCAGCTCGTAGAGCGCGATGCCGGCGCCGAGCAGATCCCGGCGCCGCTTCAGGTAGCCCGCGTGGACGACGCTGACGTCGTTGGCGGCGAGCGAATTCGTGAGGATGCGCACCCGCACCCCGCGCCGCGCGATCTCGGTCAGCGCAGCGGTGCCTTCGTCGCCGGGGACGAAGTACGCCGAGACGATGTCGAGCGTTCGCTCCGGCCGGCCCATCGTCCGGATGAGCTCGGGAAAGAGGAGCACGTCGCTGCGTTCGGCGGCGGCGAGCGTCTTCGCCGGATCGTCCTCGATGACGTGCGCGACCGCCCATTCGAGCGCGAGCCGTCGCGCCTGCAGGTCCTCGACGAGCGAGGACCTGCGCAGCGCGTCGAGATAGCCGACGGCCGCCGCGTCGGCGCGAGCCGCCGCGAAGCGGGCCTCGAGGTCGCGCGCGCCGTCGGCATTCGACGGGCCGACGAACGCCGCCGCCGGGTACGCCGACGCGCTGTTCCAGTAGCGGTCGAACTGCGCCGAGACCTCGCGCACCGCCGGCCCGACCGCGAGGACGTCGAGGTCGATGAAGCCGACGTCGTCGCCGGCGCCGAAGTACTCGTCGGCGACGTTGCGCCCGCCGACGATCGTCGCGACGTTGTCGGCGGTGAACGACTTGTTGTGCATGCGCCGGTTCAGGCGATCGAAGTCGGTGAGAAAGCCGAGGGCGCGGACGCCGCGCTGCACGAACGGGTTGTAGAGGCGCACCTCGATCATCGGGTGCGCATCGAGCGCGGCGAGCAGCGGGTCGAGGCCGCCGGTGTTGGCGTCGTCGAGCAGCAGGCGGACGCGCACGCCCCGCTCGGCGGCGCGCCAGAGCGCCTCGAAGAGGAGCGTGCCCGCGAGGTCGCCGCGCCAGATGTAGTACTGCGCGTCGATCGTGCGCTCCGCCGTCGCCGCGAGCACGATGCGCGCAGCGAACGCGTCGCGCGGTTCGGCGAAGCCGTGGAATCCGGACGTGCCCGCCGGCGCTGCTGCGAGGACCGGTTCGGTCACCTTGCCGAGACGGCTGCCCCGACCGTCGCCGAGCGCGGTCGACGCGACGCGATCGGGCGGCATCGGCGGCAACGCGGCGCACGCGGCGACGAGCAGCGCAACGGCCGCGCTCGCCAGGCGCGCGACCAGCGTCACGGCACGGCTGCTCTGCGGCGACAAGGATCGCGGGCTGCGTTCGTCGCGATTACGGCGCACGGGCCTCGCGGTGGATTGCGGCCTCGACCGCGGCAAGGAGCTGCTCGTCTCCGAACGGCTTTCTGAGCAGTGCCGTCGCGCCGCCCTCCATCGCGTGGGCGAGGTCGTCGCGGTCGTCGAGCGCGGTGATGAAGACGATCGGCAGATCGATCCGCTGGTCGCGCAACCACGCCTGCACGTCGAAGCCGGTCATCCCCTGCATGCGGATGTCGAGGACGAGACACGCCGGACGACGCGTCGCCAGCGACTTCAGGAATTCGGGACCGGAGGCGTACGTCTCGACTTCGTACTGCGCCGAACGCAGCAGGCGCGTCAGCGCCTTCCGGATCGGAAACTCGTCGTCCACGACCGCAACGATCGCTGCCGTCTGCTCCATGATCCCGGACCGGGTGGGGGGTCCGGGAACAATAGAGGCGGACGAAGCGAGCGCCTATAGGACCTTGGACCCGGTTCGGGCCCGTCGGTCAATGTACCGGCAGCACCCCCATGCGCTCGACCAGCCGCGCCAGCTGCGCGAGCGACTTGACGTTCATCTTGCTCATCATCCGGGCGCGGTGGACCTTGATCGTCTTCAGCGCCGTGCCGAGCTCGTCGGCGGTCTGCTTGTTGAGCCTGCCGGCGACGACGCGGTCGAGGACCTGTCGCTCGCGCGCGGTCAGCGTCGCCAGCCGTTGTCGGCCGTCGATCAGGTCGGCGTTGTCGCGGCGGAACGCAAGGTCGGCCTGGACCGCCTCGGCGACGCTCGCGAGCAGCTGCTCGCCGTCGATCGGCTTGGTCAGGAAGTTAGCCGCGCCGGCACGCATCGCGCGCACGATCGTCGGCGGGTCGCTGCGGCCGGTGAGGAAGATGATCGGCAGCGGCATGCCTTCGTCGATGAGCCGCTCCTGCACGTCGAGCCCGTCGAGACCCGGCATCGCGAGGTCGAGGATGACGCAGCCGGACGCCGCCGGATCGCGCACGCGCAGGAACTCCTCCGCGGAGTCGTAGGCTTCGGTCGCCCAGCCTGCCGAACGCAGCAGCCGCTGCAGGCTCCTCAGCACCGAATGGTCGTCGTCGACGACGAAGACGGTGGGTTCCCCTTGTCCCATCTCAGCTCTCCTTGACGGCGACGCGCGCCGCCGTCCCTGCTCGATCCGCGGCCGGCGCGACACTCGCCGCCGCGCACGGGATCGTGAAGGTGAACGTCGCGCCGCGGCCGGCGTTGTTCTTGCACCAGAGGTTACCGCCATGCGCGGCGACGATGCTGCGCGAGATGACGAGGCCGAGGCCGATGCCGAGCGGCTTGCTCGAGACGAACGGCTCGAAGATCTTCTCGACGCGCTCGGGCGGCACGCCAGGGCCGCCGTCGACGACCGAGATCGCGACCTCGGCGACCCGCGCGGCCGTGGTGCGGATCACCAGACAGCGCGCCCATCGCTCCGAGTTCGCCATCGCCTCGCAGGCGTTGAAGATCAGGTTGAGCAGCACCTGCTGCAACTGCACCGGATCGCCCTGCACCGGGGGCAGCGTCGGGTCGAGCTCGAGGGTCACGCTGACGTTGCGGCTGATCAGCTCGCTGCGCAGCATCCGCACGACGTCGCGAACGAGCGTGCTGGCGACGATCGGCTCGCTCTTCGCCTCGCCGCGCTCGAAGAGCGCGCGCAGACGCCAGATCACTTCGCCCGCGCGCTGATCGTCGGCGACGATGTCGCGCAGGATCTCGCGCAGCGTCTCGAGGTCGACATTCGGCTGCGACGTGAAGCGCAGCGCCGCCTGGGCGTTGGTCAGGATGGCCGTCAACGGCTGGTTCAGCTCGTGCGCGATCGAGCCGGAAAGCTGGCCGAGCATCGCGACGCGCGACAGGTGCGCGAGCTCGTTGCGGTTGACCTCGGCGTCGAGCTCGGCGCGGGTCGGCGCCGTGACGTCGGCCGTCACGCCCCACATCGTCGCCGGCTTGCCGCGCCGGTCGAGCGTCACCCTGCCGTGCGAGGCGACCCAGCGCAGCTCGCCGTCGCGGCGGACGATCCGATGGCGTACCGCGTACTCGCCGCCGTGCTCGATCGCGGCGCCGAGCGCAGACGCGACCGCCTCGCGGTCCTCCGGATGGACGAGCTCGAGCCGCTCCGGCAGATCGGTCGCCTCATCGGCACCGAGGCCGAGGATCGCGCGGTGCGCATCGTTCGCCCACGGGCGTTTGTTGCGCGCGAGGTCGTGCATCCACAGCCCGACCCCGGCCGCCGCCGCCATGCGCAGCAGCTGCTCGGTGCCGAGCAGCTCGGCGTCGGCGCGACGGCGGTTGCGGCGCTCGAGCGCGAACGCCGTGACGAGCGACGCGACGACGAGCGCGAGCGACAGCGACGCGGCGACGTGCCAGGGTTCGGCTTCCCAGATCGCGGGCAGCCGCGCCGCCGCAGCGGACGGCGGTGACTGTGCCGGCTGCACCGACGACATCGGCAGGAGCGTCGCCGCGAAGGCGACGACGCCGACCATGCCGCTACTGACTCGGCTCACTCCAACGTTCTCCAGCTGCACAGGCGGGTGTCCATGCAACGTTCTCACCTGCCTGCGCGGCAGCATCGCCGTGCCGTGAACGGCACGTTGCCCCTCGCTGCGACGCGCCATCGCCCCCGGGCGAGTGTCGCTCGGCGGCCTCGGTCTTTCAATGCATTTGGCGACGCAGCGGATTGCCGAAGTCTTCGCCGCCGGGTGACGGTCGACAAAGCGATGCCGCAGGTCGGCATCGATCGTTGTTGCGCCGCAACAGAAGACGCGACGCTTGTCGCTTCGCCTCCGCATCTTCGCATCACCTCGGCACCCCCTCGCTCCATTCGTGCGACGCCACTGTCGTGGGCACTTCGCCTGGCCTTCACGACCGGTGGACACGTTCGATGGGGCCAAGGTCCAATAGGCGCTCCAAGGGGTGGCCGATACGGTTCGCAGTCGGGCCGGCGGGTCCGCGGCCGGTGTCGAACCGCGGCCGGCCGCCGCTGCGGCTCGACAACAGGAGGTTGCATGATTCGGATTACGGGGCGGTCTTTCGCGTGCGCGCTTTTGGTGAGCCTGCCCGGCCTGCTCGCCGCGACGCCCGCGTCGGCGCAGCTGTCTCCCGCGCAGGGGCTGATCGAGAACCCGTTCGTCGCCAGCGCCGGCCTCTTCCTCGTCTCCACCGACGTCCGGGCGAACGTGAACGGAACGTCGGTGAACAACCCCGAGATCAACTTCGACGACACGTTCGGGACCGCCTCCGACGAGACGCGAGCGCGCGCCGACCTGCTCTGGCGGATCAACCCCAAGCACCACGTCCGCTTCCTCTACTTCAACAACAGCGTGACGCGCAATCGCACCCTCGACCGCGACGTCCAGTTCGGCGACACGACGTACCACATCGGCGCGGACGTCGAGTCCCAGGTCAAGCTCAAGGTCTACGAGCTCGCCTACGAGTACGCGTTCATGCACCAGCCGACCTTCGAGCTCAACGGCTCGCTCGGCATCCACTACATGGACCTCAGGCTCAAGCTCGCCGGCAACGCGACGACGGGCGGCGGCGCGACGACGTCGTTCGTCACCGAGGAGCGCAAGCTTCCGGCGCCGCTGCCGGTCATCGGCGTCCGCGCCGGCTGGGCGTTCGCGCCGCAGTGGTACCTCGAGGGGCAGGGGCAGTTCCTCAAGATCAGCGTCGACGGCTACAACGGCCACTGGTTCGACGGCCGTGCCGGCGTGACGTGGATGTTCCATCGCAACTTCGGCGTCGGCCTCGGCTACAACCGCTGGATCACCCGCGTCGACGTCGACCGCTCCAACTTCAACGGATCGGCGCGCTTCGGCTACTCGGGCCTGCAGGCGTTCCTCACAGGAACGTTCTGACCACGGGGCGACCGCCCGCTCGGCGACGGCCCGCCTCTCGCATCACTCCGGAGATTTTTCCCATGAAGTTCGTTCCCACCACGTTCGCGATCCTTGCAACGAGCGTCGTCCTGTCCGCGAGCGCCCAGCAGGCGCCGACGACCAGCTCTTCGGTGACGGTGACCCCGGGCAAGGCCGTTGCGACGAGCACGACCAAGGCGTCGGCGGTGATCGTCGCGATCGACTCGACGTACCGGATCGTCACCCTGAAGACGGCGAGCGGAAGGACCGTCGAGGTCGTCGCCGGGCCCGAGGTGAAGAACTTCGACCAGCTCAAGGTCGGCCAGAAGGTGAACGCCGCGTACAGCGAGGCGCTCTCGCTCGAGCTGAAGAAGGGCGGGGGCGGCGTCGTCGCGAGGAGCGAGAAGGGCGGCGCGTCGTCGGCGGCTCCCGGAGCCAAGCCGGCCGCCGCAGGCGCTCGCCAGGTCACCGTGCTCGCCGACGTCGTCAAGGTCGACACCAAGGCGCACCTCGTGACGCTGAAGGGACCCGGCGGCAACTTCGTCGATCTCCACGTCGAGGACCCGGAGCAGCTGAAGAACATCAAGAAGGGCGACCAGGTCGAGGCTGTGTACACCGAGGCCGTCGCCGTCACCGTCGAGCCGGCCGGCAAATAGGCGGCCGCGACAGGTGCCTCGTGCAGGCACCGCATGTCGACTCCAGCAGCACACGGTCCGGGCCCCGAGGCGATCGCGCGCCTCGCCGCCGAGCCGCAGGCGACCGCGTCGCGCGATGAGAGAGGCCACGCATGACGAAAAAGGACCGCACAGCGAGGACCGAAACCGAATCGACGCCGTCGTCGCCTGCCAAGGCGCGGCCGACGAGCGCGTCGTCGAAGTCGACCGATGACGCTGCGCCACTCGGCAACAAGGAGTACGAGAAGGCGCTCAAGAAGCTGCACGTCGAGCTCGTCAAGCTGCAGCAGTGGGTCGTCCACAAAGGCCTGCGCGTGTGCATCGTGTTCGAAGGCCGCGACGGCGCCGGCAAGGGCGGCACCATCAAGGCGATCACCGAGCGCGTCAGCCCGCGCGTCTTCCGCGTCGTCGCGCTGCCGGCGCCGACCGAGCGCGAAAAGACGCAGATGTACGTGCAGCGCTACATCCGGCACCTGCCCGCAGCCGGCGAGGTCGTGATCTTCGACCGCAGCTGGTACAACCGCGCCGGTGTCGAGCGCGTCATGGGCTATTGCACCGACGCTCAGGCGGAAGCGTTCCTCCGGGTCGTCCCGCCGGTCGAAAAGCTCATGGTCGACTCCGGGATCATCCTGCTGAAGTACTGGCTCGAGGTCTCGCCGGAAGAGCAGACGCGGCGGCTGAAGGCGCGCTTCGAGGACGGACGCAAGATCTGGAAGCTCTCGCCGATGGACCTCAAGTCGTACAGCCGCTGGTTCGACTACTCGCGCGCGCGCGACGCGATGTTCAAGGCGACCGACTCGAAGCACGCGCCGTGGTACGTCGCGCCATCGAACGACAAGAAGAAGGTGCGCCTGAACATCATCGAGCACCTGCTCGCGCACGTTCCCTACCAGGACCTGAAGCAGCCCAAGCCCAAGCTGCCCAAGCGCCAGGACCGGGGGCACTACAGGGAACCGGACTATCCCTACAACGTCATTCCGGCCGTCCACTGAAGTGGCGAGGCTGCGCGCCGAGGCTGCCGGCGCCGGCCGATCCGAACCGACGGGAGGAGGCTGCAGCGTCCCTGCGCCGCGGCGATGATCGATACCCAGGTGATGATGGAGCAGGCGCGGGCGGCGCTCGCCGACCGTCCGCTCGTCGTCCTGGTGCTCACCTTCGCGTCGATGTGGGCCTGTGCGCGGATGGGCGCATGGCTGGCGACCAGGCGGCTGGTGGACCTCGAGCTCGAGGGCCGGTCCGGCTTCGGTGTCGTGATGACGGCGACGCTCACGTTGCTGGCGCTGATCATCGGGTTCACCTTCTCGATGGCGCTCACCCGCTACGATGAGCGCAAGACCCTCGAGGAGGCCGAGGCCAACGCGATCGGCACGGAGTTGGCGCGCGCCGACCTCCTGCCCGCTGCCGACGCGGCGAAGGTGCGCGCGTTGCTGCGCGACTATCTCAACGAGCGCATCGCTCGATACGTGTACCGCGCCGAACGGCCGGCAGCGCAGCCCGATGCCCGGACCGTCGCGCTCCAGAACGATCTCTGGGCCGCGGTCGTGACGCCGTCGCAGGCGCAGCGCGATCCCGTCAGCGCGCTGGTGCTCGCCGGGATGAACGACGTCCTCAACTCGCAGGGCTACACCCAGGCGGCCTGGCTGAACCGGATTCCGCTCGCCGCGTGGATCCTGCTCGCCGCGCTGGCGCTCTTCAGCAACCTGCTGGTCGGGTTCGAGGTGCAGCGCGCCGGCGGGGGTCGCATCGTGCCCTACGTGCTGCCGGTCACCGTCTCGATCGCCTGCTGCCTGATCGCCGACCTCGAAAGCCCGCGTGGCCTGATCAAGGTGCAGCCGCAGAACCTGCAGATCCTGGCGCAGTCGCTGGGCGGCTGAGGAGCCGAGGAGCGCATCCGATGACGAACTCGACGGCGGACGGAGACCACGCCTTCGCGACGCCGGCAGTGCTGCGCGACGGCACTCGCGTGACGATCCGCGTCATGCGGCCGGACGACCGCGATCGCATCGTCGCTGCGTTCGCCAAGCTCGAGGAAGGCACGATCTACACGCGGTTCTTCTCGTTTCTCAAGGAGATTCCCGCCCGTGCGCTCGACCGCATCGCGGAGATCGACTTCGTGCGGTTCGCCGGCCTCGTCGCGACGCTCGGCAGCGGCGCGGACGAGACGGTGATCGGCGGAGCGACCTACGCGGGCAGCATCGCAGCCGACGGCAAGCGCGTCGCCGAGATCGCGTTCACGATCGAGGAGGACTACCAGGGCCAGGGCCTGGCGACCAGGCTGCTCGGCGAGCTGGTCGCGATCGCGCGACGGCACGGGATTGCCCGCTTCACCGCCGAGGTCCTCGCCCGCAACGCGGCGATGCTCGCGGTGTTCGAGCGCAGCGGCCTGCCGATGCGCCGGCAGCGCCAGGACGGCGTCCTGCACGTCGAGCTCGACCTCGACGCGGCGTCGTCGTGAGCCGGAGCGAACGAGCGCAAGCACGGAGACAGACACCATGGCAAACGAACATCGCAACACCCGCTGGTACAAGCACATGGCCGAGATCGACCGCGAGATCGCGGTGCACGCGGTCAACTGCAAGGTGCCGATCCTCGATCCCGGCGTCATCGAGCGCGTGCTCGCCAAGGACAGCAGCGTCTGCGGCACGCAGAACGCGGCGTCGTTCGCCAAGCTGCGGTCGCTGCTCATGATGCATTACTCGGTGCGCGACCGCGCCGTCGTCGCGCTCGGGCAGGCGGAGACGGTCGCGATGGTCGGCGAGATCGTCGACCGCCTGCGCACGCAGGTCGGCGACAAGCTGGGCGGCGCGCCTCGCTCCTGACGCCACCAGGTCGTCGAGCGCCCCGATCGGCGCGCTCGTGATCGGGAAGTCGTCGAGCGCCGTTGCTATTCGGTGCCCGCGGCCATGCTCTGGATGGTCGTCTCGAGTTGCGGGCTCATCGGCAGGTCGAGGCTGACGCCGGACGGCAGCTTGCGCAGGAACCAGCGCTCGTAGCGGCGCTCGAGCTCGCGGTCGGCGGCGAGCGCGTGGAAGGCGTCGGTGATGACGCGCGCGAGCTGCGGGTCGTCCTTGCGGTACATGATCGCGTACGGGTCGTACGAGAGGAACTCGCCCGTCACGACGAAGTCCGCCTGGCGCCTGTTCTGCGCCAGCAGGCCGTACAGGAGGACGTCGTCGGTCGCGAAGGCGTCGACCTCGCCGGCGGTCAGCATCGCGAACGACGCGGCATGGTCGGCTGCCGTGAGCAGCGCGAACTCGAGCTTGAACTTGCGCGCGAGATCGCGCATCGCGGCCTCGTTGGTGGTGCCGGCGGTGACGACGACCTTCCTGCCGCCGAGGTCGCGGAAGGAGCGGATCGGCGATCCCTTCTTCACCAGCAGCTTGGTGCCGGAGACGAAGATCGTGGGCGAGAAGGCGACGAGCTTGCGGCGCTCGAGGTTGCTCGTCGTCGAGCCGCATTCGAGGTCGCTCCGTCCGGCCGCGATCTCGGCGATGCGCGACTCCGGCGTCACCGGCCGCCACCTGATCTCGAGCGTGCGCCCGACCTCCTCCGAGATCGCGTCGACCAGCAGCTTGCAGAGGTCGATCGAGTAGCCGATCGGCTCGCCGCGCGACGACAGGTACGAGAACGGGATCGAGCTGGTTCGGTAGGCGATCGTGATCGAGCCGCTTTCTCGCGCCTTGCGCAGCGTGCCGGTCAGCGTCGTCGGCGACTCCTCCTGCTGTCCGGACGCGGGCAGGACCGCGATCGCCGCCGCTGCGATCAGCAGCCAGCGCGCGAGCCGCTCGCAGCGCCGCGGCTCGCGACGACGTCCCGCGGGCGGCCGAGGCGCGCGCACGGCGACCTCACGCCGCGGCCGCGTGCGGCGCGACGCCCGCGTCGAGCGGAACGACGTTGGGCTCGGGCGTCAGCTCGCCTTCCCACTTCGCCACCACGGCGGTCGCGATCGAGTTGCCCACCGCGTTGGTCGCCGAGCGCCCCATGTCGAGGAAGGTGTCGACGCCGAGGATCAGCAGCAGACCGGCCTCGGGAATGTTGAACTGGTTCAGCGTCGCCGCGATCACGACCAGCGAAGCGCGCGGCACTCCGGCCATGCCCTTGGACGTGAGCATCAGGATGAGCAGCATCGTGATCTGGGTGCCGATCGGCAGGTGCATGCCGTAGGCCTGCGCGATGAAGAGCACGGCGAAGGTGCAGTACATCATCGAGCCGTCGAGGTTGAACGAATACCCCATCGGCATGACGAAGCTCGAGATCTTGCGCTTGACGCCGAAGCGGTCGAGCGCGTCGAGGATCTTCGGATACGCGGCCTCGGAGCTCGCGGTCGCGAACGAGAGCAGGAACGCCTCCTTGATCAGCACCAGCAGCCTGAATACGCGCGGCCCGAGAAAGACGAACCCCGCCGCGATCAGCAGCGTCCACAGGATGATCAGGCCGAGATAGAAGTCGCCCATGAAGACGGCGAACTTGAGCAGGATCTCGAGGCCGTTGACGGCGACGGTCGCCGCCATCGCCGCCATGACCGCCAGCGGCGCGAGCTTCATGACGTAGCCGGTGATCCGCAGCATCGCGTGCGAGAGCTCGTCGATCGTGGCCACCAGCGTCTTCGCCTTCTCGCCCATCGCCGACAGCGCGATGCCGAAGAACATCGAGAAGACGACGATCTGCAGGATCTCGTTGTTGGCCATCGCCTCGGCGACCGACTTCGGCACCAGGTGCGAGACGAAGTCCTTGAGCGTGAACTTCGAGGTCGCGACGTTGGCCGACGCGCCGATGTCGGGCAGCGGCAGGCCGACGTTGACTCCCGGCTCGAGCAGGTTGGCCAGGACGAGCCCGAGCACGAGAGAGACGAGCGAAGCCGTGATGAACCAGCCGAGCGCCTTCGCGAAGACCCTGCCGACCGACGCCGCGTCGCCCATGTGCGCGATGCCGACGACGAGCGTCGAGAAGACGAGCGGCGCGATGATCATCTTGATCAGGCGCAGGAAGACGTCCGAGACGATCGAGACGTAGCCGGCGATCTGCGTCGCGGTCTTCTTGTCCGGGTAGCTGACGAAGATCATGTACCCGATGACGATGCCCAGCACCATCGCGATCAGGATCCACCCTGCCGCCGGCAGCGACCGTTTCCTCATGGCAAGTCCCCCTCAGGCAGCGTCACTATCCGCCAAGTCTCGGTGCTTGTCGAACGCTCACAAGCCCCCGCCCCAGCGGTACTGCCAGGCGACCGCGATCAGGTCAAAGTTGTTGCCGGTCCGCGCCGAGACGCCGCTGCTCGCGGCGAACTTGATCGAGTTGCGCCGGTCGACCGGGATTGCCAGCGTCGCGCCGACGCGCCAGTTCTGCTGCAGGTCGGCCTTGGCGACGCCGTCGACCGCCGAGCGCCCGCCGGCGAAGTAGGTGACGTCGAACGACGCCCAGATCCCGGAACGGAAGCTGTGGATCGCGTGCGCCTGCAGCGAATAGAGCGGGTCCTGGGTCCGCGTCGAGCCGCCGAAGAATTCGGTGTTGTCGCCGTAGAACGTGACCGCCGCCTGGCCTTCGATCGTCCAGCTGCCGATCGCCTTCGAGATGCCGACCTCCGGCTTCACCGACCAGCGATTCGTGCCGATGTTGAGCAACCGGGTGGAGTCGTACTGCGACGCCGGCACGCCGAGCTGGATGCTGACGCCGACGATCAGGTCCTGGCGATAGGCGGCGAACTCCTGCAGCGTCAGCGCCGGTGCACCGACCAGGTTCGCGGAAAGCCGCAACGCCGGATTCGCCAGGCCGTGGATCGAGCGCTGCACCGGCTGGCCGGCGTACTCGGCCGATCCCGAGAGCGACGCGTACGGCACGACGACGTCGAACTTGCCCGAGACGCCCCAGAGGTCGAGGACGCGGGCATAGGCGAGCAGCGCTGCCGAGCTCCGCAGGTGGGCGTCGGTGACCGGCAGCGACGGGTCGAGCGAGAGACCGCCCTGGGTGTGGCCGATGCCGACGACCAGGAAATTCACGCCGACCGGCGCGTTCGAGTAGGCGCGCGGCTCGATGTCCTGCGCGCGGGCAACGGCGACGCCGGCGACGAGAGCACATCCGAAAAGCAGCTGCACGGCGCGGCCCGCACGCGGCCGCGCGCGCAGGCCGGTCGGGATCGTGCGTGGTCGGCTCGGCTCGTTCATCGCGCGCACGCGAGTGTGCGCATCCGTCGCGCGTCCGCAAGGCTGTTCGACCGGAATGAGACCAAAGTCCAATGGAGGCGCCTCTGCGGCGCCGATAGCCTGTCCGGTGCGATGCACGCGACCGCTCGTCGGGCCTGTTCGGCTGCCGCGACACTGCTCGCGGCAGCGCTCGTCGCCGGCTGTGCCGGTGCACCGCTCGTCCCCTGGTCCGCCGACACCCCGCCGCTCGCCCTCGTGCCGGCGACATCGGCTGGCGTCGTCGACAAGCGCGCACGCTTCCGCGAGATCTACTGTGCAGTGCTCGAAGCGCACGGCCACGAGCTGCCCGACTACCGCGCCTGCGACGACGCGCTGGCGCGCGTCGGCAGCGAGCCCGTGGGCAGCGCACGTCCGGTCGAGCTCGGCATGTCGCGGCGCAGGCTCGTCGCCGCGATCGTCCCGGGGATCGGCTACGACTGCTTCGCGAAGTGGCTCGCGCCGGCAGGGACGACGGCCGCGCACGTCCGCCGCTTCGGCTACGACTTCGTCGGGGTCAAGGTCGACGCGCTCTCCGGGACGGCGACGAACGCGCGCCAGATCCGCGACGCGGTGATGGCGATGGAACCGAGCGAGACGCCGCGGGTCGTCCTGATCGGCTACTCGAAGGGCGCGCCCGACGTACTCGACGCGATCGTCCGCTATCCCGAGATCCGGCCGCGCGTCGCCGCCGTGGTCAGCGCCGCCGGGGCGATCGGCGGATCGCCGCTCGCCAACGACGCCGAGCAATACCAGGCCGAGCTGCTCCAGCACTTCCCCGGCGCGGCGTGCGATGCCGGCGACGGCGGCGCCGTCGAAAGCCTGCGTCCAGCGACGCGGCGCGCGTGGCTGGCGCAGAACCCGCTGCCCAGGGAGGTGCCGACGTACTCGCTCGTCACCTTCCCGAACCCCGAGCGGATCTCGTCGATCCTCGAGCGCAGCTACAACAAGCTCGCCCGCATCGACAGCCGCAACGACAGCCAGATGATCTTCTACGACCAGATCATCCCCGGCTCCTCGCTCGTCGGCTTCGTCAACGCCGACCACTGGGCGCTCGTCATCCCGATCGCGCGCCAGCACGACACCATCGCCTCGCTCTTCGTCACGCAGAACGCGTATCCGCGCGAGGCGATGACCGAGGCGCTGCTGCGCTTCGTCGAGGAAGACCTCGCCGCCCGATGAAGACCGTCGAGATCACGTATCGCTACCACTCCGACAGCGGCGCCGAGCGCGCGCGCCCGGCCGACGCCGACGCCGCGCGCGCGCGCCTCGACGACGGCAACCGGTCGTTTGCCGCCCTGCTCGACAACCTCGACGTCGGCCGCGGCACGGTGCGCCGCGTCATCGCGGTCGATCCGCGCGACTTCGGCGCCCTGAGCCGCGGCCGCGTCTCGCCGGCGCAGCAGCCCTTCGCCGCCGTGCTCGGCTGTTCCGACGCGCGCGTTCCGGTCGAGCTGATCTTCAACGAGGGACCGAACGACCTGTTCGTCGTCCGCGTCGCCGGCAACGGGCTCGGCGACGAGGTGCTCGGCAGCCTGAAGTACGCCGCCGATCACCTCGGCGACAGTCTGAAGCTCATCGTCGTCCTCGGGCACAGCCGCTGCGGTGCCGTCACCGCCGCCGTCGACGTCTTCCTCGACCCGTCGCGCTACCTGGCGTTCGCCGCCGACCACGCACTGCGCACGATCCTCGACCGCCTTCTCATCGTGGTCCATGCGGCGGCGATGAGGCTGAGGGAAACGCTCGGCGACGACGTCGTCGACCTGCCCGGCTATCGCCATGCCCTGATCGAGGCGGCGACGGTCCTCAACGCGGCGCTCACCGCTCACACCGTGCAACACGCGCTCCACGAGGACGGCACCGCGCCCGATCTACGCGCCAGCTACGGCACCTACGTGATCTCGACGCGGCGGATCTGGGCGCCGCGCGCCGGCAGCAGCGAATGCGACGGCCTCGCGCGCCCGCCGGACAACGCCGCCGGCTTCAACGATCTCGGCGACGCGATCATCGCGTCGCAGCGCATCCGCGACATGCTCGCGGGCGGCGACGCGCACCGAGCGCAGCGCCGTCGGCCGGGCCGTTGAGCGACTGCGTCGGGCAACGGGGGCACGACTCGTGGCGACATGGCGGAAGTGGTGGTCGGTCGCGATTGGCGCCGTCGTCGCGCTGCTCGCCGCAACGGCACCGGCGGCCGACGCGCCGGCATCGGCGCGCGCGGAGGCGGCCGCCGCGGCCGACGCGCCGGCGATGCTGCGCGTCCTCAACCGCGATGTCGTCCTGCTGCGCGCACGCGTCGGCGGGCTGCCGCCGCAGCTGCGGGTGCAGCGCACGCAGCAGCGCCTGCGCGAGCTGCCGCCGGCGTTGATCGACCAGCCGCTCGCAGCGCTGCCGTCGACGTTCGGCAGCATCGAGGGCGTCACGATCGTCGTCGGCGATCGGCCGCTCCTCTCGCTCGTCCCGGCCGACGTCGACCCGGAGTCGAAGGAGGATCTCGACGCCCTCGTCCGCCAGACGCTCGCGCGCCTCGAGCAGGTGCGGATCGCGTGGCACGAGCTGCACGACGGCGAGCGGCTGCTGCGCGGCGCGATCCGCGCCGCGATCGCGACGCTCGTGCTCGGCCTCCTCGTCTGGATCACCTACCGCCTGAGTCGCGTCGTCGTCGTCTGGATGGAGAAGAAGCGCGACATCCTGGCGGCGCGCTTCCCGTATGTCGACTGGCGCGAGTTCCTCGCCCGTCTCGCGGTCGGCAGCATGGTGCTGATCCAGTGGCTCGTGCTGGCGAGCCTCGCGTACGCCTGGCTCTACGTCGTGCTCGCCGGCTTCGATCTGACCTCGCCGCTCGCCGACCGGCTGCACGAGTGGCTGTTCGACAAGCTCACGTGGCTCGGCGACGGCGTGCTCGACAGCCTGCCGGGCCTGGCGACGGTCGCGATCATCCTCGTCCTGACGCGCGCAATCGCCGACCTCGTGCACTACTTCTTCGAAGCGGTGCAGAAGGGCCGCATCCAGCTCGGAATGTTCCACCCGGACACGGCGGCGGCGACCCGGCGCATCTGCGCCCTCGTCGTCTGGGCGCTCGGCATCTCGATCGCGTACCCCTACCTGCCCGGCTCGAGCACCGACGCGTTCAAGGGCATCTCGGTGCTGCTCGGCCTGATGCTGACGCTCGGCTCGGCCGGCCTCATCACGCAGGTCATGAGCGGGCTCGTCGTCGTCTACTCGCGCTCGCTCGCCAAGGGCGACTTCGTCGACGTCAACGGCGTCCAGGGCGTCGTCACCGAGACGGGAGCACTCGCGGCCAAGGTCGTCAACGTCCAGAACGAGGAGGTGACGATCCCGAACTCGGTCGTCGTCGCGAGCGCGATCCGCAACTACTCGAAGCTCGGCGGCACGCTCGGCACGCTCGTGACGACCAAGGTGACAATCGGCTACGACACGCCGTGGCGGCAGGTGCATGCGCTGCTGATCGGAGCGGCGCTCGAGACGCCGGGCGTGCGGCGCGATCCCGCGCCGTACGTCTACCAGCGCGCGCTCTCCGACTTCTACGTCGAGTACGAGCTGTTCGCGAGCATCGACGAGCCGTGGCATCGGATCCCGATCCTCTCGACGCTGCACGCGAGCATCCTCGACGCGTTCAACAGGCATGGCGTCCAGATCATGTCGCCGCACTACCTCGGTCAGCCGACTCAACCGGTGGTCGTTCCCGAGGACCGTTGGTTCGCCGAGCCGGCCCGCAAGCCCTGACGGCGAGGCCCGGCTCGCTCAGGAAGCTGCCGACGCCGCGGCGAGCGGCGGTGCCGGCACCTCGAAGCTGCCGCCGAGCGCGAGATGCAGGTTGACGCGTTG
>Ga0068860_100003064_pt1 | contig 17271 bp, 29 predicted proteins | sample KBSSwiS32_FD_66597 | JGI IMG/M metagenome (GOLD analysis project Ga0068860, IMG submission 66597) | Switchgrass rhizosphere microbial communities from Kellogg Biological Station, Michigan, USA - KBS Switchgrass S3-2 | ecosystem: Host-associated > Plants > Roots > Rhizosphere > Soil ... | reverse complement strand
AACCACCGAGACACACCAAAGGAACGACGATGACCGACGAAACTCACGACGAGACAGAGAAGGCGGCTGACGTCACCAACCTGGCCGATAGCCCCAACCTACGGCGCATCTTTGGCGAGGCGATGTTTGGCAGCCCCGAGAGATTGATCGAGCACGAACAACAGGGCCAACGCGAGCTCGTCAACTCGACTCAGCTTCCACGGCAAGGCCTGATGAATGCGCGCGAAATGTGGGAACGCATCGGCATCAAGATCAACGACGCCGACCCTGGAAGCGACCCGCTATTCGTCCAGGTGACATTGCCCGAGGGATGGAGCAAGCGAGCCGCCGACCATCACATGTGGAGCGACCTTGTAGACGACAAGGGGCGAGTCCGCGCGCGGATCTTCTACAAGGCCGCGTTCTATGACCGCCGCGCAAACATCGATCCGACGTGCCGGTTCTCGGTCAAGCGGTACGACGACGGGCCTCGAGAAGAATGGGAGACAACCGTTCGCGTTGACGTGCGAGACGGATCCAAGGTCATCCACTCGATCTCGGCACCGCTCCTGCCAGGCCAAGATCTAGATCGGGAGGTTCTGATCCAGAACCTTGGCGCTGAGGATCGCCTGGTTGCTGAATGTCGCCGGTGGCTCGTCGAGCATGGGCTGCCGAACTACAAGGATCCGCTGGCGCACTGGGATGATGAGCCCACGTCGTGATCGAGCGCTGGCTTCAGATCACCTGCGATCGCTGTGGCGAGACAGCCACCTCAACCGACTCGGACATGACGATCAGAGAGTTCCGCAACGAGCTCGGCAAGTTCTTCAAGCGCCGCAAGGGTCGCGACCTGTGCGAGCGATGCGACAATCACATCGCCGAGAATCCAGGGGTAACATGACGTTCGCGCTGCCGGATGGCTACACGATTAGCATCATGAAGCCGGTCAACTCGATCTTGCAGTTCATGCGCCGCATGGTCCCTCGCTGGCATGGCTCTCAGGTTGAGGTTGTGATTGCGCATGCGAATGTCCGCTTGGTCGGGCAAGGACGTGAACCGCCGTTCATTCGTTACATCAGGCTGTCTGACGGCTGGTTAGTCGGCGCGCCCAGGCTCTGGATGATGCCGCCACGTCAGGTAGCACGCACGGCCAAGCGTCGTTCCAGAGTGCTCGGTGTGATCGATCCGATCACGGCCGGATACGCGATAGTGTGGTTTCGGCGAACCGGATGGAACCGCGACATCAACACGCATATACCCAAGGTCTACCTGCATGCGTTCACCAGCGATCCGGCCGTGCAGGTCGAGCTCGACGTAGCTCGAGATGCGTATCAAGCCGGCGATGGGAATCGCGCGATATGCATCGCCCAGCGCGCACTTCCAGAAAACGCGGCTCTATACATGACGGTCGTGCGCCACGAGTTCGAATACCTCCAACGGGAAACGAAGGCAGCACAATGACCAGCGAACGAGAGGAAGTACACAGGTATCGCGCCACCGCGAACCGACACGCGCGCAAGACCGAGCTGGCGAACAAGCTTCGCGCTCAGCGCAACAAGCGCCAAGTGTCGGGCACTGCGGGATACTCGAACCTCGGCGGTGGCGGACCTTTTGCGCCCATGGGAAGTCGGCGATCGGAAAGTGAAGAGGTCGACTGGAAGATCCTCAAGTCGAACATGTTCTCACCGAGGATGCGCAGCGTGCTCGCGTCGATCGCAGCCAAGTCGTATCCGGCATACGCCACCGACCGCACGGTCCGTGCTCTTGAGCGGCTCGATGTTGTCGAACACACCTCCACCGGCTGGCGGCTGACGCCGTCGGGCATCCGCTGGCACCGGCATCTCTCATGACGATGACCGACGTAGTGATGCTGCTGACCGAGCTGAATATCAAGCCGCAGCCCGGCCCGAACGGCGTCGAGTTCAAGTGGTACTTCGAAGGTCTTGTGCGGCATGGAAGCTCGCGCTTCCGTGTCGAGCGTGGCAGCGGCATCGGTGGGCGCGGCGATGCATGGAACCTCGTCGAACTGCCGAGCGGTCAGCCGTGCGGACCGAAGGTGACGACACGCGCGCTCCTCAAGCGCCAGATCCTCGAAGCGCTCGCTGACGGTCCGCGCCCCGAGGTTAACACCGAGCAAGAAGCCTACGCGCGATGGCACGCGTGTGGGTCAGGGATCGCGAAGACCGGAAGCATTCAGTGGTTCAAACGACGCAAGAAAACGACGACGAAACCGACGAAAAGAACAGGACGATGACAGACACACCGACGAAAGCGACAGAGATCATCCGCGAGCTCGACAACGAAGAGATGGAGATGCTGCGCGCCGAGCGCGACCAGGCGCTGGCCGACCTGAGGTCGTGCGAGCGCGAGTGCGCGATCCTTCGCGACATCAAACCGGGCGTGGGAACCAACAATATCAGGAATGGGACGAGGACAGGGCAGAGTACGAGCGACAGCACCGCGAACAGATTCCAGCTGCCATGAGACCCGCGAACAGCAAGGCCAACACCACACAGCCAGAGGACAACCAGTGAGCATCAACGACACGATCACCAAGCTCATCTGCGACATCGCAGCCGATCCAAACGCGTCGCATTCGTCAGCGACGGTGCTTGCGCTGATCGAAGAGATCCAAGCGACGCGCAAGCAGTTCGAGTTGATGATGACGCTCGAGGTGCACCGCATTCAGCGTGCTCGCGAGCGGGCTCCTCGCGTTCGCCGTGATCGGCCCACGAGTGTCCTCTCGTCCGATAACATGATCGAGCTGCCCGAGTACGTCGTCTCGCGCCTCAAGGTCGAGCCGAATCAGTTCGTGTACTTCGTCGAGGCCGGCGACGGGAAGTTCTACATGATGTCGGAGGACGCAATGGATGCGTTCTTGGGAGCCGGCAACCCGCCGACCGAGATGACGAAGTGATCGTGGTCCTTGCCGCCAGTCGTACCGGACGTGACGCATGAAGGCCTGGCGTTGGGTTGGCGCGTGGATGATTCGGTAGTCATGCAAACGAACAACAAACCAGCGACAACGATTCGCTCGCTCATGCGGGGAAGATTGGGAGCGGAAATTCGCTGCGCGCACCACGGCCAGGTCGTGTGCAAGATTGTCGTGAATCCGGACACCGAGATCGTCGACATCGACCTCGGAGAAGGGCATCAGCTTGGCCTGTCGCTCGACACCACGATCTTCTACGGAGCGTGGATCATGGATCGCGGTGCGTTCACGTTCATCATCCCCGAACACGCCCGACAGCCTGGAATGGTCGCCGTCGGGAAGTTATGTACCGAGTTCGACGTCATGCGGTTCGATGACGGCACCGTGGTTGTGGTCAGACGATCAGCACACGATCGGTTGTGACCGCAAACGTGAGACCGTGACGTGGATGACGTAGAATCCGCGGATGAAGACGAAGAAGCGTAAGACGCATGGCGTCAAGTTGCAGCGCGAGATCGATGAGGAGATGGCGCGCATGCGCCGCTCGAAGAAGCGAGGACGCATCCACCATCTCGATGTCGCGGTGCAGCGACCGTTGTACGGGCACACGAGTGAATCAACCGCATACGTCGTAGACGATTATCCATACGGGTTCAGCGCGAGGACCAAAATTCGGTACTGGTTGGAACACAAGAAGGGCAAAGGCTTCCGTTTCGTCTCGCAGACGATGAATCCGAAGACAGGCCGGTGGAACAAGCCCAAAGCGTTGACGTATGTGGACTGGTCAGCCGCGATGTATCTCGACGACAACGGGCACGTGAAATGGGAGGGCGTCGGCGCGTACTCGGACGATCAGAAGATCCTCACGTTCGTTCGTACGTTCCCGGGGGCAGACATGAGCGAGCTGCGCAAGGTGGCCCCGGTGAAGCTCAAGGTACTTCGTCAGATGATCAGCGGAGAACGCTACTTCACGATCAATGGCGTCCGACAGGAGCAGTCGGAAGCCGATTTGAAACGGCTGCGTGATGAGGTCGACACGTGGGAAGAAATCAACGTGTGGCTCGATCAGGCGAAATCTTAGGACACCCGCATCTGATCTCGCCCCGCCATCCGAACGATTTCCGGCAACGGCCGGGCGTACAGCACGCACAGAACACGCCGGCATTCACGTTGGCGATCGCGGGCTGGCCATCGAGCTCGGCGAGGACGAGCTTCTCGACGATTTCTTTCACGGCGTCGTGGCTACCCATCCGACGAAACAGTCGGTCGTAAAGCTGCCGAGGCAGGTATAGCCAGGGTTGCTCGCGGGGGATCGTACCACGGCAAGATAGCGGCCGGGTCTGACATCGCAAGGCTGCCGGTGTAGCATCGCCTGGTGCCGAAACCCAAAGCGCAGGTGCTGCGCGAGACCGAAGAGACGCTCAACGAACTTGAGGCGATTCGCGGTCGCGTCGGCATCCTCGAGACACAGTTTGCTGCGGTCGTCGAAATCTACAAGATGCACGCGGGCGGCAACGATCCGCTGAACGACCTGATTCAGACTGTCGCGCCGAGACTGATCCAATCGCTGGATCCACCGCCACGCGCGCCTCGTGCTGCGCGAACACCGCGACGCCGGGGACGAGCTGGCTCTTGACGGCTGCGCATCTGAATCGCCCAGACTTGCACGCGCAGCCGGGCGTGCTCGAATTTATTGTCGCCGCCAATCCGCATGTCGTGATCGGCATGCTCGACGAAATTCAACGGTTGGAGGAAAAGTGCTCGCAATTGCAGAAATGACGAAGGCACAACTTCAAGAACGGCGCGCGCAGTTGATCGCATCGCTCGAGACGACGAATCACCCCGCACGTCGTGAAGAGGTGCAGGCTGATCTCAGCAACGTCAACGCGCGGCTCAAGCAGATCAATATCGTCGAAGCGAAGCGCGCAAAGACTCAGGCCGACGAACGCAAAGCGGCCGGACTCGCGGAACAGCGCGACAATCTGCGTCGGTCTGCCGCGAAGCATCCAGCACGCGATATTGAATTGGCCGACCTGCCACCGATGCCATCGGCACCACCGTCTCAGCAACGACCGCTCTCGCGCGGCGAGTTCATGCTGAAGCACGCGAAGCAGTTGAAGAAGGCCATCGAGTCGATCAAGCCAGATCACCGTCTGCCGCATACGGTGGCGTTCATCGCGCATCTCGATGCGTTCATCGCCGGCCAGAAGGCGCACCTCGCAAATCCTGCGACGGCAGAAACAAATACCGAGGCCGGCTGGAAGCAGACGTGGCAGCCACGGAAGGAAGCATCGTGAGCAAGAAGAACGCAGCCAAAGTCGCCGCCGCAACCCCTGCCGCAAAACCACCGGAGCAATCGATGTCTACAGAGGCCACTATCACACCTATCAACGCTGCCGCCGAGGCACAAGAAGCCGTCGCCGCATCGCCGGTCGTAGAAGCTCAGGCATCATCTCCGCCCGAGCTCATCCCGGTGGATCCGGCGTCTGCACCCGTAGCCGTGGCGACTCCAGTGGCAGCGCCACAACCGCGTATGCCGACGCCCGATCCGAGTCAGCCGTCGTCGACCCCGACCGTTTCGGCGACGCCTCGCATGCCGACTCCAGCGCCTGCACCGCCGACACCCGCGGCACCCGCGCCGACGCCGCAAGCCGCACAGGTTCCGACGCCACCAGCTCCGGCACCGATGCCGGCTCCAGCGTCTGGCGCACCAGTGCCGACCTGGCGCCAGTTCGTCAATCAGGGAGGAGCCGCGCCGGCCGCATCCGCACAGTCGGCAGCGCAAGGCCAGGGTGCCCAAGCTCAACCGCAGAGTCCGTCTGCCTCGATGGTCCTGAGCATCTTCGATGCGATCAAGGGAGACATGAAGTGCGATGACCAGACCGCCGCGATCAACGTGATGATGTTCCTCACGGAATGTGTCGTCTTCTCGGTGGGGCTCGCCAGCAACGATATCGCGAAAAACGCGACCATGCTGTTGAAGAGCCTCGGCGACACGGTCGCGAAGGCAAACGTCGAGCAAGTGCTCAGCGTGGTCAAGACTGCGAAGGCGCAGCCGCGTCAGCCACCGCAGCGGTGATCACACGCTGGTGAGTGCGCCGGCTACTTCCTCGGCCTGTACTTCCAGCTCTCGGCGAGCCTCTTCGATTTCTGCGCGCAGCGCGGCGTTCTCGGTCTGCACTGCCGTGAGGGCCGTGCTGAGTCGTTCGAGCTCGACCTGCGATCCAGCGCGTAGCTGATCGATCTCCTCCTGCATCGTCGACCGAACGCGGTCCACGTCGTCTTGTGTAATGAACGGCTCGAGGGGTTCGGGTGGCGTCGACGCTGCGACCTTGAGCCGCTCGATCTCCGTGAGCAACCACTCGTGGTAGGCCGTGCCGCATTCGCAGACCAGCGCGAAGACCTTGGTTGTTGCTCGCCATTGGTGGACGTGATCGATCATGCCGACATCGTATCCCGAATTGCGCGGCAACTCGAACAATGGGACCGTCCCGTCGATGGCCCGCACGTATCGAACGATCTCTCTGTCGCTCCCACCCGAAGCCGTCGAGCAGCTTGAGATGATCGGGAAGCCCGACGACAAGACGGCCGGTCGAATCGCCGCCGAGATAGTCTTGCGTGGGCTCGGATTGCCGACGATCCGTGAGCCCAAGACAAACGGGATCTCGGCTCGCGTCACGCACCTCGAGAAACGACTGGCCGTCGTCGAATCTGCCGTGAGATCGATCAGTGACCGAACTCGCTGAACGCCATCTTCACCACGACGATCACGAACACGGCGAGAAGGACGCTGGCAACGGCGATCTCGATGATGTCGTCTCTGCTGATTTTCATGTCGACCACGCCATCGCACTGTTCGCGAGCGCTTCGCCCGAGATGACGATGCCCTGGTTGTTGACGTAGCCGCGCTCTTGGCACTTCGCGCAGATGCGGCGCGCATGGTCGATGATGCCGGCCGCATTGGGGACGGCGCCGAGCTCGCGCCACGTGTGTCCTCGTCGAGAAAATGCGCAACTGGTTCGCATGGCCGTCGACGCTAACACGCGCGATCTCGGTGGGCGAATTATTGGCGACGGCGGTGCCGATCCCGTTGACACATTGCAATTAACCTGTGCATGTTTATCTGGTGACGACGAAGGCCAAAGGCCGCGCCGGACGGCCAGCGCTCACCGATGGTGTGCGACGCGATGCCGTGATACATGTCATGTGCCGGAGACGCGAAGAGGTCGAGTTTGCGCAGCTCGCCGAAGATGAAGCGATGAGCCTGTCATCGTGGATGCGCGACGCCGCCCTGATGCGTCAGGAAGCGCTCAAGCAGAGCAAGCAGGCGCGGTTGCGAGCGCGAAGGACACGACGATGATCGAAACGATCGAAATCTTCGCTTTCGAGGTCGGCTTCATGACGATGCTTGTGTTCGTCGGTGGTCTGATTGGTCATGCGACGACCGTGCGCCGGATGCGTCGTCGTTCACGTGCGCGGATGGGGATGCTCGGTCAGGAATGCTCGTGTGGCCGGGCGACGCATTGTTACTGGCTGTCGAGTGGCCGGTGCGCACGATGAGAGAGCGCGCGAAGCTCTCGTCCGAGGAACGCCAGAAGCTATGGCCGATTCTCTTTTGGGGGAGCAAGTTCACGCATCGCGATGGCAACAGCTCGCTCATTGACGCCACGGGTGCGCTCGTCGAGTTGTTCTTCAAAGCGCTGAAGATTCCCGCCGATCCTCAGCCACAGGATTGCATCAACCAGAACATCCCGCGCGCCGATCGCATCGAGCTCGCGCGGGCGCTGGTGAACGGGCAGGATCTGGAAGCGTACCTCGGCTACGCGAACTGCCGGATCTGCAACAAGATGCTCGGCTCTAGGGATCTGACTGGCTGGGGATTTATGTGGCCAGAGAAGGCCGAGCACTACATTCTCGATCACGATGTGTGGACACCGGGATGCTCGCGCTTGCTCGCGGCCGTGAGGACGACGTGAGCATCTGCAAAGTCCCGGCGACAATTCAGAGCGCATCTCTCCGCTTCATGGACCGGGTCGATCTGCTTAGCGCCGAGATGTGGGTCGTGTTCCCGGAAGCGAATACGTCACGCTTCATCGCCGGCTATGCCTTGTCCACCGTCGATAGCGCTGGCCGCGATGTCGGTGGTCCGCTTGCGATCGACTTCATCATCCGCCTCATGCGCGTGTGTGGCGTGAGCAAGTGGGAAGATCTGCCGGGCCAACAGGTCTACGTGCTCTCCGAAGGCGAGCCAGCCTACGCAGCGGTTGCCTCTCAGTGGTCTTCGAAGGTCATCGGCTTAGAGCGAGTGACCTATCCGGATCAGCGCTTCCTGTTCACCGAATGGCAGGATCAGGTACGCGCGGCGCTCAAGCATTCGCGTCAGCACATCGTCGAGCTGATGAGAAAAGACGGAATCGAAGAGGACCTTGTCAAGCTCGTTGATGTGCCTGCCTCACCCGACGATGGTCATCCGGTTCAAGAAAGGTCGAGAACTTGACTTGTCCGTGTTTATCCGTAGATGGTGAAGTTGTGATAGCCGGCTGCGAAAACATCTCTCTGCTTGAGATCGTGGACGCCACCGATGCCAGGATCGAGCTCGCGCACGATCTGGGCGGCCGGCTTCAATAGGCTGTTTTTGTGGTGAGATCTAAGGAAACGAAGATCCTAACGCGTGCCAATACCAAGACCAAGACACCGTCGAAAACGCTGGAGTTGGACATCGCCCTGTTCCGCGCCCTGTCCCGCCATCTGCGGCCTGGGGATCGCGATGCCAAGCTCGTCATCCGCGACGACAACGGTAGGGTCGATGGCAAGCCGTCCAAGGATCAGGTCTGGGAGTTCTCCCAGTTCGGGACCATCGACGGTCGGCACGACTTGGTGATCGGCATCCGATACACGGATCGGCGGGGAAGCAAGGTGACGATCTCCCTCACCCGCAAGCAAGCCGCTGCGTTCTTGCCGTTGATGAGCTGAACGCGGTACTGGGTTGGGAATGCGACATGCGGTGATCTTGGCCGGTGGCAGTGGAACGCGGCTTTGGCCGGCGAGTCGGCGCGCGCACCCGAAGCAGTTCCTGGCGCTCGGCGGCGATCCGCTTATCGTCTCAGCCGTTGAGCTCGGCCATCAGATCGCGCCGCATGCGGTGCTGGTCGTGACGTCCGAAGAGCACGCCGAGAAGACGCGACAGATCGTCGAGAATCACGGTGACGTCAGGTGCACGAACAGCGCGTGCACAATCGCCGTGGATCACTTTGTCGGCGTCGGCACCTACGTCATGCCCGAGCCGTCTGCGCGCAACACAGCGGCCGCCATTGGCCTGGCAGCGTCCGAGATCTCCGGCGGCGACCCGGATGCGGTGATCGTTGTGTTGCCCGCGGATCAGCACATCCGCGACCGCGAAGGTATGGCGCGCACGCTCAAAGTGGCATGCGCAACCGTCGAGGCGACGGACGTCATCGCGACGATCGGCATCTTGCCCACACGACCCGAGACGGGATTCGGCTATCTCGAGGTCGACGGTCAGGCGACGCCGGGCCTCGCGACCGAGGTCTTGCGGTTCGTCGAGAAGCCTGACGCCGCGACCGCGCAGCACTTTGTCGATTCTGGACGCTTCCTGTGGAACGCCGGCATCTTCGTGATGCGGGCGCGGAGGTTGATGGCCGAGCTCGACGCGCACCTTCCAGAGACCGCGCAAGCGGTGCGAGAGATCGTTCGCCTCACGACGCTGCGATCGCGAGCGCACGAGCTCTACGCGAATGTGCCGTCGATCTCGATCGATCACGGCATTATGGAGAAGGTGCGCGGCGTCGTGACAGTACCGGCATCCGTGGGCTGGGACGACGTCGGCTCGTGGGCCGCGCTACCAGCGCTGCACGGTGCCGATGCCGACAACAACACGGTGGTGGGAAAGGGCGTCGTGATCGACGGCAGCGGCAACATCGTCATGTCCGATGACGGCACCGTGATCGCCGCCATCGGCGTGTCGGATCTCGTCGTGGTGAAGAGCGGGGACGCGATCCTCGTGATCCCGAAATCCCAAGCGCAAGACGTCCGCAAGGTGGCCGACGCGTTCGCTGCGCGGAAGCTCGAGCATCACCTGTGACGATCGACGACGAAGAAGAGCTGGCGAGGGTCCTCGTGCAGCGGATCAAGGATCACAACCTCGACATCGCGCGCGAGCTCGCGCGTGAGCGCGGAATCTCTGGCGATGTGATTGCGACCGCGATGTCCGGCGTGGTGTTTGGGCTCGGCGTGACGATGATGGTCGAGTGTGGATACAGTGCCGACGATCTCGCGACGATGATCCACAAGCTCGTCGCCAACCTGATGGCCCCACCTGACGAAAGAGGCGCCTCTTGAATATCTCGCCAGAAGAAGTGAAGGCTCGCATCGAGCAGCGCGACATCCGCATCATGCGCGAATACGGACCCGGCTTCGTCCAGATGTCCGAGTGCATGGTCTGCGGATGGCTGAGGTTCGAGATGTCGAATCCCAGCCAACCCAACCGAGTGCTCGTTTCCGAGCGCACCGAGGGCTGTCCGCAGTGCAATGAGGTTCGCAACAGAACGCCCGAGGTGTTCCAGTGGATGATGCACATCATCAACAGGATGCACGAGCGTGCAGTAATCGATCGCGCGAACATGATGACGCGCGAGTTCCTCGTCGACCTGATGCGCGCGAACGGCGTCGAAGAGGACGTCATCCGACTCGTCGACGTGAAACTACAGGGCGGTACGTCGTGAAGGCTCAATCAATCGATCACGAGGTGCGCCATGACTAACGAAAAAACGATGGCTGAATGTTCCGGGTATGAGGTCGTCTGCCCCGACGAGAGAGTGCGCCACTATCCTTTCCACAATCATGGAGACGCGAGCGCAGCCGCCCGTCGGGCGACCACGCGACGGTGTAGGCTGGCACCGGAACCAAGCCCGCTTGAACTAGAGCAACCACCTTGCCCGGGTGGTCTGCATCGAGTTCGCGTGATCGTGTCTATGCATGCGCGCCCGCCAGGCGACAGCTCATCGTGAACAGCAATGTCCTTCCACCGTTGATCTCGAAACGGTGTCCACTTCACGGCACGAGAGGTTTGGGATGAATCCACGCATATTCAGGGAATACGACATCAGGGGCGTTGCCGATCGGGACCTCGACAACGATACCGTCAAGGCGATCGGCCTCGCGATCGGTTCACGCGCCTACGGCGGTGCGGTGGTCGTTGGTCGCGACTGCCGCACGACGTCGCCTCGGCTATTCGAGAGGCTCGCCGAAGGCATCTTGCAAAGCGCGAACGTCATCGACATCGGCATCGTGCCGACACCGATGGTGTACTTCGCGGCGCATACGTTGAAGCCGGCCGCATCCGTCATGATCACCGGGTCGCACAACCCGGCCGAGGACAACGGGTTCAAGATCATGGTCGGCACCGAGAGCCTGTACGGAGACGACATCGCCCAGCTTCGCGACGAACTACCGGAGTACATCGCGTTGCTCAACGCGCTTCCGGCACGCCAACATCCGACGTATCTCACGCGTTGCAGCCTGTTGAACGGCTACAACGATGCGGTCAAGGACAGTCTCAGGCTCGGCACGCGCCGCTGCAAGGTCGTGGTCGATGCCGGTAACGGGGTCGGCGGGATGGGCTTCCATCTCTATCGTTGGCTCGGATTCGACGTCGTGCCGCTGTACTGCGAGCCGGATGGCACCTTCCCGAATCACCACCCGGATCCAACGCAACCCGAGAACATCCGCGATCTGATCGCAGCGGTGAAGCACGAGGGCGCGGAGCTCGGCATCGCGTTCGACGGCGACGCGGATCGCATCGGTGCCGTGGACGCGACCGGACGCGTGCTGTGGGGCGACCAGCTCATGGTGCTCTTCGGCAAGGCGATTCTGTCCGAGGTACCAGGCGCGAAGTTCGTCGGCGAGGTGAAGTGCTCGCAGACGATGTACGACGAGCTCGCGAAGGCCGGCGGCAACGTCGAGATGTGGAAGGTAGGGCACTCGCTGATCAAGGCGCGCATGAAGCAGTGCAAAGCGCAGCTGGCCGGTGAGATGAGCGGGCACATGTTCTTCCAGCACCGCTGGTTCGGGTTCGACGATGGAATCTATGCTGGCGCCCGACTCCTCGAGCTCCTCTCGCGCGGCAACAGGACGCTTGCAGAGCTGGCGGACAAGCTGCCCGTGGCCATCAACACGCCCGAGATCCGAATCGATTGCCCTGACGATCAGAAGTTCGCCGTCGTCGCGGCGGTAACGCAGAGCTTGCGCGACGACCCGACCGTTCGAAGCATCACCGACATCGACGGCGTTCGCGCGTTGTTCGATGGTGGCTGGGGCCTCGTGCGTGCGTCCAATACGCAGCCAGCGCTCGTGATGCGTTGCGAAGCCGACACGTCAGAACGGCTTGGCGAGATCCGAGCGCTCATCGAAGAACACATCGCGCGTGCACGTGCGGCTTCGTGAGATGGTTCGAGTTGGCCGCTGAGTTGGCTCGCGAGGATCGTGACGAGCGGCGATCGTCCGAATCATCATGGCGACTGGCCGAAGAGCGATTTCCTGAGTCGACCGCTTGCTGGGATCGCGATGGTGGACCGGCATGGCTTGCCGACGACGCGGATAGCGCGGTGATCTTGGTGTCTTCCTCGTCGCTGTCCGTTGGTTGCGGCACCCAACGTCCGTTTCGTTGGGCGATGTGGCTGGACACCTCGAAGAAGTGGATGTTTCTCGGCTGAAGCGCGGGCGCACGTTTGTCAGAGCCGGAATGCCCCGTCTGGATTGCGCTCCGGCATCGGCTGGCTCGATGGCCAGTCGGTCAGCGAGACGAACTCTGAGCCTGGGTCGTCGGTGTAGATGCAGTCGCCGTCGCAGCACAGGATGTGCGTTCTTGGGATCGTGCGATCACACCACCGACGACAATGCGAACATGGTTCGTGACCACATCGCAGGCATGTTCGCGGCTCGTTGCTCATAGCTCGGACGTTGCGAACGGAGCCCGTCGTTCGTTTTGGCAGCTTGCGGGACTGGTCGACGATCACGTGAACGCCAACACCACGAGCTTATCAGATGCCCGCCCCACGTCCGGCTGTGTCCTAGAAATCGCCGAGCGCACTTAATTTTTAGGCATCGCCTTGAATTGAGAGACGAAGAGACAAGAGACGGTCACGCCCTTTCGGGTGGCTAATTGTCGCGATGGCCTGGTTACTTCGGCAGGACATAAGCGATGCCATCGATGACATACCCCTGCTTGACGATGCCTCCGATCCGACGTGCGGCGCGCTGCATCGAGTCCTTGCCCATATCAACGTCGACGACACGTGCGTCATCTCGACGAGATGACATCGCGAAGAAAAACGATTGAAGAGGACTGTAGCCCCGGCCGATTTTTTCTGCCGCTGAGGACAGCATCGGATGTGGGTTGGCACCCATCGTGACCAGTTTTTCGAGAAGTCGCGCCTGTCTCTCGTCCATGAATAACCATACCGCCAATGGGTACAGAAACGAAATTTCTGAAGCTATTCTGTACCCACCGAGCAAACAGCGCGCGGCCCCCACGTCCACGTTTGCTACGATGACTCCACGATGTCCGACAACACGCCGGTTCATTGTCAACGTCATCTGCGACGCGATGATGCCTGACCTCTGTCTCCGGGGCAGCCACTCAACGGCGCATGGCCCGTGGTGATGCCTACGGAACCAAGCGCGATCTACTGACCGTCGGAAGCCAAGAACGCTGGGCAGGTCGTCAGGTGCCATGAGCGGCGATCTGCCGCCTTCGCTGCCGTCTCGTCATCCTGCGTTGGTGGATGGCACGTACAGCGCGGATCGCAGCCACACCGAGCACCGCCAGCAAGGTAGTCGCGACATCGACGCGCTTGCTCTTCGAGATAGACCGTCCTCGTCATGGCACCATCCCGCCGAGGTAAACGACGAAAAGTTTTACGCTGCACATGTGTCCTCATTGGACAGTTACCACGCGGCGCGTCCTGATGCGATCCAGCAACATCATTGTGGCCTCGTAGAGACGTGTGTACGGACACCCACGCCGCCGAAATCTTCGAACTGACACGATTCCACCTGGGAACGCGTCGGCACGCGATGTGGATGATCGCAAGGCATGCAGGTTGAGCTCAAGCGCATCCAAGTTTCCACCCGCCTGTCCGAAGAAACCATCGCGTTCGCTGCCGACGTCTGGATCGACGGCAAGAAGGCGGGCACCGCCAAGAACGACGGCCACGGTGGCGCGACGTCTGTGCACATCCACGATCCCGCGACCGCGAAGCGTCTCAACGAGTTCAGCGCGCCGCTCGTGCCCGAGAAGTACAAGCGGTTCACGTCGGGCGACGAGTGGATCGTCGATCAGCTGTTGCAGGCGCACCTCACGCAAAAAGAGGACAAGCGCATCGCGAAGGCCACCGCCAAGCACGACGCCCGGTACAAAGAGATGTGCGCCATCCACAAGACGTGCGCCGCCCGCTTCAAGGCTGCGAACGGCGATGTCTGCTGGATGGAATTCGGAACGGATGGCGTCGGCTCGGAGAAGGCCGCTCGCGCGCTCGCCGAGAAGAAGTTCGGACCGTTCACCGACTGGACCGTGATCGCCGGGACGGTGATGGCGTGATCGGCACATCCCCATGTACGTACAGAGCCGGGTGCGCCGACACCCAGGCGCGCGAACCGCGCGGTTAGGCTACGATTGGCTAGGCACGCATCCTGTATGACCTGACGACGAAAGGGACGACGACAATGAAGAAGAAAGAGATCAACTTCCACGAGATGGACAGCGACGCACGTGCGGCATGGGACGAATTCCCCACGCTCACCGAGAAGTTCAAGGAGCGCATCGAGGCTGGCGCTCCGTTCACCTTCTCACTCGACGATGGCCGTGGATACAGTCGCGAGCACCAGGAAGCATATCCGCGCAACTGCAAGGCGACGGGCGGAACGAAAGTGGAAGACAACCCGCCGGTGTGCGGCCACTGCAAATACGGCGACACGTACACCGTCAAGGACGGCATGCCGGTCGAGCACATGCTCGATGGCCGGACGCATACCTTCCGCGCAGAAGGCAAGAACAAGTCCGTGTACGTGTGGAACCGCAAGGTCGGCGCCTGGTCGCGCCCGTGGGACGGCAAGTCGGCTCCAGAGTGATCGAAGGAGATCTGGTGAAGAAGAAGGAATCAAAGAAGGGACAGAAGCTCGTCCAGACGTCTCGGGACGGGAAGATTACCAAGCGTTACGTAACGCTTCGACCTTTCACGCCCCCAACCCCATCTGATGGTCGCTTCATCACGTGGGCGATCATGGACTGGGGATCGATTATCGCATCCGGGATTCCGTCGATCGATGCGGCCATCGCGCTTGCGACCGATCTTATGCGCTATCCCGAAGAGCCCGAAGATGAGGACGGCGAGATCATCGAGACGCTCGTGCGTGATGAAATCGTCGTCGACATGGCGGCAGACGCCGACGATTGCGAGGACCCCGAGCGAACGTTCGTTCACGTGTACCCGGATCCACCCCGACGATACCGCGGCGATGGCTTTGCGATCGTGCCTCAAGATCGCTGTCACGCATGCGGTGGTCAACGGACGCGTTGGAAGGGCCACTGACACAGTGGGCAAGCGCCCAGACATCTCACAGCGAAAGGGTAACGACGATGGCGGACGATTCAGAAAAACAGCGATTCCTGAGGCGCAACGACAACCAGATCTTCATCGCGCTCATCGAAGAGCAACGCGTGCTGCTTCGCCGCCTGCAAGAGCTCGCCGACAAGCTGAGCGGGCACGCAGGGCACGCGTACGAACATGCAGCTGGGTTCGAGCACAAAGTTGATCACTGTCAGACCTGCGCCGCATGGCAGAAAATCCGTCCATGATGTCGTCGCTATCGAGTCGCGTGACAGAGGGATCGAAATGACCAAGCACACGTGCAAGCACATGATGCCGCGCAGCCCGCGTCACCCCGTCGCCGACTTGCAGTGCGGGGCGAACGCGAAGAGCCGCGTGCTCATGCATCTCGGTGGCGAGCCGTTCGATGCGTGCGGTGTGCACGCCAACTATTGGCAGCGCCGTGGTGCCGAGATTCAGCCGATCGCCCAAGAGGAGACAGCGCCTTGAAGCTCGACAAGCCGCTGACGCTTGCGCAGCAAGACAACATCTCGAAGATTCGGGATGCTGGTGGCGTGGTCGAGTACGACCGCCTCGGTTTCCACAAGCCCGGCAGCGAACGAGCGATCCCCGGGATTAACACGGCAGTCGTTCGCTCGCTCACCGCGATCGGATGGGTGTTGGTAGCTGTCTGGCAGCCTGGTTTTGAAGTGCCAGACGGACCCAATCGACTGGTACTGGAACGCAACGAAATCGAGGTTCGCGTTCTGCCCCTGCCACGTTCGCAGGAAAATGCACCAGTGCCGTACTGGGCGAGCGAACTCGACATCTCGCCGCCGTGGGCGAGCGACCGCGCGAACGCGGCGAAGGAAAGTCCGCTTGCATTCTGGGACCGCGCCACACCGTCATCGATACCGACACGCGAGCAGCTCGTTGCCTTGCTGCGCAACGATGGCGTTGAAGATGACGTCGTCCGGCTCATCGAGGTATGCTCGGGTGGCGCTGAGTGAGTTCGCTCGACGACATCCTGACGCTCCACGAGAGCCAGCTCTGTCGTGCCGAGCATCCGCTTGTTCTGGCGACGGGCATCGAAGATGACGTCGGGATCGTGCTGTACCATCGGCACGCCCATGCACCGGGTCACTTCTCGTCACCGATCCACGTATCGTACCTGAGTGAGTTCGTGCGTGATGCGCTCATCAAGTGGCTCGAGATCGAAGAATGGGTGGATCTCGGAGACGCTCAGAGCTTCCGCCTCTCGGTGAAGTTCGGGAAGATCTCACACTTGAGAAGACTCAACGGCGGCCTATCGTTCATGAAGTACCTTGATGCTGACCACTTGCGCCCTGTTCCCAACAAGACGTTAGGCGTGCCGGATGGTGCGGCGTTGTTTTCCATCGAGCCCGGTGGGCGATCGGGAGTTGGCGGCGGCGACCTCATCGCGGTGCGCATCTGCGTCAACCAGATCTCGTTCTATCAGAGCCCCCACAACATGCTCGGGCTGGTCGCGGACGCCTTCATCGCCGACAGGAGCGAAGAAGGCCTCCGTATGGCCCAGGAATCATGGACCGTTGGTTGGCCGCTCGTCGCCGCGCTCTGCGAAGTCAACGCGATCTTCGCGCATGCCATCGAACGTGCCGACGACGAGGGGCATCGCTGATGTCGGACGAGTCACCGTTCTTCAACGCCGAGTTTCCGCTCGTGCTCAAGACGCGTCACGACGATCCATGGGGAATCACTCTCTACCGATACGAC